>Ga0209633_10000608_pt1 | contig 40659 bp, 43 predicted proteins | sample Cruoilmetagenom1_FD_187290 | JGI IMG/M metagenome (GOLD analysis project Ga0209633, IMG submission 187290) | Oil polluted marine microbial communities from Coal Oil Point, Santa Barbara, California, USA - Sample 1 (SPAdes) (version 2) | ecosystem: Environmental > Aquatic > Marine > Oil seeps ...
TCTGGACTGGCCCAGCTTATGCCTTAGGAATCGTTTTAGCCCCTTCTGGTACGCGCTCAATTTACCCAAGGTCTGGGGATGGTGAACGGATGACCAAATGTGTTTCTCATTGATGTATTCCTCACAACTGTCCCATTAGGTTCTCCTATCCTGCCTGTTTTTTCCTATCGGAGGTACTGTAGCGTCCAAAGTTTTGTAATGGCAGTGATAAAAAAACAGGAAGGATAACCTGACGGTCATCGTAACGGGCAGATGTTTCGTGCCCATCCGCTTTAAGGGAAGGTGTTCCTTACAAGAAAACCATCTTTAGACCAGGGGTTCCCCCACTTGAGCATCTACCTTTTTCTCCGGCAGTTCATCGGGCAACGAGAAATACGCCACGATCTCCATTATCCGGGCGATGAATAAAATCAACACTCCGACCAGGATTATCGTTAACAGGGCGCCTATTAAATACATCCATCCCACCGTCCCGAACATGTCGACTCCCGTGCGCTCTTTTATGCCTTCGTAACTCTTCTTTAAGAAATAGGCGGCTATGACAGACCCAACATAGGATATAATAAAGATTATCAGTAGAGGTGCTATCAAAGGTGCAATTACATCTAATATCTCCTCTTGCTCCATCTCTCCGATGTTTTCTAAATCTGGTAATTGGTTTAGGATAGTCATTGCTGCTATCACCACTACAACTACCACTATCACGACATTCGGGATGATATTGATGAGGTAATTGGAGAAAATCTTTTTATCGTTGGCCTCTTTAGAGATCTTGCTCACGGCAAGTATAACCAGTACAATCCCTATCAGAAAAAGGATCGGGCCGAGATAGAGAACAAAAAACCCAACAAAACCCCCCAACTAAAGCGAGAATTGCTCCTATGCTCCCATACATTTTGGCTTCGCTCAAACTCATAACATCAACTCCTTTTAGTGAAGATAGCAATCGCGACATATAAATCTCCTCGATAAAATTTATATATTGCGCCAGAGGGAAAAGTCTTAAGGCGGTGCTCGATAGGGGGCGATGAGACCCCTCAAGAGATTGATATCTGGGGAAGAGGCGCTTTTAACGATCATGGGAAACATAAGATCGAAAGAAAAAAGGGAGGAAGTAAGCATAAAAGAGGCAAATGGAAGGATGCTCTCTGAAAAAATAATTTCCCCGTTTGACGTTCCAGATTTCGACAGAAGCGCCATGGATGGTTATGCGGTGATAGCCGAAAGCACCTTCGGGGCAACGAACCATATCCCCAAAATCTTTAGGATAAAAGGAGAGATTTTTGCGGGCGAGGACAAACAGTTCGATATCGAGGGAAATGAATGCGTTAAGATAGCCACCGGGGCGAAGATGCCAGAAAGCTGCGATGCCATGGTGATGGTCGAGAACACAGATCTGAGTGAAAAAGGGGTTTTGATCTATAGGCCAGTCTATCCAGGAGAGAACGTGTCGCGCAGGGGGGAGGACATGAAGAGGGGGGATGTGGTTTTGGAAAGAGGCGTGCTGCTCAACCCTTCGAGGGTAGGCACCATAGCGGCGCTTGGTATAGAGAAAGTAAATGTAGCGAAGAAGCCAAGAATATCGATAATCTCCACGGGGGATGAGGTAATTCCATTGGGGCCTCCCTTGTCGCCTGGAAAGGTTTATGACATAAACACCTACACCATAAAATCCGTTGTGGAGAGCAACTTCTGCACCCCTGTCGTTTTGGGTATAGTGGGCGATGATAATGACAAGTTAAGAGAGGCCATTGAAAAGGGATTGGAGAACGACATGGTGGTGGTATCAGGTGGCAGCTCCGTAGGCGAGAGGGATATCCTGATCGAGGTCCTGGGAGAAGATATAAAGTTTCACGGGATGAGGGTCAAACCGGGCAAACCAACGCTCTTCGCTGTGGTTGGAGGAAAACCGGTCCTGGGATTGCCAGGATACCCATCAAGCTGTCTGACCAACGCATACATCTTTCTGGCTCCCGCATTAAGAAAGATGGCTGGTGCTCCCGATAGGGAGGAAAACGTGGTAAAGGCAAAGATGGGCCAGCGCATGCACTCGGTCCTCGGTAGAAAAGAGTATATGACTGTAAGAATCGAGGGGGGCATTGCGCACAGCGTCTATAAACAGTCAAGTGCCATAACGAGCCTCGCTTACGCGATTGGTTATGTGGTGATAGACGAGAACACTGACCTCCTGGATAAGGATGAGGAAGTGGAGGTAAAACTATTCAATTGGAGGTAAAAAATGGATCCAAATGAAATGGATGACAATCCATTTGGGAAAACAAAGCTGGTAGATCTGGCGGATTATCAGGAAGGATCGGTGGTGAGCAGAACGATAATTGACAAAAAGAGAGGTACTGTAACATTTTTCGCTTTTGATGAGGGGCAAGGGTTGAGCGAGCATACTGCCCCTTTTGACGCTTTGGTTTATGTTATAGACGGTGAGGCGGAGATTACCATCTCCGGTAAGCTCCTTAACCTAAAGGCGGGTGAGATGGTCATAATGCCAGCCGATCAACCACATGCTTTAAGGGCAGTAAAGAAATTCAAGATGATCTTGACGATGATACGATCTTAACTATCAGCTGGCGAATTAGCTTTATGCTGCTCTCTCTATTTTTTCGCCCCTTATCCCAATTGTAACCGCCTCGAAAGGGATATCTTTCCCGCTTCTTTTTAAAGCTTCCCTGGCGATATGCACAAAACCATAACAGCAAGGCACCTCCATGTTGACTACCTTCAAACTTTCTATGTCCGAGCTTTTTAAGATCTGCTCAATTTTGTCTATATAAGCATCGACATCATCGAATTTTGGGCAACCAATGACGACGGCTTTTCCCTTTATAAAATCAGCATGCAGGTTAGCGTAAGCAAATGGGACGCAATCCGCGATCAGGACTAATTCGGCATTCTCGAAATAAGGGGCCTGAGGTGAGACCAGATGGAGTTGCACCGGCCATTGACGGAGCTCTGAACCGATCCTTGGTTCTTCTTTTTCTTCTTCCCCGTTTTCCCAATGCAATATCTGAGTAGAGGGACATGTAGATCCCCAAGGAAGTCGGGAAACATGTGCATTTGGATGTTCCAAATGGTTTAGAAGGGGAGACATGTGTGCGATTGCCCCCGCGTCGTCGAACTCTTCAGCCTCCTTCTCTTCAATGGTCAAAGCGCCATTTGGGCACTCTCCAAGACATGCCCCGAGCCCATCACAAAAACTCTCCTTCACTAGTTTTGCCTTTCCGTCCACTATTTGAAGGGCCCCTTCAGGGCAGTTGGGAATGCAAAGACCGCAACCATCACACTTTTCTTCATCTATTTTTATGATTTTTCTTTTTATTTTCGTCATTTACTCGCTTTCATTTGTATCCAATTCTTTTAATTTTCGATAGAGCTCCTTTCCAACGCACTTTTCGGCGTAACTGCACCACTGTATGCATGACTTCTGATCGTTGTAGACAGTGAAGCCGCAATTTGCACAGTTCACCTTCACGTCTGTCGAGAAGACCTCAACGTCGGCGCCGCATTTGGGACACTTCTTTACTTTTAGGGTGGGTGTTTTTAAGTGGGCTGATCCTGGGCAACCATCTACCATCGGTCACCCCACATGAGCGAACTGTTTTTTTATCATTTGCGATTAGCTGCTGAGCATCTCCTTGATGTCGCTGACGGGATCGCTTATGAGCTTTATCCCATAGTTGTCCACGAGCACCTTCAGTATATCATCATTCACCCAGGCAGGGAGGATGGGCCCAAGATATATGTTTTTGACCCCTAAAGAGAGCAGGCTCCAGAGAATGGCCACGGCTTTCTGTTCCATCCAGCTTAAATTCAGTGTGAGCGGCAGTTCGTTTATCCCAACTCCGAACAATTCTGAAAGGGCCTGAACGATTTCTATGGCAACGATGGAGTCATTGCACTGCCCAAGGTCGATCATCCGTGGAATGCCATCGATATCTCCCAGATCCATGTCGTTAATTCTGAATTTACCGCAGGCGAGCGTTAGTACGACCGTATCTTTTGGCAATTGTTGAACGAATTCTCGGTAATACTCAGCTTTTTTAAGGGGCGAGTCGCAACCCCCCACGAGGAAGAAACGACGAATTTTTCCCGCTTCGACGAGCTCTTTTATTCTGTCCTTCAGTGATAGAATCGTGGATGTGGAGAACCCGGTGGTTAATACGACATCCCCAGGTTTATCCTCAAGTTCCGGTAGCGATCTCGCTTTCTCTATCACTGGCGTGTAGTCATATCCGGCGATGTGTTTTACGCCTGGCAGTTTTGCGGGTCCAGTGGTAAACATCCTGTCTCTATACTCCTCCTTAGGCAACAGAACACAATTTGAAGTCCCGAGTATAGCCACAGGGTGTTCTGAAAAGAGCTGTTTCTGGTCGAACCACGCTTTGCCGAGATTCCCGACCAGGTGTTTATATTTTTTGAGGCCGGGATAACCATGGGCGGGCAAAAGTTCCGAGTGGGTGTAGACATTCACACCAGTTCCCTCGGTCTGCTTGAGCAGCTCCTCAAGCGCCTTGAGACTGTGCCCGGTAGCGATGATTCCATGCCCTTTGACGGTCCCCGTTCTTACTTCGGTGGGCTCAGGTTCCCCGTACGTTTCAATATGCGCTTTTTTGAGGAGCTTCATCGTCCTCACATTTATCTCGCCGGCTTCAAGAGCCAATTTCACTAGTTCCTCTGCGTCGAAATTAACGTTGGTGAACGTGGAGTAAAAGCCCCTGTTCAAAAACGCATCTATCTCTGGATCCTCATACCCAAGCTCCTTCGCGTGGTACAGATAAGCAGCGATCCCCTTCATAGCGAATATCAGGTTATCCTGCAAACGTGCGACCGTCGGCACCTTCCCGCATGTTCCTCTTATTGTACATCCTGTTCCCTTTGCAGTTTGAGAGCATTGATAGCAGAACATATCTAATCCTTCTTTCTCAGCCATTTTTATCAATAATAGAATATCATTCAATTGCTTATTAAGTTTGTTATAGTAGAATATCGTAAATACAGAGTTTTTAGTTATAGATCATAGAAAAACTGATAAAGTCAGAGGTATTAACTAAAGCGATGATAATGAAACTTGACGAAAAAGACAGAAAAATAATCGCCCTTTTGAGCGATGACCCGGATATCTCCCAGGAGGCGATCGCTTTGAAAGTGGGTCTTTCCCAGCCCTCTGTTGCTGTGCGGATTAAAAAATTGAAGGAGAAAGGCGCAGTTGTGAGTCTTTTTGGGGTGGACCTGTTCAAACTGGGTCTATACCTCGCGAAGGTGGACGTCACGACCAGCAATACGACTAAGATACTGGATACTTTCGAAGATTGTCCATACTTCCTAAATGGATTTATCGTTTCCGGGGAGCACAATTTATGTCTTATCTTCATCGGGGATGATGTATCGACGCTTGAAGCGATCGTCGACTTCCATTTGAGGCCTCTTAAGGAGGTTCAGAATGCCATTTTCAACATAATCGTGGACTGTGCAAAAGATTTTATCATGCCCGTGAAAATGTATTTCGAAAAATCCGATAAACCGCCCTGCGGGATCGATATCACGTGCGGAGATTGCTCAATATACGGAAAAAGATGCCTCGGCTGTCCTATAACGGGCCATTACAGAGGTTCACTATGGTAGTGCCAATATCCGAAAGCTTTTCATGGTGCATCCTTTGGGGAAGGGTCTTTATAGAAAAGTTTAAATATCTAGAATGCCCTAGGAAAGATTATTAAAAAGCCTATTCAAAAAGGAGGAGGATGAAAATGACCTACATGCATCAGAAGGGGGGAGGCGGTAGGAATGCTACATGCGCCAGTATAGTTGGATCGACAGAGCGTATAAAAAAAGCACAGGGAGTTTTGAGATGGTAGATATGGACAACATAAAAATAAATGTAAAACGAGAAAGAGAAACCGGGAAGAGGGCATTTTCCGATGAGGAAGAAAAAGAGATGGAAAAAAAAATGGATGCCCAGCCTCTCATCCGTTTCCTTCCCGTTCCGGTGATCTTGACGAGCCCGGAAGAAAAGGTGATAGATACAAACCCGGCGGCTGAGAGATTATTCAAGCGTACAAGGAAAGAAATGGTCGGAATAAAAGCTGAAGAACTATATTCAGAAGAGGACGTCCCAAAGATAGAAGAAGCATTAGAGGAATGTAAAATAATTGGATCTTTCTCCTGTGAAGCAACTGCAATAAGAGGGGATGAAACTACATTACCAGCCATCATCAATTTCGCTCCGGTTAAGGACGAGAGAGGAGATATCATCGGCATCTTATGCACCGTAACCGATATAACTGAAATACGTAAGCGTGAGGAGGAGCTAGAGTGTGCACAGACATACATCGCCGAACTCATAACCACCATCCCAGGTCCCTTGGCCGTAATAAACAAAGAAAACAGATTGATCATGGTAAACGACGGCTGGAAAATGATGCTGGGATATGAGAGAGAGGATCTATTAGACAAAAAGATCAAAGAGCTTCAGTTTATATCGCCGGAACGGATGGCAGGGCTGGAAGAGAGGACGAGAAGAAACATAGAAAAACTGCATAGAGGAGAAATTATAGATCTGGAGACTTCCTTTAAGGCAAAGGATGGTAGAGAGGTTCCCATACTGTTATCAGAGGCATTGATGCCGTCGATAGATGGCAGGTTAATTGTCGCCAGGGACATAACCGCATTGAAGGAGAGGGAAGAAGAGCTTAATCGACTGAGCGCTATGGTGGAAAACGCTGGCACGCCCATCATTCTCTTAGACCCAACTAGCAGATGGGAGTACGTGAACCCGATATTCGAGAAGTTCTTTGGATTTAAGAAAGAGGAGTTTCTGGGAAAGACGACGCTTGAGACGCCCATAGTGACGGAAGAGGCGAAGGAGATAATACTAGAGAAACGAAATTTATACGGCAAAGATGTGGTCACGTTCCAGGTACCGCTCGTGCGCAAATCGGGCGAAATAGCACAGATCCTACTCACGCAGACCTGCATATACGATGAAGAAGGTAAAGTCGCCAATTGGGTCGTCGAACTTAAGGATATAACCGAACTCAAGGATAGAGGGACTAATCTGAGAAGTGCTATCTCCGTATTTGGCTCTATTCTATCGAAAGCGGCGGAAGGCGATTTATCCGTTAAAGTGGATCTATCGCAGATCTCAGCTGAATATGAGCCAATCGGTGAAGACATAAATAAAATGATCTCGGCCACTCAGAGCGGTAATGAAGAATTGGCCGACTCAGAAGCTAGAATCGCATCCATATTGAAAGCCCTTCCGTTAGGACTGACATTAACAGCGCCCAGTCCAGATCCAAAGAAGAGAATTTTACAGTATGTAAATCCGGCTTATGAGAAGATGGTCGGTTATGCTAAAGAGGAAATAATCGGAATTGGAATACCTGATCTGCCGTTCATAGATTCGGATTCAATGGTCGTAGTTAAAGAACGGCAAACAGAATTTACTGAGGGGTCCTCATATGACATCCCTCTCAGGAGAAAAAATGGGGAGAAACGACTCTTTTGTTCTACTCAAGCCCCATTGAAAGATGCTAAAGGAAATGCCATAGCAAATGTACATATCCTTGTGGATGTGACCGAGGAGCGCAAAAGAGAAGGAGAACTTAAAAATGCAGTAAGCACTTTCGGGGAGGTTTTATCTTCCGCCGCTTCCGGAGATTTAACCGCAAAAGTTCCTTTAGAAACAATCTCGGAGGAATATTCCCAGATTGGCGAAGATATAAACAAAATGATTTTGGCTACTGAGAAAAACATCGATGAAATGCGAGTGCGAGAGGAGGAGCTGGAACAGGCGATCTCCGTATTTGGCTCTGTTCTATCGAAAGCGGCGGAAGGCGATTTATCCGTTAAAGTCAATTTCGCCTCTATTTCAGAAGAGTACAGGCCTATAGGCAAGGATATAACTAAGATGATCCAGGGGTTGTTAAGCATGGTCGAGAGGATCAGGGAAGCCTCAGACCAGCTATCCTCCTCATCTCAAGGCATATCCTCTTCTGCGGAGCAGATAACCACCAGCACTCAGCAGGCTTCGCTCTCTACATCTCAAATGGTTGATGGAGCTTCTAACCAGGCGAATCAGCTTGGAGAGATAGAAAAGATAACCCAAGAGATGATGACCTTCGCGCTGGAAACAGCAGAGAAGATGAAGTCCATGAACGATAAGATGGAGGAAGCCTCCGCTAAAGCGACGAAAGGTGCTGAAGACGCCAAAGATGCGATACAGAAGAGCGAGGACATGTCCGATTCGATATCCCGTACTGTAGAAGTGGTCCGATCTCTGGGGGACAAATTAACCGAGGTCGGGGAGGTGCTTGAGATAATAACCGATATCACCTCTCAGACGACTTTATTAGCGTTAAATGCTGCCATCGAAGCCGCTCGGGCTGGCGAGCAGGGTAAGGCCTTTTCCGTCGTCGCCGAAGAGGTCAGGAGACTAGCTGAGCGTTCAAGGGATAACACCAAGAAGATAGAGATAATGATCAAAGAGATAGAGGGACATAGAGGAAACGCTCTAACTTCAGTGGATGAAACGGCGGACATAACGAAAAGAAGCAAAGGGGTCATAAGAAGCGCTTTTCTAGCTCTGGGAGAAGTGGCAAACCTGATTCAAACCACCTCCGATGTATCCCAGGAGGTATTCGATGCAAGCGGAAAGCAGGAGGGCGAGGTTGAGAGGATAGCGACCGCTACGGAGGAGGTCAGCGCAACGGCTCAGGAGATAGCAGCCAATGCTGAGGAACTCTCCGCCTCAACTGAAGAATTGGCAGCGAGCATGGAAGAGCTTGCCGCTACTGCCCAGGAGCTCTCCCAGTTGTCCAAGAATCTGGATGTGAGCGTGTCGAAGTTCGGGTTGTAGTTGTGCCTCAGGGCAGAGCGGCTCCAAAGGAGTAGACGATCTGAAAAATAGAATTGAAACGTGAAGGGCTTATTAAAGACCCATTAGCGACTTAAGCTTCTCCTTATGTACTTCGAGCGCTTTTTTATCCCAAAGGGCAAACCTCACTTTAATACCTTTTTCATTTTTCTTCAGAAAGTCGATCACCGTCTTCAACGAGACTCCGGCTGCCTCATCCACTGGATAACCGAAGATCCCCGTACTGATTGCGGGGAACGATATGGATTTTATGCCATTTCTCACCGCTAGCTTTAAACTGTTCTTGTAGCAGGAGGCCAGTAGCTTCCCGTCTCCTGGTGAGCCGCTGTAGACTGGCCCAACAGTATGAACCACATATCTGGCCTTAAGATTATATCCCTTAGTTATCTTGGCTTCGCCGGTCTCACAGCCTCTCAGTTTTTTGCACTCTTCCCATAATTCGGGCCCAGCGGATCTATGTATGGCTCCTGCCACCCCACCCCCTGGGGCCAGTCTTTTGTTAGCCGCGTTAACTACGGCCTCGGTATCCTGTTGAGTTATGTCTCCTTGAACCAGCTCTATCGTTGAGTTTTCGACTTCTACTTTCATAAATGCTCAGTCGATGAGTAGGTTTAAGTTTTAGCGACGGATTTTGATACCATGATAGCGATGGAGCCGATAGGGGTGGTGAGATCTGGTCTAAAGTCGAGAGGTGGGGAAGCGAACGGGAAAGAAGCAACTCTCGAGATTTTTCCCAGATATAGAGGAGGGCTAGATGGATTAGACCATCTCAGCTCAATAGATGTGATCTGGTATGGCCACCTCTCTAAAGAAACGTTGAGAGTCATACCCATGTACAGTAGTGAGTTAAAAGGGGTCTTCGCCACCAGGTCCCCGGACAGGCCTAACCCCATACTCGTCTCCACAGTTAGGTTGCTGTCGATCGATATTGACAAAGGCGAGGTAAAGGTCGAGGGGTTGGATGCCCTTGACGGCTCCCCGATCCTGGATATAAAACATCCGACAAAACCGAAGAGATGATTTTTTCGTCTCAGAAACATTGAAAAGGTCAAATCCCTACGGTAAACTATGAAAGAAGAAGTGATCCTTACCGAAAAAGAAGATGGGATCATGACCATAACCTTAAACCGCCCTGAAAAGAGGAATGCCCTAAATCCCGAGATCATGGATGCGCTTCCACGAGCTTTTTCCTCTGCCTTTGAAGACCCAGACGTGAGAGCAGTTATTTTAACGGGTAAGGGAAAAGTGTTTTCCGCGGGGATTGACATCTTTTCATACCCTACACTCTTTTTGGAAAAAATCGGAGGGAATGAGACAAGCAGGCTAAGGGATTATATCACTGATATGCACTACGATCTCAACAAAATTGAATGTATGGAGAAACCGGTAATCTGCGCGATTAACGGACATGTTATAGGAATGGGTCTAGAGCTTGCTTTAACTGCCGATTTTAGAATAGCGACCGAGGATGCCCTTTTAGGTATACCGGAGGTTCAATTGGGCCTGATCCCGGATGTAGGTGGGACAACTCGTCTTACCAGGATGATCGGGATCGTGAAGGCGAAGGAGCTGATAATGACCGGCAAGATGATAACGGCTCAGGAGGCATTAAAAATCAATCTGGTGAACGAGATAGTGCTAGGGGGCGAACTTATGGAAAAGGCGAAGGAGCTTGCCCGTTATATTGCCGAAAACTGCTTCCCCAAGGCCGTTGGTTTGGCGAAAAGGATGATCGATTTAAGTAGGGACATGGACAAGAACACATCTTTGGAGATGGAAGGCATATGTCAATCCATTCTCTTCAGCGATATCGATAATCTGGTAGAGGGATTCACAGCTAGAGCTCAGGGGAGAAAGCCCAATTTCAAATAGTGGGGATTACAGATCCCCATTAATTTCTCTTTCCAATCTATCTAAAAAATTTTTATAGAATTCAATTCTTTCCTTACCGGCTTCTTTTGCTTTCTCAGTATGTAAGCTTTCTGTCAAAAATTTTAATTTTGTTTTAAACTCAATCTGGGGGCTGTGTTTAGTTTTATCTTGTATTCTCCCATTGATATCTCCTCCAAGATTGTCTTTGATGTATTCTTCAATGTCGGCATTTGTGTAGATTTTAGCATTATTCCTGCCCACCCATACGAATGATCGAGCTATACCAATCGCACCGAGTGCATCCAGTTTATCGGCGTCAAAGAGGATTTGAGCCTCTTTTGTCTTGGGGTCGTCTCCCGTTCTGTATCTATGAGAAGCGATACAATCCTGGATGTGCTTAATCTTTTCTTTGGGAAAACCTAAATCTTTGAGAATCGGAACCGCCATTTCAGCGCTCGAGATCGCATGATCGGTTTTTCCAGATGGGTCATTATCCTCTTTTACTCTTGCGATATCATGCAATAGAGCCGCAGCTTGCAGAACTTCCAAATCCAGGTCCTCGTTTTCAGCGAGATGAAGACAGAGATTGTAAACTCTCATGACGTGGCTCATATCATGAGCGGAACAGGAGAGCTTTTCCTCGACTGCTTCTTTGATCTTCTGAAATCTTTGATCCACCTTGAGGGAGTCGGTAACCAAATATAAACTCTTTCTGTATAGCATTGCCCATCAGGTTTAAACCAGCTCAGATGTTTATCCAATTGTTTTTCTCAGTGCGGCCCTTGCCAGTGTACGCGTTGAATCCAATATCGGCAGAGAAGAATCTTTCTGAGTTACTAATAAAGGTATTTCGGTACACCCAAGGACCACGGCGTCACAGCTTTTATCTTTCAATCCGTCGATGATCTTAGCGAAATAGAGGCGCGATTCGCTCGTGAAACGGCCATTAACCAGTTCATCAAATATTATCTCATTGATGCGCCTCCGTTCGTTTATCTCAGGTATCTGGTGTCCAATACCTAAATCAGCGAGCTTTTCGGGGTAAACTGACCCTTCCATCAGGTAACGTGTTCCTAGCAAACCGAGGGATTTATACTTTTGAAGTGAAGCTTCTCTGGCAACTTCCTCTGCGATGTGAAGCCAGGGCAGCGGCGAATCTTTAACGACGAGATCAAACGCCTGATGGATAGTGTTATCTGGGCATATAGCGAAGTCCGCTCCGGCTTTCGATAGTTTGTCTACTGAAGATAACATCAAACTGGCTATTTCTTCCCAGTCGCTCATCTCGATGCATCGCATATACTCGCTGAGTGGGAACGTATGCATGGTAACCTCCGGGTGAGCATATCTCCCCAGAAAATTTGCGCCCTCTATACAGATCGTGCGGTAACAGAGGGCTGCTCCCTCAGCGCTGCATGCGACTATTCCGATGTGTTTTGTCATTTAACTTCCTCACAGTTTATGAGTATAGTAACAATTATAATTCCTCGGCCACCTGCCCTCTTCTGAAGATGGTCGCCCCGCTGGGCATCTGAGGTTTATCTCCCAGCTCCATAGCAAGTTGTCTCACCCCCTCCTCTAGCGATATGCTCGGAGCGTATCCCAAAGAATTGAGCTTCGAAATGTTGGCCACGAGTCGATAAGTATCTTCCCTGACCCCAGAGATCTCGTTTATCTCGGCTGGTTTACCGGTGACAGAGGCGATGATCTCCACCAATTTTTTCATGGAGATCTCACCCCCAGATCCTATGTTGAAGACCTCACCCCCATCGGCTTTATCGGCGATCAAGAGAAGAGCTCTCACCACATCGCTGACATGGACGAAGTCCCTCGTTTTTCTGTCCATGTCACCGACGATGTGAATTGGCTTACGGTTGAGATGCCATCGAAGGTATCGGGAGACCTCGACCAGGGCCGTTCTCGGATTTTCCCCGGGGCCGTAGACGCAAAATGGTCTCGCTATGACCGTCCCCAAATCATAAGCTTCGAAAAAAGAGAGGCAATAGAGCTCCCCCGCTAGTTTGGACACGCCATAGGGTATGAACGGCCTCGTTGGGTGCTCCTCATCTATGGGAAAGCTCTTAGGTTTACCATAAACCGATGCTGAGGAGGCGTAGATAAATCTCTCGGCCCCACCGGATATCGCCGCCTCAAGAGCGTTGAGGGTCCCCAAGGCGTTTGTCTCGAAATCCAATCTGAGGTCGTTGACGGAGACTGTACCGTTTGCGTTTGCAGCCAGATGAAAAATCAATTCCGCCCCTTTTGCCGCTCGCTTGACTTGATCGCTGTCACGTATATTCACCCGTACGAGGGTAGCTCCTTTGATGGCTGAGCCGCTTGACACGGTGGAGAGGTTATCCAAAACCACCACCTTCTTTTTTAGGGACAGAAGAGCTTCGACGAGGTGCCTGCCTATGAAGCCCAAGCCCCCGGTTACGAGTACCTTAGCGTACCGATCTAACATTGTATCAAGGCCTCATGCAAGATGATCGGACTGGTTTCTTATAAATCTTTGGAGATAGGGAGTTGAATCGAAATCGAAATCGAAATTGGAGGTCGGAAAAAAGCTTTAAACGGTAAGAGATTGAGATGGTATGTTCAAGAGACCCAGGGGTACAAGGGATTTCAGGCCGGAAGAAATGGAGTTGAGGAGAGCAGTCGAGAAAAAAATGAGAGGAATTGCCTCACTTCACGGGTTCAGGGAGGTCTCTACTCCCGTATTCGAGGAGGAAGCACTATTCACTGCCAGATCTGGTCAGACAATCGTAGAGGAGATGTATTCCTTTATGGATAAGTCGGGGAGGAGACTAGCTCTAAGGCCTGAGCTCACGGCCCCTACCATCAGGTTCTGTCTAAATGAGCTGATGCACGAGCCCAAGCCTTTAAAGCTGTTCTATTTTGGGCCATGCTTTAGGTATGAAAGGCCGCAAAAAGGCAGGTACAGGGAGTTTCACCATTTTGGGGCTGAGCTGATAGGCGGAAAAACTCCCCTGGTTCAGGCTGAAGTGATCTCCTTTGCATACTCTGTTATGCAAAGTCTTAATCTGGATGTGGAGCTCAGGATCGGAAACGTTAGGGTGGTGAGGAAGGGAGTAGAAGAGCTTTCGCTCTCTCCGGAAAAGGAGAGAGAGCTTCTAACGGCCATAGATAAGGAGGATCTAGATACCGTCAAAGAATATCTGGGCGATAGCTGGTTGCTCCCCCTTCTGGAAGTGGGGGATAGGGGGGGAAAAAACATACCCGAAATACCCGAGATCAAGGATGAGTTGAGCGGTATGGAGAAACTCTTCTCAATTCTAGATGCGATGGGAATCCTTTATAGAAGGAACTTCAGGATCGTAAGGGGACTGGATTATTACGATGGCATCGTATTCGAGATGCACTCAAAAAAGTTGGGAGCTGAGAGCCAGATTTGTGGAGGTGGGGATTATGATCTCTCCACGGTTTTTGGGGTTTCCCGATTTGAATCGACAGGCTTTGCGATAGGATTTGACAGGGTCATTTTGGCAATCGATACCGAAAAGGAGAAGGGTGCGGTCAAGTGCTATGTGCTGTCATTGCCCGGAGTCGATGTTACCAGAGGGTTCTCTCTGGTAAGTCGGTTGAGAGAAAGAGGCATAGCGACCGACATCGATCTGATGGGGAGGGGGTTGGATAAGGGGTTGAAACACTGCTCCACTATCGGGGCGAAATACTGTCTCATATTGGGCAAAAAAGAGATCGAAAAGGGAGAAGTAACCGTAAAGGACATGGATAGTGGGAAGCAGAGTGCCATCAAAGAGGAAGAGTTGGATAGCCTTGATTAAGAAGTGGAGGAAGAGGTACATAGTATTCAAGTGCGCGGATTGGAGGGAGGCCAAGCGTTTTTTGGGCAGGATAGGGGCCAGGTTGGTCTATTCCCATCAGGGGTATGGGATAGCAAGAGTAAAACATCTGGAAAAAGATAGGGCTATAAATTACCTAAACCAGATAGGAGAAACCATAAAAACCACCGGTTCAATCAAGAAGGCTAAAAAGATACTGTCTACTTACCGGCAACCCAGATAGGATCCCCTACCCAGTGGAGATTTTTAACGACTTTTCCCTTCTTCGTTTTTTCCACGTCTTCTTTGTCTAGGAGGGCGATACCCACAGCCAATATCCTATCATGTTTCTCCTCCTTTACTGCCACAAACCCCTCTTTTTCCACATCGGATCCCACTCCCACTACTCCCGGGGCCATTATGTCGGCGCCGTTGCATACGTAGGGCACAGCTCCCTGGTCGACCGTCATCCACCTATCTTCTTTAAGTCCTTTCTCTATTATTACCTTGATTGAGGGATATATCCCCTCTTCTCCCGTTTTTTCTTTAACTCTTATGCCCACAAGACTACCATCGAGGAATATGGCATCTTTTCCTCTGGTATCGACGTCTCTGATGATCATGTTCTCTTCTTCTAGAGCCTCATCAAAGTAAGAGGACAGTTCCTGGAGTATTCTCCGTTTTTCTCGTTTTCTAGGCACTTCCACCCTAGCCATCCCTTCTTATAGGATCGAGAGGTTAATATGCTTATCCCGTTACTGCAGATAGGTTGGGTTTAAAGCCCCGGCTTTCTTATGGCGATACACATTAGCCCATTCAGGTGCCCATAAAGTTCTTTTTCTCCGAAAATCATCTCCTTTAGGCGGGCCGCGCCTAGCGGCGCTTTAGATTCCCTCAAGAGATTATGATGTCTTTAGTTAGGAGTAGCATAGTTGGCCAGAGCCCGAGAGTGGTGCACGAAGTATAGGTACAAGTTTAGGAAGGAAGAGAATAAAAAGCTTTGCGAAGAGGTCCTGATAGAGGTTGCAGAAAGACGTGCAGATCTCCATAGTAATCGGATACTTTCCATGAACTATCCCGTAACTCCTTTTTCTGTTAGTCTCTATTGCAATTATCTGAATTTATTAAACTTATGTAAACTATTCCTTTACTTGCAGTGTAGTTCTTTGAATCGAGTATTGGCGAGTTCCTCCACACCCTCTCGAAACGTTCTATTGATGTCTAATTGCCTCTGAAATTCTTTCTTCGAAATGCGAAGGACAACAGCATTTCCCGCAACACTCGCTGTGGGAAGTCCACCTTTGAGGGCAGAAATTTCCCCCACAATGCCACCTGTTTTAACTGTTATTGGTCCTTTATCCCTCATGAGGGGTTTGCCGTCTTTATACACGTGGAGAGACCCGCTCAAGACGAGATAGACACTATCGCTTTTCTGGCCCTGATTAATAAGGTTCTTTTCATGCTTGACTTCCTGTAATTGGACGAGTTCTGGATGATCTCTGGCTAATTTTATCATCACATTCGTAAATTTCTGATCGATGGACTTCGGCTGCCCTGCGACGGCTTCCCGCTGTTGCACCTCCCACGCATATACCTTCTCTAAGAAGACAGGGATGCAGAAGTCTCCTTCCTCGAGTTGCCTGCGCTCTTGTGTAAGCCTTCCATCAAATCTCCTTCCCATTAACTGGAAGGAGGTTGGTATATCTCCTTCTCCCAGCGAATACTGGTAATCTGTTGTTGAATAAGGGAGGAACTCAATGAATACTGGACGAGTATGTCTTTTGCCGTCCGGACCGATCAGCTCTCTCTTTCCGGTGTGTATAAGCCCATAATTATCAACAAGATCGCTTGTATCGAGTGTTCCCGAGCCAAACTGATATGGGCTGTCAAAAAAAGTTTCATTGTAGAAACCATCACAGAACTCTACCTTCTCTGTTTTACCATCGTATAGAAAGGACATGGTATGTTCTTCAACTAAGTTCAGCAGTTGGATCGATGCGATATTTTCTCCATTCGGCCCTGTGTCTGGAATCTTGGGTATTCCACCACCCCCCTTGACTGGGGTATATTCAATCGGACGCCATTTTCCAATTGCGGGGTCTTTTGGCTCAACCAGGGTTATTGTATCATCTTTGTAGGTCACTCGAATTTTGGCATTCTCGAGTTCGTACTGGGTCAGCGGCTGATCTGACCGGAATTCCTCGAGGCCGTATGTTCTTTGCATGGCAGTCGGATCTTTTCTTGAGATCCGATCGGCATGGTACTTCTCCTTCATGCTGATCGAATCCACATACACTGAGACGTGTCCTCCACGGAGCTGATAGCGTATGAGTTCAGGAATCTCCTCTGAAGTAATCCGGTGGAATCTTTTCTGGTCTCCGTGATCCAGGCACCCTATCGCTTCTCTCATCTTCCTATGAACCTGCGTCTGTTGATAGTAGGCAAAGAGGGCACCATTCAGGTACATGGTCTCTCTGCAGTCCCCGGTTCGCATAAGTAGAGATGCCGTCAGATCGGTGATTGACCGCGTTCCTTTTCGCATATCCCAGTCTATGCCAGAAAGGGCGATCAGCCCATCGGAGCGTATACTGAATTCGTGATGAGCAGGAGATTGGAGGTCCTGAAGTTCTCCGACACTCAACCCCTCTCCGACGAGTTTTTGAATCAATGCGATCACGGCCTTTGGTCGATTCTGCTCTCCTAGTTTTAATGCCTTGATGACCTTCTCTTCGACGATGTTATGGATATCCTCCTGCACATGCCTGTTGATCGTCAAATCGGGCACCCGCGACCCTGTCCGGCCAACGCCTCCCGGAATGTACTGAGGAACGAGATTACTGGTCAGTGTGTGGAAGTTGATGGTCTTCTTGAGGAACATCCCTTCTGGATCCTTTGGTTTGGCCTCTGCGAGCACTCTGTATCGCTCATTCAGTGCCTTGCCTTGCGTTTTTCCTCCCGCTATGAAACGCCTTCTCCCTGCGTTGAGTTCAGCAAGGACAGCATTCATTATCTCGAGGCTACATTTGAGTTCCTCGGTCTTTTCACCTTGAGTCCGTTTAATCTCAAGTTCCTTTACGTACTGATTTCTGATTCTCTCAAGGCGGTTTGTGGTAATAACAAGCTTAAACTCGGTGTCTACAGTGGCAAAGACCTTTGCAAGAATCGGCTGAATCTTTGTTATACTTTTGACTTGACTGAAGGCAAGTTGGAGTTCTCCGGCATGGGTCCAGTAGTCAAGGGACTCGATGCCCCCTTCCATTTCGAGTGCAATCTTTATGAGGATCAGTTGACTTTCAATCTCCTGTTCGAGCCTCCTGATCTGTTCTTCTACCTGCCTTAGGCTTGCCACTTCCTGTTCAAACAATACTCTTTGCCTTTGCCTGTCCATGAGACATGCCTTCTCAGCGAGCAGATCTATCCTTTGTTCGATCGTTCGCATTATCCAGCCGAGTCCTGGGAAGGAGGCCCCATTACTGTGAAACCCTTGGCGGTAGATCTGCTTGGCTTTTTCTAAGGTGAGCTTTCGCAGGTTGTGGAGCTGATTGAGAGTTACGGTCTTCATATCAATTTCAGGAAAATGCTTCTGGAATTGCACCTTGCTTTTACTATCAGCTCTGTTGATATCTCCTTCCGCCTCTTCCAGTGCCTGGGCAAATTGTTCTACACTCATCATTCGGATGGTGTAGCCATCTCCCAATGCTCCCCATACGAGACTATTCTCGCCCCCTTCAGCAATGAGTTTTCTACACTCCTCGATGGCATCCGTTGGTCTGTTGACTTTATTGAGGGCAAGGATATAGAACTCTCGCGCTCTCGGAATATTTCGGAAAAACTCATTCTGAGATTCTTTATAGAGTCGCACCTCGTTTTCTTGAGAGCTGAGGAGACGAAATAGATTGGAGATCTCCAAGAGTTCCTTCTCTGTCCACCGATCGGGCCCTGACCCTTCCTCGAAAACGAGTGCCTCAAGACTCTCAATGCTATTGGCTTTCCCTAATTCGATTTGGAAACCATACTCGCGGAGGACTTCTTGTTTACTCTGTTCATAGACCTCTTGGAGGTCTGCCTTGGCGAGAGCATGGAATGTTCTAACTGTAGATTTTTTGTTCATTGTTAGTACGTCGCACAGCTCAGGTACGGATCGAACAACCTGATGCCGAAATTACGGAAGTATCTAAATATACTTCAAGTTTTCTTCTCACTCTACCATCCTTTCATTAGGTACAGCATTGCATAACTCGTTTATATCCAAACTACTTTGAAAAGCCTAACTATTGAACTGCGCAACTTAGCCGCTAAACCCAGATCAATCAAACAAGCTAATGCGGTCGCCTGCAATGAGTTGTTGAAACTGTCAAAGACGGCTTTTGAAGTGCTTTTTGTAGGTATTCTACTGTTTGCCAAAGTTAGGTTAAGTTAAAACTCAAAACTGTCTTCCGATTGCAAAATAGTGATATTTGTGTTCCCAATTGCCTCTATCTCCTCTTTTATCGTTTCTGAATAGCGTGGCTTCAAATGAAAGATAAAAATAGGGATATGGGAGTCATTTAATTTCTGCAGTTCGCTCTTTAAAGTTAGAGGGACTAAATGGCCGCTATTGTTAGCAAAATCTAGTAGCCGATTGGGAAAAGCTGTTTCAATAAAAATAGCTTTTAATTCCTGAAACTTATTTGCTTCCCTCCATATCTTTTCAGTCGGTCCAGTATCACCGATATACAAAATTGAGGCGTTATTATCCGTAATAAAGTAGCCCACGGTTTCTACAGTGTGGCTGACCTCGATAGCCCTGATGGTTAACTCATTAAGGGAAAAATCCCTGCCAGACTTTATGGATTTAAACCTCAAAAAAGAGAAATTCTTACCGCTAAGCCTGACAAGATCTGGCCAAATGCTATCATTGAACAAATGGGACCTAATTTGGGTAAGTGTTCTCTCAGTGCCAATAAGGTTTATGGGGTCGGACCTACCTTCTATAGTGTTATCTATTAACATAGGGATATCCCGAATATGGTCGAGGTGGGAGTGAGTAAGTAAAATATGTTTAATTTTATCCTGCTCCTCAATCTTTAGCACATCGATGACATATCCCGCATCTAAAAGGAGAGACTCATTTAGTAAAAAGCTGGTAGTCTCACGGCAGCCAAGAACCTTTATCTCCATTTTTTCGATATATCTCCTTTATTTTAATCGGGAACCTAGTATACCACATTATATACTTTCACCGGCTTTTCAAATCCCTTCACAGCTATCTCTCCGATCTCCTCGATCTCTCCAATCTTCTCTGCCTCAATTGTATTCTTGACCTGTTTATAGGTTCTTTGACTTATCAATATCTGCCCTGGCTTTGCAGTGCTTTCTAAGCGTGCGGCCAGATTCACATGCCTTCCGATTACAGTATAGTCCTGGTGATTCTCTGGACCGATGGATCCCACAGTAACATAGCCGGTGTTTATCCCAATCCCAACGGAAAGTGGGAACTCACCCCAGAAAAAACCTTCCCCATTCAATTTATTTATTCTCTTTTGTATCTCTAATGCCATCGTTACCGCCTTTTGAGCATGATCAGGACATTCCTCGGGATCCCCAAAGAAACCCATGATCCCATCTCCCATAAACTTCCCCACGGTTCCGCCGTAGTCAAATATTATCTTGGTGACCTCGGAAAAGTAGTTGTTTAACATGTCCAAAAGTTCCTCGGGCTCTACCTTTTCGCTGATAGTGGTAAAACCCCTGATATCAATGAAGAATATGGTCATGTTCTTCCTCCTCACCTTGCCGATATTTTCATCATTAACCTTATGAGCAAGAAATCTCCGCCCTTTAGGGCGTAGATGAATTGCTCATAAGGTTAAGAACCCTTAAAACGGATCGGGAAAAAGGTTAAGTCGCCCTAATTCTTGTAAGGCCGAGGAGGTGCGAAATGTCGGAAGAAGAGCGAAAGAAGATAACAATCCCCTACCTGTACAGGAAGAAGGAGGAGGGCGAGAAGATCTCCTGGTTAACGGCGTATGACTATCCAACAGCTCTCTATGAGGATAGAGCTGGCATCGAGATGATTCTGGTCGGCGACTCGGGAGTAATGACGATGTTGGGCCAAAAAACCACCCTTCCAGCGACCATGGATCAGATGGTCTGGATGACCCAGGCCGTAACCCGGGCCGTCAAGTACGCCTTTGTCGTGGGCGATATGCCCTATATGTCCTATCAGGCCACCAGCGAGGAAGCGATCTACAATGCTGGCAGGTTCATGGCTGAATGTGGTGTAGATGCCATAAAGCTGGAGGGCGGGGCTCAAATGGCGGATAGGGTTTTGGCTATAGTTAAGGCCGGCATTCCCGTCATCGGGCACATCGGTATGACCCCCCAGTTCGCCGCTCAGTTAGGAGGGTATAAGAGCCAGGGGCGGGACGCGGAGACGGCTCGCCGACTTATCGACGATGCTAGAATATTGGAAGATGCTGGAGCATTTGCCATCTTGTTAGAGGCGGTGCCGGCGAAAGTAGCGGGGATCATAGTTAAAGAGGCGAGCATACCGATCTATTCTATAGGCGCGGGCTCTGAATGCGATGGTCAGTTACTGATCGTTCACGATATACTGGGGCTCTTTGAGCTGTTTAAACCGAAATTCGTGAAGAGGTATGCGGAGCTGGGGGAGGAGATGGTGAAAGTTTTCACCAGATATAAAAAAGACGTAAAGACAGAAAAATTCCCCGGGCCAGAGCATTGTTATAACATACCTGAAAAAGAGTTCGAAAAATTAAAAAATAAAAAAGATGGGGAAAATTAGAGGTAGAGCACCTCCGCTAGCAGGTCATCCCAGGCCGTATCCTGTGCGAACTTGAGAACCGAGTACTGATCGAGCAAGCCCTTGTGCGCCCAATCTGGAATTGTTTCATCGTAGTGCATAAGTGTGCCACTTAGCCCGTTTCCGATAACAGCCTCACTAGAGGGAGAAAGCGATTTCAGTATGATCAGCCCGTCTACCCTCTCTATCACTTCTTTACAGAGCTCCTTTACCTCCGGGTCTGAGATCCCGCTCTCAATCTCCGAGGCGAGGTCGTATATATCCACGAACACCGGTATGTCATGCTCTTCGATCGCTAGGACCGGGGAGTACTTCTTCGTATTTGTATAGGCCTCAAGTACCTCTTCCCTGTACTCTTCAGTACCAAGAGCAACCGCTAGCTCATCCAGGGATTGTGTTAGTGTGTCTATCCCGCTCGTGTCGTAGGCCACAAGGTAACCTCCGGTCAGCCACTGTCCACTCGTCCTGACCACTGATTTGGCATATTCCTCTGGCGATATTTGGGGTTTCAATCCGAGGAGCAGGGTGTCGATCAGGTAGACTAGCGTCCCCATGGACACGACCTCTGGCGAGGCTATGTAGTAGTTCACGTATGGAGCTACTTCATATATGACCTCAACGTTGCCCATCGCACAAGCATCAAACTGCAAAACGTCTATCGGCCTTCCTATTGCACAGGATATCTTCGATAAGGCATCGGCTAGTTCTGGAGTGTATATCACATCGCCATTATCAGTATCATCTACGCAGATTCCTCCCCATCCTCTACCGTGATTCATTATAAGGAGCAGGTACTTCTCAGCTGGATACTTGGTAAAGGTCTCAACTCCGAACTGAGCCAGCAGCTCGCTGTCCCCAAAGTTCTTCTCTTTCTCGTATGATATGTCTGGTAGGCCCTTATCGTATATGATCTTCAGAACCCCTTTTGGAGAGAGAGCATCAAAGTAGATGACGGTGGTCACCTCTGGCGAGGGAACTAGCTCAGCTATCGCGTGTTCTACGAGATAGATAAAACCCCAGTAATCAATGTTGTTGTCTGAATCGATGTACATTGCAACGGTCCATTCCCTATTCAATTTCTCATTGCTAGCTGTAACCAGGCCTCCCCCCAATGGAAGTGCTAGGAGGGTAAAGGCTGACAAAAGAACGAATTCTTTTCTCATGATCACTCCTATTTAATGGATTCTATTAAAGTTTTCCATTTTGTTTAGCCACGGGAGTAATTCTGAAAAATTCATCTGTTGGAACAGGCTATTATTAAATATGGCAGCCATATAATCCTCATGGTCGATGAGATCGAATTTTACAGGAACAGGACCAGGAGATCTGAGCATCTATATAAAGAGGCTTCAGATATCACTCCCCTGGGAGTTGGGAGCAATTTTCGTTATTTTGAGCCCTATCCCTTCTTCGTCCAGAGGGGCCGAGGATCGAAGATCTGGGACGCGGATGGGAACGAGTACATCGACTTTGCCATGTGCTTCGGTGCTTTGAATATAGGCCATTCGCACCCCCTACTCGTAAAAGAGCTCAGGGAAGAGCTGGAAAGCGGCACCATGTACACGCTCCCCCACGAAGAGACCGCGAAGCTCTCAAAGGAGATAATCAGGAGGTTCCCGGTGGAGATGGTCAGGTACTGCAACTCCGGGGCTGAGGCCACGATGCACGCGATAAGATTGGCCAGGGGTTATAGCGGTAAGGATAAGATAGTCAAGATAGAGGGCTGCTACCACGGGTGTCACGACGCTTTGCTGGTGAGCATAAAGCCCCCCAAAGATAGTGGAGATCCCCGTTTTCCATATCCAATCCCCTCGTCCACAGGGATACCCAAAGAAACGCTATCTAACACAATAGTCGCGCCGTTTAACGATCTAGCGGCAATGGAGGCCATTTTCAAAAAGCACCCCAATGAGATTGGTGGTTTGATAATGGAGCCAGTTCCAATGAACATGGGTATAGTGTTACCCGAAGAGGGTTACCTCCAGTCCATCAGAGATTTGACCATTGAATATAACATCCCCCTGATATTTGACGAGATTAAAACTGGGGTCAAGATAGCACCTGGAGGTGCATGCGAATACTATGGTATAGAGCCAGACATAATCACATTCGGAAAGTCCGTTGGTGGGGGCATACCGCTGGCAGGATTTGCCGGCAAAGAGGAGATAATGGAGCATGTCCGACCAGGCGGGGTAGCTCACATGGGAACCTATAACGCCAATCCATTGGCCATTAGAGCTGGATATGTGACGCTGACCAAGATATTAACGGAAAAGGCTTACGATCACATGAGCAGGCTGGGCGAAAAACTCATCAATGGATATAACGAAATAATAGCGGATTCTGGCATCATAGCCAGGATCCAATCCGCAGGACCCATGGGGGCCATACTCTTCACGGACGATGAGGTAAAAGATTACAGGGGATTTTTGAGATGCGACAAAGATCTATGGTTTAAGTATTGGATAGCGATGCTAAATAGGGAGGTAATCCCCTTGCCTCTCGGTCATGATGAGCAGTGGACCATATCGGTTCAGCATGATGAGGAGGACGTACAACGCCATCTGGAGGCTTTTAAAGAGGTAGCTTGGACCTTAAAACTAGGGGCATAAATGCTTGATTTTGAAGGTTACCCTTATGCGAATTGGGTCATAACAGGCATAGTTATCTACATGGGGGTTATGCTGCTGGTTGGGGGGTGGTCCTCTAAAAGGGTCAAAAATGTAAGCGATTTCATCGTTGCCGGCAGACGTTTACCCCTATGGACGTACGTGGGCACGCTCTGGAAAAAGACCAATCAGTACGGAGCGGTGGTGTCTCTGATAGGGGGCACAATCTCTTGGGTTGGGTTCATCTCATATTACCTGCCAGCGACTATGGAGGCAAATGTGGGCGCCCCCCTTTGGGATCTCCATTCTGCTCCTCGTGACCGTTTCTCTCTTTACCCAGAAGAGGGACCCTCCAAGACCATTTTCCGACGTGGATGGCAGGCCGATGGAGGTTAAGGACTGGATGGGATGGAGAATGAAGAGAAAGGAAAAAACGAAGCGACGGCCATAGCCCTTTAGAGAAAAGTGTCCGAGCAATCTTTAAATATATCCAAGGGATAGAGAGCTCATGGCTAGATTCCCAGTAGCTGAAGAGAGGCTGTTGCACAAGCAGATATGCATGAAGTGCGGGGCCAGAAACAGTCCAAGGGCTAAGCAGTGCAGGAAATGTGGATCCAAAGAGTTGAGACCAAAAGCAAGGGAATCGAGGGGCGTATAGGTGAGGCCGGTCGTCAACTCAATTGAGTGCGGATCGAGCAACCACTTATCAGATATAGATGAGGTGAGCAGGGGGTTCGTAGAGGGGGGATACAAGGTCTTTTAATCAAAAGGATGACCTGTGATCGCTGTTCCGAAGAAGAAGTCATTTTTCAAAGGTATAGTGGAAGACGTCTCTGTGGAGAACACTTCATCCAGCTCTTTGAGCGCAGGTTTAAGAAAGAGCTGAGGAAGCAGAGGAGCTGGTCCGGGGCGAAGCTCGGAAGAGTGGGAGTAGCTCTCTCAGGGGGAAAGGATAGTACCTCTCTTCTCCACCTGCTCTCTGAGTTGAATATCGATCTTCGTGCCATATCGGTGGATGAGGGAATAAGGGGTTACAGAGGGAAAACGCTGGAAAAGGCGATTAAGACCTGTGATGAGCTCGACATCGAGCATCATGTAGTCTCATTTTCAGATAGGTTTGGCCTTGCCCTGGATGAGATGGTCAATAGGACGAAGCTCAAACCGTGCGATGTGTGTGGAGTTTTGAGGCGATTTCTCTTGAACGAGCGTTCCTTGTCGCTCAAGCTTGACTATCTCTGTCTAGCTCACAACCTTGATGATGTCTCCCAGACGATCTTGATGAACCTTACCACTGGAAATCTCTCAAAAGTGGTTAGATTGCCACCTCACAGGAAGATAGAGGGCATGGTGCCAAGATTGGCGCCCCTTCAGATATTTCCTGAAAAGGAGGTTTATCTCTACGGTACCCTCAAGGGACGTGACTTCCATAGTGGCAGATGCCCCTATGCCGAAGGCGACGTTAGAAATCTTTATAGGGACATGGTTTACAGGTTGGAGGAGAGAAATCCGAGTCTGGGGTATGGTCTCTTGAAGAGCATGTGGGACATTAAAACGAAAATGTGTAGAAGTCGAGATCTTCCCATAGACATCTGCCAGTTTTGTGGCATGCCCAAGTCAGGCGATAAAGAATCGTGCAGGGGGTGCGAGATCCTCAAAGAGTTAGGGTTAAGAGTGCGTAGATGAAGAACATCAAAACTAGAGGACTCGAGATTCTCTTTTTGGCTCTACTTATCGGAGCTGTTGTACTCGCTCTATCGGTCGTGAGATTTGCAGTACTGCCGGGAGAGGAAAGCATCGAACGTGCTGTAAAGAGTATAGACCACCCCGCATTTGAGGGTTTAATGAAGGTCACGACCTTCATCGCAAGTCAGGAGTTCTCCATCATAATTATCGCTATCCTCTTCGTCTTGTTATGGTTCCGGGGCCATAAACCGGAGTCGGTTTTCATCATAATCGCAGGCCTCAACGGCATATTCTGCGCTATAATAAAGGTGGCTGTGCAGAGAATCAGGCCTAGTTGGGGTGAGATAGCCACATTTTGGGATTATAGTTTCCCGAGCGGGCACGTCATGAATCTGGTAGTTCTTTATGGTTTTATCATTTATGTAGCCTGGATCTTATGGGGAAACGTGTCAAGTAAGAGGGCTTTCTTGCTTTTTCTGTTAATTTTTCTTGTGGTTTTCACTGGGGTTTCCCGAATATATCTGGGGGCCCACTGGTTCAGCGATGTGATCGGCGCTTATCTCTTTGGAGGCTGCTATCTGGTTGCCTTGATCTGGTCGTATAAACATCAGAAAGCCAAAAGAAAAAAGTTTAATACACTACTCATTTGACCAAGGGTGTTAAGAATCTATTCGGACGAGATTAGCGAGAAATATTTCGATAAAGAGTTAAAGCTGGAGGGCTGGCTTCAGGATCTAAGAGATCTCGGGAAAATCGTGTTCCTCGTGGTGAGGGACAGGAACCTGTTCCAGGTGACCTGTAAGGGAGATCTGATAAAAGAGGTGCGAGCGATACCAAAGGAATCCATCATTTCCGCTAAGGGGGTAATAAAGGGGAACGAAGAGGTGATGAACGGCTGGGAGCTTTTGCTCGAAGAGGTTAAAGTTTTGAACAAGGCTGAAACCCCCCTCCCTCTAGATCCGACTGGAAGAACTCCTGCGGATCTTGATACCAGGCTCAATTCGAGGATAATCGATCTGAGGAGAAGGGACGTAACCGAAACATTCAGAAATAGAACCAGGGTGATGAGGGAGATAAGGGATTTCTACTACGATGAAGGGTTCATAGAGGTGAATACACCAAAAATTGTAAGGGCCGGTATGGAGGGAGGGGCAACCCTCTTTAAACTGGATTATTTTGGCACTCCCGCTTACCTGGCTCAGTCCCCCCAGCTGTACAAACAGATGCTCATGGGGAGCGGTTTTGATAAGGTGTTCGAGACAGCTCCCGCGTTTAGGGCTGAGGAGAGCGCTACTAGAAGGCACTTATCAGAGTTCATATCAGTCGATGCCGAGATTGCCTTTGTGGAAATGGGTGATGTGCTCGACAACCTCGAAGGCCTGTGCAATAGGGTTTTGGAAAGGGCAGCAGGTATTAAACTGAAAGAATTCCCAAGGCTTGAGTACGATGAGGCGTTGTCAATGGTTGGAAGAGAAGAGATGGATAGAAAGGCTGAGGTCGAGATAAGCGAAAAAGTGGATGACGATCTCTTCTTTATTTTGAACTACCCTGCGGAGGAAAAGCCGTTTTACATAATGAAAAAAGGCGAGAGAACAAACTCTTTCGACCTGTTCTACAAGGGGCTAGAGATCTCATCCGGTGGCCAGAGGGAGCACCGTTACCCAGTACTGTGCGATAATATTAAGGAGAGTGGTTTAAACTTGGAGGATTTCAAATATTATCTTGAACCATTCAGGTATGGGATGCCTCCGCATGGTGGCTATGGTCTTGGCTTTGATAGGTTTATCCAGGCGATGATGGGACTGGACAATGTCAGGGAGACCGTACTCTTCCCAAGGGATAGGTTCAGGTGCCATCCCTGATTTTACCCTCTCCGTTATGATGCTTTTCGAGCCGGCGGGGGATAGTTAAATGTCTCGCAAGGTGGTAAATGACAAAATCGAGCGTTAAAAAAGGGAAGATGGTAAAGGTAACTGATAACGTCTATGCGGGTGTTGGCTATGCTCTGGCGAACATGACCATGGTCATAACTCCGGAAGGATCAGTCATCATCGACACCACTGAGAGCATCGAGGCCGCTCGAGAAATCCTGAAAGATTTTCGCGAGGTTTCGGATAAACCCGTTAAATACGTGATCTACACCCACAACCATCAGGACCATTACCAGGGCACTAGAGCAATTTTCGAGGACGGAGCAACGAAAGAAGATGAGGTGACGGTAATAGCGCATGAGGATTTCAAAAAAGAGATGGACCTTCAGGAATCGTTGGGCCTGAGCGGAAGGGCAAGATCGGCGGCAATGTTTGGGATCCTTCTTCCCGAGGAGGAAAGGTTGCCCGTGATGATCTGCGATCCCGACTTCTCCGTTGGGTTGAGGTGGGAGGATCTAGATCTGACTGAAATCGTCGGGCCCACCCAAACCTTCGATGACCGCTACTCATTTATCCTTGGGGGAATAACCTTCAACCTGATGCACGCCCCTGGAGAAACGCCCGATCATATCATGGTGCACGTACCCCAGTACGATGTGGTATGCTCAGGCGATAATTTCTACCGGTTTTTCCCCAACCTCTACACCATTAGGGGTACATCCCCAAGACCTGTGCTGGATTGGGCATCTGCCCAGGACAGGATCTTAGCATTGAAGCCGAAGTATCTTGTCCCAGGTCATGGTCCAACTTTGAGCGGTAATGAGGAAATCACAAGAGCTCTGACCAGCTACAAGAAGGCCATACTATACGTTCATGGCAAAGCTATGGAAGCGGTACGGGAGTTCAGGCCTATCGACGAGGTTCTAGATGGTCTAGAACTGCCAGATTATATGGAAGAACCCTATCTCAGACAGATTTATGGGTACATTCCATACTGCATCAGAGCCATTTATACTCATTACGTCGGATGGTTCGACGGCAATCCCGTCAATCTGAATCCTCCCTCAAGGAAAGAGCTGGGTGAGGAGATCATCAACTTGACAGGATCTGTCGATAAGGTTCTGGATCACGCCCGTCAAGCTCTGGATGGCGGTAAAAATCGAATCGCGCTTGAACTCTCCGAGATGGTGCTGCTGAATCATCCGGGAAGCGAAGCCGCGCTCCAGATCAAGGCAGAATCCCTTCTAAAATTGGCGGATGCCCACAACGGAAATCGCCCAACCGCTAACTACTACAGGACCTGTGCCTCATTTCCCAGATTTCCTGATCGGTTTGTTTAGACGAACCGTAAGTTTAAAGGGTAGAACCCAGTTGATTAGGCGATGGCTAGCAGGGATGAATTCGAGATATGGGTTGAGAGATATCGCCCTAAAACTCTTAACGAGGTGGTGGGCCAGGTCGAAATCGTAAGAAGGTTGAAGGGGTATGTAAAAAAGGGATTGGTACCCCATATGCTTTTTGCAGGCCCTGCTGGCACCGGTAAGACCACCTGCGCGATAGCCATCGCCAGGGAACTTTTTGGAGATAATTGGCAGGCCAGTTTCCAGGAGTTAAACGCGAGCGATGAGAGGGGAATACAGACCGTGAGGACCAAGATAAAGGATTTTGCCAGGACGGCTCCACTGGGAGATGCGCCTTTCAAGATAATATTTCTGGATGAATCTGACTCCTTGACTTCAGATGCTCAAGCCGCTCTCCGCCGCACGATGGAGAGGTACAGCTCCACGTGCAGGTTCGTCCTTTCGTGCAACTATTCTTCCAAGATAATAGAACCAATCCAATCAAGGACCTCTGTCTTCAGATTTCGGCCTTTGTTAAGGGACGAAATGACCCAATCTTTGAAGAGGGTGGCCAGAGAGGAGGGGTTGGACCTCAAAGACGATGGGATAGAGGCGATGGTCTATCTGGCACGGGGCGATATGAGGAAAGCGATCAACACTCTCCAAGTTGCTGCGACCGTTAGCAAGATCATCGATGCCGATGCGGTGTACAAAAGCGGTTCTTCCGCCAGTCCGGAAATGGTAAGCGACATGATCACAAAGGCGATCGAGGGAGATTTCGAAGGGGCAAGGAAAGCGCTTGATAGGCTTCTTCTCGAGTACGGTCTCTCGGGGGAGGATGTGATAAGGAGCATGCATAGGGAGATATTCAAGTTGAATATAGGGGATGATTTTAAGGTGAATCTGGTGGATAGAATGGGGGAGACGGAGTTCAGGCTTGTAGAGGGCGGCGATGAGCGTATACAGATCGAAGCCCTTCTGGCCTATTTCTTGTTGACCGGGAAGGAGAGAAGCGGCTAGTCGGGTAAAGGCCTCTTTACCTTGAATATCGGTATCTTAGCCCTTTTGTGCTCGCTTATTCGGGTCATCTCCGCAATTTTTCTGACCTTGTTTTCCTCTATCTTCCCCTTTAGCGGCATACCTATAAGGATTGAGTCCAACTCCTCGTAGCTCATGCCAATCTCTCCCTCATCCGTCTGCCCCTCCCATAGCCCTGCAGAGGGTTTGCGCTCAATGACCTCTCTGGACAAGAGCATCCGTCTAGCTATCTCCCCTACCTCAGTTTTGTAGAGATCGCCCAGGGGCAAGATGTCCACCCCACCATCCCCGTACTTTGTGAAATATCCGACGGAGAGCTCGCTCTTGTTCCCCGTGCCGACGACCAGGTAGTTGAATTGGTTCGCATGAAAGTATAGGGTTATCATCCTGAGCCTCGCCTTTACGTTGCCAAGGGTCTCTTTGTCAACATCTGTGGTATGTATGGCAAGAAGAAGAGCTCTGAGCACTTCATCCAATTTTATGAGCTTATGGGGGATCTCATAACTTCTAGCTATCTCAAGAGCTAGATCGATGTCTTCTTTGGCAGAAGCGCAGTCCATTATAAGAGCAAGGGTCGGTACCGTTCTCTTGCAAAGGAGAGCGGTCACTGCTGAATCTAGACCACCGCTCAGTCCAAGAATTGCCCCCCTAGCCCCTGCGTCTTCAACTTTTTTCAATATCCAGTTTGAGATATTTTCCTCTATCCCAATCATCTTGTCCCAATCGAATCTTGATACTAATCTTTTTCCCTTTGGAAAAAACTTTTTTCCTTTGGAAAGAATTTTTAAGTCTTTGAATGTTTTCTCCCATAAGGCTAAAAATTGTGATTGTCCCTTACAATGGGCTCAAGGTAGAGCGATCTTAGATATCCAGCTATATATAGGGAGCCAGTTGCGCATATTCTCCGCTCCCCATTTTCGATGGCTCTATTCAGAGCCTCACCTGGGTCCTTTGCCACCTCATAGCTTACGCCATTACCGATCCCTGACAGAATATTGCCTATCTCTTCCGGCTCCATGGCTCTATGGTAGTCGACCTTCGTCAAATAGAATTTCTTTCCCTTCCCTGCTAGTCTCCTGAGCATGGTCTCCACGTCCTTGTCCCTCATCACGCCGAAGACGAAGGCGAATTTTCCGGGGAAAAAGTCTTTTAGAGATCCAATGAGGGCTTCGATTTTGGATGGATTGTGAGCTCCGTCGAGTACCACTAAGGGATCTTCGCTTACCGCCTCCATCCTGCCGGGATGCTCTGTTTTTGACAAGCCATCCTTGATCGATTCTGGTTCTACATCCAACCCGGACGTTTCCATTACCTTGATAGCCATCCTCAGGTTATCGTCCTGGAAGTGACCCAACAAGGGCGTCTTAACCCTCAGTATCTCACCCCCGTAACCGATCTCGTAGATCTGCCCTTTTTTATCGAATCTCTCCTTTTTCAGATACACCTCGTTTGCGAAATGTAGAGGCGCTCCAACCCTCTTGCAGAGCCCCCCTATCACCTCGTGCACCTCTGCGCTTCCGTTTCCGAGAACCATGGGAACGCGAGGTTTGGCTATGCTTCCCTTCTCAAGTGCGATGCTGGTCCTATGCTCTCCCAGCGATCTCTGATGGTCCAGCTCTACGTTAGTAACCCCCGTGACGATGGGATTTACCAGATTGGTGGCATCCAATCTCCCCCCCATTCCGACCTCAACAACCGCGACATCCACCTCCTCCTCCTGGAAGTGTTTGAAAGCCATAGCAGTGGCGACCTCGAAGACCGTGGGTTTTCCCTCCATCTTTTCCATTATCATCGCGATGCTTTCCATTAATTCCCCCACTCTTTTGGGTGAGATCTGTTTATGGTTTATCTGAATCCTCTCGACGAAGGATTGGAGATGAGGGGAGGTATATAGACCAGTTTTGTAACCAGAGGAGGAGAGGACCGATGAGACTATAGAGCATGTGGAACCCTTTCCGTTCGTGCCCCCTATATGGATTGCGGGAAAGCACGAGTGCGGACTGTCCAATCTGTTCAAGAGATCCCTTATGTTGTCCAGCTTTAGCTTGGCGCTTGACTGTTCAAGAGAATATAGATAATCTAGCGCTTCCAGATACTCCATTCCTTTATTACCCCTTAACCACCCCTATAGGAATCATCCGGGCTACCTTCTCGCTTATCCCGGCACCATGAGTTATCTCGACTATGGCGTCTACGTCTTTGTAAGCCCCAGGCGCTTCCTCGGCCACTACCCTTTTGCTGGCGGCATGGAGATAGATGTTCTTGTCCGAAAGTTCTCTCTCTATGCTGCCGACGCTGAACCTTTTAACGGCTGCATGTCTCGATAGGACTCTACCGGCCCCATGACAGGTGGACCCGAAACTCTCCTCCATGGCTTTTTTAGTTCCAGCCAGAACGTAAGAGGCAGTTCCCATGTCGCCAGGTATCAGGACGGGCTGCCCTACGGACTCGTAATCGGGTGGGACGTCTCTTTCATACGGGCCGAACGCTCTAGTGGCGCCTTTCCGATGAACGCAGAGGTTTTTTATCTGGTTATCGACCAGGTGTTTTTCGAATTTCGCCACGTTGTGGCAGACATCGTATACCACCCGCATTCCCAGATCCTCGGAATCCTCTTTCAAAACCTTTTGAGCTGACTGCCTCACCCAATGGGTTATCATCTGTCTGTTCCCCCAGGCAAAGTTGGCGCCACAGCACATGGCCTTAAAGTAGTTAACCCCTTCATCTGAATCTATAGGGGCACAGGCCAGCTGTCTATCCGGTAGTTTAATGCCGTACTTGGACACGGCTCTCTCCATGACGGATAGACTATCCTGGCATATCTGATGGCCGCATCCCCTTGACCCCGTATGGATCATGAATGTGATCTGCCCCTTGAAAAGTCCGAACTTCCTGGCTATCTTCTCGTCGTAGATTTCATCCACTATCTGAACCTCCAAAAAGTGGTTTCCGGCACCAAGGGAGCCTAGCTGGGGCGCGCCTCTCTGTTTGGCCTTTTGGGAAACCTTGGAGGGATCCGCTTCCTTCATAGAACCCTTTTCTTCCAGATGGGCGAGATCATCATCCCACCCATATCCGTTTTTCACGGCCCATCTAGCCCCCTCCTCCAGAACATCGTTTAGTTGCGAAGAAGAAAGTTTAACTCTAGCCTTGGAACCGACGCCGCTCGGAACGTTGATGAACATCGAGTCCACTATCTCTTTTATTTTGCCTTTGCTCAGATCCTTGGTCTCTAAATCGGTTCTCAAAAGCCTGACTCCACAATTTATGTCGAATCCCACCCCACCGGGCGATATCACGCCCTGTTCGACGTCCATGGCGGCCACCCCTCCAATGGGAAAACCATAGCCCCAGTGTATGTCGGGCATGGCGAGGGAGCCCTTCACTATCCCTTGAAGAGTGGCAACGTTCGCTACTTGCTCTGGCGCGTTGTCCTTTCTAAGCCCCTGCATCAATTCTTTAGATGTGTAGATTATGCCAGGTACCCTCATCCCTTCTTTATAATCTTGTGGGATCTTGAACCTGTATTCGTCTATCTCTTCTAGAGGGCCATTCCACATCGACATGAAAACAGAAAGGAATATTTAGATTTTTAGATTTAGTTCTAGTTAGTAGTCTTTAATTTTTTCTTTATGTCTTCCCTGAGTTTTCCTTTAAGGACTTTTCCGAAGGGATTTCTTGGAATAGCATCAATTATCACCAGTTGCTCTGGAAGCTTGTAGGTCGCTATCTCTTTTTCTTTCATGAATGATGTTAGATCTTCCAGTTCGACTTCTCTCCTAGGAACCACATAAACACAAGTCCTTTCTCCCATGATCTCATCAGGCATGGCGATCGCTGCTACATCCATTACCTTTGGATGCCCCAAGAGCATATTTTCTATCTCCTGAGCGCTGATGTTAAAACCGCCGCGGATAATAATGTCTTTACATCTATCAAAAAAACCGATATAGTGCCCCTCTTTTATCTGAAAAAGGTCACCTGTCCTAAGAAACCCTTTATCGAACGATTTTTCCGTTAGACCCGGTCTCTTAAAATAACAAGGAATTACATTTGGCCCTTTGTAATACAGTTCCCCAACGCTACCGACCTCGGTTACCTCTTTTCCGGTAGCGGGATCTATTAGCTTTGTTTGAATGAATTGAGACGTCGCGGATGCCCATTTTATACCCTGCTTTCCGAATTGAGGGAAATGATCGATCCTTTTTTCCATATCCGGTACATCGAAAGGCCCAGAGATAATGGCTGTTGATTCGTTTTGCCCCCATATATTGCCAAACTCTATCCCCCAACGTCTTTTGAGCTCCTGAGCGGACCAGAGTGAGGGGGGTGCAGAACCTATGGTGATAGCCCTCACACTGCTAAGGTCGAATTCATCCACTTTTGGGTGTTTTAGGAGCATGTTCACCACCGCCGGTACGAGAAGGGTGTAGTTGATCTTCTCCTCTATCAGCTGCTTGAACAATATCTCAGCGTTAAATGGGTGGTGTAAAACGAGTTTACCGCCTACCATCAGCCATTGGATGTATACCGTTCCGACAGAAGCCATATTGACCAATGGTCCCGCAGTGAGGAAGTTATCCCCCGGTTCTATCCCCACGGATTCTATCTGGAGAGAAGCCTGGACGATCCAATTGTTATGACTTGCTGGGCATCCCTTGGGTTGGGCCTCTGTACCGGAAGTCCAGTTTAGGGTAAAAATATCGTTGGCCCCATCGATCCTCTCGAGTTTGCTCATTCCCTTGCTCATCTCCCTGATCTCTTGTAGGATGATGACACGTTCCAAGTTAGGGTGCTTCAAGAGTTCTTCCCCCATCTTCTTATGCTTAAAACCGTGAAACTCTTCTACCGTAATAAATACCTTAGCTTCGGTCAACTCCGCGATATACTCCAGCTCTGATGCTCTCCACTGCACCGGCAAAGGAGAGATAATGGCACCTGCCCTGGCAATTGCAAGATAGAGCATCGCCAGTTCCCAGCAGTTGGGAAGCTGGACCATGACGATGTCATCCTTTTTAACCCCCATCTCGATTAAACCCTCAGCCGTGGCATCAACCGCCCTATTCAGCTAATCGTATGTTAGCCTCTCCTGTTCCAATCCTACCAGATCTTTTTTATTTGGGGGGTCCACCAGACACACTTTGTCAGGGTGTTTAGCGGCTTGTTCCTTGAAGTAATCAATGAGGGTTTTCTCTCCCCAAATCCCCTTTTCCGTCCATTCTTTAATTTCTTGCGATGCTAAAATCATTTCTTCCTATAGATGTCTTTATACTGTTCCCTTATCGCCTTTTTATCGATCTTGCCAACGCTGGTTTTGGGGATCGAATCGACAAATTTTACCTCGTCAGGAAGTTGCCATTTGGCGAACTTTTTACTGATGTGCTCTAATATGTCCTCCTTGTTCACTTTGCCCTTCTGTTCTCCTCTTAAGGTTACCAGGGCTAATGGTCTCTCCTCCCATTTTGGATGATTAACCCCTACGACGGCGGCCTCTAACACCGACGGATGAGAGATCATCTCATTCTCCATGTCTACTGAAGAGATCCACTCGCCACCGCTCTTAATCAGATCCTTAACCCTGTCGGTTATCTTCATGTATCCCTCGGGATCTATGGTTCCAGCGTCGCCGCTTCTCCAGTAACCATCTTCGGTAAATTGGTTTTCGGTCTCGGGAGCATTGTAATATTGACCAGCAATCCACGGACCCTTAATGGCTACTTCCCCTACTGATTCGCCATCATGGGGAAGCTATTCACCCTGGTCATCGATGATTTTGATGTCCAAGCCTTGGACGGTATAGCCCTGCTTTCTCCTCAGATCCCACTTCTCCTCTTCCGACAACTTATCCTCAAGCCAGGGCTTCAACCTGTTTATGGTGACAAGTGGAGTGGTTTCAGTCGCGCCATAAGCATGGACGATCTCGGCCCCGGTCAAATCATGGAAACCCTTCATCATGGCTATCGGTGGTTCAGTGGCACCAGAAATTAAACGCGCGCCCTTCAAGTTGGGTTTCTTCTCCATTTTTTCTATGTACCTGAGCATAGGCAGGAAAATGGCTGGTGCCCCATCTCCAACCGTTACCTTCTCCTTTGCCATCAACTCCACGATCGAGCCCAAATCCTCTGCCGCATACCTTCCTGGGAGAAGGAGTTTTGCCCCGGCGAGAGTGGCGGCCTGAGGAGTGCCCCAACCCATGGCGTGGAACATCGGGACCATCTGCAGGAAGCAGTCCCTATACGACAGTTCCGTGGACAGAGCGATTGCCATGGAATGAAGATAGACGTTTCGATGGGAATAGTAGACCCCTTTGGGGTCGCCAGTCGTCCCAGTGGTATAGCAGGCGGCATAGGTGGAGGTCTCATCGAGGTTTGGCCATTCGTACTCTGGCTCCGCTTCTTTCAGCAGCTCTTCATAGCTGTAAACGGGGCTCAGCTTTGTCTTCATCTCGCTTAGATCTTTGTCGGTAAGTATGATATAACCTTTAATCTTGCATAGGGGAGCGATTGCCTCAGCGACAGGTATCAACGATTCGTCTACAAATATGAATTTGGCCTCGGCGTGATTTACGACGTAGCTTATAGTTGGGGGAGGAAGTCTCAGGTTCAATTGGAGGAGTACAGCTCCAGTGCCCGGAATGCCAAAGTCCATTTCATAATATCTGTACGTATTCCATTCGAGTACTCCTATACGATCGCCGATTTTTACTCCCAGCCCTTCTAAAGCGTTGGCGAGTTTCTTTATCCTTTCATAAGCATCTTGGTAGGTATAGCGGAATATTCCATCTGGCTTTCTGGAGACGATCTCCTGCTTGGCGAAACATCTTACCGCGTGCCTGATGATATTGACCATGTTTAGCTGGTAATTATCCTGCGAAGTTGATGGGAATCCCTTTAAGGTCTGCAATTCTTTCCTCCTACTCTCATCCCCTTTCCTAGTCTTCATGGGCATTAATATGTTAGGAAACTTAAGTTTTTTTTTGGGCTTTCGAATTATGTCCAACGAGTTCCTTTCTGTCTTAAACGAATAAATCCTAGCCATCAAAGCATTTAAACATAAACGCGTTTAATCTTTAATGCAAGCTCAGGAGAAAGGGTTGTCGAAAAATCTGAGGTATCACATCTTAGTTCTCGCTTTGCTATGCATACCGCCCATCCTTATTCTAATAGGAACGATATATGATGTAGAGTGGATCCGTAATCTTTTTTCCATAACGTGCCACCAGTTGCCCCAAAGATCGTTCGAGATATGGGGCAATCAGATGGTCGTTTGCTCCAGGTGCACGGGTATATGGTTTTTTCTTCAGATAGGGGAGCTTCTCTTGATTTTGATGGCGCCATCCAGAAAAAAGATCATTCATCCGGTTATAATCGCGCTGTTTGTCCTTCCCATCGCTGTAGATGGACTGCTCCAGGAGATAACAGCATATGAGAGCGATAACGTCACACGTTTGATCACCGGTTCTCTTTTAGGAGTTATAGCGGGCTTCGTTTTGGGGATAGTAATAAACAGGATAGGGAATCACGAGGGGGAGAAATGAGGGTGTTTATCGATTACAGGGAACCCCCATACATGATCGAATCCCTCAGAGCTCTATCGGATCCGATGGTAGAGGTAAGAGTGATTGAGCTGAACGTGGGGGACATAGCCATAACGGAAAAAAATGAGTGTACTCTGATCGAGAGAAAAGCGGTAAGGGATTTTTTCTCATCTATCTGGAACAATAGGATATGGGATCAACTTGAAAGATTGGCTCGGGCCGAGGACGTTTTTGGGATAGAGGTGAGGAGGAAGCTGCTCTTGATCCATGGTGAGTTCGATCTTTACGACAATCTAAGCAGCGCTATTGGAGCCATGCTCGAGTGTATTTATGTTTACGGGATACCAGTTATACGCCTATGCTCCGACGATGAGCTCATCTCCTTTCTGAAGGTGGAGATAAATAGAGAGACGCAGGGAAAGAATTCACCGCTATTTTTGCCAAGCTACCGAAAATTCAGGAAGAGAGAAGAAGACCCTCAAGTCTATCTATTAACCTCGATACCCTCAATAGGGCCGAAGATGGCTCAAAATTTGTTGGAAAGGTTCAGATCTGTAGCGGCCATAGTAAACAGCTCTCAAGATGAGCTGGAGTCCGTAGACGGAATAGGGAAAAAGAGAGCCCGGCTCGTCTTTAAGCTGTTGCATGACGTCAAGATTAAATACTAGAGCAAGATAGTCCATCGGGGCCGGTAGATCAGTTGGTAGATCACTCGCTTGGCATGCGAGAGGCCTCGGGTTCAAATCCCGACCGGTCCATCGATTTTGGGAAGAAAAGTGAAAAATAGGTAAAAAAAATAAAAAAACAGCCAGTTAACCTCCCAGATGTTAGAGGAAAACTATAAATAAGGGCTTAGCTATTTACTATAGCGGAAGGGCTAGGCTGGTAGTATATGGTGCATCCCATCCCCTCCATAATTTTCAGCCCCCTTCCCCCGAGTTTTCACCTGGTAGTAACTTCACAACCATGCTTGTTTACGAGCACTGTATGCTCGGATTGAGCCACGTAACCGTTCTTCTTCTCAACTAGAACTCTGTACCCGGTCAAAATGCCCTTGGAAACCAGCCTCCTCATTTTTGCCCTTACCCTCTTACCTTCTAGATCGTAAAGCCATCTCTCAGCGAAGGGCAATCCCCTGTAGCTCCGAATTATTTCCATCAATGGGTCTTCCTGAGAATGTTCGTTATTGCCCCTCTGCCTATACCTGTATCTGTATATGTTCCCGTACTCTTTTTCGGTCACCATCCCTTTTCCATCCGTCGCGAATGGTTCGATGGCTATGGCTATCCCCTCCCTGATCTTCGTTAAATCCCCATTTGCGAAGTTTGGGACAGAAATGCCGGAGTGAAGATTGAACTTTTCGAGACTATGCCCGGAGAGATTTCTGACGGATACGAACCCTTGAGCTCTGCATATATTTTCGACTATGCCCCCGATCTCGTTCAACGTTATTCCGGCCCTTATCGCCTTCAATGCCCCATTCAGGGCCCTCTGGCTGCAATTTATGAGTTCGATCTCGTTTTCTTTGGGCACTCCTGTGACAAAGCTTCTCGCGGTATCCCCTATATAACCCTCTATATGTGCCCCAACATCCAACTTCACGAGATCCCCGCTTTTGAACTTTCTCTCATCGTTGTAGCCGGGGGTGTAGTGTGCTGCGATCTCATTTATAGATATGTTGACGGGAAACGCGATGTTCGCATCCATCTCCTTTATATAGTTCTCTATGGACCTAGCCACATCTATGAGCTTTACCCCCTCATCGGCCTCTTCGCAACCGATCCTGAGGGCTTTTGCGGCTATCTTGCCAGCTCCCCTATAGTTCTCCCTTTCGGACTTCTCCACGAATCGCCCACACCGTTTCTCAATATAGATACTTTTCCGTCCTTGATCTCCACCACCGTAGACGGACCTTTATATCTGGTGACTCCTCCATCTATATATAAGTCCACCCGCTCTCCAAGCTCTGAGCAGGCCTGCTTAGCCGTGATCGGAGGTTTTCCATTATGATGGTTGGCACTCGTGGCTGTCAGGGGCCCACCACCCTTTGCCAGGGATAAGGCGATCTCGCACTCTGGCACTCTTATTCCGTAACCCCAGATCACGAATGTGAATGGTCCTGGCAGAAATTCTTTAATTGGCTTGCGATCGAATTCAGCTTCTTTCGAGGCCAAAAAATCGATCGCAGATTCGACTTTCGGGAAAACGAGAGAAATCTTTTCGCGTCTTCCCTTTATCTCAAAGACCCTCTCCATGCACTCCTCGCATGAGCATCCCAGCCCATAGAGGGTGTCGGTCGGATATACTATTACCCCCCCTTCCCTAAGGGTTTCTATCCCCTCCTGGACGTCTCCCCAATTCGCTCCCTCGTCTCTTCTATACCTCCTCATAGTCCTCTTTAAGATCTATGCTCAGGATCTTCTCTAGCTTCTTGGCGATCTTTTCATCAGGCCTCATATCTCCCGTCTCGAGTTTCGCTAGTACGGATCTCCTCTCATTGATGCGTTTGGCAAGTTCCTCCTGCGTCAACCCCATCGACTCCCTAGCTCCCCTTATCCGTTCACCGTAGTTCTCCGCGAGATCGTAGACCATTTTGTCGAATATATCCCTTCTAGCTCCTTCACTTCTTCCTCCTTTTTTCTTCAACCTCTCTTCAACTCCTCTTTCGGACTCTCTTACCCTTCCTCCTCCCTCATCATGGGCCACAGCTGCTCCATTTCCGGCTTTGTAAATCGTGACTCCATATTTAGCGCATTTTCTGCACACCTTCATCTCGATTCCCTCCACCTTCACGGTTATCGGAGAATCGACATCGGCACCACACATTTCACAGTTCATCGGATCAACTCCTAGATAAAGTATATATATCACAGATGATAAATATTACTATAAGGAGAACCCCGAAAGAACTTCGTGATACAGTGATAAGAACCTCTAGCTACCTTTTGACGTTATTTTACTCGCACTTTTTCAGATTTTGGATACAAACTTTTCCAGCTTAGGATATCTTTAGGACATCCTATGAAAAAAGTAAGGCTCCAAGTTACCAACCATTTGGAGATCGATAACATCGAAGGATTCATTGTCAGAAAGGTAACGCCATTCGGTAATTCGGCCAAAGTGGATTGCCCAAAGAAGTACCTGGGAAGAGAGGTCTATCTGGTGATCATATGAATGAGTTAAACAGGGAGAAGCTCTACAGAACTCTCAC
>Ga0209633_10000609_pt1 | contig 40638 bp, 32 predicted proteins | sample Cruoilmetagenom1_FD_187290 | JGI IMG/M metagenome (GOLD analysis project Ga0209633, IMG submission 187290) | Oil polluted marine microbial communities from Coal Oil Point, Santa Barbara, California, USA - Sample 1 (SPAdes) (version 2) | ecosystem: Environmental > Aquatic > Marine > Oil seeps ...
ACATGCAATCATTGATTTTGAAGCCAAAATCGGCCGATCCGACATTGCCCACGATCTGCCGTGTTTTTGCGGCAAAAACTAATGGGTGCAGGTATTTCCCACAGTATGAGTAAGAATTCCGGACGGCAGTGAGCCCGCGCGCCGTCTCTAATTGCTTTACCAGCGCCAATTGCTTTGATATGGCGCGCAACGGCGGGGCGGCCAGATACAGGACGATTATTCGCAATGGCCATCTGCTCAAGAAATCCGAAGCCATCACCTCGCGCGCCATTGGCAGGCGTCTGGCTGCGCGCGATCGGTGTTTCATTCGCCTTGCTCGCGGTCCTCTGCCTGGCTCAAGTATCGCAGAGCCATGCCAAGGCCCGAGCAAGTACGGCCTACAAGCAACAGATCGAACAGGGCTTTGCGATGTGGGTTTCGGAGCTGCGGGGCGACGCCCAGGCCCGGGGCGTCTCGGATGAGACTTTCAACGAGGCCATGAAGGGCGTCACCATCGATTGGTCGCTGCCGGACCTGATCTATCCGAATCTAGGCCCCGATGCGCCGCCGCCGCCGCGCAATAAGAAGAAAGATAGGCAGCAGGCCGAATTCGCCCGCCCTTCGAACTATTTTTCGAACCGCTCGATCTCGCAAATGGCCAAGATCGGACGCAAGCGGCTTGGCACCTGGAAGGAAACGCTGGGCAAGATCGAGGAGCAATACGGGGTCCAAAAGAATGTGGTGCTGGCGATTTGGGGCCGCGAGACCGGTTATGGCGGTGCCAAGATCCCGCATTATGCGGTCCGCGCGCTCGCGACCCAGGGCTTTCTCGGGCGGCGCAAGGAGCAGTTTCGCGAGGAGCTGCTGCTGGCGCTGGAAATTCTGCAAGCGGGCCATGTGAGCCGCAAGAAGATGGCGAGCTCCTGGGCGGGCGCCATGGGCCACACCCAGTTCCTTCCCAGCCACTTCAACAAATTTGCAGTTGATTTCAATGGCGACGGCCGGCGCGACATATGGGGGACGATTCCCGATGCGCTGGCCTCGACGGCAAATCATCTGCGGCAAAATGGCTGGCAGCCGGGTAAGGCTTGGGGGTACGAGATTCGCCTGCCCAAGGGCTTCGATTGCACCTTGGAAGGGCCGGATAATGCGCGGCCAATCAGCGAATGGGCGGATCTCGGCATAACCCGAACCCGAAAACGTGAGTTTCGGGATGATCGGCTGCAGGAGACCGCGTTTCTGGTGCTGCCTGCCGGCACCAAGGGGCCGGCGTTCCTGGCGCTCAACAATTTCGCTGTCATCAAGACCTACAACAAGGCCGATCTCTACGCGCTTTATGTCGGCCATTTGGCGGACCGCATTTACGATGACCGCGTATTTGAGGGGCGCTGGTCCAAGCTGGCGAGTCTGCGCCGCAGCGAAGTCAAGCGCCTGCAGGAGCAGATTGCCCAGAGCGGCATCGATGTCGGCAAAATCGACGGACTGATGGGGGCAAAGACCAGGGCCGCGGTCGGCGCCTATCAGAAACAGCTCGGGCAAAAGCCGACTTGTTATCCCAGCCGCGCGTTGCTTAAGAACGTCAAATCGGCGTCCAATTGACGTGCTAACCATGCAGTTAGAGGTGACGCACTGCCTAGGCTGACAACAGTTCCGCTGTTAGATTTTCAACTCAACGATTCGCGACGTTACGGCAGTCAATGAGGCCATCAAAGACAGCATTTCGATCGCTTGTTCCGCCCGCAAGACCGATGCGGCGAGGCGGGCGAACCGGTCTAACCCTGATCGCGGCCTGCGCTGTCGCGGCCGCGGCCTTGCTCTTTGCCGGCGCGACCGTGAGCCCGGCGCGGGCCGATGCGGCTTTTGACCGCTATGTCGAGCGGCTGTGGCCAAGCGCGAAGAAGCGAGGCGTCTCGCGGGCGACTTTCGACGCCGCATTCAAGGATGTCGGGCCCGATCCGGAGATCTGGGAAAAGGACGCGCATCAGCCCGAATTTGTGATGCCGGCTTCGCAATATATCTCGCTGGCCGTTTCCGACACCCGGATTGAAGAAGGTTCCAAGAAGCTCGAGATCCATGCCGACCTGCTCAAGAAAATTGAAAACAAATACAAGGTCGACCGCCAAGTACTGGTCGCCATTTGGGGCATGGAAACGAGCTACGGCACCTATATGGGCAAGAAGTACGTGATCCAGGCGCTTGCCACGCTGGGATATAAGGGCCGGCGCACCAAATTCGGCCGCAAGCAATTGATGGCCGCCCTCAAGATCCTGGAACAGGGCCACACCACGCCGGAACGCATGGAGGGCTCCTGGGCGGGCGCCATGGGCCACACCCAGTTCATCCCCACCACCTATACCGGCAACGCGGTCGATTTCGATGGCGACGGCAAGCGGGATATCTGGGACACGCTCCCCGATGCGCTGGCCTCCACCGCGAATTATTTGAAGAAATCGGGCTGGCAATACGGCAAGACCTGGGGTTACGAAGTCGTGCTGCCGAAGCGTTTCAACACCCGCTTGGCGGGCCTCCGGCGCAGAAGCTCGCTGGCGCAATGGCGCAAGCTCGGCGTCAAGCGCGTGAACGGAGAGCCGTTCCCGAGGCCCAGCGACCGGGCCTCGCTTTATCTGCCAGCAGGCCGGAAGGGTCCGGCGTTTCTGGTGCTGAAGAATTTCCGGGTGATCATGCGCTACAACGCAGCCACCAAATATGCGCTGGGCGTGGGACATCTTTCCGACCGAATTCGGGGCTATCCGGCGTTTTCGACGCCCTGGCCCGATGGCGTGCGCCCGCTAGACGAAACCGAGCGGCGCGAATTGCAGGAATTGCTGCTCGCCAAGGGTTTTGAAATCGGTGACGTTGACGGCGTGATCGGTTCGAAGACCCGGGACGCTTTGCGTACTTATCAGAAGCAAAAGGGCATGAAGGCCGACGGCTTCCCGAGTCCCAAGCTGCTGGACTCGCTGCGCAAGGATAGTTGAGAAGGGCTCTGGACCTCGTGTCCTGCTTGATCTCTGCCCCAGGCATGATGATATGTTGGCGTATCCCGGGTTCCGCGCAGGTCCCGTCTCCAAAGCAGACGGCGCAAGTGACTTGAAAGACCGCAATATGATTGGTTCAGAATTCTTCAAGCTGCGGCGCATCCGGGCCAATGCGTCTTGGGCCCTCCGGGCCGGTCTCACGGTTTGCCTGGCCATTGCGCTCACCGCGGTTCTTGGCAGCTTGTCGCCTGCTTCCGCGCAGCGCTTGGACCGCTTCACTCGCTCATATGTGACGCCGTTTCCGCAAAACGACCGCTACCGCGTGGTGGTGTTCGGGGATTCACTGGGAGACGGGATCTGGCAGGGCCTTTATGAGGCCTTCAAGGACGACAGTAATGTGGAGGTGATCAAGCGTTCCCGCGGTTCGACCGGCTTCACCTACCGCGAGCGCAACAATTGGAACTCCCGGATCAAAGGTGTTTTGAAGAGCGACCGCGTTCATGTTGCCGTCGTCATGGTCGGCGCCAGCGACATGCGATCGATACGACGTGACGGTAAGCGGCATAAGCTTGGCAGCGATACTTGGCGTGAGATCTATGGCGAGCAGGTCGACCAGTTCGTCAAAAGCCTAAAAGGCGGCAGGGTCGCTATTTATTGGGTCGGACTGCCAATCATGCGTAGCCCTAGGCACAATCAGGACATGCAAGTTCTGAATGAGATCTTCCGGGAGAAAGCCTTCATAAACGGCGTTAAATTCGTCGACACCTGGAATGGATTTGCCGACCAGTTCGGCCGTTTCAGCGCCTATGGACCCGATCTAACGGGCCAAGTGCGCCGGTTGAGGGCTCCCGATGGCGTTCACTTTACCGGGCGCGGCTACCGCAAGCTTGCCCATTTCGTCGAGCGTGAAATTCGTGGCGACATGAAGCTCGCCAAGGCGGAGCGAAACATTCCGCTGGCGGGAAACAAGGTCGAGCAAGACAGGGCTATGGGCCGTTCCCGTGGACGTGCCGGTGCCGAACGCAAGGCCAAGCAGGGCGGTAGCGATAACCAAAAAGCGCAGACGGCCAATAACACAGTTGCGGGTGGCGAGGGTGAGGCCGTGGCGGCCAGCGATCCTGAGGCCGCCGGCGGTTCGAACCTGGAGCGCAAGGGCAACAGGGCGATCGCCGGGGTCAAGTTGGTGCGGCCGAAGATTTCCGATGCGAATCCGGTGGCGCTGGGCTCCAACTACGCGCCAATGGGCGAAACGATCGCCTTGGAGATGGGCAACGGTTTAACGGCGCTGGCTTCGATTTCGCCCTTCAACGACACCAATCTCTCCAATGTGGCGCGGCGCTTGCCTCTCTCCCAGCGGCCCTATTTCAGGGTTCTGATAAAGGGCGAACAGTTGCTGCCGAAGTCGGGCCGCGCAGACGATTTCGGCTGGCCTGGGAGTTGAGACGGCAATTCTGCACCGCCGGACCGCCATCCGCGAAATTCGCTTCACAACATTAGGTAATGATGGAGTGTCCGGGCACTTGATGACCGGGCCCTAGCTCTCCGAACCGCGTTTCGCCTTCGGATCCATCTTGTGCCGGAAATCCAGGAGCTGGCGCTGCGCCTTGCTGAAGGCGTCGCGGATCGCGACATAGATGTCTTCGTGGGCGTGGTTCTCTTCCGGCTCCCGGCTCACCACCAAATCGGGATGCCCCGGCACGCCGATGTCGATCCGCACGTGATAGATCTTTCCCTTGTGATGGTGGCGGTGGGGAGCTTCGACCACCACCCTGCAGCTCGTTAGCCGGCCAAAATATTGTTCGAGCTTTGCCGCCTTTTCGCGGATCCGCGCCTCGATGGCCTCGGAGCCTTCCATATTCTTGAAGCTGATCTGGAGCGGAATTTCCATGGGTCCCCCGGTTTCTCTGAGCTTGGCGCAATTCAAGCCTTGCGATCAAGTCCTGAATGATCGCTAGGGCGATAGAGGTTCCTAGCGCGGCAGGTCGGTGGAGCCCATCAGGAACTTGTCGATAGAGTGCGCCGCCTGGCGGCCTTCGCGTATCGCCCAGACCGTGAGCGACTGTCCCATCCGCATATCGCCCGCGGCAAAAACTTTGGGATTCGAAGTCTGATAGTCGTCGGTATTGGCCCGCACCGTGGATCGCCCCTCGGGATCTCCGTCGATTTCGAGCCCGAGGTCGTCGAGCAGGCCCTTATGGATCGGGCCCGCGAAGCCGATTGCGATCAGCACCAATTCGGCGCGCATGATGAATTCAGTCTCGGGCAGGGGCACGCGATCCTGGTCGACGCGCGCGCATTTGACCCCGGTGACGCGGCCCATATCGCCAACAATCTCAACTGTTCCGGTGCTGAATTCGCGCTCCGCGCCCTCGGCCTGGCTCGAAGACGTGCGGAACCGCACCGGCCAATCGGGCCAGACCAGCAGCTTGTTCTCCTTCATCGGCGGGATCGGGCGTATGTCAATTTGCGTCACGGAGACCGCGCTTTGCCGGAACGCGGTGCCGACGCAGTCGCTCGCGGTATCGCCGCCGCCGATCACGATCACGTTCTTGCCGTCCGCCAGGATTGGAACATCGTCGCTGATATCTTCACCGCCCAGCCGCTTGTTCTGCTGCACCAGATAGGGCATCGCGTAGTGCACGCCATTGATTTCCCGGCCTGGAATCGGCACGTCGCGGGGGCGCTCGGCCCCGATGCCGAGCAGCACCGCGTCATGGGCGTCCACAATCTCCTGTCCCGAGCAGTTCACGCCCACATCCTTGTTGTAATGAAAGGTGACGCCCTCGGCCTCCAACTGCTCGACCCGCCGGTCGATGTGAAATTTCTCCATCTTGAAGTCGGGGATGCCGTAGCGCAGCAGGCCGCCCGCCTTGGCCTCGCGCTCGAAGATATGGACCTCATGGCCGCGTCTGGCGAGCTGTTGGGCGCCGGCCATCCCGGCGGTTCCCCCGCCAATCACGGCGATTTTTTTGCCGGTTCGTTCGGATGGTGGTTGGGGCACCACCCAGCCCTGCTGATATGCCTTGTCCGCGATCGCGCATTCCACCGTCTTGATGGTGACGGGTACGTCTTCCAGCGCAAGCGTGCAGGCCTCCTCGCAGGGTGCCGGGCAAATCCGCCCCGTGAATTCGGGAAAGTTATTGGTCGAATGCAGGTTGCGTGCCGCCTCTTGCCAATCCGAGTTGTAGACCATGTCGTTCCAGTCGGGGATCTGGTTGTTCACCGGACAGCCCGTATGGCAGTAGGGGATTCCGCAGTCCATGCAGCGGGCGGCCTGGCGCGCCACTTCGTCGTCATCCAGCGGGATTATAAATTCCTTGAAATGGCGCACGCGGTCGGCGGCGGGCGCGTAAGCGATGTCGCGCCGCTCGATTTCGAGAAAGCCGGTAATCTTGCCCATGAGACCTTAAGAGCCTCCGCCCAGCCCGATTTCGAGCTCGCCCGTGCGTTGGGCTTGCTGGCGGTCCATTTCTTCCAGCGCCCGGCGGTATTCCACCGGCATCACCTTGACGAATTTGGGCAGATATTCCTCCCAATTCTGCAGGATCATCCGAGCGCGGGACGAGCCGGTATAATGCAGATGGTTCTCGATCAACTGGTGCAGGCGCTCCGCGTCAAACCGCGTCATGTCTCGCATGATATCGACCAGCCCGTGGCTTTCGAGATCGCCGCCCTGATGGGAGAGCCGCTCCATAGTCTCGTCCTCCGCCGTCACTGGTTCGAGGTCGACCATGGCGAGATTACAGCGCTGCTCGAAGTCGCCGCGCTCATCGAGCACGTAGGACACGCCGCCCGACATGCCGGCCGCGAAGTTGCGGCCCGTGGGCCCGATAACGACGACCACGCCGCCCGTCATATATTCGCAGCCGTGATCGCCGGTCCCCTCAATGACGGCAATGGCACCCGAATTGCGCACCGCGAAGCGTTCGCCGCCGATCCCGCGGAAGTAACACTCGCCGCCAATCGCGCCATAGAGCACGGTATTGCCGACAATGATGCTTTCTTCCGGCCGGGCCGCCATTTGCTCGGGCGGGCGCACGATCAGCCGGCCGCCGGATATCCCCTTGCCAACATAGTCATTGGCCTCGCCGACCAGGTCGAGGGTGACGCCCGAAGCGAGCCAGGCGCCGAAGCTTTGGCCCGCAGTTCCCTTCAAGCTCACCCAGATGGTGTCCTCGGGCAGGCCGCCATGGCCGAAGCGCTTCACGACTTCGCCCGACAGCATTGCACCGGTGGTGCGGTCGGTGTTGTTGATCTCGAAGTCAACCTTGACCGGCTTGCGCTCCTCCAGAGCTGGCCGCGACGCCTCGATCAGCCAGCGGTCCAGCACGCGCTCGATACCGTGATCTTGGCGCTCGCAATTGTAGAGTGCAACATCGTCCGGCGCGTCGGGCCTGTGAAAGATGCGGCTGAAATCGACGCCCTTGGCTTTCCAGTGATCGATCGCCTTTACTTTGTCGAGGCTGTCGCTCTGCCCGATCATTTCGTTGACGGTGGCGAACCCCATCTCGGCCATTAGTTCGCGCATCTCCTCGGCCACGTAGAAAAAGTAATTGATGACGTGCTCGGGCGTGCCCCGGAAGCGTTTGCGCAGCACGGGATCCTGCGTCGCGATCCCCACCGGGCACGTATTCAGATGGCATTTGCGCATCATCAGGCAGCCTGCCGCGATCAGCGGCGCGGTGGAGAATCCATATTCGTCGGCCCCCAGCAAGGCGGCCACGACCGCGTCGCGCCCGGTGCGCATGCCGCCATCGGCTTGAACCGCGATGCGGCCCCGAAGCGCGTTCAGCACCAGCGTCTGATGGGTCTCGGCCAAGCCAATTTCCCAGGGCGAACCCGCATGTTTGATCGAGGTGAGGGGGCTGGCGCCCGTGCCGCCCTCGAAGCCAGCGATAGTGACGTGGTCGGCCCGCGCCTTGGCGACGCCGGCGGCCACGGTCCCGACGCCCACCTCGGAGACCAATTTGACGCTGATGCCGGCGGCCGTATTGACGTTTTTGAGATCGAAAATCAGCTGGGCCAAATCCTCGATCGAGTAGATGTCGTGATGGGGCGGGGGCGAGATCAAGCCCACGCCTGGCGTCGAATAGCGTACCTTGGCGATCGTGGCATCAACCTTGTGGCCGGGCAGCTGTCCGCCCTCGCCGGGTTTCGCGCCCTGGGCCACCTTTATCTGGATCATGTCGGAATTGACCAGATACTCGGTCGTCACCCCAAACCGACCCGACGCCACCTGCTTGATGGCAGAGCGCCGTGAATCGCCATTGGGGAGCGGTTGGAAGCGATCAGATTCTTCACCGCCTTCGCCGGTATTCGACATGCCACCGATCCGGTTCATGGCGACGGCAAGCGTGGTGTGGGCTTCACGGCTGATGGCGCCGAACGACATCGCGCCGGTCGAAAACCGCTTGACGATTTCAGAGGCTGGCTCGACGTCTTCGAGGGCCAGTGGCGTGCGGCCCATCTCTTCAGCCGTTTTGATCCGGAACATGGCCCGCAGCGTCATAAGCTGCTCGTTCTGGGCGTTCACTTGGGTCGCGTAGGAGCGGTATTTCTCCGGCAAATTGCCGCGCACTGCGTGCTGCAGGTCGGCAACCACTTCAGGCGTCCAGACGTGGGATTCGCCGCGGATCCGATAGGCGTACTCGCCCCCCACATCCAGCGCGTTGCGGTAGATCGGTGCATCGGAGAAGGCTAGCCGGTGCCGCTCCACGGTCTCTTGGGCAATTTCCTCAAGGCCGACGCCCTCGACCTGCGAATGGGTGCCGGTGAAATATTTCTCCACGAAGTCGGTGCGCAAGCCCACCGCATCGAAGATCTGGGCGCCGCAATAGGATTGAAAAGTGGAGATGCCCATCTTGGACATCACCTTCAGAAACCCCTTGTCGATTGCCTTGATGTAGCGGCCGGTGAGGGTTTCGAAGTCGATTTCCTCGTCGATATCGGGTTGCAGCGATTGCAGGCTCTCGAAGGCCAGATAGGGATTGATCGCTTCGGCTCCAAAGCCCGCCAGCGTGCAGAACTGATTGACTTCATAGGCCTCGCCCGTCTCCACGACCAGACCGACCGAGGTCCGCAGACCCTTGCGGATCAGATGATGGTGGACCGCCGATGTCGCCAGCAGGGAAGGAATCGGAATCCGGTCGGGCCCAGCCAGCCGGTCCGACAGAATGATGATGTTGTGGCCGGTTCCAGGCGCGCGCTCGGCCCGCTCGCACAGATGTTTGAGCGCGTCGGCCATGCCCGAGGCGCCGTGCTCGGCGCTGTAGGTGATATCCAGCGTCATGGTCTGGAACTGATTGTCGGCGATGTCGCCGATCATCCGGATCTTTTCCAGCCCCACATTTGTCAGGATAGGTTGGGAGGCTTCGAGCCGCTTGAGCTTCGAGGTGCCTTGCAGGTCGAGAATATTGGGCCGCGGCCCGATAAAGGTGACAAGCGACATCACCAGCTCTTCGCGGATCGGATCGATCGGCGGATTCGTGACCTGCGCAAAGTTCTGCTTGAAGTAGGTGTGGAGCAGCTTGGGCCGGCTCGACAACGCCGATAGCGGTGTGTCGGTGCCCATGGAGCCCACCGCTTCCTGTCCCACATGGGCCATCGGAGCCATAAGAAATTTGAGGCTTTCCTGGGTGTAGCCAAAGGCCTGCTGCCGGTCGAGCAGCGAGACATTGGTGGCGGGGGGACGGTGCTGCACGGGCGGTAGTTCGCGAACCCGGATTTGCCCGCGGTCCAACCATTCCTGATAGGGGTTGGCGCCGGAGAGCTCCGCCTTGATCTCTTCGTCCGATACAATCCGCTTCTTCTCGAGGTCGATCAGCAGCATCTTACCGGGCTGCAACCGCCATTTGCTGACGATCCGTTCCTCGGGGATCGTCAATACGCCGGCCTCGGACGACATCACCACCAGGCCGTCATCGGTCACGAAATAGCGCGCGGGCCGCAGGCCGTTGCGGTCCAGCGTCGCTCCAATCTGACGCCCGTCGGTGAAGGCAACGGCTGCGGGTCCGTCCCACGGCTCCATCAGGGCCGCGTGATACTCGTAAAAGGCGCGGCGCTTGGCATCCATCAGGGGATTGCCCGCCCAGGCCTCGGGGATCAGCATCATCGCGGCATGCGCCAGCGAGTAGCCGCCCCGCACCAGGAATTCGAGTGCATTGTCGAAGCAGGCGGTGTCGGATTGCCCCTCATAGGAGACCGGCCAGAGCTTGTCGATGTCCTCGCCAAACAGCGGTGAAGCGACGCTTGCCTGGCGCGCGGCCATCCAATTCACATTGCCGCGCAGCGTATTGAATTCGCCGTTATGGGCGATCATCCGGTAGGGATGGGCCAGACGCCATGACGGGAATGTGTTGGTGGAAAAGCGCTGATGCACCAGGGCGAGCGCCGAGGTGAAACGCGGATCGCGCAGGTCAGTGTAATAGGCCGGCAGCTGGTCCGATAGGAACATGCCCTTATAGACGATGGTCCGGCAGGACGAAGAGACCACATAGAAGTCCCAATCCTTGCCGTTGGTCATCTCGAAGGTCGTGGCGGAAATGACCTTTCGGAGCAGATAGAGTTTCCTTTCAAACGTCGCCTCATCCTCGATGTCCGGTGCCGGGGCAATAAAGGCCTGCCGGTGACAGGGTTCGGTCTCGATTACGGTTTGCGACAGGCAGGACCTGTCGACCGGGACATCGCGCCATCCCAGTAGCGAATGGCCCTCATTGCGCAATGCGTCCTCGACCGCCCTCTCGCACTCGGCTCGAATTGCCGGGTCCTGCGGCAGAAAAATGTGGGCAACCCCGTATCGTCCGGGCTCGGGCAGATCGAATCCGATCTCGCCGCAGGCGGCCTTGAAGAAGTCATGGGGGATCTGAACTAGAATGCCGGCGCCGTCGCCAGCGCGCGGGTCCGCGCCGACCGCGCCCCGATGGGTGAGATTGAGCAAAATCTCGAGGCCCTGTTCGATGATGCGGTGGCTCGCCTCGCCATTGAGATTGGCGACGAAGCCCACGCCACAAGAATCGTGCTCTAGCGCGGGATCGTAGAGACCCTGCTTTCTAGGCATCCGGGGGTGGTGGCGCCGGACTGGCGCTCTACTGTCACGCGATCTCAAACTCAATTCATCCTCGACAATGCGGTTCCTTCGACAGTCTAAGGGAGGCGGACCCGTCAGGCACAGCAATTCTTGTTCTCGGGGCCCGCTGCCACCGGGTTGGCCGGCCCAACAATGCTGCCGGATCGTCTTCGGGCGGCTTCAAGCTATCAAGCCTAGATGCTCCGCCCCCCGCGCCGGTTGAATTGGCGCGAGCCCGTCCTCCTCCCGTTGGTGGACCCGTCGAAGCTCGCGCGTTCCCGCGCAGCTCCAAATGGACCCATCCTGCGTAAAGGACAGGGATTCTGACCTATTGAAGGCCAAAATTGCCAGATTTCCGTATCGGAGACAAGTTTGGCGGCGTTATTGGGCGCCGATTCAGGAGTTATGGTTGATGGCTCAGGGGTCAAAGACATGCAAAAAGCGGGCACCCGAGGGTGCCCGCCCTTACTAGTTCAGCTTAATGCAGCCGAAACGGCTTAGACGTCGGCTTCGATCTGCTGTTGCGTCTTCTTATCGTCGCTGGTGATTGCGATGGTCCGCGGCTTCATGGTCTCCGGAAGCTCGCGCACCAAGTCGACATGCAGCAGGCCGTTTTCCAAGTCCGCACCCTTCACCTCGACATAGTCGGCGAGCTGGAAGTGCCGCTCGAAGGCGCGGGTGGCAATGCCGCGATGCAGGAACTTCTTGGCCTTGCCGTTGTCCTTCTTCTCGCCCTTGATCGTGAGCGAGTGTTCCTTGACCTCGATATTGAGGTCGTCCTCGCCGAAACCGGCGACCGCCATGGTCAGCCGATACTCCTTCTCGGAGACGCGCTCGATGTTGTAGGGCGGATAGCTCGGGCCATCGCCATTAAGGCCGCTGACAGAATCGAACAGCGAGGCGAGATGGTCGAAGCCGATGGTAGAACGATAGAGTGGGGTAAGATCGAATGGTCTCATCACACATCCTCCTTTGAAGCGATATGTATCTGGGCCCACCAAATGGCCGGGCCGTTTTCCGAATTTGCGCACCCGTTTTCGGCATGCGCATTTGATATATGGTGCGTCGCAGCACCGGTTTCAAGACATATAACTCATTGAAATATAACGCTTTTAGCGTCCAGCATCAGACGCTGGCAGCTCGGATTAGGGGTTCGGAATATGAACGGCGGATGAAGCGGGCCTTCCGGTTGGGTTCAGGGCGGACCCCCTAGTCTCCACCAATCGAAACCCAAATCCGCGAACCGAAAAGGAGACTGAGATGAAGATGACCCTGATCGCGGCGACGGCCTTTGCGGCGGCGGCCTTGGCGGGAGCGCCGGAAGCGTCGGCCAAGGACCTGTATTACGGACTGACTATCGGTGGCCCCAATGGCTATCTGCAGATCGGCTCCCAATCGGGCAAATATGGCTACGGCTATGATCGACTCTATGGCGGCCGCTACCGCGCGCGGCCCTATGGCTGGCAAATGCCGCGCTGCCTCGGTCCGAGGCAGATCCAGCGCAGGCTGCGGCGCCATGGATGGCGGGATTTCCACGTGGTCGACGTCCGCAAGCATGCGCTGATCGTCAAGGCAAAGCGCCGCGGCGGCCCGCGTTTCCGGTTGAAGATCGACCGCTGCAACGGTGTGATCCTGAAAGCCAAGCTGATTGGCGGGCGCCATCACCACTACGATCGCCGCGACCATGACGACCATGACGACCATGACGACCGTCGCCGAGGCAAGCATCGCTACGACGATGATGACGATCGTCGCAGAGGCAAACATCAGAATGACGATGATGACGACCGTCGCCGAGGCCGGAGTTGAACGGTCGACCGCGTGCTGCAATCGAACGCCCTACAAGCCGGTCCTCGGTCTGCCATCCGGGGACCGGTTTCTTACAGCTTGTTATGTCTTGCTAGCGATACTTTCTGAGGGTTTTCGGTGTTTTTTCATAGTTCACCGAAATCGCGTCATGGGGGCAGGCATCGACACAGGCGAAACAGCGTATGCACTCCTTCTCGTCGATAAAGAGGGAGTTGTAATAGAGGCCCGAGGTATGGGCCGGACGAATGCGTTCATACTCCGAGACCACGCCCGCGCCATTGGTCTTGAAATTTGTCGCCTCGACGAGACAATTCGGCACGGGCTTAACCAGCAGACACTCGTCGCACAAAACGCATTTCGTGTTGTCCACCACGGGTGCGGGCGAGCTCGCATCTTCGAACTTATCGAAATAGATATCGCCCTCGCCGAGGCCCGCATCCATTAGCACTTTGACGCCGTGATCGATCATCGGTGGCGGCCCGCAGAAATAGGCCTTGATCCCATCGATAGCGATCTTGCCCTTGCCCAAATACTCGTCCTTGAAATAGTCGGTTACGAAGCCCCGCGGGCCGGTCCAATCGCTGTCCTCCGGTTCTTCCGACAATACGGGGACGAACTTGAACTTTTTGCGCTTTTTCCAGTTGGCTTTGATGGTCTGCATTTCAGCCTGGCAGTACAAATCCTTTTGGCTGCGCGCGCCGTAAAAGTAATAGCAGTGTCGGGCGACGCCGAGATTGGCGGCGTGCTGCAGGATTGCGGCGATGGCGCTCATGCCGCTGCCGCCCGCAATGCAAACCATGGTGTCGTTCGAGGGGTCCAGTCGGAAGGCGCCCAGAGGTCCGGCGATTTCAACACGCTCGCCGACACGATCGGCTTGCGCCAACCATCCCGACAACTCGCCATCGGGCACCATGCGAATGTAGAACGTATGCTCGCCCGCATTCTCATCCTCCGGCGCCTTCGCAAAGGAGTAGGAGCGCGGTTTCTTGACGCCTGGAACCTTGATTGTGGCGTATTGACCGGCAAGGGCTGCTAGCGGTTGGTCGCTCTCATCGCATTTCACGACGAGTTCAATGGTGTCGTGGGTGAGGCTCCGTACATCGGCGACGGTGCCGAGATTTATTTGAACGCGCCTTCTTTGTATCTCGCGTTCGGGCTCGGGTAGCCGCCTTATGTAATGATCAAACGGATCATGGAACTTTCTTCGTGCCCTAGCCATTCGTGCCTACTTATGTGTGCTCTGTCCGTAACGGCAAACAATCAACTGAAAATGCCCGGGTGCCGCTCTTGTGCGAAGGCGAGAATCTCATTGTCGCTCGCTTTGACGCCATGGTTGCGAGGGTCTTCACGCCACTTTTTGATGTAGCCCTCCTTGCCGCCCCACTGTTGCAGGAGCGCCTTCTTGCGCATCTTCTCGCTGGCCTTTTCCACCTCAGCCAAGCAGGAATAGAAGGTGGGGCTGGTTCCGAAATCCGTGACCATTTCGGAGTTTAAGGAATTGACGTTGACGCCCCCCGGCGTGTTGCTGCCCTTGAACTGTTTTTGCGTGGAGCAGACGCCGGACAGCAGGCCCTCGATGATGACCGCATAGGCGAAGGTTTCGCCGCGGTCATTGAACAGGCGGCATAGATCGCCGTCCTTAATCTTGCGCGCCTTGGCGTCCCTAGGACTGAGCTCAATGGTGGGCCGCGACATCATTGCCTGCAGCCGCGGCACGGTTTGGAATGAGTTGCCGATGAAATAGTGCGGCGCGCTGCTGAGCACCTGAAGCGGAAAGTCCTTGCGCTTGGGATCTTCTTGGCCATCCACCTCGGGCACGTAGCTCGGCAGCGGATCGACGCCTTCTTTCTCTAGTGCTTCGCACCAAATATCGATTTTCCCCGAGGGCGTCGGCCAGCCGTTCTTCTGGAAGTTCCGGCGCTCCGAGCCGGTGTTGGCGCGGACGAACCCGTCCTTTTGGATGTCTTCGTAGGTGATCCCCTCCATCAAGGGATTGTGCTTGCCCTCGTCGAACATGATGTCGCGAATGATTTCTTCGTCCGACTGGGTAAAGGCGTTGTCGCCTTCTTCGACGTAGCCCATCCGCTCCGCCAGCATGCGGAACAGCTCGGGATTGCGAACGCTCTCGCCCAAGGGTTCGATCACCGGCTTATTCATGGTGAAATACCAGTTGCCGTAGGTGGCCACCAAATCGGTGCGCTCTAGCGCCGTGTCGGCCGGAATGACTATGTCGGCATAGTCGCAAGTGTCGGTCCAATGGGTTTCATGGACTGTCACGAACAGATCGTCGCGCATCAGCCCCTTGCGAACGTTGTTGGTATTCGGCGCGCAGTTGGCGGGGTCCGAGTTGTAGACGAACAAGCTCTTGATCGGCGGGTCCATCTTGTTGCCGTCAGCGTCGATATGATCGGCCAAGGCACGGCCGATCTGCACCATGTTTATGGTGCGTTTCCTTCTGCCGAGATCCGTGCGGTGCAGTTTTTTCAAATCCCACCGCATCCACATCTCTTCCAGATTGCCGAAACAGGCGCCGCCACAGGGCTCGCGCAATGCACCCGTTATGCATGGCAAGATCAAAATCGCCCGGCACATTTGGCCCGCATTTTGGTGGCGATTCAGACCATAATTGGCGCGGATAAAGGTCTTCTTGGTGCCGGCATATTCCAGCGCGAACTTCTCGATTTCGGCGGCTGGGACACCGGTTATTTTTGCCACCCTATCCAGCGGGTAATCCGGAAGCTTGGTCTCAAGCAACGCCTCCCAGCCATTGGTCTGCTCTTTCAGAAAATCGAGATCATGCAAACCGTTGTCGACGATCACCTTCATCATGCCCAGGGCCAACGCGCCGTCGGTCCCAGGCTTGGGCTGAATATGCCAATCCGCCATCATGGTGGTGCGGGTGACCCGGGGGTCCACGGCGATGACCTTCATGCCGCGCTCTTGGGCTTCACGAATAAAAGGAATTGCGTGGACGCCCGTGCTTACGAGATTTGCGCCCCACAGAATCATGAGGTCCGCATCCTCGGCGGCTTCGTGCACCGACATGTTGGGATGGGCCAGCCCGTAGGTGTGCAAGCCCGCCCACATCGCCGCATAAATGCAGATGGATTGAATTAGCCCGGCCGCCTGCATCTTGTTCCAGAACCGATAGTCCATGGTCCAGAACCCGATCATGCCCATGGTCCCGGAATAGGAATAGGGCTGCACGGCCTCGCTGCCATACTCCTCAATGACACCCTTAAAATTGCCAGTGACGGTGTCTAAGGCTTCATCCCAGGTAATGCGCTCGAACTTCGCGCCGGGACCTTTCGGCCCCACCCGTTTATGCGGGTAGAGCACGCGCTTTTCGTTGTAAACCAAATCAAGGTAGTGATTGACTTTGTTACATAAATAGCCGCGCGTAATAGGATGCGTGGGATCGCCTTGTATGCCCACTGCTTTCCCGGTTCGGTCATCTCGCGTGACCAGCATCGAGCATGAGTCGGGGCAATCATGCGGGCATGTTACGTGATGGATGGAGTGCCCTTCGGGCGCTTTGAACTTGGCGCTTTGCATAGCTAATCCCTCTCCGCCCCGGCTCGCAGAGCGGATGATGTGTCAGTTATTTGCGCCACTTGATTTTTATCAATTTTACTACAAGGACCCAGACTCCACAACTCGGGGTGGATAGATAATGCTCGATTTATGGAGGCAAAATATGGGGGATCTGTTCGGATGAAATCCAATTGGATTCAATCAGACGTAGGAACTACGCCCACCAGGGTCATTCACATCGGATGTGATCGAGCGCAGAAATCGAGTTCGGGAAATATCTTCTCTTTTTTATTCCAAAGGCACGGATGTTTTCCAAGCGTTTGGACATGGCAGGTGGATGATGAGAGTTTCCGTCCAGCTTCGTCCCTGCGCGATAGTTTCGCCCCATCAAAATGGGTTCGAACATCAACGCGCTTGTGGCGCTGGAGGCGCTTGATATAAAGCGCAAGGGCGCGAGGGAACTTCAACGCGTAGTCCTTGTAAGGCGTGGCGGGGATTGGCATGGATCTCATCAATGTGCAACGCAATCCGGTACCGCCGGGCGCGGCTGTCGGCGAGCTTTCCGGCCATGACGGGATCGCGCTGCGATTCGCGCTATGGGAACCGACTGCGGGCGAGCGTAAGGGGACGGTGTGCGTGTTCGGCGGGCGCGGCGAATACATCGAGAAGTATTTCGAGACCATCGCCGATTTGCGCCATCGCGGCTTCTTTGTCGCGACCATGGATTGGCGCGGGCAGGGCGGCTCAGCGCGGCTGCTTCGGAATCGGCGCAAGGGCCATGTTGAGAGCTTTACCGATTACGACAGAGATCTCGCTGTCTTCATGCGCGAAATCGTGCTTCCCGATTGTCGACCGCCCTATTTCGCGTTGGGCCATTCCATGGGTGCCAATGTCTTGCTTCGCGCCGCCTGTATGAAGGATTGCTGGTTCGACCGCATGGTGCTGGTGGCGCCGATGCTGCGGATCGCCGATCTGCCTTTCCCGGAGCCGCTGGTCGACAAGCTGACCGAGCTCGCGATGTTTTTCGGTTTGGGCGACTCCTTTATCCCCGGGGGGAATGGCAGGGCCACGGACCAGAAGGCCTTTGCGGGAAATGATATCACCTCGGATGAGGTTCGATTCAGCCGCAACAAGGCCGTTCTCGACGCGGCTCCCGAGCTTGGCGTTGGTTCGCCGACGATCGGTTGGCTGCACGCGGCGCTCGACTCCATGGAGCTGATCGGCGACTTCGACTTTCCCACCAATGTGCATACGCCCGCGCTGATGCTGGCGGCTGGAAACGACCAGGTCGTGGATAGCCGTGCGGTCGAGCAACTCGCCATGCAGCTGAAGGCCGGCGCTCAGATCGTGATCGATGGGTCCCAGCACGAAATACTTCAGGAGCGCGATGTTTTGCGCGAACAAGTTTGGGCGGCGTTCGATGCCTTTGTGCCGGGCGGCGGCGCGTAGGCCATTAGCGTTGGCCGAGGAGCTCCAGAACGGCATCGTGCAGCTTCGGATCGCCTGAGGCGACAATGCGCCCACCGGCCGCCGCGTCCGAGCCATCCCATTGGGTTATCCGGCCGCCGGCCCGCTCCACGATGGGGATCAGCGCCACGATGTCGTGGGGCTGCAGGCCAGCTTCAATGACCAGATCCAGGTGCCCCGCTGCCAGCAAACAGTAATTATAGCAATCGCCGCCGAAGCGGCGGGTTAGAACTCGCTCGCTGACCGCCTCGAAGCGCTCGCGCTCGAAGCCTTCAGCGAAGAGATCGGGGCAGGTGGTCGTAAGCGTAGCCCGATCGAGGGCGGGGCAGGTCTGGGTTGCCAGCACCCGTTCCCCACCGGGACCGCGATAACGGGCACCATCGGCTCCAGCCCAAAAGCGCTCGCCCGTGAAGGGCTGATTCATTAGGCCAAGCACTGGCCGCTCCGATTCCAGCAGGCCAATCAGCGTTCCCCATAGCGGCGAGCCGATGATGAATGCCCTTGTGCCGTCGATCGGATCGATGATCCAGCGATACCGGTCATGCCCAAGCGTTTCGCCAAATTCCTCGCCCACGATGCCGTGGCCCGGATAGGCCTCCCGAATCGCCGCCCGAATGGCCTTTTCGGCGGCCTTATCGGCCACGGTGACGGGGTCGAAATCCGCGCCTTCCGCCTTGTTGGCGACGCCATCGAGATTGCGGAAATGCGGGAGAATTTGCGCCGCCGAAAGGTCTGCCAGACGATGCGCCAATTCGACTAAATCCGCCAAATCTGTCCGGGCAGCCTTCTTTGCGACGGTCATAGGGATAATGATTTCTTGAGCATATTCAGATGGTTATACGCGGGCATGAGGCGTCCGGGCGGCGAAAGGCGTTCCGGCCCATATCGCACGCCGAAGATGTGCTCGAAGGCTGCCGGAACCATAAGAATCGTGAAATTTGCGCACTGCGAAAGCCGGACACCTTGAAATTTGTGCGCTGCAATGACATATTGTGCATTGCGGCATCGACGGATGTCGGTGCCGCTTGCCCTCCTTGGGCGTTTCCTCCCTAGACTTGGGCCGTTCGTAACCTCGAACGGCCCTTTTTTCTTGACCGGCGCCCGGTAGCGGGTCACTCGGCCGCCCAGCGGGGAATTTCAGCCAGCGACGGCGATAATCCTAACAGCGCCTGCACCATGGCCGCGAGGTCGCCACGCAGCGCCGAAAAGCGCCGGCCCTTCTTGTAGGTCGCCTCGTCCAGATAAAGCGCCCGATTTATCTCGATCTGAAGCGCGTGGAAACCGTCGGCCGGCCGGCCGTAATGCTCGGTGATGTACCCGCCTGCATAGGGCTTATTGATGGCGACTTCATATCCCAACGCAGTGAGCTGCTTGGAAATGAAGCGCGGCAGCTCAGGGTCGCAAGAGGTGCCGAAGCGGTCCCCCAACACGAAATCCGGGCGTGGCCCCGAATGCTCGGTGGTGGGATTTGACGGCATCGAATGGCAGTCGATCAGGACTGCAAAGCCGAAGGCGCGATGCGAACCATCGATCAGCTCGGCCAATTGGGCGTGGTAGGGCAAGTACAGCCGGTCGATGCGCTTCAACGCCTCGCGCAGGTCGAGCGGCTTGCGGTAGATCTCTTCCTGATCGGCTACGACCCGCGGGATCGTGCCGAGCCCGCCCATCACTCGCACCGTCTGGCTGTTGGCATAGGGGGGCAGGGTATCGGTGATTAGGGCGGGGTCGAGCTCATAGGGCTCACGGTTGAGGTCCAGATAGGCGCGGGGAAACAGCGCGTGCATCAAAGGCGCGCCTTGCGCCACCACCGGTTCGAACAGCTCATCGACAAAAGTGTCTTCGGATTTCCTGAGAGCCAGTGGATCGAGGCGCGACAATTCCAGGAAGGCCTGGGGATAGACCCGTCCGCTATGGGGCGAGTTAAAGACGAACGGTACCGACAATTGGCCGGGCCGCAGCAGCTGATAGGGCGGCGACAGTTCTCCGTCGAAACTTTCTTCTTGCATGGCGAATTGGCCTTCACACTTGCAGCCGGGGTCCCCGAGCGCTTGCAAATCTGGCGCGTGAGCAAAGCTCTGGCAAGGCCAAAACGCGCACGAGACAACACAGACTCCGTCTATCCCCAGACTTTAGAAATAGGACAAGGCAGGATTAGATTGTGTGCGGTGTCCGAGTTAACTCTAGAGCTTGTTGGCCTTTGCAGGTTGTTAAGATTTATGGCTGAAATTGGCGGGGAAACGAGGATTCGCCCAAGGGGGCTCGACAAATGACCTTGAAAGAAGCACAGAGCGGCGCCCTGAACCGGATTTTGCTCGCCGAGGATGACGACGACATGCGTCGGTTCCTGGTCAAGGCCTTGCAAAAGGCGGGCTATGAGGTGACGTCGTTCGGCAACGGCGTGGAGGCTTTCGAACGCCTGAAGGAAGAGCCCTTTACGCTGCTCTTGACCGATATCGTGATGCCGGAAATGGACGGCATCGAATTGGCGCGGCGCGCAGCCGATCTCGATCCCGAACTCAAGATCATGTTCATTACGGGCTTTGCGGCCGTCGCTCTCAATCCCGACAACCACGCGCCGGCCGATGCCAAGGTGCTCTCCAAGCCCTTCCACTTGCGCGATCTGGTGGACGAAGTCGACCGGTTGATCGCGGCCTAGCGCAGCGCCCAGGACGACACTGCCCGGGCGCTTGCCTCGTCCCGCCATAGCCGATATAGGATTCTCCCTCCTCGCCCCTATGGGGCCGGACGATCAGGGCGCGTAGCTCAGCGGAAGAGCACTACGGTGACATCGTAGGGGTCGCTGGTTCAATCCCAGCCGCGCCCACCACCTACCCCTCAGAATTCGCTTAAGAATTTCGCACGGTTGCGAATGTCGAACATGCCTGCTTCAGCCTGAGCAAGCTGAGAACTGTAGCCAATTGCCCGCCAAAGGTGGGCAATTGCTGGGCAAAATGATTTAGGGGCGTCCGCAGCCACCGATCGCAATCCCAAATCTCGAATCCCATCGAACGGCGGGAGGGTCAGCGAGGACCTGTCTCCACCCCTCGCCAACCCTCGCCAATAGCTGCGCAGGCACGGGGGCTGCCCCGCAGCAGTTGCCGGCAGTTCGTTGATCCGATCGTTTGCATAGTCCAAACTGGTCGGCGGCGACTAGCGGAATGGAGCCGTTGTCTGAATAGAATGCGGGGGGCCTTACAATTCGGGTAGTTTCCCATGGTGACCGCGAAATTCGCCGAGGAGGGAAAGCAGCCCGTGCAAGGCAAAAAGCGAAGCAGCCACCGCTCGCACACCGAGCAATTGTCGTTCGCGGACCCAGAATTCCTGATGCGCGATGAGATGCGCGCGAGCCGTCTGGCGCTCGAATTTGCCAAGGCGGAATTGTCCTTGCTCGACGCCGGTATCCAATCCACCGTCGTCGTGTTCGGCAGCTCACGCGCGGTTTCTGCTAAAGAGGCCGAGCGGCGCGCCAGCGCCGCACGCGGCAAGGAAGCCGTGGCCGCAGCAAAGCGACACGTGAAGCTCTCAACATGGTACGAGGACGCGCGGGAATTCGGCAGGATCGTCTCGGAGAAGGGCGGCGCACTCTCCGCCGCCCAAGGAATGCGCGACAATGTGATCACCACAGGCGGCGGACCCGGCATCATGGAGGCCGCCAACCGCGGCGCAATGGACGCCGGCGCGCCCAGCATCGGCTTCAACATCACGCTGCCGGAAGAGCAGTCGCCCAACGACTTCCTTAGCCCGGAGCTTTCCATCCACTTCCACTACTTCGCGGTGCGGAAGATGCATTTCGCCATGCGCGCTAATGCGCTTGCGGTCTTTCCTGGCGGTTACGGGACGTTGGACGAGCTCTTTGAGATCCTGAACCTGAAGCAGGCTCACAAGACGCCGGAGATGCCGGTCATTTTGTTCTCGCGGGATTACTGGGAGAATATTGTGGACTTCAAAGCGCTGGCCGACCTCGGCACCATCGACGATTCGGACCTGGCTCTATTCGAGATCGTGGACAGCGCCGAAGAGGGCTGGCAGGCGATGCTGGAACTCGGCCTGGCACCCCAGACGCCGCTGCGCGAGGCTTAAGGGGTTCGCCCGCCTTGCCCGACAGCCGTGGCCTGATCCCTGCTCTGTTTGACCAGAATCATTGCACCCGATTCGATCGCGCAGTTCTGTTGCAGGATGAGCACCCAACCGATCAATCGCGATTACATCGTTCGCCTGTTTGGCGACATCGAGGATCACAAGATCGTCGAGATCCAGGCGACCCAGGCCAGCCGCGAGGAGCTGGAGGAGGTGGCCATGTGGCTTGCCAAGCAAAGCGCAGTGATGGGCGAGCTGCGCAAACCCCTCTCCAGCGTGGCTGCGGAAATCTATGAGATCCTGACCGGCGAAAACGAATTCCCGGAGGACCGCGACGGTACTTGAGCCTTTCAACCGGCCTTCTGGCTGGCAAGGTTCCGCATATCTTTGCCATCGCCGCTGGCGCTGCCCAGCCGATAGATTTCCCGGCATTCAGGGAGCGGCTCGAACTGCTCGCTATCCGATGGCAGGTCCTCGTGCGTGCCCAGCACCAGATAGCCGCCTGGACGGAGCCGCCCCTCGATCCTCTCCAACGCGGCCCGCTGAAGCGGCTCCGCGAAATAGGTGAAGGCGAGGTTGCGGCACAATATCAAGTCGAACGGGCCCGGTGGCGCCTGCTCCCGCAGATCCTCGAGCCTGAAGCGCACGTCTTTCCGGTAACGGTCTTTGACGCAGTAATGCCCGCTGGTCCGCTCGAAGGCCCACTCCCACCACGCCGCGGGCATGTCCTTGAAGCTGCCGGCCGAAAAGCATCCCCGCCTGGCCCGCTCGATCATGACAGGCTCCAAATCCGTGCCAATGATTTCGAGACGGGTTATGGGGAATCGCGGGCCGATTCTCGATTCCCAAAGGAATTTGAGCGAGTAGACCTCCTCGCCCGACGCGCAACCGGCGCACCAGCATCCGACGTCACGGCCGTTCGCTGTGGCAGATTTCGCGAGTTCCGGCAGCACGTACTCTCCCAACACATCGAAGACGCGCCGGTCGCGATAGAAGCGCGAGATGGTAATATGGCAAAGGCCGTCCAGCCTTGACCACTCCGCTGGATCGGATTCGAGCCGATTGCGATACTGATCTAGCGAACCCAGGCCGAGCTCATTGAGCCGCCGCGCGATCCGCTTGCAAACTTGGCGGCGAACTCTTCGAAATCCCGCCCAGCGCATGTTGAGCCGGGGCAAAGCCCATTGCAGGAATTCGACGCAATCGGAATCTTTCATCGGACTTGACGATTGGGCGATGCCGGCCGCCCGCCACGGTGCCATTCATTCTACGGCAGCGGCCGGTTGGGCTTGACGTGAATCAATCTTGGACTCGGGCGCGGAACCTAGACTCCTGGTTCATCCTCCTTGGTCCGGGCGAGATTGCGGCGGGATCTTGCCACCGCCGGACGAAGATCTTTCCCTAATCCGATGACGGTCACGCGCAAGGTGCGGAAATCTGTAATGCGTGATCAAATGGCAGACGAGTTGAAACCGGTGATGGCGGAGAGTGCCTGACATGCGAGGCGACTCGAACACCGAAAACGGCGGCGCGGCTGCCAGCTTTGCGATTCCCTACACCAGATATTTGAGGCCGGACGGAACCCTGGAAGGCGAACTGCCCGCGTTTGCACAGGATCCAAGAGACCTCATACCGCTCTATCGGATGATGGCGCTGACGCGAGCCCTGGATGAAAAGGCGGTCGCACTTCAGCGCACGGGACGGCTCGGCACCTATGCCTCATCGCTTGGACAGGAGGCCGTGGGCATCGGCGTGGCGGCCGCCATGAGGGCGGACGACGTCCTGATTCCATCTTTTCGCGAACAGTCTGCCCAGCTGTGGCGCGGCGTGACGCCCACCGAGATCCTGCTCTATTGGGGCGGCGACGAACAGGGCAGCGATTTCTCCGGTCCGCGGCAAGACTTTCCAGTCTGCATTCCGGTCGCGACCCATGTACCGCATGCCGCTGGAGTTGCGCTTGCCTTTCTGTTGCGAGACGAACCCCGCGTCGCGGTCTGCGTCACCGGCGATGGGGGCACGTCGAAGGGTGATTTCTATGAGGCCATCAACATAGCGGGCGTTTGGAACCTGCCAGCCGTCTTCATCGTGAACAACAATCAGTGGGCGATCTCCGTCCCCCGTTCGCAGCAGACCGCCGCCGAGACGCTTGCGCAAAAGGCGATCGCCGCCGGCATCCCCGGCGAGCAGGTTGACGGCAACGATGTGATCGCGGTGCGCGAGGCTGCGGAGCGCGCCATTGCACGGGCGCGGGATGGCGAAGGTCCAGGTTTGATTGAGGCCGTGACTTATCGGCTCTCCGACCACACGACCGCCGACGACGCCCGCCGCTATCGCGAGGATGCCGAGGTCTCGGCCCGCTGGAAGGACGAACCGCTATCCCGGCTGCGCCGTTATCTGGTCGACAAGGGTGTCTGGACGAAAGAAGACGAGGAGGCGCTCCTCACCGAATCCTCTCAGACGGTCGATCAGGCGGCGGATGAATATCTGGCAACGCCGGCCGGCGCGGTCACCGACATGTTCGACTTTCTCTATGCCGAGCTTCCAACCGATCTCCTGGCCCAACGCCAAGCGGCATCGCAAACGGAAGGGGGTGGTGATGGCTGAGATCAGCCTAGTGGAAGCGGTGAATCAAGCCCTTGCCCATGCCCTGGAAAGCGACGAACGCGTCATCGTGCTGGGCGAGGATGTGGGTCCCGATGGCGGCGTATTTCGCGCCACGGAGGGCCTGATCGAGAGGTTTGGCAAGGATCGGGTCCGGGACACGCCCCTGTCGGAATCGGTGATCGCCGGACTATCAGTGGGTCTGGCGGCTCAGGGATTCCGGCCGGTCGGCGAAATCCAATTCATGGGTTTCATTTATCCGGTAATCGACCAGTTGGTGAGCCATGCCTCGCGCCTCAGAACGCGCACGCGCGGCCGGCTCACCTGTCCGATGGTGTTGAGGGCGCCCTATGGGGGCGGCGTTCGCGCGCCCGAGCATCACTCGGAGAGCACGGAGGCGATGTTTGCCCATGTGCCGGGTCTGCGGGTCGTAATCCCTTCCTCGCCACGCCGGGCCTACGGCCTTTTGCTGGCTGCGATCCGCGACCCCGACCCGGTGGTGTTCCTTGAGCCCAAACGGATCTACCGCGCGCTCAAGGAAGATGTGCCGGATACGGGCGAAGCGATGGCGCTCGACAAATGTGTGGTGCTGCGAGAGGGCAGCGACATCACATTGGTCACCTGGGGCGCCATGACGATCGAGACGTTGGCTGCGGCCGAAGAGCTGTTGGGCGAAGGCGTGAACGCCGAGGTGATCGACGTTGCAACGCTGAAGCCTTTGGACGCGCAAACAATTCTGGAGTCGGTCAAAAAGACCGGACGCTGCCTGATCGTGCACGAAGCCCCGCTGACGGGAGGCTTTGGTGCCGAGATCGCGGCCCGGCTGGCAGAGCACGGCCTGATGAGCCTGCTGGCCCCTGTGCGCAGGGTCGCGGGCTACGATACGATCATGCCGTTGCCGCGGCTCGAGCATTCTTACATGCCTTCGGCCGCGCGCATCGTGTCAGCGGCGCGCGAAAGTCTGGATTACGCATGACGACGTTTCGACTCCCCGACCTTGGCGAAGGGCTGCAAGACGCCGAGATCGTGTCCTGGCACGTCTCAGCCGGTGACCGGGTCGTCGCCGACCAGCCATTGGTCTCGGTGGAAACCGATAAGGCCGTGGTTGAGGTGCCAGCGCCTTGGTCTGGACGCGTCACGGTCCTGCATGGCGTACCGGGCGATACCATCGAGATCGGCGCCGCACTGGCGGAACTCGATCTTGAAGACGAGGGCAAGGATGCGGGTACGGTTGTCGGCGAACTGCCGGGTTCGGAAACCATTGGAACGCCGGTCCAGGCCGCGCCGGCGGTCCGGGCGCTTGCACGCCGCCAAGGCGTCGATCTTTCGAAGATCAAGGGTACGGGCCCTGGCGGCGCCATCACCTCGGCCGATGTGGAGGCCGCTGGCTCTGCGGCGGGTGCCAAGGCTTTCGTGCCGCTGCGGGGACCCCGCCGCGCCATGGCCCGCAACATGGCCCGCGCCCATGCCGAGGTGGCGCCCACCACGGTGAGCGATGAGGCTGTTGTCGAGGGCTGGCCGCCTGGAACGGATGTCACTATGCGCCTGGTGCGCGCCATGTCGTTGGCGTGCCAGGCCGAGCCTGGACTTAATGCCTGGTATGACGGGGAACGCCAGGCTCGCCTGCTCCACGATCATATCGACCTTGGCTTTGCCGTGAACACGGATGAGGGGCTGTTCGTTCCGGTGCTCCGGGACGTGGGCAACCGGGAAGAAGCAGATTTGCGTTCGGGTCTCGACTCTATGAAGCGGGACGTAGCTGCGCGCACGATACCGGCGGGCGAACTCAGGGGACAGACCATCACGCTCTCAAATTTCGGCATGCTCGGCGGCAGGCTCGCGGCCCTTGTCGTGATGCCGCCACAGGTGGCCATATTGGGCGCCGGCAGGATTACCGCCGAGCCACGGGTTGTGGCTGGCGAGATCGGGATAGCTAGGGTGCTGCCGCTATCGCTCACCTTCGACCACCGCGCCGTAACGGGCGCCGAGGCGACGCGGTTCCTGGTGAAGGTAATCGAGGATTTGCAAAAATGAACCGGCCAAGAACGGGGCGAGCCAAGCGCGTCAAGAAGCCCGAGCAACCGAACGCCGCGGACGTTTTCGGGCTCGCGGACGATTTAGGGCCTGAAAAGGTCATACATGTCCACCGGCCGGCGATCGGCCTCCGGGCCATTCTCGTGATCGACAACGTGGCAGCGGGACCTGCGATCGGGGGCACCCGCATGGCGCCCGATGTGGGGCTGGATGAGTGCTTTCGCTTGGCCCGCGCCATGACCTTCAAAAACGCGGTTGCGGGATTGCGGCACGGCGGGGCCAAATCCGTGATCATCGCCGATCCCGCGATGCCGCCAAACCAAAAGGAAGAAATTATCCGAGCCTTCGCCCAGGCGATCGGCGAGGTGACCGATTACATCGCCGGTCCCGACATGGGCACCAATGAGACCGCGATGGCTTGGATCGCGGACGAGATTGGACGCTCGGTCGGCCTGCCACGCGAGATCGGCGGCATTCCCTTGGATGAAATCGGCGTTACCGGGTTCGGCCTCACCATAGCCGCCGAAGTGGCGGAGGAGTTCTCGAACGTCAAGCTCGACGGGGCTCGGATCGTCGTCCAGGGATTCGGCGCGGTCGGAAAACACGCCGCGCGGTTCCTGTGCGAAAAGGGCTGCATTCTTGTCGGCGCTTCGGATTCCCGCGGCGCTATTGCCGATCCCCAAGGCATCGAAGTTGCCGATCTGATCCGGATCAAGGAAGAAGGCGGACAGGTCGCCGACTACCCGAGGGGCAAGAAGCTCGACCGGGATGCGGTGATCGACATCCCCTGCGACATCTGGATTCCGGCGGCTCGACCCGACGTGATCAATGTCGGCGATGTGGATCGGCTCGACTGCAAGATGCTGCTGCAGGGCGCCAACATCCCGGTGACGCCAGAGGCCGAGGTCAAGCTGTTCGAGCGCGGTGTCCTCTCAATTCCCGACTTCGTGGCCAATGCCGGCGGGGTGATCTGCGGCGCAGTGGAATATGCGGGGGGTACCCAGGCGAGCGCCCTTGCGATCATCGAAGAGAAGATCCGCGACAACGTCCACGCCGTGTTGGCGGAATCTCGAGCCTCGGGCAAACGCCCGCGAATTGCCGCGCAGAATCTCGCCGAGGACCGGATCAAGCGGGCGATGTCCTTGCGCCGCTGGCGGTAAGCAGAGCTGAAGTGTTGTTCGGATATTCCGGTCCCAACTGAATTTGAACCATGTGGCGATTTGGCAATCGCCGTTGGCCTGCCCTGAAACAGACTGGCGACATCATGTCGAACGACACACCTAACCGCGTGGTCAAACCCTTCTTCACTCTCGAACCGAAAGAGGTCGTTCGGCTTCTCGATACCGATGCCAGCCAAGGCCTGTCCGAAGACGAGGTGGCCCTGCGCCGCGAAAAGTATGGCGAAAACCGCCTAGCCAGCGATGCCGGCGCGGGTGCGCTCATCATGCTGGTCCGGCAATTCACCGACGTGATGATCATCGTTCTGTTGGTCGCGGCCGTCGTGGCCGGATTGATCGGCGAGGCCATCGATGCGATCGCCATACTGATTATCGTGCTGCTCAACGGCATCGTCGGCTTCGTCCAGGAATACCGGGCTGAACGGGCGCTGCAGTCCTTGCAGGAGCTCAGTGCGCCCCATGTCAGCGCGTTGCGGTCGGGCGAAGTCCAACAAATTGCGGAATCGGATCTGGTTCCGGGAGACATCGTGTTGCTCGAGGCGGGGAACGTGGTGCCGGCCGATCTGCGGGTGATCGAGACGACCGATCTGACGGTCGATGAAGCGGCATTGACCGGCGAATCCCAAGCCGTTGTCAAACAGAGCGACGCGCGGCTCGCCTTGGACACGCCGCTCGGCGATCGCAGCACGATGGCGCATAAGGGCACCCACGTCACCAGCGGGCGCGCCCTTTGCGTGGCGGTTCGGACCGGCGGGCAAACCGAGCTCGGACGTATCGCGGAGCTGATGCGCGGCGGTCAGCGCCCAATCACTCCGCTGCAGCGCCGCCTTGCCCAGTTCGGGCGCCGGATATCGCTGGCCGTTTTGGCGATTTGCCTCGTCATCTTCCTGACCGGCCTCGCCCGGGGCGTGGAGCCGATGCTGATGCTGCTGACCGCCGTCAGCTTGGCGGTTGCCGCAATTCCTGAAGCCTTGCCCGCGGTGGTGACCATCGCCCTGGCGTTGGGCGCGAAACGGATGGTGCAGCGCAAAGCTCTGGTGCGCCGGCTTCCCGCCGTAGAGACCTTGGGATCGGTCACGGTCATTTGCTGCGACAAGACGGGCACACTTACCCAGAACACTATGCATGCGGAACGTTTTGTGACGCCGGGCCAACAAGTCGAACACCCATCTGAAGCCGATTTGGCCGATCCGCAATGGCGCGCCCTGCTGCGGGCGATGGAGCTCAACAACGACGCCAAGGTCGACCCGCAGGGTAAGCTGCAGGGGGATCCGACTGAGGTTGCCATGCTGGAAGCCACGCGCGAGGCCGACGCCTCGAGCGAGGGGCTATCCGAGCAATGGAGGCGGGTCGGAGAATTCCCCTTCGATGCGGCGCAGCGGCGCATGACCACGATTCATGCGGGCGCGGATGCAGGGCTCGTCATTGTCAAGGGCGCGCCCGAGACGGTCTTGCCGCTCTGCAAATACCAGCGAACCGCAAAGGGCCGCAAATCCGTAAACTGCAAAACCGCACTTGCGATCGCGGACGAGATTGCTGGTTCCGGCTATCGCATGCTCGCCTTCGCCGAGAAGGAACAAGGGAAGCCGCCGCGCAGCGCCAAACGAGCCAGCGTCGAACGGGATTTAACGTTTCTCGGCCTTGTCGGGCTCGCCGACCCGCCCCGGCTGGGGGTCGAAGAGGCGCTCGCCTCGTGCGTCACGGCAGGGATCGAAGTTGTCATGATAACCGGCGATCATCCAACCACAGCGAGGGCCATCGCCCGGCGTCTCGGCATTCCGGCCGATAGCGACGGCGTGATGACCGGGGCGGAGATGCAGAAGCTTTCAGGTGGATCGCGCAGTGAGGCCGCCGCCCACACAAGCGTCTATGCGCGCGTCTCACCCGAGCAAAAGGTCGACATAGTCGAGGCGCTGCAGGCACGCGGCGAATTCGTCGCCATGACCGGTGACGGCGTCAACGACGCGCCCGCGCTGAAGCGCGCCAATATCGGTGTGGCGATGGGACAGAAGGGCACCGATGTCGCCCGCGAGGCCGCCGATCTTGTGTTGCTGGACGATGATTTCGCAACGATCGTTGCGGCGATTCGTGAGGGCCGGCGGATCTACGACAACATCCGAAAGTTCATCAAATACACCATGACCAGCAATTCCGGAGAAATCTGGACGATCTTTTTGGCGCCGTTTCTCGGCCTGCCCTTGCCACTCCTTCCAATCCAGATTCTCTGGATCAATCTCGTCACCGACGGCTTGCCGGGTCTCGCACTCAGCGTCGAGCCCGAGGAACCCGACATTATGGAGCAGCCGCCGCGGCCGCCCGGCGAGAGCGTCTTCGCCCATGGGGTTTGGCAACACATGATTTGGGTCGGACTCTTGATCGGCGGGCTGTCCCTCGGCGCCCAGGCCTGGGCCTTCCACAGCGGCTCGGAAAACTGGCAAACCGTTGTCTTCAGCGTGCTGACCCTGTCGCAGCTGGTTCACGCCCTCTCCATCAGGTCGGATCGGGAATCGCTGTTTACGATGGGCCTGCTTGGAAACCGAGCATTGCTTGCCGCGGTCGCCCTGAGTCTGGGCCTGCAATTGGCCATCATCTATGTACCGGCTCTGCAGTTCATCTTCAGGACAACTGGGCTCGCGCCCAATGAATTGCTGGTGGTGCTCACATTGCCATGGGTAGTTCTGGTGGGCGTTGAGCTCGAGAAATGGCTGGTCCGGCGCGGGTTCATATATCGAGAGCCCCGATAGGGATGTTGACCAAAATCAACATGGGTCAAATTCTTCCCGCCTAACGTGGTTGCGATGGCATTGGCCAACGCGTGAGCAGACAATGGGAACTTCAGCCGGGTCTGATGCGGCGGCGCCGACCATTCCAACCGCGCATTGGGAGCATTTTCCCCATGATGCGGATATCGGCGTGCGCGGCATTGGACCGACATTAGCGGAAGCATTTGAGCAGGCCGCGCTGGCAATGACGGCCGTCATAACCGATCTGGAAAGGGTCGAGCTGCGGGAAAGTGTCGCGATCTCATGCGAGGCCCCGGAGCCCGATCTTCTGTTCGTGGACTGGCTCAATGCCCTCGTATTGGAGATGGCAACACAAGGGCTGCTGTTCGGCGCTTTCCACGTCGAGATCCGGAATCATAGGCTCGCCGCAACGGCCCAGGGTGAACCCGTGGATCCAAAGCGTCACGAGCCGTGCTCCGAGGTAAAGGGCGCGACATTTACCGAGCTTGCCGTCGAACAAAGGGCCGACGGCGCCTGGGTCGCCCAGTGCATCGTTGACGTGTAGACCGAGTCACTCGGCGGAGATCAATGCAAGTCGATGGATCGTGGACTGTTCAACCGTGTTTCGGAGTTCGAATGGCGCATAGAGCCAGTCGGGGCCATGCGCGTGCCTGCCGTGATCTATGCCGACGAGGAGCTGATCGACGGTATGGACGACAAGGTTTACGAGCAAGTGACCAATGTCGCCATGCTGCCCGGCATTGTGCGTGCATCCTATGCGATGCCCGATGCCCATTGGGGTTACGGATTTCCGATCGGCGGGGTGGCGGCCTTTGATCCCGAGCAAGGCGGCGTGGTCTCAGCGGGTGGCGTCGGTTTCGATATTTCCTGCGGTGTCAGAACCATGGTCACGGGCTTGGAACGGCAAGCCATCGAGCCGATCAGAGTGAAGCTTGCTGACGATCTTTATCGCAACGTTCCTGTTGGCATTGGCAGCAAGGGCAAAATCGTTTTATCCGAGGCCGACATGGATGCCATGCTGACGGGCGGGGCAGCCTGGGCCGTGGAATGCGGTTGGGGGCTCGAGGCCGACCTGGAGCGGATCGAGGAAAGGGGGACCGCGAAGGGTGCGAAACCCCAATTCGTCTCGAAAAATGCCCGCAAGCGCCAGCGCAAGGAAATGGGCACGCTTGGCTCCGGCAATCACTATCTCGAGGTCCAAGAGGTGGCGGACATTTACGACGCAGCGGCCGCCGAGGCTTTCGGCCTGAGACGGGGCGAGGTTGTGGTTACGATTCATTGCGGCTCGCGCGGCCTCGGCCACCAGATCGGTACCGAATTTCTGCGCGAAATGGCGATGTCCGCGGACGCCCATGGCATTGACTTGCCCGACCGGGAGCTCGCCTGCGCTCCGATCGGGTCAGAGCTCGGGCAGCGCTATCTGGGCGCGATGCGAGCCGGCATCAACTGCGCGCTCGCGAACCGCGAAATCATCTCGCATTTGACCCGGCAGGTATTCGCGCGCATTGCGCCCCAGGCCGAGCTCGATCTTCTCTTCGACGTGTCGCACAACACCTGCAAGACCGAGACGCACCCCACGAACGGCAAATTGCAGACGCTCTATGTTCACCGTAAGGGCGCGACGCGAGCCTTTGGCCCAGGTCATCCGAGCTTGCCCGACGCCCTGCGGCCCATAGGTCAGCCGGTGCTCATCGGGGGCAGCATGGGAACCATGTCCTATGTGCTGGCGGGCACGGATACCAGTGAGGCGATGTCCTTCAGCTCGGCATGTCACGGGGCGGGCCGCAAGATGAGCCGTCACGCCGCCAAGAAATTATGGAAGGGGCGACAGCTCGTTGATGAGCTGGCCGAGCGTGGCATCGTCATTCGTAGCCCATCGTCCCGCGGCGTCGCCGAGGAGGCGCCTGGCGCCTATAAGGACGTCACAGCTGTTGTGGACGCCACGGAACACGCCGGATTGGCGCGCAAAGTCGCCCGCCTTCTTCCGGTCATCTGCATCAAGGGCTAAATTCGGCAGACAGCCCGATAATCCCGTGGCGCCTATCCGCACGGCCGGAACATAGCTGAGCGCTCAATCCGCCTTCAGTGATGTTCCGATACGGCCTCGGCCAACTCGCCGACGAGCTCGTGGGACACGGAATGTGACAGGTCGCCCAGACTCAACATGCCGACCATGCGTTTCTTGTCGTTGATAACGGGCAAACGCCGGATTTGCTTGTTTTCCATCAGGTGGATCGCGTCTTCGACTTCCTCGTTTTCCGTGCAAAAGATGATGCCCTTGGTCATGACGTCGCCCGCTGTCGTCTTTGAGAGATCCATGCCATTGGCGACCGCCCGGCAGGCGATATCGCGGTCGGTGATCATTCCCACCAGCCTGTCATTCTCGCCGATCGGAACCGCACCGACATCGTTCTCCTTCATGACCTTAGCGACCTCCGAAATCGGTGTCGTCGGTTCGCGCCATTCGACGCCTTTATGCATAGCTTCTTTGACCTTCATTACGGCCTCCATTCGTTGCGGAATTGGATTGTCAAAACGTTTTCCGATCGTCACATCGAACGGCGGGAGCAACTCTCACGCCGGCTCTCCACGGACAATGCTCGCCACTTGGCGGCCCGATCGGATGTTTCGGAGCGTCCTCAAACCTGACACGGGATGGGCCCGCCGGTGTTGATCGGGGTCAATCTGCGATTGCCGGCCTAGGCCAGCGGCGAAGCTGAAGCTTGTGGCCGCGGCGGTATTCCGCAAGCGGACGGAGAACTGCGACGGCAAGTCGGTGCCGTTGCCCATCTCTCTTGCTTCGCGGGCCAATGCGGTGATCGCACCAGCGGAGCAGCGCTGCACACCATCGCAAATGTCCGCGAAGCTATTGATGGCCGCGGCGAGCTCCGCCGGATCCTCATCGATAATCACGGAAGCCGCCGCGATCACATATCCGCCACGGCCAGCGGGCCCATGCCACTGTTGCGCAAGCCCGGCGATCTTGCGCCCTTCGACGGCGATGTCATAGCGGCCAGAGCAGAATGACCGCGGCACGCGGGCAATTTCAGCCTTCACGCCGAATTCGGAAATCGTGATCAGAATTGGGGTGGCCAAGGCGTGATAGACGCTGTCGAGCGACACGCCGTCTCGCGGACGCGGAAACACCAGCGCGATCTGTACCGTGCCCGGGCCCACGGCACATGCGCCACCACCGCTCCCGCGCACCGAAACCGGCCAGCCCGACGAAGCCATTGGGGAGGCGGCCCGCGCGAAACCCGGCAGCCGCGCCTCGCGCCTTGTGAAGACGAGCGCGCGTCTCATGCGCCAGACAAATATACCTGGCTGGTGCTCGCCATTACCCACCGCCCTTGCCGTTCGGTCGAGGCCGTCAAGGGCCTGATCTGTGTCGGGAACTGTCACGTACCCGCCGGCCACTCCGGCTGTGCCGGCGCCGCCGTGATTCGCCCGGGGCAGCGGGTCAGCCATCCTCGATCTGGCCGATCAGCGTTCCCGGGAGCACGATCCCATCCTTCGGCACCACGATTCTCAGACGTCCGCTTTCAGGGGAAACGATGTCGAAACTGGTTTTTTCCACCGTGATTTCGGCGACGGTGGCGCCTTTGGGCACCTGGCCGCGATCGGCAAAGAACCAGTTGGCTACCACCCCCTCCGGCACTTCCGCCGTATCCCAAAGGTCGTCCGGGATCCGAATTTCCGCCACGGGCTAGGCGGCTTTCTTAAGATCGAGGGTTTGGCGTACCGCATCCGCGATCTTTTTCGCATTCGGCAACGCGAACTGCTCCATCGGCCGGCTATAGGGGATTGGGATATCGGGATAGGCAACCCGCCGCGGCGCCGCTTTCAGCATGGCCGGATCCGTTTCAGCTACCGAGGCAATGATCTCGGCGGTAACGCCGAAGCTCTGATAGTCCTCATCAACGACCACCAATCTGCCGGTCTTCGCCACCGACCGCAGCACCTTTTCGCGGTCGAGCGGAACAAGCGTGCGAAGATCGATCACCTCGGCGTCGATGCCCTCGCCGGCAAGCGTTTCCGCCGCCTCGAGCGCCCGATGCACCATCATAGATAGCGTCACGATCGTGACGTCGTTGCCCGGACGCACGACCTTGGCCTCGCCGAAAGGCACCGTATAGCTTTCCTCAGGCACGCCCGTCGCAGCACCCTCGGGCGAAGCCATCCAGACAAGTCCCTGCAAGCCTTTATGAAACATGTAGAGCACGGGGCTGTCGTCGCGGATCGCCGAGATCATCAATCCCTTGGCATCATAGGCGTTAGACGGCGCAACCACCTTCAGGCCCGGCATGTGCGCGAAGGTAGCGTGCAGGGTTTGCGAGTGCTGACCCGCATCGCAGTATCCGCCGCCGGTCGCCGTCATTATCACCAGCGGCACCTTGAAGTGGCCACCCGAGAAGTAGATGTTCTTGGCCGCCATGTTGTAGATCGCGTCCATGCAGACGCCGAAAAAGTCGACGAACATCAACTCGACGATCGGCCGCATGCCGGACATGGCCGCGCCGACGCCCGCGCCGATAAAGGCGGTTTCCGAGATCGGCGTGTCGCGCACGCGCTCTTCGCCGAATTCCTCCAGCAGGCCTTGCGTGGCGCCGAAAATCCCGCCATAGGCGCCGATATCCTCGCCCATCACAAACACGTTGGGATCGGTGCGCATTTCCTGGCCGATTGCCTCGGCCATCGCGCGCGAAACCGTCAATACACGATCGCTTGCCATAATTTCATCCTCCTTGGGCGTCTGCCGCGACAGCTCGCGCCGTTGGCTTCCGGGCCGGGCGCGCGCCCGAACTCCTTATGCGAATACGTGATCCAGGGCTTCGCGCGGCGCCGGATAGGCGCTTTCCCGCGCGAAGGCGAAGGCCGCGTCCACCTCGGCCTTTGCTGCCTCTAGTGCATCGTCGGCTTCGGCCTTCGAGACACCGCCTTTCTTGATCATGTGCTTCTTGAGCTTCTCGATCGGATCCTTGGCTTTCAGTTTTCCGACTTCGTCTTCGGGCCGGTAAACCTCGGGATCTCCCTGAAAATGCCCGTAAAAGCGGTAAGTCTCGATTTCGATCAGGCTGGGCCCCTTGCCGGCGCGCGCGCGTTTCACGGCCTTGCCGGCGGCATCGAAGATCTTCAGCGTATCGTTGTTGGCGATATGGACGCCGGGCATGCCGTAGCTGTCAGCTCGCACGCTGTTGTCCTTCACCGCAGTCGACTTCGACTTGTGAACCGAGATGCCCCAGGCATTGTCCTCGATCACGAAAACCACCGGCGCCTTCCAAAGAGCGGCAAGGTTCAACGCTTCATGAAACGCGCCCTGATTGGCCGCACCTTCGCCGAGATAAGCTACGGCTACTGAATCTCTGCCGGCCATTTGAGCCGCAATGGCGGCGCCAACCGCCGGGCCCGCACTCTCGCCGATAATGCCGCTGCAGGAGAAATTGACTGCCGGGTCGAGTAGATGCATGTGGCCGCCGCGGCCTCCGGCAAGACCGGTTTTCTTGCCGAAAATCTCCGCCGTCATCTTCGGCAGATCGACACCCTTGGCGATCGCCACGTGATGGGGCCGGTGCGTGGCGGTCACTGCGTCGTCGGGACGAAGATGCACGCAGACACCGGCCGCGCAGGGCTCCTGTCCCGCCGCCAAATGCATTTCGCCGGGAACCGGTCCGGCGCCGATGTCGAATTTGGGGGCTTTGCCATCCATATAGGCGGCCGCCATGGTGTCTTCGTAGTAGCGCGCCTTGGCCATGGCGGCATACATCCAGAGCAGCTGATCCTTCGTCGGTGCCATGGGCTCCTCCCCGGATTCCTGGAGGGTCAAAAACCCTCCGTGCAGTTTTCATGTGAAGCAAGCAGTCTAAGGAAGAAGCCGCATGGAGGCCTTGAAATATGTCAAACAAGCCGCGAGGCTGGTGCGCGCACTAGGAGAAGCATCAGCGGCGCACATCGAGCTGGTTGATAACCTCGTCAACTCCGAAGACATACCAGGCGTCTTTCTCGGCCATATCGCGCTCGGCGTCGCTCGACACCAGCCCAGTGAGCCGCACCGTCCGATTGCGCACGCCCACCTTGATCTGACCGGCTTCGATAAACGGATCCTTTTCCAAGGCGATGCGCACGGCCTCTTCAATCAAGTCTGGCCCGTCGTCCTCCGGAGGCTCGACGGCCAGCCCATTGACCACGTCTCGGCTGCCCGGTACCCACCACGCCAAAACGCCCGCCAACCGCTTGCTGTTGAGGCCTGGGACCTGACCGTTCAGGGTAACCACGCCATCATCGACCTCGATGACGAGCCGCCCCAAACAATGGTCCGGGACACCCCGTATGGGATCAAGCTTTCGGCCGCGCCGCTCGGCGATTTCGAGCGCCGCGAAGCTGGGCTCCTGCTGAAAGGCTTGCCGCAAATGTTCCCGGATCTCCGCGTCCTGCATTGGCGCGGCGCGGGCAACGCGCAGCCGGTCTAATACGCCAGAGACTTCGCTAAACGCCGCAACGCACTCCAGTGCGTGCTTCTTGGCCGCGACACTGGGGACCTCGCCCTCGATGGTGAGGGTGCCTTCCGCATCTATTTCAAGGCGATCCGGGCGGAATTCACGGCCAATTCGCGGTTCGCTGTGAAGGGCGGCCCGCAACCGATCTAGGAGCATTTCTGGGTCAGTCATCGCTTCCATTGCAACCATTCACGATCGGCTCTGCACTAAAGGATAGTCGAACTGGTGCGGTGGCGAATTGACATATGCCCAACGACGCCGCGCGGAAACCGATTAGTGTTGGACATGCTGCACGTGCTGCGATGCCGATGCACAGGCCCAAGGGCCGCTCTTGCGGGCAAATTTAGTTGCGCCCCGGCATGCGTGGACCGTCTGAATATCAAACAAACGAGTCGGGTGTGCGATGACAGACTATTCGAAGCTTCGAGCGGGCATGGTGCGGGACTACATCGCCGCGCGCGGTGTCCGTTCGCCCCAAGTGCTCGAAGCGATGGGAAAAGTGCCGCGGGAGGCCTTCCTGCCCGAGCCCTTGAAAGAGTTCGCCTATGAGGACTCGCCGCTCCCCATCGCTGAAGGCCAGACCATCTCGCAGCCCTATATCGTCGCCTTCATGATCGAAGCGCTTGCGCTCGAAGGCGGGGAGCGGGTGTTGGAGATCGGGGCGGGCTCCGGCTACGCGGCCGCCGTGCTCGCCGAAATCGCTGGCCAGGTCTACACGGTCGAACGCATTGCCCAGCTGGCCGAGCACGCAGCAACTACGTTGGCCGATTTGGGCTACGACAACGTGCACGTTCTGCACGGCGACGGCACGCTAGGTTGGGCCGAGCACGCACCCTTTGACGCCATCGTTGTCGCCGCGGGTGGGCCCGACATTCCCGAATCCCTAAAGGACCAGCTGATGATCGGCGGCCGCCTCGTCATACCGGTTGGAAGCAACCCGAGGGCGCAGGAACTTGTTCGCATCACTCGAGTTTCTGAGACCGAGTATCGCAGCGAGGACATCGCCGACGTCCGCTTCGTGCCGCTGGTCGGCAAGGAGGGTTGGGAGCCTGAAGGTGAGCCGGAACCCCCGCGCCCGGTGCGCCGGGACACTGGCAGGTCCGAGCTGGAGATAATCGGCGCAATCGCGAAGAACGCGGAAGAATTCGACAGCATCGAGGGCGCCGACCTCGCCCCCCTGTTGCGCAGAATCGGAGACGCGCGGGTGGTCCTGCTTGGTGAAGCCACCCACGGCACTTCGGAGTTCTATCGATTTCGCGAACGGATTTCGCAGGAGCTCATTCTAAAAAAAGGCTTTCGCTTCATCGCGATCGAAGGCGATTGGCCCGATGGCGCGCGGGTTGATCACTATGTCCGCCATATGGAGTATCCCGCCTCCGAATGGACGGCGTTTGCCCGCTTCCCGGTCTGGATGTGGCGCAACGAAGAGGTGCGCGCCTTCGTCGACTGGTTGCGGGCCCACAATGCGGATACCGAGCCCGACCAACGGGTGGCCTTCCATGGCCTCGATCTCTACAGCCTCTACGGCTCGATTCGCTCAGTCTTGAAATACCTCGACGACGTCGACCCCGAAGCGGCCAAGGTGGCGCGTGAGCGCTATGGCTGCCTGACGCCATGGCAATCGGATCCGGCGACCTACGGCCGCGCGGCGCTCTCCGGCGCCTACCAGACTTGCGAGAACCAGGTGGTGGAGATGCTGGCGGATATCATGAAAAAACGCCGGGAATACCCCGAACGGGACGGCGAACGGTTCATCGACGCCGTTCAAAACGCCCGCCTGATCGCCAACGCGGAACGTTATTACCGCGTCATGTATTACGGCTCACGCGAATCCTGGAACCTGCGGGACAACCACATGTTCGAGACGCTGATGCTGCTGCTCGCCTTTCATGGGCCCGATAGCAAGGCGATCGTCTGGGCCCACAACTCCCATATCGGCAATGCCGGGGCGACCGAGATGTCGACGCGGGGCGAGCACAATATCGGGCAGTTGTGCCGCGCGAAATTCGGCGATGCCGCCTATTTGATCGGCTTCGGCACCGACAATGGAACCGTCGCCGCGGCCTCCAATTGGGATGGACCAATGGAGGTCAAGGCTGTGCGGCCCTCCTTGCTCGAGAGCTATGAGAGTTTGTGCCACCGCTCCGAACGCCCACGCTTCATGCTCCATGTGGGCGAGGGCGCGCCGGACTCGATTCGGCAGGCGCTGGAGATACCGCGTTTGGAGCGCGCGATTGGCGTGATCTACCGGCCGGAAACCGAGCTTGCCAGCCATTACTTCCAGGCCGTGCTGCCCCGTCAGTTCGACGAATATGTTTGGTTCGACAAGACGGAGGCCGTTACACCGTTCGAAACGTCCGAGCTTGAAGGTCTGCCCGACACCTATCCCTTCGGCCTCTGATTCAAGGGCAGTCATGCGCTGGAGAGACTATGATCGGGCCGATGGGTGAGGCCAGACGGGCATGCCGTCCATCGGGCCTCGGTCCTCGAGTTTGCGGCATGACCCAAAAACAGACCAAACCCAACGCCCATTTGAAGGCTGCGATCGGCTACCTCAAACGGGGATGGTCGATCGTGGCGGTGGCTCCGCGGGCCAAGCGGCCGATCGTGCGCTGGGAGCCTTTCCAGCATGAGCCGCCCTCGGAAGATCAACTCGAGCAATGGTTCAAACGCTGGCCCGATGCCAACCTTGCGGTGGTGACGGGTGAGGTTTCAGGGCTCGTTGTACTGGACGTCGACCCGCGCCATGGCGGTAAGGAATCGCTGGCCGCTCTCGAGTCGCGGCACGGCAAGCTGCCCGAGACCATCGAGTCCATCACCGGCGGTGGAGGCCGGCATCTGTTTTTTGCCCATCCCGGCCGGGAGGTCCGCAACCGGGTCGGCATCATGCCCGGCATCGACTTGCGCGGCGACGGCGGCACCATCGTGTTGCCGCCTTCCGTTCACCCCTCCGGCAAACGCTACCGCTGGAAGCGGGGCCACGCGCCGGGCGATAGGCCAATCGCGCCCTTGCCGATCTGGCTTGAGATCTCACGCTTGGCCGGCGACGAGTTCCAGGGCCACCCCTTGGCCTATTGGCGGGCGCTGGCGCGCAAGGACGTCAGGGAGGGGGAGCGCAATAGCACCATCGCTTCCTTCGCGGGCCACCTCTTCTGGCACGGGGTCGATCCCGACGTAATCCTCGAGCTGATGTTGGCGTGGAACCGGGTGCGGTGCGGCCCGCCGCTTCCCGACGATGAAGTGATTGATACGGTGAACAGCATCGGGAAGACGCACGCGCGTCAACAAAAGCGGTCGCCGGTTGTGACCGATTGAAGACGGTGCCCGCTATGGGACGGAAAACGGCCCCAGCCATTGGGCCAGCGCCAAGCCTGCTCCGCCCGCGATGATGGCAGCCGTGGCTGCCGCACTCAAATAGAGCGCCGGGACCTTGCCGCCGGCGACCCCGCTCAATGCCGCCTTTGAAAGGGTATTCGTCAGAGCGGCCACCAATATGGCCAGGCTTGCCGCCCTTGCCGCCATCGAGTCGGCGCCCAGCCGCGCCATCGAAAGCGTGATGGCGTCGACATCCGCTAAACCTGAAATGGCGGCCAAGAGATAGACGCCGCCAGCCCCCACGGTGGCCAGAACGGCTTTGGCGAGGAACAATATGACCGCCAGCAATACGCCGAAGCCGAG
>Ga0209633_10000610_pt1 | contig 40572 bp, 33 predicted proteins | sample Cruoilmetagenom1_FD_187290 | JGI IMG/M metagenome (GOLD analysis project Ga0209633, IMG submission 187290) | Oil polluted marine microbial communities from Coal Oil Point, Santa Barbara, California, USA - Sample 1 (SPAdes) (version 2) | ecosystem: Environmental > Aquatic > Marine > Oil seeps ...
ATGGAAACCCTAAAGAAGTTTCTTATGAAGAGGGTAAAATTAATGTAAGTTTATAGTTTTAGAATTATTAAAAGTCAATGATTTCAATAATATTTAATATTGCTGAAATGATAAATTCAATACCTAAAGAAATTACTATAAAGCCAATGATTCTTGAAAGAGCATTTATGCCAGATGCTCCAAGAATTTTCACAATATGATATGAGCTATTTAATATAATAAAAATACTTATTACTGACATGACCATTGCACCAAGTATAATAAAGATATCTTGAATTGTTGCATATTCTTGATTGTACGTAATTAAAAGCGAGATTGTTCCAGGTCCAGCAATCATTGGTAATGCTAAAGGCGTCAGTGCTATTTCTGAACGGGTTTCAATATCAGCTTTTACATTCTTTTTTTTCATTCCTTTATGTTTATTAAACTCGCCTGTTAATAAGGCAAATCCTGAGGATGCAATGATTAACCCTCCAGCAATTTTAAGAGCATTTATTGTGATGCCAAAAAAGGATAAGATATATTTACCTATAAAAAACGAAACCAATAGAATTAGAAGGACATTTATTGAGGTTTTAAATGCAATTTTTGACCTTTCCTTTTTAGTATGTTCTTGAGTTAATCCTACAAAAATAGGGACTGTTCCAAAGGGATTCATTATTGAAAATAAGGCTCCGAAAATCATTAAAAATAAATTCATTTTTTTATTTACAAAGCAATAAGAATATAGTGTATTTTAATACTTCAAAAAGTTATTTTTTGAATACTTAAAGGTTATTTTTATGTAAGTAGATTTAAGGCAATAGTTTTATAATTAACAAAAAAATCCTGCAATTTATAATTGCAGGATTTTTAACTCAAAACTAACTCAAATTCAAATAATATTATTGGTTTTTATAGACCAGCTTCCCTCCAAGACCATCCAGAGATGTCAATTTTTGTTCCACCGTCATAAGCATTTGATGTTGTCGCAGTTTTTCCATCAATAACTACATTTGCTAAAGGACCGCCATCTTTCATGTCAATGTTTTTATCATATCCACTTAAAAAGATATTATTGATGGTAGCTCCAGATTCTTTTTTAAACTGTAAAGCTGTACCCCCTACCGTAGAAATAGCAGTTAAATTTTGGAACTGTGGGTTGTTATTAACTTTATCTCCTTCAAAGGCAGTTGAAAATCCGGCAATAGTATGTGAGATATAGGTATCAGTAACTTTTCCACTCCAACCTTCAGTCCAATCAACTGAATCATCTTCATTATTTTCTAAGTACAATTGGCTAGCAGAAACTGTACCACCAAAAAACTCAAAACCATCATCAGCACCATTGATAACCGCTACGTGATCAATCTTAGTACCACTCCCAACAGCATATAATGAAACACCATTGTATTGTGATTCTTGGTTAATTTGTGCACCAGTACCTTTAATAACTAAGTATTGAATTGTACCAGAATTATCATTATCTTTTGTACCTCCATACTTAAAGTTTCCAACTTCAGCAGTTGCATCAACTCCAGCTGTGGTAGTTGCTTCTCCACAAATTGTTAAACCGCCCCAATCGCTTGGTTTGGCATCTTGTGATGACATGACAACAGGTTTGTCTGCAGTACCATTAATATTAATTTTACCACCTTTTAATACCGCTATATATACATCAGTTCCTCCTTTGGTTGCCGTAATTTTTGTGCCTTCAGGAACAGTAAAAGTAACCCCTTTTTCAATAGTAAAAGAACTAGTTAGTTCATAAGAAATTGTAGCATCTAGCGTAAAATTTTCTGTAAGATTACCTTTTATAATTCCTTTCTTCAAATCTGCAACAACCTTACTGTCTGGTTCTGCTGCTGGTTCATCATCAGAATCACAACTAACGCATGCTAGTGAAAAAATGACTAAAAGCCCAAATAATTTTAACATTGATTTTTTCATTTTTAAATAATTTTTTGTTTTATAATTTGTTTTATTGTTTGATACAAATTACATTCATTTTTACCTCACCTAGTTTAAGATAACATTAATAGATTGTTGTAGAAAGTATAACTTATTGCATCTAATGTTAATTTAGTGTTTCGTATTCTTTTGTTTGTAAGATGTTTTTGAAGATATTGTAGGAAAATTCATTCAAACTGTAAACGAAATAGTAATTAAACTCAGGTTTAAAATGTATATTTAAGGCTTAGACCTAGCTGTACCCCTTTTTTGTATGAAACTACAGTTTCGTTAGTTTCAATTTTTGTTGAAAGAGGATTTATTTTCTGAGTTTGTTCAATACTCGGGTTTAATAGGTTTCTGCCTAAAAGTTTTAATGATAGTTTTTCTGATAACTTTTTATTGAGAACCAGATCTAGAGAAACAAAACCTTTTTCAATAATTTCATCATTATATAATGTTGAACTATTGGCAAAATCTTCAGGTGAGCCAAGAGCAAATATTTTATCAGAAGAATAGTTTGCAGTTAATGTAGTTACAAATTCTTTTTCTTTATTGTTTGTAAAACTCAGTGCAGTATTTACAATAAACTCAGAAGCTCCTTGCAAACCCGATTCTGTTTTACCTTTGTATTGAAAATTCTCTAATAAATCTTGATTAAACCACATTTTTGTAGCATTAAAATTTAAGTTTAAAGAGGCTTTATTTTTTTCTTTATTCCCATTAATAATATCTAATCTAGTTTCAAATTCAATACCAAATGCATTTGCTTTTTCACCTGTGTTTGCAAAAGTAAAGTTACCTGATGAACCTCTAGTTTGAGCTAAGTTAATTGGGTCTTGAATATTTTTATAAAAACTAGTTAAAGAAAACAGTCCGCCTGATGTAGGAAATAATTCCCATTTTACATCAAAATTATAATTTGTTGATTCTTTTAATTCTGGATTCCCTCCTGTTACTCGTCCTAAAGGTGAAACATATTCAAAAGGAGAAATTTCTTTAAACTCAGGTATGGTAATTGTTTTACTAGCAGCAAATCTTAAGAAATTGGTTTCACTAATTTCATATTTGATATTTAAACTGGGTAAAATATTAGTATAATTATTCTTTTTTGAATGGTTACTTCCAGAAAAATTTCCAACATCCCAAGTAACATAAAGCTGATCAGTTTCATATCTAATTCCTGCATTACCGCTAATTCTTTTAAATCTGAAATCTAAGCTTGTATAGGCAGCCATCACATTTAGAGTACCTTTATAAGTATCTTCTTGTCTAACATTTAGTGAAATTGAGCCATTGTCAAAATTACTTTGAAGAAAAGCAATAGATAAATCATCAATAGATGAAACTTGAAAATTTTTAGCTCTTACACCAATAGTATTTGACCTAAAATTTCTTTCTTTGTTTCGAAAATTAATACCAAGGTTTAACTTATAGTATTTATCTCTATCTTCATTTTCTGATAATATAATTTGATTATTTATAAAACCATTAATTTCTGTATCATTAATTTTTTGTTTTGATTTTCGTTGTTGAAAACCACCTCCATGTGAAAATTGTACGGTGTTTTGATTAAGAATATTTACTTCATTTCTTATACGGTTTGGTTCATCAGCATTAACATAATTATAGCCGATTGCCCATGCTAATTTATTTTTTTCACCAAACTTATGTTGCCCTAAAAGTTGGTTAACAAACATACGCGTTTGTTTCAAGTTTTGATCTCTTATAAATGCACTGTTTTCTAGTGGTTCTTGTTCAAAAACATAAGCCTTACCATTTCTTCCCATTTCAAATAAATTATCAATAGTCTTATTTATAAATAAACTATTAAAGCTAATTTTATGGTTAGGATTTAACTTTAAAGAAAAATTGAATAAACCTGTAGTATTTATGGTTGTTTTATACAATACATTATCATCAAATGATTTACTCAAAATATTTGATCTGTATTTTTTAAAAACACCTTCTTGGTGAGCGAAAGCATTAGAATGCGATGCTATAAAAAACACGGAGACATTTTTCTTAAATAATTCAAATTTTTTCTCTCCAGCTATAGAAAAATTCAAATCGAGTGGTGCTTTTTTGGCTACGGTGTTCCAGCTTTGTTTTGTAATAGCATCTATCGTTTGATACTGTTTTGAATAAAAACCAAAACTTAAATCATTAACATTCTGTGTCGACTTAAAGTTAGCCCAAGTATTATTTTTTAATAGGCTTGAGTTTAAACTACTACCCAAACCAATTGAAAATCTATTTTTACGAAACTCTTTTGATGTAATATCAATTGTACCTGAAGCTTGGTCTGCATAGTTAGCTGTATTGTATGTTTTACTGATACTAACATTTTGAATAATATTGGTTGAGAACAGGTTTAAATCAATATTCTTTTTTTCAACATCATCAGAAGGAATGGGTAACCCATTCATCGTTGTAGATAAATATCTATCGCCAAAACCACGTACAAAAACATCTCCAGAACCTTCATTTTTTGTAACACCAGAAATCTTAGAAGTAGCAGTAGCAACATTAGAAACACCAATTTTAGCAAGTCTTACTGACCCAATACTTTCCTTAATTTCAACTGCTTTTTTTTGTTCAGTTAACAAAGCACTTTCTGTTTCTTTTGCAGTTGCAACTTTTACGATTACTTCTTTAAGAGACATACCTGTAGTTGCACCTAAAATTACATTATCTAAAGTTGTTACTTCGTCTGGTTTTACAATAACATTAGGCACTTCAATTTTTTGATACCCAACAAAACTAAAGACTAATGTGTAAGTTCCTGGATTAGCTTGAAATTCATATTTTCCATCCATTTCAGTTGTTGTACCTTGTTGTGTGCTTTTAATAAATACATTTGCAAATGGTAAAGGTTCATTATTCATTTCTTTATCAAGAAGAATACCTTTTATAGTCCCTTTATTTTGTGCAAATGAAATGGACATTATAAATAATAGTGCAGTTGAAAAAAAATATTTCATTGTGTATTTTTAATTATTGTATGGTTATGGTAAAAGTGTAGTATGTTTCTTTTTAGTATTTAATTCAATACTCTTTAATTGAAGGTTTCCTATACTTGTACTCTTTAGAGAGGTAATTTTATTAGCTTTTACAATTACATTAGGTATTTCAACTTTTTGATAACCAACATACCCAATTACAATAGAATAAACACCTGGTTTTAAGTTGAAATTGTACATACCAAAAGCATCAGTACTTATGCTTTCTTGAAAATTTTTAATGTAAACATTTGCAAAAACTAAGGGCTCATTATTTGCCTCTTTGTCAAGAACAACTCCCTGAATAAAACCTTTTTCTTGTGCTAAAATTGGAGCTGCATTGAATAATAAGAAAAGGACAAGTATAATTTTTTTCACAGTTAATTTTATAAAATAAAACACTGCAAATAAAGAAACTTAATGTAAAGCTTAGGTTAATCAAAAATTAAAAATTGGTTATGCTTAGATTACCTTAGTGTTAAGAAAGAAACAGTAGGATTAAATAAAATAAATATTTACTTGCATAATTGATAGTAATACTATTATATTTGCAAATATTCAAAGTGTACTTATGAAAAACCTTCAAATACATATAGAAGTTAGTCCAAAATTGTACTTAAAAAATCCTGATTCATCTGATTTGGGACGTAAAATTGTTTCTAAGAGTATAGAAATGATTGATGAATTAGGCTTTGAGGTTTTTACATTTAAGAAATTAGGCACAAAAATAGCATCACCCGAAAGTTCAATTTACCGTTATTTTGAGAACAAGCATACCTTATTAATTTATATCACCTCTTGGTATTGGAGTTGGACTGAATATCAATTGGTTTTTGCGACAGCAAATATTGATTCGCCAATTGACAGGCTCAAAAGATCGATTAATATACTAACGCAACCCATTGAGGTTGACAACTCTTTTAGTCATATTAATGAAGTATTGTTACATGATATTATCATTACAGAATCGGCTAAAACCTATCATACAAAAGAAGTTGATAATGAAAATGAAAAAGGGTATTTTAAAGCGTATAAACAAGTAGTTCAACGAATTAGCGATGTGGTTTTAGAAATAAACCCAAGGTTTGAATTTCCGCATATGTTAATTTCTACAGTAATAGAAGGGGCTCATCAGCAACGGTATTTTGCTGAACACTTACCTGCATTAACAGATTTGAAAAAAGGAAAAGATAGTATTACAGAATTTTATACCCAAATGGTATTTAAAATGATTGAAAGAACATAAATTTAATAAAGAGAAAAATAAGAATGAAAAACATATTTAATTTTAAACACTTTAAAGGCGATATTTTTGGTGGCATTACCGCAGGTATTGTTGCATTACCTTTAGCATTAGCTTTTGGTGTAAGTTCTGGTCTTGGGCCAAGTGCCGGGCTTTACGGTGCTATTTTTGTAAGTTTTTTTGCAGCACTTTTTGGTGGTACTAATACCCAAATATCTGGCCCTACAGCACCTATGACAGCCGTAAGTATGGTGGTGATAGCAGGGATAGTTGCTGCTTTTGATGGCGATGTGACTAAAGCGTTACCTGCTATTTTAACGGTATTCTTACTCGCTGGACTGATGCAAGTAAGTTTAGGATTAATAGGCTTGGGTAAATACATAAAATATATACCCTATCCTGTAGTTTCTGGATTTATGACAGCGATTGGGGTTATTATTTTGGTGACTCAAATATTACCATCTATAGGATACTATCCTAAAGAAGATACACAGTTTGTAAGTCAATTTAAACCTCAAGCAGAAGAAATAATTTTAGATAATATTCTAAAGGAAGAAGCCGGAGAAGGTATTTTGGTATTAGAAGATTTTAAAGAAACGGTAAAAAGAGCAGAAGATATTTCGCAAGCTCAAATACTTAAAGAATCACAGACCTTAGCAAGTAAAGAGGCTTCAGGGGTTTTAGGAGCTATAAAAGTTTTACCAAGAGCATTAAAAAACATCAATTGGTTAGAATTGTTGTTGGCTTTGGGCACCATCATTATTATTTATGGTTTTAAACGAATAACCACCAAAGTACCAAGCACGCTGGTGGCATTATTGGTAATGTCTGGAATAGCTATTGGTTTTAAATTAAATTACAGACCTATTGAAGAAATACCAAGTGGACTGCCAATAACTAATTTAGAGATTTTTACAACTTTCAACTTTGCAACTATTAGTCCTTATATTTTTACGGCGTTGACACTTGCCCTTTTAGGAGCTATAGATTCTTTATTAACTTCTGTGGTGGCAGATAATATGACCAAAACAAAACACAAGCCTAATAAAGAATTGATAGGACAAGGTATTGGTAATAGTATTGGGGCTATTTTTGGAGGAATACCTGGAGCAGGTGCCACTATTAGAACGGTTGTTAATATTAATGCTGGAGGGAAAACAAGACTGTCTGGTATGATGGCTGGTGTTTTATTGTTGATTATTTTATTAGCATTAGGTCCGGTTGCGTCTCAAATTCCTGCAGCAGTCTTGGCAGGAATTTTAATCACCGTTGGTATTGGTGTAATGGATTATAAAGGCTTAAAGGCCATCCCTTATATACCTAGACAAGAAGTGATAATTATGATCGTGGTTTTAGTATTATCATCTGTTTGGAACCTTGTGTATGCAGTTGGGATCGGTTTAGTCATAGCGTCGTTAATGTTCATGAAAAAGATTGGAGATTTAACTGCCGAGCGTTCTGATGTGAAATCACTACTCAAAGAAAAAGCATGGTCTGATGAAATTGATTTTCCTGAAGAACTAAAAAATGAAGTATTTATCAAACACATTAAAGGGCCACTATTTTTTGGTTCTACTAGTGATTTTCAACAATTAATGAACCAAATTCCAGATACGGCTACAATGATTATTATTAGAATGGGACGTATGCAATATATTGACCAATCTGGTTTATATGCCTTAGAAGATGCCTTGGTAGAATTAGTAAATCAGAATAAAAAAGTGTTGTTCGTGAATATATTAAAACAACCAAAATATTTATTAGAACGGATAGATATTATTCCTGATTTAGTACCAAAAGAACAGTTATTCGATACTTTTAATGATTGTTTAAAATGGATTAAAGAAGATATAAAAAATGGAAGCTTGAATTCAGAAAATTAAAAACAAATAAAATAACTTTATAAAAATAATATATATGAGAACAACTGTAATAACTAAAGAAAATCAAGGGCTAATGACAGCTCAAAGTGTTTTGGTAGATTTATTAGAAGGCAATAAAAGATTTACTGATGCTAAAAATGAAGATGTTGATTACCTATCACAAGTAAAGCAAACTATTGAAGGGCAATTTCCAAAAGCAGTTATTTTATCTTGTATTGATTCAAGAGTTCCTGTTGAATTAATTTTCGATCAAGGTCTAGGCGATGTTTTTGTTGCTAGAGTAGCTGGTAATTTTGAAAATATTGATATTTTAGGAAGCTTGGAATATTCTTGTAAAGTTGCAGGGAGTAAATTGGTTTTGGTTTTAGGTCATGAATCTTGCGGTGCTGTTAAAGCAGCTTGCGACAGCGTAGAACTAGGTAATATTACCGAAATGTTATCTAAAATTAAGCCTGCAGTAGCCTTGGCAAGCAACGAAGTTTCTGGAGAGAAAAATTCTTCAAATAAAGAATTTGTGGATAAAACAATAGTTCACAATGTACTACTTACAATAGATAGAATCCGTGAAAAAAGCCCTATCCTAAAAGAAATGGAAACTAATGGAGAAATAAAAATTGTAGGAGGTGTTTATCATTTATCAACAGGAGAAGTAGAAATGTTAGACGAATAGTAAAAAACCTTCCAAGAATTTTACTAAAGAATTTCTCAAAGATACTGTCTAAAGGAATAAACTTAGGCGAATTTGATTTACTTAATAAGTGCGAAAGTATAAATATGTCGAATAATAAAAACAGTTGTTTAAATAGTTTAAGTAAAAAACTTTTTTTCTTGTTGCTTATTTTACCTGCTTTGATTTTTGCTCAGCAAGATAAAACAGGTAATTGGTTAATGTATTTTGGCATGAATAAGTTGAGTGATAAATTCAGTCTTCACACTGAAATACAATATCGAAATCATACCCTAATTCCAAATAATACTGAACAATTATTATTGCGAACAGGATTAAATTTCCACTTTTCAGATAGAGCATTTGCCTCAGCAGGATATGCATATATTCCTTCATATATGTACGAATCTGAACAAAAAACTCCCGAAACTGAAGAGCACCGTATCTGGCAGCAGTTTATTCTAACTAATAAAATTGCTAGGGTAAAATTTGAACATAGATATCGTATTGAACAACGATGGGTGAATCGAGATTATAGAAGTAGATTTCGTTATCGTTTGATGCTATTTATTCCTATAAATAATAAAAAAATTGAAGAAAAAACAGTGTTTTTAGGACTATATGATGAAGTTTTTATCAACTCAAAAGAAACATTTTTTGATAGGAACAGATTATATGGTGCACTTGGGTATCAATTTAATAAAAAAACAAGCTTACAAGTAGGAATGATGCATCAACAGGTAAATAGATTTGGTAAATGGTATTTGCAAATGGCGTTGATTTTTAATACAGATTTAAGAAAAAAAATAGTTAAAAGACCCAAAGTCTGAGCTATCGAGTTCTTAAACGGAATTTGCTAAGTTAGCATTGTTATTTTCATTAAACTAAGACGAGGAATAAAGTTAACATATCTTTTTGCACCCTGAATCTATTGATGAAGTAGAGGATTATTAAAAGTGAGATAACTATTTAAGGAAAAGTAGATGATAATTTAATATGCTATTCATAGAATAACAATTAAAGTGACATAATGTCTATTCCAATTAACGTATTTCTTAAGATTATTTTGAAAAGTTTTCCAAAACTCAAATTTTAGCAAATTTTATGGCTGGCTCTTGAGCTAAGGTTATAAATTAAAACTAAAATAATGTATCTTGTGCTCCTAAAATTATAGAGATATGAACTGGGAACAATTACTCTCATTAAAACGTTTTGGAGATGTAAAAAAAAGATTACGAAACCAGCAAGATGAAACTAGAATAGGTTTTGAAGTAGATTTTGATCGTATTATTTTTTCTGATTCTTTTCGGAGCTTACAAGACAAAACACAAGTAATTCCACTTTCAAAAACTGACTTTGTCCATACACGTTTAACACATAGTTTAGAAGTCTCGGTTGTAGGGCGGTCGTTAGGAAGAATTGTAGGGAAACAGTTACTAGAAAAATATCCTAACTTAAAAGAATTAGGGTATCAAGCGAATGATTTTGGAGCTATAGTAGCTAGTGCTTGTTTGGCACATGATATTGGGAATCCGCCTTTTGGACATAGTGGCGAAAAAGCTATTGGTGAATATTTCAAAACAGGTAAAGGGCAACATTATAAAAATGAGTTATCTGATAAAGAATGGCAAGACCTCATTGATTTTGAAGGCAATGCTAACGGATTCAAAATTTTAACCGAAACCAGAGAAGGGATTGATGGAGGTTTACGATTGTCATATGCAACTTTGGCAGCTTTTATGAAGTATCCAAAGGAGTCCTTACCTAAAAAGCCAACGCATAATATTATTGATAAAAAATATGGTTTTTTTCAATCTGAAAAAGCATTTTTTACAGATATTGCCAATAATTTAGGATTGCAACAAGTTAGAACAGGAGATAATATTGCGTTTAGTCGTCATCCATTAGCCTTTTTAGTTGAAGCTGCCGATGATATTTGCTATACCATTATTGATTTTGAAGATGGTATCAATCTCGGATTGATAGAGGAAGAGTTCGCCTTAGAGTATTTGATAAATTTGGTTAGAGATACTATAAATACTGAAAAATACTATCAACTAACTACCAAGAAGGATAGATTAAGCTATTTAAGAGCCTTGGCAATTGGCAATTTAATCAATGAAGCTGTGCGTGTGTTTTTAGAAAATGAAACAGCAATTTTATCGGGAGATTATCACATTTCTTTATTAGATAAATGTAAATATGAGGCTCAGATTAATGATATCATTAAGATTAGTGTCAAAAACATCTATAGAAGTAAAGAGGTTGTAGAGAAAGAAATTTCAGGATATAGAATTTTAGCAGATTTATTAGAAGTTTTTATCAATGCAGTAAATAATTCATATCATGGTAAAGCATCAAGTTATGACAAACTAATTCTAGAAATTTTACCAGAAAAATATCAGGTTTTAAATGATGAGATGTATCAAAGAATCCTTTCTGTTTGTAATTTTATTGCGAGCATGTCAGATGGGGCAGCCATATTATTACATAAAAAAATTAATGGCGTAGTATTATAGTTATGACCAGTTTGCTTTAAAAGCGATACGTCAATCCAATACCTAAAAATTGTTTCAATTGTACTCTGGCTCCTAATGTTTCTAAAGTACCATCATTATCAATATCATCTTTAAATTTTATGTCATCATCATAAATAAGGTGTGTACCAACAGAGGCCATGATGTATTGATTAATTTTCAACGCAAAATTCAGTTCCCAATTCACATCAACATTACCAAAGTCTTTTATATAATCAGTATAGAGACTTAATTTATTAGTCATTAATACATTTTTTACAATCTCTTTTCTAAAAACATTTTCTAGTAAAAAACCAAATTGATGTCTTGAATTTTCACCTTTTACGACTCCAAATGCTCCTTCATTAGAAAGCGTGTTGTCTAAAACAAAAGTAGATTTTAGAGTAACAGGAGATAGGTATAATGAAAAGTTTTGCTTTTTGTTTTCATAATGTGTCCCCGCACCTAAAAACAAATAAGCTGGAGCAAAAAATCTTGAAATAGGAGTGCTTGTCTTTGGGTATTTATACCCATCAGTAAACTGAGTTTTGAAATTCAGTTTAACCGAGTAAAACCAATTAGAAATAGTATCCCTTCTGTAACCAAAGGTAGAATTATATTCAATTTTATCTTCTGTTTTTCTCAATCCTTTTTCTTCTTGTTGGTTTAAACCATACCGAACATACAATTCATTATTCCAAAGTACATGTAGTTTTTTGTAAAACCTCGCTAGATCAACTTTAAACAGACCCGAAATAGAATTAATACCACCAGCATTCCAGTTTAGAAAAGCAGCTTCGTTAATATCTAAACCTATACTGTTTCTTTGTTCCCACCAAACGGGATCATCAGCATATTTTGTGGTTTTAACATTAATTTCAGCTATTTTATTTTTAGTTATTAAGGTGTCAATTTGCAAACGTTTTATGGGTACTATAAAGCGATTTTCTTTAGGAAGAGGTATGTAAATAGTATCATTGGTTAATTTATTTGTTGACACTCTAAATTTTGAATCATAAAGATCTTTATTTAAAGTAGAGTCAAATTGGATAGCATAATAAGGTTTAAGTAAAGAGTCTGATTGTGTTTTTAGAGTGTTGATACGTTCTTCAAGTAAACCATTATTTGTTTTTAGTGAGTTATTATGGGTGTCAAGTAAACTAACATGTGATTTAAGTGATTTAACATGCGACTTAAGTTTGTTGATTTGCACTACAAGAGAATCTATTTTTATAGTTGTACTAGTAGTCTTATTAAGAGAGTCTAACTTAGATTGAACTTTTATAGTATCAGTAGATTTTTTTACAGAGCCAGACTGCTTGACAGTAGTAATAGAATCTGTTATTTGAGCAGAAGCCAATGAAAAAGAAAGGAAAAGGATTATGGTGAAAATTACTTTCATCTTAATTTTTTTACACGTTAATTTTTTTAAGTTTTAAATAAAAACTTAAAATAGTTTAATAAAATTTTGGGGAGATTGGCTGATTTAAGCAAGCAAATTTAACTATTTTTTGAAATTATGCTACTTTTTTTAATAAAAAATTTCTTGAAACGAACCCAGCCTGCGGCAGGCAGGTATCGCCGAGGCAAAGCCATAGGGGTATTTCGCTCTAAAGGTACAAAAATCGAAATTTATTTATTACACCTCACCCAAAACTTCCAAAAAAAAGTTTTGACCTCTCCTCAAGGAAAGGTATAATCGGAAACCCCAAGGCAAAGCCTAGGGGAATTCTTTTCGATTAAAAAAGCTTTTCTATAAATTTTTTAATTGAACTTTTATCCAATTTTAATTGTTCTTGCAATTCTGAAATTCTACCATGTTCTATGAATTGATCAGGGATACCTAATCGTTTAATAGTCTTGTTTTTATAGTGATAATCTTGGGTAAATTCTAGGATTGAACTTCCAAATCCACCCACGATAGTCCCATCTTCAATGGTGATTATTTTATCGAATTTTTGAAATATACTATGTAATAAATCTATATCTAAAGGCTTTACAAAACGCATATTATAATGTGCAATAGCATCCTTATCGGATAATTCTCTACACACTTCAATAATGGTATTGCCAATGGCACCAATACTTAAAATAGCAATTTTAGAACCTTCCTTTAGAATCTGTCCTTTACCTATTTCTAACTTTTTGAAAGGTTGTTGCCAATTTAAATTTACACCTCTACCTCTTGGATATCGAATTGCCATAGGAAAATCTAATCCAAATTGGGCGGTATACATGATATTTCTGAGCTCAATTTCATCCAAAGGAGCAAAGAGAATCAAATTAGGAATACATCTTAAAAATGAAATGTCAAAAACACCGTGATGTGTTGCACCATCTTCACCTACCAAGCCTGCTCTGTCCAAACAGAAAATAACGGGTAATTTTTGTAGAGCTACATCATGAATTACCTGATCGTAGGCACGTTGTAAAAAAGTGGAATAAATAGTACAAAAAGGCATCATCTTTTGTGTTGCCATCCCTGCAGCCAATGTAACGGCATGTTGTTCTGCAATGCCAACGTCAAAAGCCCTGTCAGGAATTTCCTCTAGCATAAACTTTAAAGAACTTCCTGTAGGCATGGCAGGTGTTATGCCAATGATTTTTTTATTTTTTTTCGCCAATTCTACTAAAGTCAATCCAAATACATCCTGGTATTTTGGAGGTTGACTCAAGCCTTCTTTAGGCACTAAATCACCTGTTTTGGCATCAAATTTTCCTGGAGCATGATAAGTAATTTGATTTTCTTCAGCTTTTTGAAGTCCTTTCCCTTTGGTAGTGATTATATGTAAAAATTTAGGCCCTTTTATGGTCTTTAACCGTTTTAATTCTAAAAGAACTTTTTCAATATCATGCCCATCAATCGGCCCTGAATAATCAAAATTTAAAGCCTCAATAATATTGTGTTTTCGAGCTTTTTTATCTTTTTTGATGTTGGTTAAGTAATTTTTCAACGCACCAACACTTGGGTCAATGCCCATCGCATTATCGTTTAAAATGATGAGCAAATTTGCATCGGTAACTCCTGCATGGTTTAGCCCTTCAAAGGCCATTCCGCTTGCAATACTTGCATCACCAATCACAGCAATATGTTGTTTTTTTGTTTCACCTTTTAATTGAGAAGCAATAGCCATCCCTAAAGCTGCAGAAATTGACGTAGAAGAATGTCCAACGCCAAAGGTATCATATTCACTTTCACTTCTTTTCGGAAAACCAGAAAGCCCACCCAATTGTCTATTCGTATCAAAAATTTCCTTTCTTCCAGTTAATATTTTATGTCCGTAGGCTTGATGCCCAACATCCCAAACCAGTACATCATTAGGTGTATCAAAGATATAATGTAAGGCAATGGTGAGTTCTACAACACCCAAACTTGCTCCTAGATGCCCTTCTTTAGCAGCCACAATAGTTATAATAAATTGGCGTAACTCTTTTGCTAATTGCGGTAATTGTTTTGGCTTTAGTTTTCTTAAATCCTTTGGATTATGGATATGTTGTAATAGCTCTTTTGACATCTTAAGTGCAAAAATACTGCTTTTGACTTGAGAAAATCAAATAGAACAGCTTTTAATAGAAAAGTTAGTTGATTTAATTGAAAAGAATTTCCTTAGGCTTTGCCTTGGGGTTTCCGATTACACCTCTCCTTGAGGAGAGGGCAAAACTTTTTTTTGGAAGTTTTGGAGTGAGGTGTAATAAATAAATTTCGCTTTTTGTACCTTTAGGTCAAAATGAAACGAACCCAGCCTGCGGCAGGCTGGGTTCGTTTCAAGAAATTTTTATTTTATTAGATAATTTTTTATATATAATAACGTTAAATAATACACACTTATATCTAAAACTATGAAACTAAAAATCAGTCATTTATTATTAGTTGTATTTATCACATTATTTTCAGCTTGTAGTTCAGATGATGATCCAAAATTAACTGAAAACAATCTAGCAGAAGAAACACCTATCGCTAAAGAGAAAGTATTTGATAATATTATAGTAGAAGGAGCAACAAAAAAAGCAGGAGCACCAAATACACCTAATGAACAAGTTTCATTCACTCTGAATAAGAATAATACAAGTGCTGTTTTGATTGACGGATTTGATATTGCATTTAATTCAAATGATAATATTACAGGTGCCTATCTTCAAATTAAAGATACTGAAGGAAATATTGCAGATGGATATTATGATATAGACCTTTCTTTGGTTGGTAATAAAAGACAAGGTATTAAAAGTAAGAAGAGAATAACTTCAATAGATCAATTATTACGACAAACAAAACAAAAGAATACCAAGGCATCAACAAATAAAATTGTTGATATAGACTTTAATGCTGCTATTGAACCAGGTACATTTTGTTATGAAGTTCGTGTATATGATGCGAATGGAAATATTAGTGCACCGCAAGAAGTTTGTGTAACAGTACAAAGTTGGGGAGGTAATGATACATTAGTCGGCAAATGGAATTATACAAAAACAGATGAATTTGAAGATGGCGATTTAAAAACTATTAATGTTGGTGTAGAAGATTGTTATGAACGGACTACTGGTTGTTCAAACAATCAAACTCTAACCTATTCAGTATGCTATAGTACAGACTCTTTTGAATTTACTATAAATTCAGATAGTACATATGTTTATGTAATTAAATCAACAGACAAGGATATAGATTCTTCAACAATAGATTCAACCAATTGCCAAGCTGCACAAAAGATAGAAAAAGAGCATTTTATATCTAAAGGAATGTGGGCGTATGATCAGGTAAAAGAAGAAATAATAATTGTAGAAACTCAATCTACAGATATTGATGAAAATGGAGTAGAGGATACAGAAAATTATGATGCTGGGAATGCTGAAGTAGTTGTTTTGAAATCTGTTGTGAATGGTAATAGTTTAATTTTAACAGAAGAATACTTGTCATCTGACGGAACTGTGGATGAATATTACAAGTATTATTATGATAAGGAATAAATCTCCTTTTTAACAAGAATTTTTTATAAGCATTAGATTTTCTAATGCTTTTTTATTTACCTAATATTAATGTATTTTTGGTGAATGTTAGATCCTTTCGATGATGTCTATTTTATGAAACGTGCTTTGCAAGAAGCTGAAATGGCTTTTGATAAAGACGAAGTGCCTATTGGTGCTGTTATTGTTATCAATAATCAAATTATTGCCAGAGCTCATAATTTAACAGAACGGTTGAATGATGTTACTGCTCATGCAGAAATGCAAGCTTTTACAGCAGCAGCCGATTATTTAGGAGGCAAATATTTAAAAGATTGTACACTATATGTTACATTAGAACCTTGTCAAATGTGTGCAGGTGCAAGCTATTGGACACAAATAGGTAAAATAGTATACGGTGCTAGTGATCCTCAAAGAGGGTTTTTGAAATATAATACGCAATTGCACCCTAAAACAAAAGTTGTGAATGCTGTGTTAGAAAAGGAGTGTAGTGAACTTATCAAGCGTTTTTTTATTCAGAAACGGAATTTGAATTAAGAACTCAGCATTGCAGCTTTAATTTCTTTTACTATTTCAATATGATCTAGTCCAAAATCTTTCCAAGCCAAGCCCCTTTCTTTCATATCTATATGTTTGACAATAGTGCCAAAATCTGCTCGTTTACCATCAATGGTTGGGTAGCCAATTACATAAATACTATCTGCCAATTCTGCAGCTAATTCTATATCATGAGTAGAATAAATAATAGTATTAAACTCATGAGATGCACTCATTAAATTAAAGGCATTCTTAACATCTTGTATATTACCTACATCTAACCCTGAAAAAGGTTCATCAAGTACCACATAATGTCCTGAACAAAAAATTTGTTCAATAATTGCTGTTCGCTGTCTTTGACCGCCAGACAGTTCACTAGGGTATTGATTTTTCACTTTCTCAAGCCCCCATTCTGCCAAATAATTTTTAATTTTAGTTGACTTTTCTTCTTTGCTAAGATTTTTATTACGGAGAGCAAATTCTAATGCTTGAACAACAGTTTTATTTCTAAACAAGGTGTATTTCTGATCTACAAAACCAACATCACCCTCAAGTACTTGTTTTGCATCATTTTCGGTTTTTGATGCTACATCAGCAATTAAAATCTTGCCTGAAGTTGGTTTAACCAAACCTGTAAGAGCTCTGAATAGTGTTGATTTACCACGACCAGACCGTCCAACAAAAGCGATAACTTGCCCTGTAACTTTATCCTCACGGATAACATCTTTTTCAACAAAATTGACATCTTTTAAAACCACTTTATCGCCATAAGCAACACTTAGGTTTTCAACATACAGTAAAGTGTTTTCAGTATTATAGCTCATAAATTAAATTTTAGAATATCTAAAAAATGCTTTTCTCAAATAACTTAGTATAAAATCAATAGATAAACCCACGAATAGAATTACAATTTGCAAGGCAATAATTCTACCATGATTCATAAATTTATCTGAATTTTTAATTAAAAACCCTAAGCCACCAGCTGCAACAAGAATAGATTCAACAGTTACTAGCATCATCCAAACAATAGCTAAATTTTGTCTTATTACTTCAATGACATGATCAATTCTACCTTTAATTACCACTTCCCACAATACTTCCCAGCGGTTACATTGTAAGGAGCGAGCATGATCGAACTCTTCTTGAGGTATGGCACTTACCATACTTAATAATGAAGTTGTAAGGTAGGTACTCATAAAAACAACCAATACCCAAACCTGCATGACTCTAGCATCACTTATCATAATTGCCAAGTAAAAAGTTATCCCCGTTAAGGGTAAATATCTAAGTTTACTAAGTGTGTTTGCAATAGGTTTTATTAGAGGAATGGTAGATAAATAGGCAAAAATTAATGAAATAATTATGGCAATAAGTATTGCTTTTAGGCATAAAAATAATGAACTAGCAGTATGAACTACCAAGCCTTCATTATAGAGTTCTGTAAACCCTGTTAAAACTTGTTGAGGTGTAGGAAACAAATGTGTATCTCCTATCATACTTGAAACTACCCAAAAGCCTACAATAAGAAGTATCCAAAAAAGAATAATAAACCATCTTGTGTTTTTACTTACGATTTCAAATGGTGTAAATATTTTCTTCAAAATTTTTGAATATTTAATGTTGTAAATTTATAATACTTAGGCATCTGTAAAACTACAGATACCTAAGTTATCTTATTTTAACAAAGTGATGACTACACGTCTGTTTTTTGCTTTACCTGCATAAGTTTTATTATCAGCAATAGGTTCATCTTCACCTTTACCAATAACAGTTTGAAAACGAGACTGAGGAATACCTTTTTTTCTCAAGAAACTAACTACAGCTTGTGCACGTTTTTGTGATAAATCATAATTTGCTTCTGTAGAACCAGTATTATCTGTATGCCCTTCAAGTTGTAGTTTCGTGTCTTCAGCTTGAATAAGTAAGTTGTAAATTGATTCAAGGGTGGTAGAAGATGACCCAGAAATATTAGCACTACCTGTATCAAAATTAATATTCCACTCACCAGAAGCCATTACTTCTTTAGCCGTTTCAGTATAATCTGCTTTATAAGCAGTACCTGAATCAATATCGTTTATATTTTTAATAAAATATAAATTTACAGCTTCATCATAAGGTACAATTCCGCCTTTTACAGATTCATTAAAACCAAAAGGATTCAATTCTGTTAAGTAAGATGAAACTTGGTTGTACACTGCTTTATATCTGTTGGTACCATCAGAAATTCCATAATATTGCATTACATCTGCATAATTGAAAACTCTTGAGCCTCCCATATTATATTCAATGCCATTTTTACTTCCTTTTTGACCTTTAAACATATCATACCAATATTTTGGAGTTTCCATGTCATAGGTTGTAGCTACAGCTTCAGAAGCTCTTACTCTCCACTCATCATATTGTTTCATTTGGTCAGATGCTGTCAAAGCAGATTTTAAAATATTACTTACAATTTCTGGATGTTTTATAGACCATTCTTTAACGGCAATAATTGTGGTTGCCATTTGGTTGTTAAACTCTTTAGTTGAAATAATATCTGTAAAGCCACTTAATTGGTCAAATACCATTTTATCACCTGGTGTCCAAGTTGCACAACCATCAATTTTTTTGTTGATGGTTTTACCAGTCAGTTTTCCATTTTTTACTATTTTTAACGGTACTGTCCAACCAGTTTTTTGAGATTTAATTAATTCTTCAGCAGATTTGATATAATCATCATCTTGTGAAGGGTAGAAGTTTACAGCTTCAGGATCGTAAGTATTTACATCAGGATTCACTTTTAATCCGTTAGCAAAAGCATAGTTTAATGCTGTTACCCAGTCGCCATCACCTAATACGGTTGAGATTAATGCACCTTTCATACTTTTTGGATCAACTTTCCAACTTGGTGGACCAATCAATTTATCTTCTCCATAACTTAAACCAACAGCACCTACTACTTGTACATGGTATTTATCTTTTCCGAATTTATCATTCAATGCTTGTTGCATCGTACTGATATAAAAAGGAGCACCATCACCCATCATGATAATAGCAAATGCACTTTTATCAGCATCAGGAAATTCTTCACCTCTATCAAACTCTTCAATAAATTTCATTTGCATATTACGCAATTCTTTAAGCCAATCTTGACGAATAATTTCTAAATTAACCCCATTTTGTTCCATTAAAGAACCTTTGGTAGTTTTTGGACCACCGTTAGATACAATAATACCAGATTGAGCATTCCAAGCATAAGCAGCAATTTTTACTAAAGGCTTATTTTTTATGGCACTTGAAATTTTTGTTGTTGGCAAATCTAGTTTTTCAGAAGTAATAATATTATTGACTTCATTTTTATCAATATTGAGTTCTTCTAATTGTTTTGCTTCGCCTACTCTAAGGCCAGGGGCAAAATAATAGACCGCACCTAAGATGCCTCCTAATATTACAATTACGATTAACAATTCTGATAGTGTAGTTAGCTTTTTTGTTCTTAAAATTTTTCCCATTTTAATTTTTTAATTTTTCGGATTAATAACTAGTCAAACATATTACCAAAACCGCCACTTTCCTGCTTGTCTTCTGCAGTAAGTTTATAATTTGGATTTGTGTATTTTTTAGAATCAGGAATAAAATCTTTTCCTGTTTTTATTTTATCTGCAAGTGTGTCTAACTGAGCATACAATTCATCACTATCAACATCATATTTTGAAGTAAGTGAGTCTATATCAGATAAATTTTCTTGAGTTTTAGCAATATCAATAGCAATGGTTTCAGTAATAACATCTAAAGCATATTCAAGCTCCCAATCTTTAGTGAAATGCATGGCAGATTTTGCTCCGTCAGTAGCTTCTTTTGCAGTTTTAGCAAACTCATATTCTTTTTGAAGCATTTTAATGGTAACTTCAAAATCAGATATTTTAATATCAATTGCCGTGCCTGCCAAGGTTAATTTCCGATCTAATTTACCCATTACAGTAGCTCTACTACCATATTTTTGAATAAAACTTTTACTTTGCTGTAGTTGATGTGCAATCCGTTGAGATTCTGACAATTTTTTAGCTAAAATACTGTGCAACTCAACATATTCATCAGTGTCCTTTCCGGCACTCCCTTTTTCAGTAACGATAGCTTGCATTTTATCTTTAACCTTTTGAGCGTGTTTTTGTAGAGCAACCACTTGATCTTGAAAATCTTTTGCTTCTTTTTCAGCTTTGTAAGATTCAGATTCCATATTGTTTTTTAAGGCTTTAATTTTTGCCTTAGAATCTTTAAAGATTTTTCTATTTTTTAGCATTTTTATTTTTTGTTCTTCCAATTCTCCAAAAGGATCATGTTTAATCAATGATTTATGAATATACCTTGTAAACCTTCTCAATGCTTTAAAGATTACAGGCAACATCATTACAAAAAACACAAGAAAAACTGCCACGCCAGCAAGGGCGATGATTTGACCTAAAGCGGTAAATAATGGAGGAAGTATGTATACCCAAGCAGCATAACCCAAACCTGCAAACATTGCAATTTTTAATAGTGCATTTAGTCCTTTTTCACCATTTCTCCAGTTGTTAGGGTTTAATGATATTTCGCCTTTTTCATCATCAAAATGTTTTAGAATAGGTAAGTCTAATACATGTTTTTTCGATTCTTTTAAATCCATTCTTTTTGTTTATAGATTGTTTTTTATTCCGTCAACAACGGTAACTATAGTTTCTAATATTTTTGATTTTGCAGCATCATTAGCCATAATTTTTTGATTTAAATCTGAAAGATCAGTAGAACTGTTGTCTAAAGACTGTAATTGATTCTTTTTAATACTAATTTGATTCTGAATTTCCATTAGGTTTTTTTCTAAGGCAGAAATTTCAGCAGTTAGGTTACTTTTTTGAGTTTTTTGATTACTGAGAATTTGGCTTTTCTTTTTGGCTCCTTGATTTTGATATTGCTTATGTACTTTTTCAATTTCTTTGATGTAGAAATCTGCTTCAGTTAAAAGTGTTTTTTTTGACACCTTAGCATCTACACTTTTAGCCATAGTTAATGCCATCTTGTATATAGAAGGCTCGTTTGTACCCACCGCTTTTATAGCTTTAAAAAATTCATAAAAATCATACCCTGGCTGATTTAAAGAGTCAAAACCAGATTGATACATTTCAATAATACCACCAAGAGTATCATTGTTTATTTTAGTAACTGCTTTAGGTGTATGCTCAGGAAACTTAGAGCCAGAACTTGTCGATTCAGGAAAAGAATTTGTTGAAGTATCTGGTACTACAATTTCAGAAGTATTATCTTCTGAGGCATTTTCATCATTGATAAATAGACCTTTCCAATTAAAATTTTTCTTAGCCATTTGGTGTGTCGGTTTGATTTACTATTTTTATTTATTAAGTGTAAAGTTATTTTGTCAATCGTGACCATGCAACTTTTAAAATAATTAGCAATATAATAAACACAATAAATAATTGAGATATACCACCAATAAATAAAACGCCAAAATACGTTTTTTGTAAGACAAAAACAATAGAAAAAGCAATGCCTATCATAATTAGTAAACTTGATAGTTTGTCAAACCCCGGAATTTGACTCATACTAATTTTTTTATTGAGTACAATTAAAGTAATAATCATAGCTATTATTGGCACAAAATAGGTAATAACACTTACATTTAAAATATTAGTTCTTTGCATTAATAATGCATATAACAGCAGTAGAATAGCTAGTACTCCTGGTATGGTAACTGCATAAACTATTGCACTTAACACATACTTTAAAGTTTTGATATTATTTTGATTTACTACTACTATTGTAAGTAGTGCAGTTATTAAAATTATAGCAAAATAACCTAAAGTAAAATTTTGATTTTGACTAAACCAATCAATTAAATCTTGTATTGTCATCGTTTATGGTTTTGTAATTTGTTACTCATCTCCACTAAATTGAATAATTTCTTTGACAGTTTTTAATATTTCAGGAATATCTTCTTCTATTAAAGTAATTAGTATTTCTTCTGTAATTGGTGTAATTGAAACGATTCTGTTGGCTTGACGTTCGATTATTTTTTCAAATAAATTTCGCATGGTTCTTGCATTACCAAAACCTCTATGTTGCTTTTTATGAAGCCTTTCTAAAATTTCTAATAATTTTTCTTCTGCATCTTTTGTAAGTTTAAAATCAGCTTTCTTTACATACAATTTAAAAATTTGCAGTAATCCATCAACATCAAAATGATCATATTTAAAATAACGATTAAAACGTGATTGTAAACCCGGATTAGATTGAATAAATAGCTCCATTTCATCAGGATAACCAGCAACTACCACCACTAAATTTTCACGATGGTCTTCCATCCGTTTTAATAAAATTTCTATGGCCTCTCCACCAAAATCATTAAGTCCGCCTGAGGTAAGTGCATAAGCTTCATCAATAAATAATACACCGCCAATGGCTGATTTAATAATTTCATCTGCTTTTAAAGCAGTTTGCCCAACATAACCAGCTACCATACCAGCTCTATCAGTTTCTATCAAATGCCCTTTTTCTAAATATCCTAAATGTTTGTAAATTCTACCCAGCATTCTTGCAACTGTTGTTTTTCCAGTTCCAGGAGGTCCCATAAAAACAGCATGCAATGAATTATTGGTGGTTTTCAACCCTTTTTCTTCTCTTATTTTTTGGACTTTTAAAAAGTTGGTAAGATCTTGAATATTCTTTTTAACTTCCTTAAGACCAATAAGTTCATTGAGTTCTTTCATGACAGTCTCTAAAGTATCATTTTCAGGAACTTCATTATAAGCTGCTTTTTTCACCAACACCTTAGGGTGGTTAATTTTTTTAGAGACCATTTTTAGTAAAGCTTCTTCTTCTTTAGAAATTTTGTTGTCAGATTTGACAATTAAGGATGCTATTCGGTTTAAAAATGAAGAAATTCTTAAGGCTTTCTTACTATGTATTTTTAATAAAATTGAAGGAACTATAAATTCTTTTTTTAATTCTTTAACAGGATTGAAAAAAGAAGTGTTTCTGATGGTTGTTATATTTTTATCAAGTAAAGGTGATAAAAGCAACTCATTCATTTTTGTGAGGGTAAAAGACTTGCTAAGGTCTTTACCCTGTAACCTTTCATAAAGGTATATTAATATAAACTTTGCCTTTACAGGAATGCTTGATAAATTACCATAGACTAGAGTCAAACTATTGAAAAGGTTAACAATATCATGTAATAAAATATGTTCAGCTTTATAACTAATCTCTTGAGAACTGCCATCTAGTGCCGATGAAACAGCTTCTGTAAAAGTAGTATCTGCATTTAAGTTTTTGCAGCTAAGAAATGCTTTGTCACTTTCCTTTTTAAGAATATCAATATATGCTGAAGAGATAGGTGAAGTGTCAGGCTTGTTTTCTTTTTTCATAGATTAATGGGTTTCACTATAAAACTGAAAATTTTACAATTTAGTATTATCATCTATCTTAAAAGGATTTTTACTCTTGGGATCAATAATATATTTTTTATATTTCCCATTTTTATAACGATAAAAAATAAATAGTGGCATCAAAATAAAGGATAAAAAGAGAATATCAATCCCAAGAATAGTTTTATGTATAGGTTCTTCTTTATATTGAAAGTAAAAACCAACAAATAGGGTTAGCAAAAAAATAAAAAATAAGATTTTTAAAAGAATCTTCATTGTAAATTACAATTTAATTTATGCTAAACTACAAAATTTATATCTTTGATATTATGAACAGAAACCAAATCATCAAAATTTCACTTTTTTTAACGATTTCATGCCTTTTTGGCTGTAATTCGATCCAAAAACAGCAAAAAATGACCAAAAACGCGAAAAAAATAGTAATTGCACATCGTGGAGCCTCAGGCTATTTACCAGAACATACATTAGCTGCAAAAGCAATGGCTTATGCCATGAACCCAGATTTTTTAGAACAAGATTTGGTCTTGAGTAAAGATAATGTGCCCATTGTAATACACGATATTCATTTAGAAACCGTAACTGATGTTGCTCAAAAATTCTCAGATAGAAACCGAGAAGATGGGCGTTTTTATGTCATTGATTTTACTTTTGAAGAGTTAAAACAACTTAATGTTTCAGAACGGTTTGATGCCAAGACTGATGAAGCTGTTTTTAAGGATAGGTTTCCTTTGTGGAAATCAAAATTCAAATTGCATTCTTTGCAAGAAGAAATTGAATTGATTCAGGGGTTGAACAAAAGTACAGGAAATAACATCGGAATTTATCCTGAAATAAAAGATCCTGAATTTCATAACGTAGAAGGTAAAGATATTTCGAGCATTGTATTGAAAATCTTGTTAGATTATGGTTATTCTACAAAAAAAGATAATTGTATTTTACAGTGCTTTGATGCTACAGAATTAAAGCGTATCCGTTTACGTTTAAAATCAGAATTGTTTTTGGTACAATTGATAGAATTTGAAGAAGATGAACAGCATTTAAAAGAATACGCTTCATATGCTGACGGACTCGGACCTTGGTATAAACGCATGCTTAAAGAAAAGGACGAACAGGGTAATTGGCAAATGACAACTTTAGTAAAAGAAGCTCATGCCTTGGGTATGGTTGTGCATGCTTATACTTTTAGAGCTGACGATTTAGATGAATTCACCTCTTTTGATGAGTTGTTAGATGTTGGTTTTAACACCTTAGAGTTAGATGGCGTTTTTACCGATTTTCCTGATAAGGCTGTCTCTTTCCTTGAAAAGTAGCTATTTTTTTAGCTTCTTTCTTTTTAAAGAGGGGAATGAATTTACTCCAAACTACATTTTATTATTAAATCTACAAATACGATGGAGTAAAGAAAGGGGAGATAAATTAACATTTTAGTCAATCCCTCCGTCTCAAGCAAAAAAACTTGAGCCACCTCCCTTTACCCAAAGGGAGGAGCTACTATCAGATTAATGATACAGCTATTCGATTTCAATATTTGAAAGCTCTCTCTTTTTTAAAGAGGGGAATGAATTTACTCCAAACTACATTTTATTGTTAAATCTACAAATACAATAGAGTAAAGAAAGGGGAGATAAATTAACATTTTAGTCAATCCCTCCGTCTCAAGCAAAAAAACTTGAGCCACCTCCCTTTACCCAAAGGGAGGAGCTACTATCAGATTAATGATACAGCTATTTAATTTCAATATTTGAAAGCTCCCCTCTTTTTTAAAGAGGGGAATGAATTTACTCCAAACTACATTTTATTGTTAAATCTACAAATACAATAGAGTAAAGAAAGGGGAGATAAATTAACATTTTAGTCAACCCCTCCATCTCAAGCAAAAAAACTTGAGCCACCTCCCTTTATCCAAAGGGAGGAGCTACTATCAGATTAATGATACAGCTATTTAATTTCAATATTTGAAAGCTCTCCCTTTATCCAAAGTGAGGTTAACACTCAACTGTAAAGAAATTACTGTATTCCAAGGAATTTTATTAAAAATAACACCTTAGAATTAGATAGTATTTTTACTGATAAACCCATATTTTTTTAAAAAATAAGTAAAAATTTATTCAAATTTTAACACTTTTTTTACAATAATTTTTTTTCTTCTTGCAAGTATTTGAGTCATTGATATTTACAGTTAAGGGTAACTTTTGTTGCATTTTAACGCTAATTAATACTGTAATTTCGGTCTGTTAATCAAATCCAATTTAATATTTGTTTAATTTAAAATTATTATTATGAAAAAAATGATTAAAAGTTTTATGATTATGGCGTTAGCCATTGTAGTCTTCACTTCTTGTGATGATGATGATAATACTATTCCTGATGGTCAAGGAAAAGTAAAAGTTACAATAACAGATGCCCCATTTCCTTTTGAATTTGTTACAAATGCAAATGTAGGTGTTGCAAAAGTTGAATTAAAAACTAGTAGTGGAGACTATGTTGTAGTATATGATGGAAGTACTAGTTATAATATGGTTGAGCTTACCAATGGAGTTACTGCCGAAGTTGGAACAACAAATATTGAAACAGGAACTTATGGACAAGCAAGAGTAACATTAAATTCAGCATCTGTTAATCTGTCTAATGGTACAGAATATAATTTAGATTCAGAAGCTACAGCAAATACGTACACAGTTTCTGTTGAACCAGCACTAGTTGTTGAAGAAGATGCATCTTCTGAAGTATTATTTGATTTAGATATCAATAAGTCATTTAGTTTTCATGGTAGTGGTGCAGGAATTATGCTTAATTGGATAACTTCTGTAGATTGGATCAAAGGATGTAATTTTAACCCTCATTTTAAAGTTTGTGATCGAGATCAAACAGGAGAAATTTCTGGTACAGTAAATGCAGATGGGGCTGAAAATGCACAAGTATATGTGAGTATCAATGGGAAAGAAGTATATACACATGCAAAAGCAGATGGATCTTTTAAGTTTATTGGTGTAAATCCAGGGACATACACAGTTCATGTTAAGACTAAAAATGGAGGTGTGGCTCATGCAAATGATGTTACAGTTACAGCAGGTAGTACAGCTACTTGTACAGTAAAGGTTACAACAAGTTAAGAAGAATATTTTTTAAAATAAAAACCGCCCTTGGGCGGTTTTTTTTGTTTTTAACTCGTCACCTCAATCAACTTTTTACGATAGGCAGTTAACATTTTTGATTTTGAGATAAAGCCAAAATACTTTCCATCTTTTAAAACAGGTAAATTCCAAGCAAAACTATCTTCAAATTTTTTTATAATGGTTTGCATGGTATCAGTTTCATAAAAAATAACTTCTGGGGCTTCAGTCATATAATTACGAACAGAAGTGGTTTTGCATATTTTTTTATGGAACATGACTTGTCTGATATTATCTAATAGCACAATTCCTAAAAAGTTGGCATTTTCATCAACTACGGGAAATATATTTCGATGAGATTTTACTACAGCATTTTTGAGCATTTTACCTAATTTAATATCGGGAGTTACAGCAATAAAATCACGTTCAATTATTTTATCAAGATTCATTAAGAGCAAAGCATTTTTGTCTTTATCATGTGTTAGTAATTCTCCTCGTTTAGCAAGTGCCATCGTATAGATTGAATGAGAAATAAAATACCTTGTTATAGCAAATGAAATGGCAGCAACTAACATTAATGGTACAAACAATTCATAACCACCTGTAATTTCTGCGATTAAAAATATGGCTGTTAACGGAGCATGTAACACACCAGCCATTAAACCCGTCATTCCGATTAAGGTAAAATTAGATTCAGAAACATGAAAGCCTAAACCAATATTATTAACAACTTTTGCAAATGCATTCCCTAGGGCACTTCCCATAACTAATGTTGGGATAAACACACCACCCACACCACCAGCACCAAAAGTAGTTGTCATTGCTATGGCTTTAAAGATTGTAATTCCGATCAGTAGCCCAATAACGACCCATATATTACTTAGATCTAAATTAAAAGGCGTATTACCAATAGCGGAGAGATGATCACTCTTTAATAAATTATTTATGAGACCATAACCCTCACCATATAAGGGCGGAATAAGGTAAAGTATACCACCAATAGTGAGACCACCAATTAATAATCGTTTAAATCTACTTTCAAACCCTTTATAAAAATTAGTGATGGCAAAAAACACTTTCGAAAAATATACAGAAGCAAATCCAGTTGCAATACCTAATAGAATATAAAAGAAAATATCTCTTATCTCAAATTTATCTATCAATTCAAATCTAAATAGTACATCCGTTCCCATAAAAAAATAGGAGGTGATTACAGCGGACACTGATGCTAGTAATAGTGGAACCAAAGAAGCAAATGCCAAATCTAAACTAAAAACTTCAACAGCAAAAATAATAGCAGCGATAGGTGCTTTAAACATTGAAGCCATAGCTCCAGCCGTGCCACAACCAATTAATAACATACGAGTTTTTGCATTCATATGAAATAGTTGAGCTGTATTTGAGGCCAATGCACTACCAGCACTTACAGCTGGTCCTTGTAACCCTACAGAACCCCCAAAAGCAACAGTTAAAGGTGCTGTAATTAATGCTGCAAATATGTTATATCGCGGAATGATTCCGTTGAGTTTTGAAATGGCATGAAGTGTTGTAGAAATACCATGCCCTATGTGTTTTTTTAACCAGGTTTTTTTAATGATAAATACCAATAATAAGCCAATAATTGGAAAAATAAAATAAAGTGAACTTTGATAATTTTTAACAATATTTGTACCTAAACCTAATTGGATATAATGGGTGAAGTTTTTTAATGCTGTAGTACCTAAACCAGCTAAAAACCCAACTAAAATACTTAATATGTAAATAAACTCTCTTTCTGGAATGTATTTGTATCTCCAGGCTAAAAACTTACGCAGTATTACTTTTGATCGAATAGGCATTTTGTGTTTTTTACAAGTTTTTTATACTCGAACAATTTCCATTAAAGGTTCAAATGAATACATCGCAGGTCTTCTTCCTGAAGCCTCTTGCTTTTGTTTCAAATATCCCTTTTCTAACAATTTTTTTGTTATACTTGCAGCTGTGGCAGTAGGTATCCCAGCTGTTGATGTAAATTTATTATTTCTAAAAACGGGATTGGTGAAAATATAATCTAATGTTGTTAAACTCCATTTCGAGGATAAAATTTGAGTAAATTCTATTTTCATTTTCTCATATAAATCCTTTATTCTTTCTGCGATTTCTAAATTTAAAATTGCTTGACTTTCTACTGCAATTAGAAAGAATTTAATCCACTTTTCCCAATTATTATTCTTTGATACATTTCTCATGATATCAACATATAAGTCTTTGTTTTGCTCTAAAAAACCACTTATATAAAAATGAGGTTGAGATAAGACACCCTCTTTCCATAAAAACAAAGTGATTAGCATTCTTCCTATTCTTCCATTACCATCTTGAAATGGATGTAAGGCTTCAAATTCTAAATGCATCAATGCTGTTTTTATTAATGCAGGGTCGTTACTTTCATTTAAATAATTAAATAGTTTATCTAAACCATCATTAAGTTTTTCTGGACTTATTGGAATAAATTGAATTTTCTGTTTGATTTTATCAGCTAAATAATTCTGTTCTCTTTTAAATTCTCCTGGAGATTTAGACGCTCCTCTTCCAATAAATAGTAGTTGTTGATGCATTTGCTTTATGAAATTCGTTGATAGCGAATAACCATCCTCTAAGGCGTTTTGTGCGTTTTTTAAAGCTCTTTGATATAATATGGTCTCTATAACTTCAGACCTTACATTAGAATTGTCGCCATCGTTATCTGCTTCATATTCTAATATTTCATCCATGGTACTTATAGTACCTTCTATCCTTGATGATATTACTGCTTCTTGGTTTCTTAATGGAGCTAGTAGTATTTCATTATTGTGGAGATTTTTTAGCATTTGATCAAAACGGGCTAGAGCATCAGTTGCTTTAAGAATTTCTTGTATAAAGTTGCTATAGTTTATTTTTGTTGGAGGAAATTTATCGTAATGATATGTGACAGCTTCTGTTGTATTAAAATCCATTTTTATTTATTTTGATATTCAAAATTACAAAAAAAAAGTAAACAAACTAGTTTGTTTACCAAATATTTTACAAAATTGTAAACAAAATATTTTGATATTTGAAAACTGTAAACAAAGAACTTTGTTTCTTGAAAATTATAAAAAACCGTAAACAAAAAGTTTTGATATTCAAAAACGGTAAACAAAAGTTTTTGTTTCTTGAAAAAGAACAAAAAAAAGAAGCAAGTATAATAATGATTGAATTTCTGCCAGCTACTATAATAGTGACCTTGATAATACTACAAATCTAATTTCAAATGTAATTCTTTCAACTGCTCATTGTCAATGGTTGCAGGTGCATCAATCATTACATCTCTACCTGAATTATTTTTAGGAAAAGCGATAAAATCACGAATAGTTTCTTGTCCACCCAAAATAGCTACCAATCTGTCTAAACCAAATGCTAGTCCACCATGAGGAGGTGCCCCATAAGTAAAAGCATCCATTAAAAAGCCGAATTGAGCTTTGGCTTCTTCTTTGGTAAAACCTAAATAATCAAACATCATTTCTTGTGTGGTTTTATCGTGAATTCTGATTGAACCACCCCCAATTTCATTACCATTTAATACCAAATCATAGGCATTGGCTCTTACGTTGGCTGGGGCAGTTTTTAGCAATTCAATATCTTCAGGTTTTGGAGAAGTAAATGGATGATGCATCGCATGGAAACGTTGGGTGTCTTCATCCCATTCTAATAATGGAAAATCTACTACCCAAAGTGGTGCAAATTCTTTTGGATTACGTAAATTTAAACGTGCTGCCAATTCCATTCGTAAAGCACTTAATTGGGCTCTTACTTTATCGGTTTCACCAGCCATGACTAACATTAAATCACCTGGTTTTGCTTTCATTTGTTCTGCAAAATGCTTTAAAGTATCTGCATCAAAAAATTTATTTACAGATGAGCTTAGCGTTTCATCAGCATTATATTTCATCCAAATAAGACCAGTTGCACCAACCTGTGGTCGTTTAACCCAATCGACTAATTTATCAATTTGCTTTCTTGTATAATCAGCATGCCCCTCTACTGTTATTCCAACTACCAATTCAGCATTGTCAAATACAGAAAATCCATAAGTTCCCCCTTTGGGGGCTAGGGGGAGAAACTCCATTCCGAAACGGATATCAGGCTTGTCATTTCCATACTTTTGCATGGCTTCTTTGTAAGTCATTCGTGGGAATTTATCCACATCAACACCATTAATTTCTTTTAATAAATGACGTGTTAATCCTTCAAAAGTATCTAAGATATCTTCTTGCTCTACAAAAGCCATTTCACAGTCAATTTGTGTAAATTCAGGTTGTCTATCGGCACGTAAGTCTTCATCTCTAAAGCATTTTACAATCTGAAAATATTTATCCATGCCGCCAACCATCAACAATTGCTTAAAGGTTTGTGGTGATTGTGGTAAGGCATAAAATTGCCCTTCATTCATTCTGCTTGGCACTACAAAATCACGTGCACCTTCTGGTGTAGATTTTATTAAATAGGGTGTTTCAACATCAATGAATCCTTCTTTTGAAAGATAATTACGAACCTCCATACTTACTTTGGAACGAAAAATTAAATTTTCACGAACGGGATTACGTCTGATATCTAAATAACGATATTTCATACGGAGTTCTTCACCACCATCAGTGTCATCTTCAATAGTAAATGGAGGAAGTAAGGCTTCATTTAAAATGACGAGTTCAGAAACTAAAATTTCAATATCACCAGTAGTAATATTTGAATTTTTAGACTCACGCTCAATCACAGTTCCTTTGACTTGAATTACAAATTCTCTACCTAAGGTTTTTGCAAGTTCAATTAAAGCAGTTGTACTACGTTCTTCATCAAAAATAAGCTGGGTAATTCCGTAACGATCACGCAAATCTACCCAAATCATAAATCCTTTATCACGTACTTTTTGTACCCAACCTGATAAAGTTACTTCTACATTAATAGTTGATGAGTTTAATTCACCACAAGTATGACTTCTATACATTTTCAAAAAAATTAAAGTGCAAATTTAGTGAAATAGCTGTGTTTTTTGCCACGGATATACGAATATTATTCTTTTCTTGTGTAGAAATAATAATATAATTAGCCAAACACTTGACAAAGCCTATGCGGATATTGTATATTTGCATTCATTTTTTATAAAAAAGAGAAAAACTAATATAACCCACATGAAATTATCACGTTTTAAATTTGAATTACCTGAAGAGTTATTAGCTAAATATCCAGCTGAGCAAAGAGATGAATCTAGGCTAATGGTTTTAGATAGAAAAACCGGAAAAATTGAACACAAAAGGTTCAAAGATTTGGTGAACTATTTTGAGGAAGATGATGTTATGGTATTTAATAATACCAAAGTTTTTCCTGCTAGATTATTTGGTAATAAAGAAAAGACAGGAGCACGAATTGAAGTTTTTTTATTGAGAGAATTGAATGCCGAGAGCCGTTTGTGGGATGTTTTGGTAGATCCAGCTAGAAAAATTAGAATTGGTAATAAGTTGTTCTTTGGTGAAAACGAAGATTTGGTTGCTGAGGTAATTGACAATACAACTTCAAGAGGAAGAACCTTGCGTTTTTTATATGATGGCCCTTACGAGTCTTTTAGAAAAAAATTAAAAGAATTGGGTGAAACACCTTTACCTAAATATATAAATAGAGAAGTTGAGCCTTTAGATAAAGAGAGGTATCAAACTATTTATGCCAAGCATGAAGGTGCTGTTGCTGCCCCAACTGCAGGATTACACTTTTCTAAACATTTATTAAAAAAATTAGAAATTAAAGGAATTAACCTTGAAGAAGTAACTTTACATGTAGGTTTAGGCACATTTAATCCTGTTGAGGTAGAAGATTTATCAAAACATAAAATGGATTCTGAAGAGATTATTATTCCAGAAAATGCAGTTAAAGCAATAAATAAAGGTATAGATAATAAAAGACGTGTATGTGCTGTAGGGACTACTGTTATGAGAACTTTAGAAAGTGCAGTATCATCAAACCATCGTTTAAAACCATTTACAGGATGGACAAATAAATTTATTTTTCCTCCTTATGATTTTAGTATCGCTAATGCAATGATTACTAATTTTCACACTCCAAAATCGACTTTAATGATGATGACTTCTGCTTTTGCAGATCATGATTTTCTAAAAGAAGCTTATGAGATTGCCATTAAAGAAAAATACAATTTTTATTCTTATGGTGATGCCATGTTAATCATATAAAAGAATATGACTTAAAATTAAACAAAAAAAATCCTTAAAGCTTTTGTTTTAAGGATTTTTTTTAAAACACTTTTTTCAAAATGTCATCAAAAAAAGACATAAGAGCATTATCTAAAGAAGAATTGCGTCAATTTTTTGTTGAAAATGGTGACAAAGCTTTTCGAGGTAATCAAGTTTACGAATGGTTATGGCAAAAAGCTACACATTCTTTTGACGATATGACCAACCTGTCAAAAGAGACCAGATTTATGCTTGAAGAAAATTTTGTAATCAATCATATAGAAGTTGATCAGATGCAACGCTCTAATGATGGTACTATTAAAAATGCCATTAAACTACATGATAATATGATTGTTGAGTCGGTGTTGATTCCGACAGAAACTAGAACTACGGCCTGTGTTTCTAGTCAAGTAGGTTGTAGTTTAGATTGTAATTTTTGTGCTACGGCTCGCTTAAAGCGGATGCGAAACTTAAATCCTGATGAAATTTACGATCAAGTAGTGGCAATAGACAAACAAAGCCGCGTTTACCATAATCATAAATTGTCTAATATTGTTTTTATGGGCATGGGTGAGCCTTTATTAAATTATAAAAATGTATTAACAGCTATTGATAAAATTACTTCTGATGAAGGTCTGGGAATGTCACCAAAACGAATTACCCTTTCTACAGTAGGTATTCCAAAAATGATTAAAAAATTAGCTGATGATGAGGTGAAATTTAACTTAGCGGTGTCTTTACACTCTGCAATTGATGAGGTACGTTCTAAAATGATGCCCATTAATGATAAAAGCAATTTGGCTGAATTATTAGATTCTTTACAATATTGGTATACTAAAACACAGCGTAAGATTACTTTTGAATATGTAGTTTGGAAAGGGATAAATGACAATCAAAAAGACGCTAATGCTTTGGTAGATTATTGTAAAAAAATTCCTTCAAAAGTAAACCTAATTGAATACAATGCCATTGATGATGGCGAATTTCAACAAGCATCACCAAAAGCTACAGCAATGTATGTACGTAGTCTAGAGGCAAATCATATTGTGGTCAATGTACGCCGAAGCAGAGGTAAAGATATTGATGCAGCCTGCGGACAATTGGCTAATAAAAGTTAAGTCCCTTCCCTAACTAGAGCTCCGCTCTTTAACTTCATTCTAATTCTTATTAGTTCAAAGGGAAGGGATTCATTATTTTACTCGAATATAACTCCCTCTCCTAAGGAGAGGGCTGGGGAGAGGATTTAAAATTTTAGCATAACTCCTACCAAAAAGTTAGTTGTCGCTTGCGGATAATACCCCGAACCTTCAATAGTTGTTGTATTTCCAGGATTAGACCATGTATCATCATAAGTATAATAATAACCATTAGAAACATACTTTTTATTAAAAATATTATTGATTAATGCGGTAAAAACAATCGATTTAAAAATGGTCTTTGGTTTTATTTCATAAACAACATTGATGTCATTAATCAAATAGCTATCCAATATTGAAAAATCAGCATCGGTATTGCTCATATATTGTTTACCAACATATTTTGATAATAATGACAATTGTAAATTTTTAAGAGGTTTATAAGTAAGGTTATTGCCCGCTACCAAATCTGGTGAAAAGGAAATATGAGTTGTGCCTAAATTTTTTAATTCACCATCTTTTGAGGTAAAAAAATCTTTGTTTTTATTACTACTTAATGAGAAATTAGGCTGTAGTATAAATTTTTCAGAAAGCATAAATGTAGCGTCTATTTCTAGACCTAAACGATAGCTCTCACCACTTGTAGTACGTATTGGAGCTCCAACATCATCCAATTTTCCCGTCAATACCATTTGGTCTTTATAATACATATAATAGAGGTTTGAATTGACTTTAATTTTGTTGTTATTTAAACGATAACCCAATTCAAAATCATTGAGTTTTTCTGGCTTTGTGATCCCATTTTCAAAATCACTTCTTCTCGGTTCTCTATGAGCTCTAGCATAAGATGTATAGAGTTGGTTTTGAGCATTAATTTTGTAGGTAAGTCCAGCTTTCGGATTGAAAAATTGATAGGTTTCATCAATTTCTAAGGGAATTCTATCAGAGGTTAATCCTGTAGTTTTATGGCTTACAAAGCGTCCTTGTAAATCTCCGTAAAGACTAAATTTAGCATTGATCTTATAGGTTGCTTTAGAAAAAATACTGAAATCGGTTTTTTCTCCATTTCCATCATAATATCGATCTCTAATTTCTGAACCTCCTGTATATTCTGTCCAAATTACTTCTCCGAAATGATCTCCATCATAGAAACTGTACGAGCCACCGAAAATAAAATCAATTTTATCTTTTTTATAATTTGTAGTTGCATTGATGACATAAAAGTCATTGTCTAACCATCTTTGTCTGATAATATCGGTTTTATTAATGGTTTCACCACCTAATACTAAAGGGGTAAAATCATAATCAGCAAAATCTTCATCTTCTTTATATTGCTCATAATAGCCTTTGCCATGTGTATAATTCAGTCCAATAGTACTAGACCAGTAATTGTTAAAACGCTGATTCCAATGGAATTGATAGTGGTCTTGACGGTAATTATCTACTTCATTATCGTAAAATTTGATAGTGCCGTCTTTAGCTGTGTGTTGACCCGCAGGATTAAAAGTTCGGTTGCTTGCCAAAGTTTCAGCATCAATACCAAACCATGATTGGTAGGTAATTTCTTGTCCGCCAAAGGCCAAAGCTTTTATCAATGTATTATCATCAATATACGAAGCTTGTAAAAAGTATGATTTTAAATCGGATGAAGCTCGGTCTATATAACCGTCAGATGCTATTTTTGAGAATCTCCCTGAAATTTCTAGATGTTCACCAAGTAACCCTGTACCGAACTTTACATTGTGTTTTCTAGTATTAAATGAGCCAAAAGAGTTTGCGATTTCTCCATAAGGATGATCAGAAACAGCATCGGTCAAAAGGTTTAAACTAGCTCCAAAAGCACCAGATCCATTGGTTGAAGTTCCCACACCACGTTGCAACTGTAAATTTTCTAAAGATGAAGAAAAATCGGGTAAATCTACCCAAAAAGTACCTTGACCTTCAGCATCATTGTACGGAATACCATTAATAGTTACATTAACTCTAGAAGCATCACTACCTCGAACTCGAATACCCGTATAACCCACTCCAGCACCAGCATCACTTGTGGTAACTACATTTGGAAGGTAGTTCATTAAAATAGGAATGTCTTGTCCAAGATTTCTCTTTGCTAATGATTCTTTATCAATATTGGAATGTGTAATGGGTGATTCAGCCGCTACACGTACTGATTTTACAATGACTTCGTCTAGTTTTTTAGGTTCTTGTCCAATTTGGATATCCAGTATTTTATTGGCTGATAGAAAAAATGATCTTTCAATAGGTTGGGACATAAAACTAAAAACTAAAGTGTAATTACCTTTAGGAAGTTTTAATGAGTATTTTCCATCAAAATCAGTAGAAGTACCCTTGCCGGCACTTTTTATATAAACATTAGTACCAGGGAGTGCTTGACCTTCAACATCAGTTACTGTTCCAGAAACAGTATATTCTTGAGCAAAAATAATTCCTGTGTATAGGAAAAAAGAAAAGAAAAAGAAAAGAAAACTGGATTCCTGCCTACGCAGGAATGACAAATTTTTAAAAGTAAATTTCATGCGATTATATGCTAATAATCGAATAAAAAGAGGTAATTATTCTTTGGTTTATAATGAATTTCATTTTCCTAAACAGCATTACCTGTTCTAGGTTCAATGGGTGTAATCTCAGCCTACGTGCTGAACTCGTTTTAGTACCTTTTGTTTAGGTAAAAGTTCAGATGCAAGCACCCCTTTTAAGATTGTGGCAAATATAAAAATGAATTTTGAATTAAGTGTTGAGAATTATAATTATTTAATGTGATAATTATTTCATTACGTTATTAAAATAGAACTTACTTTTGTGAAATAAAGAATAAGAATATGATTATTTTAGATAAACCTTTTGTATCTAATTTTTTAATAGATACTATACAAAAAAATCAAATTCCAGTATTGGAAACTCCATTTTCAAAAACATTTTTTTCTGAGCATGAAACATTTTTTTTATCAGACGACAAAGCCATTGAATCTATCATAAATAAGAAAGCATTATTATATACAAATTCTGAAAATGCAATTGCTTGGATTAGTAATAATTTGAGTGAAACAGAATTACCACAGCACATAGAATTATTTAAAAACAAAAGTAAATTCAGAGAATTAATTTCAAAAATATATCCAGATTTTTATTATAAAAAAGTAGCATTTAATAACCTAAAGAACATAGATATTAATGCTATTCCATTACCATTTGTTATCAAACCTAATGTTGGTTTTTTCAGTTTAGGTGTACATACCATAAAAACAAAAAATGATTGGAGAGAAGCGTTAATTTCACTAGCGTTAGAAATGCAATCGGCAAATGACATCTATCCATTAGAAGTAATGAATGCTACAGAATTCATTATTGAATCGTATATTCAAGGAGAAGAATATGCTATTGATTGTTACTTTAATGCTGAAGGAAAACCTGTGATTTTGAATATATTGGAGCATCAGTTTTCTTCTGGTGATGATGTGAGTGATCGACTGTATTTTACATCCACAACAATTATTAAAAAATTAAAGGATAAGGTTCAGGTTTTTTTAGAAAAGTTAAATAATCTTGCAGATTTAACCAGTTTTCCATTACATATTGAAATTAGAATAGATCAGGATAATATTATTCCCATTGAAGGTAACCCTATGCGTTTTGGCGGATGGTGCACTACACCAGACTTGACGTATTATGCTTACGGATTTAATCCTTATCAATATTATTTTGAACAAAAAGAACCCGATTGGAATGCCATTATCGAAAGAGAAGACGATGCTATATATAGTATAGTTATTTTGAATAATGCTACAGGATATAGTGCTGAACAAATACAAAGTTTTGATTATGATAAACTAAAACAAAGTTTTGATAACGTTTTAGAACTTCGAAAGATTGACTATCATAAATTTCCAATTTTTGGATTTATATTTGTAAAAACGGCTAAGGATAATTTTAAAGAATTATCAGCTATTTTAGTTTCTGATTTAAAAGAATTTTGTTCTGATTAAAAAACTCTAAAATTCATAAGAAATGTTGTGCTATCCTCTTGATGAATTAATTTAAAAGTTTTCATTGAAACAAACATATTTATGTATTTTAAACCCTAATTTTATACTCTATTAACTTATCATCTATAAGAATTATGAGTGGCTTACTTAAACTTAGTGTAAATCATGTCTACGAAATAGATAGCAATGTCCTTACGGAAATAGATGCTATCAAAAAATCAAAAAACAGCTATCATGTATTAGAAAATAATGTTTCTTTTCATGTAAAAGTTTTAGAAAAGAGTTTTTCTAAAAAAAAATATACCATTGAGGTAAATGGTAATATTTATACTGTTTTAATTAAAGATGAAATAGATACTTTAATTGAAAATTTAGGACTTAGTTCTAAAACATCACATAAAGAGAATGAAGTAAAGGCTCCAATGCCAGGATTAATTATTAATGTAGCAATAGCCGAAGGACAAAAAGTTAAGGAAGGTGACCCACTATTGATATTAGAAGCTATGAAAATGGAAAGCACTTTTACTTCACCTAAAGAAGGTGTTGTGCAACATATTTTCGTAAAAAAAGGAGATACCGTAGATAAAGGACAAGTTTTAGTGAAAATCGAATAAGATGAAAAAAATAATAGTTGCCAATAGAGGAGAAATTGCCTTGCGAATAATGCGTACTGCAAAAAAAATGGGAATTAAAACTGTCGCTGTTTTTTCTGAAGTTGACAGAAATGCCCCACATGTATTATTTGCAGATGAAGCTGTTTGTATTGGTCCAGCCCCATCAAATCAATCCTATTTATTAGGAGATAAAATTATTGAAATTTGTAAAGATTTAAATGTTGATGGTATTCACCCTGGTTATGGGTTTTTAAGTGAAAATGCTGATTTTGCAGAGCTGGCAGAAAAGAATGATATTATATTTATTGGCCCAAAATCGCATGCTATTCGAGTCATGGGGAATAAATTAGCAGCAAAAGAAGCTGTTAAAAATTATGATATACCTATGGTTCCTGGTATTGATAGAGCGGTTACAGATGTAAATGAAGCCGTTGAAATTGCAAAAGAAATAGGATTTCCCATTTTAATTAAAGCTGCTGCTGGAGGTGGAGGGAAAGGTATGCGTATTGTAGAAAAGGAACTTGAAGTGCAAGAACAAATGGAACGAGCCATTTCTGAAGCTAAAGCAGCTTTTGGAGACGGATCAGTTTTTATTGAAAAATACATTACTTCACCTCGGCATATAGAAATTCAGATTTTATCAGATAGCCATGGCAATGTAATTCATTTATTTGAACGCGAATGTAGTGTACAGCGTCGACATCAAAAAGTTGTTGAAGAAGCCCCTTCTACTGTTTTAACTCCAGAGTTAAGATATAAAATGGGTAAAGCAGCGGTAAACGTTGCAAAATCTTGCGACTATTTAAGTACAGGAACAGTTGAATTTTTATTAGATGAGCATCATAATTTTTATTTCCTTGAAATGAATACGCGTTTACAAGTTGAACATCCTGTAACTGAATTTATTACTGGGATTGATTTGGTTGAACAACAAATAAAAATTGCCAGAGGAGAAGCAATTACTTTTACTCAAGAAGATTTGAAAATTAAAGGACATGCTTTAGAATTACGAGTATATGCAGAAGATTCTCTAAATGATTTTTTACCAAGTATGGGTACATTAACCAAATATCAAATTCCAACTGGAAAAAATATTCGTGTTGACGATGGGTTTCGAGAAGGTATGGAAATACCAATCTATTATGACCCTATGCTTTCCAAATTGATTACTTATGGTAATGATAGAAATGAAGCGGTTCAGTTAATGATAGAAGCTATTCAACAGTATAAAATAGAAGGTGTAGAAACGACCTTATCCTTTGGGAAATTTGTTTGTAAACACAAAGCCTTTATTTCGGGTAATTTTGACACACATTTTGTA
>Ga0209633_10000611_pt1 | contig 40566 bp, 33 predicted proteins | sample Cruoilmetagenom1_FD_187290 | JGI IMG/M metagenome (GOLD analysis project Ga0209633, IMG submission 187290) | Oil polluted marine microbial communities from Coal Oil Point, Santa Barbara, California, USA - Sample 1 (SPAdes) (version 2) | ecosystem: Environmental > Aquatic > Marine > Oil seeps ...
TTTGATGAATTTTTTCCAATTTTTGCTATAATTTCTCAAATTAACGAGTTAGTCCTTCTAAATTCTAACTTCAAATTGAATAAAAATTCATTCAAACTGGAATTAAATCTTACGTCGAACTCAGGTTTTGAAAATATGTGTTATCTCGTTTTTTGTGCCTTCTTTGTGGAACTTTGTGCTATAATTTCCTTCCTTAATTAGCTTCTCTTGGTATAATTCTTGATGTCTAAAAGGAAATCTTCTATTAATTAAAAGGTTCCCATTTTCACAAGAAATAAATATGAAAAAACTATTAATTCTCTTATTAGCAATGGCAACAATATCTTGCATTCCTGTTAGTATTGCACCTAGATTTAAGAATCAAGATTACAAAATAATGCAGGCAAAGAAGTTTCAGCGCAAAATGCCTAGAGAAATGTCTTTTATATTTAAAGATTCTAAAGATGCGAATGAATTTTATCAATATATAAATAAAAAGTATCAACTAAATGATATTGATGTTGGTAATAATGTGCCTTTTCAAATTGACGGTCAAACCTTATACCTATCATATCATGAAGCAGAACGAACTGATAAAACTGTAAATTTTCCTTTGGTTGCTATTGATGCTAAGAGAGAAAGCAATGGCAATACTCCATTATTTGAAGGGAATTACACAAGTAGAACAGGACATTGGTACATTATTCTTACTGTTTATGACGAAAACATTAAAAATTGTTTAAAGGATAATCATTCTTTAAAATCTAAAACCATTCAATATTTAAAAGATTTAAAACAAGAATATCTCACAACTCAAAATTATGAAGCGTTGTTATTTACAAAAAAATCCTAATGCTTTCACATCAGGATTTTTTCTTAAAATTAATTTAGAAGTGCTTCAAACTTCAATTTATTATAATTTATAACACTTAAAGCCTTTGAATAATTCAAAAGGAAACTTATCGTTTCATCTTTTGGTTTTAGGTTATCATTTTTTAGGGTAATCTTAGAGTAAATTTTTGCCATTTTAACTATTTATGAGTTTATATATAGCAAAAACGCAACAAACCTTCTTTTATTGTATTAATTGGTTAAAATGATATTGTTTTGCTCAATTACTTTACGCATATTAATTAGTGCATAACGCATTCTTCCTAATGCTGTATTGATACTTACACCAGTTCGCTCTGAGATTTCTTTAAAACTCATATCTTGATACATACGCATCAAAAGCACTTGTTTTTGATCTTCAGGTAATTCTTCAATAATACGTCTTACATCAGATTCTACCTGATCTTTAATAAGTGTTTTTTCAGCATTCAAACTAGAATCACTCAACACAGAAAAAATACTAAAGTCGCCTGCATTTTGAAATTTTGGCATACGGCTATTTTTTCTAAAGTGGTCAATAACCAAATTATGAGCAATACGCATTACCCAAGGCAAAAATTTACCTTCTTCATTGTACTTTCCACGCTTTAAGTTTTTTATGACCTTAATAAAAGTGTCTTGAAAAACATCTTCAGTAATATCTCTATCGTAAACTTTAGAATAGATAAAACTGTAAATTCTTTGCTTGTGCCTTTCAATCAATACTGAAAGTGCTCCTTCGTTTCCGTTAATGTAGTTGCTAACCAACTCTGCGTCTTGGATAAGTTTCTTTTTCATAATAATTACTTTAATACCGAGTAGTTGCCTACTAAGTTTGGGGTTACTAGCTTTTTCTTAAAGTAATATTATAATATACGCGGTTGTTTTAATAAATGAATAGGTCTCAAATATAACAACAATCATTCCACAAAAACAAACAATAATGCAAAAATTTAACATTTTATCGGATAAAGTATTCCTTTTATAGATGAAATAGTCATGCCAAATGAACTTTAAAATAAGTCATAAAGAATTTGAATTATATTGTGCTTAGATGAATTATAAAATCTAAGCATAGCCTTGGTTACGGTAATGTTTTCTAATAAAATATAAGCGGAATAGAAACGAATTATATGGGTTGTTTTAAAGTTCATTTGGTATTAAGTATCTTTGCAAACTCAATTACTGATAATAGCTTATGAATACTACTGTTTTAGACGTTAGTCCAAAAGAAAACATCATTATAAAAGGTGCAAAATTGCACAACTTAAAAAATATCGATGTTGTTATTCCTAGGAATAAATTAGTGGTTATTACAGGATTATCTGGTTCTGGAAAGTCTAGTTTAGCGTTTGACACCTTATATGCAGAAGGTCAAAGACGTTATGTGGAAAGCCTGAGTAGTTACGCGCGTCAGTTTTTAGGACGCTTAAATAAACCCAAAGTAGATTACATAAAAGGCATCGCTCCTGCCATTGCTATTGAGCAGAAAGTAAACTCTACAAATCCACGTTCTACAGTAGGTACAACGACTGAAATTTATGATTATCTAAAATTATTATTTGCACGTATTGGCAAAACCTACTCTCCTATTTCTGGTAATGAAGTAAAAAAACATACCGTTTCTGATGTTATTAATTTCATTTCAAAATTTGAAGAAGGCATTAAATTATTACTCTTAGCTCCAATTATACTAGAAGAAGGCAGAACCATTGAGAACAAATTGCAAACCTTACAACAACAAGGTTATGCACGTATTAAAATAAAAGACGATGTTGTTAGAATTGATGAAGCCTTAAAAACAAAAATAAAATCAGCTAAAAATCTCTTTTTGGTTGTAGATAGAATCGTTTTTAAGAATGAAGAAGATTTTCTAAATCGTTTGGCAGATGCTGTTGGAACTGCTTTTTATGAAGGTGTTGGGACTTGTATTATTGAATCTTTGTCCGATAAAAAACAGGCAGTTTTTAACAATAAATTTGAAATAGACAACATGCTATTTCTAGAACCGAATGCACATTTGTTCAGCTTTAATAATCCTTATGGTGCTTGTCCTAAATGTGAAGGTTATGGAGATGTGATTGGTATTGATGATGATTTAGTAATTCCTAATACAGCATTATCAGTTTTTGAAAATGCCATTTTTCCTTGGAGAGGCGAAAGCATGAGTTGGTATAAAGATCAATTAGTTAATAACTCGCATCACTTTGATTTTCCTATTCACAAACCTTATTTTCAACTAAGTGATAAACACAAAGCATTAATCTGGAAAGGCAACAAACACTTTGAAGGCTTAGATGATTTCTTTGCAGAATTAGAATCTAAAGCTTATAAAATTCAGAATCGTGTCATGTTATCGCGTTATCGTGGTAAAACAAAATGTAATGTTTGTAAAGGAAAACGTTTGCGAGAAGAGGCTAATTTTGTAAAAATAAATGAAGCTACGATTACAGATTTAGTGGATTTGCCAATAGATGAATTAACCGTGTTTTTCAAAAAATTAAAGTTAAACGACAGTGATGCTAAAATCGCAAAACGCTTATTAACAGAAATCAATACACGTCTCGGGTTTTTATCTAATGTTGGCTTAAATTACCTTACTTTAAATAGAAAATCAAATACTTTATCTGGTGGAGAAAGTCAGCGTATAAATTTAGCTACATCTCTTGGAAGTAGTTTAGTTGGTTCCATGTATATTTTAGATGAACCGAGTATTGGCTTGCATCCAAAAGATACCGAACGTTTAATTGAGGTTTTAAAATCGCTACGTGATTTAGGAAATACAGTTATTGTTGTTGAGCATGATGAAGATATTATGAAAGCTGCCGATTCTATTATAGACATAGGTCCAGAAGCTGGAACTTTTGGTGGAGAAGTTGTTGCAGTTGGAGATTTTAAAGAAATTTTAGCTTCTGATACGTTAACAGCGAAATATCTAAATGGACAATTAGAAATTGAAGTGCCTAAAAAGCGAAGAACCTCAAAATATCAGATTGAAATTGTTGGTGCACGCGAAAATAATTTACAAAATATTGATGTGACGTTTCCATTAGAAATGCTAACCGTTATTACTGGAGTATCAGGAAGTGGAAAAAGCACATTGGTTAAAAAGATTGTTTTTCCTGCGATACAAAAGAAATTAACAGGTTTTAGTGATAAAATTGGTCAGGTTTCGGAGGTTAAAGGGAATTATAGCAATATTCAGCATGTAGAATTTGTGGACCAGAATCCTATTGGTCGTTCATCACGTTCTAATCCAGTGACATATATAAAGGCTTATGATGATATTAGAGCTTTATTCGCTTCTCAAAAATTAAGCAATATCAGAAATTACGCAGCCAAACATTTTAGTTTTAATGTAGATGGTGGACGCTGTGAAACCTGTAAAGGAGAAGGCGAAGTGACCATAGAAATGCAATTTATGGCAGATGTGCATTTAATTTGTGATACTTGTAATGGAAAACGCTTCAAAAAAGAAGTATTAGAAGTTAAGTTTGAAGGCAAATCTATTGATGATATCTTGAATCTCACGATTGATGATGCCATCGATTTCTTTAAAACATATAAGCAAACCAAAATACAAGGCAAGCTACAACCGCTTCAAGATGTTGGTTTGGGTTATGTTACTTTAGGGCAGTCCTCTTCTACTCTTTCTGGTGGTGAAGCACAGCGAATTAAGTTAGCCACATTTTTAGGAAAAGGAAGTAAAAGCAATAATGCGCTTTTCATATTTGATGAACCAACAACAGGACTTCATTTTCATGATATAAAGAAGCTATTGAAATCTTTTCAAGCATTAATCGCCAAAGGCCATTCGATTATTGTAATTGAGCATAATATCGATTTAATAAAATGTGCCGATTATATTATTGATTTAGGACCAGAAGGTGGAAAACATGGCGGACAACTTGTTGCTTCCGGAACACCTGAAGAAATTGCTAAAAATAAGAAATCCGTTACTGGTATATATCTTCAAGAGAAATTATAATATGGATTTGCCAAAAGGATTTCATAAAGAAGTTATTGATGCTAGAGAATCTAATACGCTTTTAAAAAATGAAGTGTCTTATAGTCCCATAAGTAAAGACGATGCCGAAATTATTAATGAATTTTTAGACATACCTATTTGGTATGCTGGTTCTCTTAATAATTCATAAAAGCGAAAAAACCAATAAACACAGCAGTTATCAAAACTATTGGTAAAAACACCAAAGAGAAAAAAGACGTCTTAATAAAACTCAAAAACCAACCTTGACCATAAAAGCGCTTCAAAGCGATAAATAGGTATATAAAGCATGATAATGCAATTAAGAAATCAATCCAAAATGAGAAATCATGAATATAATTGATACCAAATATTAAACTCAACACGGTAAAAACAAACGAAAAATAGTAGAAACTAAATACTAAATGGTGTGAGTAACTTCCTTTTTTAGGATAAAAAAGTTTAATAATAAATGCGAAAATTGGCAATAAGAAAAACAGCGCAATTGGCACAGTATCTACAAATGCACTCCAAATATTACCAGCATCTTTAGCTTTATAAAATTTAATTCCTTGTTGATAAAACTTTTTCTTAAACCAGCCATCATCTTCCTTTAATCCCATGGCCTTATAAATGCCTTTATCTGGTGTTCCAGATTTTATTAAAGAATCTAATTCAACCTGAAACGAGCCCAAAGAAATATTATTCTTTTTTGGCAAAACATCAAGAGAGACAATAGAATCAATCTCTTTTTGAGACATACGATTAAACATTTTTGTACTCTCTAACGCTTCTCTAATTTCAATACGTTCTAAAGAATCTTTCTTTTTCATTGCAACAGAATCAATCATTGTAGTATCTTCTTCTACAAATACATTTTTGAATCCTTCATTTAACGAATTAGTTTGCTCTCTAACTGTAAAAGAAAAAACAAAGAAAAAAACCACAGATATAAACAAGTACATCTGCGCAGGATGCAAATACAATAAACGCTTTCCTTTAATAAACTCTTTGGCCAAGTAACCTGGCTTAAATAGTAAAGGAATAAAACTTTTTAGAAAACGCGCATCAAAGGAAAAGTAATTGCTAATCGTATTATAAAATAGTACACCAATAGTAAGTTCGTCATTTGTTTTTTGTCCACAATGTGGGCAAAACTCAAAACCTTCATCATAAGGTTTTTCACAATTCTGACAATTAACTTGATTAGTGCTCATAACTGTTGGTTACTCTTGGCTTAAAAATACTGAAATTTATAATAGTAATTCGCCAGTTATTTCATTGATTTTGCCCTAACCTAAAAGAGAGCATCAATGAAATAATAAGAAAATTCTATTATAGTCTCAGTTTTTGGCAACAACTAAACGACAAACAACTAAACGAACAAACTAATAATCAATTACTTACATTTTTTGGCACGCTAATTGAAAATCCTTAAACCAATAGCGTAAGCCTATAAGTCCTAAATGAGTTAGTGATTGGGCAAATCTAAAAACCTATAAATTATGAAAAGACAAGTACTTTTTATGGCAATGGTGTTAATAGGATTAACATCAGCCACAGCGACAACAGCAGGAGATGCTGTTTTAAATGGGGAAGATTTAAATAATACGCGCTATCGTTTTATTGAACCCATAATGTTCATTGAACTTGGTGTAGAATTTTTAGTCTTTCCAGATGGAAGCTTCGACTTTAATACCGAAGTATTTACAACAGTTCCAGACGAGGATAATTATTATTACAGACGTTCTAACACTAAATCTCGTACTAGAACTCGAACCAGAAGAAGCACCAACAGAACTCATGGTGCACCAAGTACAAACTACAATGTTGGAGACAGAGGTGTTTTAATAAGACACGACAGACAAGGACGTGTAAGACGTATCGGAAATGTATTTATCAATTACGATAGACAAGGAAGACTTAAACGAGTTGGCTCTATTTATATGAGTTACAGAAGAGGTCAACTAAAACAAGTTGGTGGACTGAGAATTTTATTCAACAGACATGGCGATGTTATTGGTACCAGAGGTTTTGTAAATTATAATAATCAAGGTTGTGGTATTTGTGGTATATCTGGTTGTTTTGTAGATCACTTTGATGATTCATCACATAATAATGATTGGGATAACGATTGGGATGATGACGATGATTACTATTATTATAAAAAAAATGGAAAAACCAAAAAGAAAAAGAAGAAGAAAATTAAAGATTAGACTTTTTTTGATTGAATATTTAAATCCCATTGAGTTAAACTTAATGGTAAACAAGAACCCTGAATGTTTCCCCAAGCATTTCAGGGTTTTTCTTTGTTTTAAAAGAACCTTCAGTCGCAGTAGTAATTTTTAGCCCACAACTTAACAACAAACAACAAACATTAAGACTAATAACCAATCACTTACCTTTTTGGCACGCTGTTTGTTTTATACTAAATGAGTTTAATTTTAAAACCCAATAATTATGAAACGGATACTATATTTATTTGCAGCTTTAGTCGCTATAAGCACAACTGCATTTGCAACCACCAACACAACATCAGAAGCAGATGCTTCAATTAACAACTATGTGAGAGGTTATGGTAATTCTTTCATATTTAACGAAGCAGGCATCGAATTTTCGGTTTTTGCAGATGGCCAATTTGACTTTTATTTACCAAATTACGGTCCAGATGTAAGCGTTAATATTGATAGACCTGGTTTTAGCCTAAGCTTTAACTCTGGTTATGACTATAATCCTTATGTACAATATGACAACTTTGGAGCTATTATTCAAATTGAAAATACACCAATCTATTATGATTATTATGGACGTGTAAACCAAATTGGAGACATCTTCATTAACTACAATAGTTTTGGCAGAATTAACAGAGTTGGAGGACTTAACGTCTATTACAGAAACAATGCCTTTTGGAGATACGATGGATTCATCAATAACTACAACAGAACTTATGTTTACAGACCATGGCACAGGTTTTATGCGACACCACATATTGATTTTTGTGTTCTTCACGTAAATCCATACAGACAATATTATGCACCTGTAAGACATATTTACTATAGACCTTATGCTAATAATGTGAGACATTATAACATAGGAAGAACTAGAAATGGTCATGCTACAAGACGTTCAAACTCAACACGCAGAAATAGTTATGTACAAACACCTAGAAATAGAACAGAACGTAGTATTAGAACACGTGTGAAACGCAACAATGCAACTATTGCAAGTACAAGAGCAACACGTTTAAGTGAAAGTAATGCAGCTTCTACGAGAACAACGCGCAGTACAAACGCAACAACAAAATCTAGTACGAGACGTATTACAGATAAAGCAACACCTACACGTTCTAACACAAGAGTTTCTACTCCTACTAGAACAACAAGAAATATAAATGCTATAAAAACACGTTCTACTAAAAGAGTTAATACTCCGACAAGAACTATACGTAATAGTAATGCAACAACGACAAGAAATACGCGTAATAATGTGACCAGAAGTAACAATTCTGTGTCCAATAAGAGAACAAGAACTACTACGACAAGAAAACCAAGAGCAACTTCTTCTCGTACATATAATAAGACGAAGTCTCAAAACACAAGACAACGAAGTAAAGTTCAGAATAAAAGAAAATCATCGTCTGTAAAAAGCAGATCTAATACAAGTAGAAAGAGCAACCAAGGTTCTACTAGATCTAACTCAAGACGAACAAGAGCATAAAAAGTTTTTTGGTTGGTTGAATGTCCCGTATGATGTATGCTTTCGAGCACCTTACGGGACATTCTTATTTATACATTCCTGCGTAGGCAGGAATCTGTTTTTTATGGTAAATCCAATTCTAAACCGAAAGTATTGTGAAGAATGAGGCACTAATGACGTGGCAAATGCCAAGCATTCATGAATACATTAAAAAAGCAATAAGAACTAATGAATAATCTGCTTGTTGTTTTCTTTACGTTCATTTTGTATTGATGCAAAACGAACCAATCCCGATAGCTATCGGGACAAAACGATTTGTTAGGAAATTACTACGTACCATTCGCCAATACATTAATATGTTAGTTCCTTTATTGTAATTGTTATTCCAATCCTAGATCTATCTAATCAACACTATTTCTAGCTCATTATTTCTGAAAATCGTTGATTCCGACGCTGTCGGAACTTAGGTGTTGCTTATTTGGTTTCCCTATTCTTTAATTGTTATTAAGGTTTTCCTTCAATAACTAATATTATAGTCTTGTGTTTCAGATTCATTTTCAAGTTCGAATTCAATTTCATTTTCAACTTCACAACCTTACTTCAACCGCAAATACTTCCTAATCTGATTTGAAATATCCACAGAGATATTCAACCTATATATCAGTAAAAAATAAATCAACCCAATTAAACAAGATTTCAAAATGATATTAAGAATAGGATGAAATGGAAATTCCCAAAAGTAAAAAGTTATAACAATTACAATTAACATTACTAAAATCTTTGCAGAGCCAATAGTAAAAGGTAACATATTAAACTTCCGTTTTACAAATACAATTTTGATAGTATTATAGACAAAAACAGCAAGAAACGTTGCAAATGCGGAACCTTCAATTCCATAAATAGGAATAAAAATTGCATTGAGCACAATTGCCATAATAGCTAATAAAACACCAAAGAATAATACCATTCTATAATAATCACTATTAAATAGAATAGCATTATTATTACCTAAACTATTATCGTACAGTTTTGCCAAACTTACAATCAATACTACAAAAAGTCCTCCTGTAAATTCCGCTGGAAGAATTTCATATAGTTGATTGATGTTTAAAATAATTAACAGGAAAATAAAACCACTAACCACCAACAAAGTCATAGAACTACGTTTGTACAAATCCTCTAAAGCAACTTTATCATTTTCATTAAGATACTTAGCCGTTAATGGCAACATAATTTGATGCATTGCACGTTGCGGAACAGCAATAACGGTCGCTATAAAAATAGCAACACTGTAATAAGCTACTTGTTCAATATCTGGCAACATTAAGCCAATCATAAACTTATCTATATCTAGAATAAGCATAGCAACTGAACCAGCAATAATCATCAGTCCTGAATATTTTAATATGGAACTACGGTTTTCAATTTTCTGAAATTTCAACTTTGGAAATCTAACCGAATAGGCATATAATTTCATAATTACCATTCGCAATACATAGACTCCAACTAGTGCCACAATAAAATCGTTAACTGAAAGCCAGTCTAAAGACACAGCAAAAAGCAAAAGCATAATACAAAACCTATGAAATATCTCCTTCATTAAGTTTCCAAAAACAGTTTGCATTTGCACTTTTGTCCACGCGAAAAAGACCTCGAAATAAGCCATAGCAATTGCTAGAATAAAAATATGCCAGATGTAATTTTCTACAATTGGGTTTTCATTTGAGAGCCAACCAACAATGGCATCGTAAGCAAAATAACCTATAAAAGCTGTTGGGATTATAAAAAACAATGGCAAAAACAACATTAAGGTTAAAAAACTATTAATACTATTCTTTGTTTTGAATGCGGAATAAAATTTAACGATGGCATTATGAACTCCAAAAGCCATAAACGGCATCATAATATTAGCTGCAGATAATAAAAAAGCGACTAAACCATAATATTGATCCGATAAAAAATTGGTGTAAAGAAAGAGTGTATTAATTGCACCAATTCCAAAACCCAAGTAAGTGGTTATGGTATTTTTGAAAGATTGGCTTAATACAGTTCCCATTTTACAAATAACAACTATAAAATTGCAAACTGCAAAGCGTGGATGAGAAATGTTACTCCAACCTGAGAGGTCACTAAGACCTTGTAGGCTGAGTTTGACCTAAGATTTAATTTCCAGTTTGAATGAATTTTTATTTAATTCGTAGTTATAATTTTGAAGGGCTAACTAGTTAATTTGAGAAATTATTGCAAGAAACCGACGAAGGAGGTTCACAAACACATTAATAATATATATTAGTGAGTAATTGGGAAAAATTCATCAAACCTTTTAGAAACCCTAAGAAAATGTAATCTTAGATCGAACTTAGGTTTTGAGGTAATAAAGCAATTCCAAAAACTCAGCGAGACAAATTAATCAAAATAGAAAATTTAGAAATATAATTTAAAACTTAATATTCCTCCACTTTTGTGAGTACATAGGAGCTATTCGGTTTAAAATATCCATGGCTTCTATAATATTAACACTTGGGCCACCAGATAGGATATCTGTAATTTCATCTGCTTTTGCATCAAAAAATACACGCATTAAAAATGAATTAGGTCGTATTTTGTGTACTTTTTGCAATTCATTAAGAACAGAAATTATCTCTGTCTTTCCTTTCTTTGCGTTTTCATTCATAATATCTAATGCTTCGATATGATATTTGTACATCGTAGATCTCAAATCTTTATAGGATGGTGATATTAAATTATCAATTAAGGCGAAACGCGATTGTAATCCGTCTTCTAGTTTCCAACCTTGCCCATTAAGTTGTTGAGAATAGCTTGCAATTGTCTGCGCTTGACTAAAATAATCATTTCCGCCATTAAGCTCAAAACTATCTGCATCCATGCCCAAAATCATGTACACATGAAATGATAGAACAGAAATAAGGTTAGATTCAAATTGTGTTTCATTAAAAACTAAATTTTGAAATTCTAAATACTGAAAATTAAAGTCTTTATCGTTATAATTATATACTGGAGAACTATAGGTAGAATTAAAAACTGGTCTTGATGATGATACCTGAATAGAAGTTGAAAAGAAATCGTTATTATAATCCTTAACATTAATTACCATACTGCAATTAATACGCTCTTGTGATCCAACATCCTTTCCTGTCCATTTTGTGTTGTTTATAAACTCATTCAGTTGTTTTTCAAGAGTTTTAAAAACAACATTATTTTCATTTCCTGTTTGTTGTGCAATAACATTTACTGTACAGTTTAACTCTTGTGAGAATATCACAGAAGTACATAAGAAAGCAAATAAAAGAAATAAGTTACGCATGAGTTTGTTTTAATATAAGTTGCATTAAATCTATGGCAACGTCTGCCTTTGATTTTAATTCATTATCAATAATATCGTTAGAAGACGTTATAAATGTAACTTTATTTGTTGATACTCCAAAACCTGCACCTTTATCTTGTAATGAGTTTAGTACAATGAGATCTAAATTTTTAGATTTCAGTTTTCCTTTGGCATGCTCTAATTCGTTATTGGTTTCTAGCGCAAAACCTACTAAAAATTGATTTGTTTTAATCTCGCCAAGTGATTTTAAAATATCTTTTGTCTTTTCTAACTCTACAGTAAACGTTGAATCTTTCTTTTTTATTTTCTGATCTGCTACATTCTTTGGTCTATAATCTGCAACTGCAGCAGAAAGAATGGCAATATCCGAAGTTTTAAAATGCCTATGAACTTCGCTATACATCTCTTCTGCACTAACAACGGGTTTAACTGCTACCAAGTTGTGCTTTATTTTTTGATGTGTTGGACCCGTAACCAAAATAACCTCAGCTCCTAAATTTGAAGCTGCTTTAGCTATTTCAAATCCCATTTTTCCGCTAGAATGGTTCCCAATAAATCTTACAGGATCTAAAGCTTCGTAAGTTGGACCAGCAGTAATTAAAACACGTTTCCCTCTTAAAGGTAATTGTTCTAAAATATCATTTTCAATACAACTTACAATATCTTCTGGCTCTGCCATTCTCCCTTCTCCTACCAAACCACTAGCGAGTTCGCCTGTTCCTGCAGGAATGAGTTTATTTCCGTATGATATTAATTTATCAAAAGATGCTTTGGTAGATTGGTGCTTGTACATATCTAAATCCATTGCAGGAGCAAAATAAACAAGACATTTTGCAGAAAGATAGGTGGCTAATAAAATATTATCACAAACTCCATTTGCCATTTTAGCCATGGTATTAGCTGTGGCTGGAGCAATAACAAAATAATCTGCCCAAAGACCTAAATCGACATGATTGTTCCAAACTTGGTTATCATTTTCATCATCTACAAAAGAAGAATAAACAGGGTTTTTTGATAATGTAGAAAGTGTAAGGGGTGTTATAAAATCCTTAGAAGCAGGCGTCATAACGACTTTTACGTTTGCGCCTGCTTTTATGAATAATCTGACTAAGTTAGCAGATTTATATGCGGCAATACCAGCAGTAATGCCCAATAAAATGTTTTTATCCTTTAGAATAGACATCTAAGGCTTTTAATTTATGGCTGAGGATCATCAGTATTTCTGTGATAAATTTTATCATCTAACCACTCTTTTACTGCCAATGAATGTGGTTTTGGTAATTTTTCGTAAAACTTAGATACTTCAATTTGCTCTTTGTTTTCAAAAATCTCTTCAAGACTATCATTGTATGTTGCAAACTCTTCAAGCTTGTCAATTAACTCTCGTCTAATATCTGTATTAATTTGTTCTGCACGTCTAGAAATTACAGAAATTGCTTCATAGATATTATCTGTTGCAGCATCAATTTCGTTTCTGTTGTAAGTAATTGTACTTACTGGTGCATCTGTCTTTTTTAAATCCATCGTTATAATGTTTAACTTTTAGTAGTAAACGTATTTAATTCTTGTTGTAATTCTTCGTGCTTTATTGTTGCATCTTCCAAATGTTCTGAATTTGGGTATGCATTATTTAGCGCTTTGTAATAACCATTCGCTTCTTTAATACGATTTTCCTTTAAATAATCTACACTTAACACAGCTAACTTATAAGCTGAATCAAATCTATAGAAAAAGGCTTCACTCCTTAAAGATGTTCCTGGAAATTCTAGTAAAAAATTATTAAATGATTTAATTGAAGCTTTATAATCTCTAATTAAATTGTATTGCGTGGCAATTTCAAACGCTTTTTTCTCTAATTTAAAATCCAATTCTTTAACCAACGTATTAGCTTCTTCTAAATATTGCGAATTAGGATAAGCATTTACAAATAGTTGCAATTTTTCAATGGCTTCAACTGTTTCTTTCTGTTCTTTAGAATAGACAGGTGAATTGAAATAATAACCCTTAGCAGCTAAAAACGCAGCTTGTTCTACCTTTTCACTCTGAGGATATATATCTGTAAACTTATCTAAGTGATAACTTGCAATATAGTAATCCTTTAAATGATAAGAGCACATAGCATGAATAAATGTTAGTTTTTCAGCTTGTGGTTTTCCTCTATATTTTTGAAGAATTTGTTCACACAATCTAAAAGATTTGCTCCACTTTTCAGCGTCGTATAATTCAGTAGCCAATTCAAACTTAGCAGCTGTATCATCAGATTTTAATGTTCTCTGAAATTTGCTACATGAAATAAATGTAATACTGATAAGTAGTATGTAAAGTCCTCGCTTCATAAATTTTAAACAGAATGCAAAAGTATGCATTATTAACGGATTATAAAAACAAAATTTTTTGCTAAAATAGGTCTTGTTTATAAGCTGAAAACCTATTTATATTAAGTTTAACTTTTTTCTAAAGTTTTTAACTCATTTTTAATGGTTTCCTTTAGGTAATTTGTAGCTTCAACAAGTGGTAATCGCACGTGTGATTTTGAAATATTTAAAGCATCTAAAACAGCCTTTATACCAGAAGGATTGTTTTCAGAAAAAATAAGACCTGTAATTGGCATTAATTTAAAGTGAATATCATAAGCTTCCTTCGCCTTGCGTGCAATTCCTAAACGCATCATTTCTGAAAACTCTTTAGGTAATGCTTGCCCAATAACCGAAATAACACCAGAACCACCAGCTAAAGCAACACCTAATGCTAAATCATCATCTCCAGATAATACTAAAAAATCTTTTGGTTTGTTTCTTAATAATTCTAAATATTGGTGCACGTTATTACCAGCTTCTTTTACTGCGACGATATTATCAAAATCCTTTGCCAATCTTAATGTAGTTTCTGGAGACATATTAGACGATGTTCTACCAGGAACATTATATAAAATTATTGGTTTTGGAGAAACTGCAGCAATCGCTTTAAAATGCTGATAAACACCTTCTTGAGTTGGTTTACTATAATAAGGAGATACAGATAAAATGCCATCTATGATAGAAAAATCTGTTGTTTTAATTTCTGCTATAACATTTGATGTGTTATTTCCTCCAATACCTAAAACCAAAGGTAACCTTCCATTATTGACTTTAGCAATAAACACTACCAATTGCTTTTTCTCTTCTGCTGTAATCGTTACACTTTCTCCAGTGGTTCCGCTTATTACTAGATAATCAGTTCCGTTTGCAATATTGTATTCAACCAAACGCTCTAAGGCATCAAAATCGATGCTTAAGTCTGCGTTAAAAGGTGTAATTAATGCTACACCTGTTCCTATAAATTTGGTCATTATAATTTTTTTAGAATGTTTAAGTATTTTTTTAATTCTTGTTTAAAAATGTTGATATCTTTTAAGTCTACATCAATTATTAAATCGTACAACCTTTCATCTTCTTTAGATATTCCAACTTTTAACTTTGCTTTAGATGCCGCAGTAATAAGATTTAATTGCAATACTGGATTTTTAAAAAAACAAATCAGCATATCATAAGGTTCGTTAATAAAAGCCTCTAAATCTGGGTTTTTTATTTTTCCTTTCCAGCCAAAATCCTTTGGACTAAAATGTGCATTCCATTTGTTGTGCTCTAATTTATCGTCTAGAGTAAATGCCGCAATTTTGTGTTTAGGGGAAATTAAACCTAATGCCTTAAAATAGACTCTAAACACTTCAAACTCATGAAACTCATTAGCATTAAGCAATACTGCGACAGTCTTAATTTTATTGTTATCTACCCTAGATTTACGAGTAGCCAATAAATTATTGACATATTTTCGATTTGATTTTTCTTTAAATGCTTTTAAAATCATTTACCTTTAGCCTTTGTGCAAATTTAATAAAAGCACTCACATTTTATTATAAACTTCATATAAGTTATTCAATGACTATTAAACATACTTTAAAACTCTGTTTTTTGCTGCTCATTTTTTCTTGTGCATCATCAAAAATCTCAAAAATTGAAGGTAAACGTTTAGATATAGATGAGAATCTTGAATCTAATAGAGCCATAGAAGATTTTATAAAACCCTATAGAGATCACGTTAACAAAAATATGGATAGTGTTATTTCTTATGCACCAGAAACCTATTCTAAAAAAGATGGCTATTATAACACCGCAATTGGGAACCTAATGGCAGATGCGGTTTATAGTGAAGGAAATCCTATTTTCAATAAACGAACAGGAAAAAACATTGATTTTGTTTTACTCAATCATGGAGGTATTCGTTCTATAATTTCTAAAGGAAACGTAACTATAAGAACCGCTTATGAAGTCATGCCTTTTGAAAATTCTGTAGTGGTTGCAGAATTAAAAGGAGAGCAAGTTAATGAGATGATGGCATATCTTTCTAAAGCAAAACGTGCGCACCCTGTGTCTAATCAATTGCAACTAATTTTAGATCCAGATGGAGATATAAAATCTGCGACAGTTAATGGAGAACCTATAGACACCTCTAAAACCTATAATATTGCAACCAATGATTATCTCTATAATGGTGGCGATGGTATGGTGTTTTTTCATCCCAACGAAGGTTTACATATCTTAGATTATAAAATTAGAGATGTGTTAATTGATAATTTTAAAAAGAAAGACACCTTAAACCCAAAACCAGATAAACGTTTTATACAAAAAAAGTTTTAAGCTATGATGAAGAGAAGACAATTTATACAAAAATCTACAGCTGCAACCGTTTTAGCTGGTGTTGGTGGTCTAAGTTTACAATCTTTTAGTCCATCTAAAACAAAAAAGATAACCATTTTACATACTAATGATGTGCATAGTCATATTGATCCTTTTGGACCAGGTGATGGTAGAAACGCTAACAAAGGAGGTGTGGCTAGACGTGCTACTTTGGTAGAATCTCTTAGACAAGATAATCCTAACACCTTATTATTAGATGCAGGAGATATTTTTCAAGGCACTCCTTACTTTAATTATTATGGAGGTGAATTAGAATTTAAACTCATGAGTATGCTAAAATATGATTTGGCAACTATTGGTAATCATGATTTTGATAATGGTATTGATGGTTTGTATGCGCAATTACCACATGCAAAATTCGATTTTGTTTCTGCCAATTACGATTTCTCAAATACCGTAATGGATACACACGTAAAACCTTATAAAATATTTATAAAGGATGGTATAAAAATCGGAATTTTTGGACTAGGAATTAAGCTTGAAGGTTTAGTGGATAAAAATATGTATAAGGAAACAGTTTACCATCATCCTATTGAAATTGCTCAAGATATGTCGCGTATTTTAAAAGAAGAACACCTTTGTGATTTGATAATTTGTTTATCTCATATTGGATATAACTACAAGAACTCCCCAGATAAACCTAGCGATATTACTTTAGCTAGAGCCACAAAAGATATTGATCTAATTATAGGCGGACATACACATACATTTTTACCAAAGCCAACTATAGAGAAAAACAGTGTAGGCAAAAATGTATTGGTAAACCAAGTTGGCGCTTATGGTTTGTATCTTGGTAAAGTTGATTTCTATTTTAACCCAGGAAAAAAGCTTAAAGCTGATGGAGCTTCTATAATTGTATAGGTGTGATATTTTAATTTTGAATCTCCAAAGGTTCATCTGAATAAGCAGCTACAGGTTCTGAAACTTTATGTTGCGATTGCAGATAGAAGAACACAAACGCTACTACCAAAAAGAAGGCATAAACAAATCCTAAACTATTATCATTCAAGATATAGTAATAAGCGAGTTGAATAATCTCTGAAAACATCATAAAAATAGAGCCTATTAAAAAGAGCATTGACTTGTTGTTGTTTCTGTACATGTAGTTGATTAACGCAAATGAAAGAAGTATCATTACAACAGCATTATATGTGTATTCTAATGCATATTGGTCATATGAAAGCATATCTTCCGCAGTGCCTGAAATTAAAGTCACACAAAAAATATCTAATACTACTAGCACTATAATAGGAATTGTTAATTCTGAAAACACCTTTTTTAAATCCAAGCCTTTTATTATTTTTATAATAAGCAAGGCATAAGCTATTATATAAAGAACATTTGCTACATAATATAAATAATCTATTTCTCCCGCTTTAGTTCCAGGAATATACCAAGATATTAGACTCAATACTTGCGCTAAAGTAAAAGTGATTAAAAACAAAAAGAAGAATTTCGATTTATGTTTTGTCCAACCAGCATATAGCCATGTAAGCAATATTAACATAATTGCGCTTACAATAGCTCCTTCCTGTTCTAAAGCAAAGCCTTGAAGAAAGATATAGCTGCCGCCTAACAGCAACAATATTAATTTTAAAATTTTATTTACTAACATTAATTAATCCCTTATTAATGAGGCAAATATAACAATTTATTTTACATTTAAACGTTTAAATTGTGTATTTCATCGAATAAATAGCGATTTTCATGTAGGAATTCATCTCAATTTATCTAAAAACATCATTTCAGTTAGTATGGTAATATTCAAATTATCTGCTTTTGTACGTTTACTTGGTCCCATTTTATCACCTGCAACAACATAAGAAGTTTTAGATGAGATAGATGATGATACTTTTCCTCCATTATCTTCTATGAGTTTTTTGAGCTCTGTTCTTGATACCTTTTCAAATACTCCAGAAACAACAAACGTTTGACCTTTTAATTTTTCGGTTTGGTTCGCTAACTTCTCTGCTGAAATTTCTAATTGCACTCCAAACGACTTTAATCGTTCTATAATTTGTCTGTTTTCTTCTGAACTAAAAAACTCAACCACACTTTCTGCAATCCGCTCTCCTATTTCATCCACGGTAACCAAATCTAAGGTTGAAGCAAACATCAATGCATCAATAGATTTATAGTGTTTTGCTAGTTTCTTAGCAACCGTTTCTCCAACATAACGAATTCCTAAAGCAAACAATACACGCTCAAACGGAATTTGTTTAGATGCTTCTACTCCATTAATTAAGTTCTCTGCACTTTTTTCTGCCATTCGCTCTAGCGGAATCACTTGCTCAACAGTCAACTCATATAAATCTGAATAATTAGTAATCAATCTTTCCTTAACCAACAAAGCCACAGTTTCGCCACCTAAACCATCAATATCCATAGCTTTTCTAGATATATAATGCTGAATGCGTCCAGCCACTTGCGTTGGGCAACCATTATAATTAGGACAGTAATGTTTTGCTTCTCCTTCTAACCTAACCAACTTTGCATGGCATTCAGGGCAATTTGTTATATATTGTGTTGGTTTAGAATACTCAGGACGTTTAGTTAAATCTACTGCTATAATCTTAGGAATAATTTCGCCCCCTTTTTCTACAAACACCTCATCACCTTCTCTAATATCTAACTTTTCAATTTGATCTGCATTATGAAGCGATGCTCGTTTTACTGTTGTACCAGCCAATTCCACAGGTTCTAAATTGGCGACAGGTGTAATTGCTCCTGTACGTCCTACTTGGTAAGTTATTTCGTTTAGTCTGGTTGAAACCTGTTCGGCTTTAAACTTATAAGCCATTGCCCAACGTGGAGCTTTGGCTGTGAATCCTAATTCATCTTGTTGGTATAGATTATTAACTTTTACTACTACTCCATCAATTTCGTAAGGTAAATTGTGTCTATACTCATCCCAATATTCAACATACTTTAAAACATCATCAATAGAATTTACCAATTTGGCTTCTTGTGGCACTTTAAAACCCCAAGTTCTAGCTTTCTCCAAGCCTTCAAATTGCGATGCAATATTAAGATGGTTTCCTACTATACTATATAGTAAACATTCCAAAGGTCGTTTTGCTACTTCTGAACTGTCTTGTAATTTTAAACTTCCTGATGCTGTGTTTCTTGGGTTTCTGTATGGTTCTTCGTCATTAGCTATGCGTTCTTCATTCATTTTCAGAAATCCAGCAATAGGTAAAACAATTTCGCCTCTAATATCAAAACGTTTAGGGTAATCTCCTTTTAGTTGTAGAGGAACTGTGTTTATGGTTTTTATGTTTGCGGTTACGTCGTCTCCTTGCACTCCATCTCCTCGTGTTACAGCTCTTAGTAATTTACCGTTTTCATAAGTGACGTTCATCGACGCTCCATCATATTTTAACTCACATAAATAATTGATGTCTCCATCAACCATTTTTTTAATCCGTGTTTCCCATTCTAATAGATTTTCCTTTGAATAGGAATTATCCAGAGAGTACATTCTAAAATCGTGAACTGTAGTTTTAAAATTCTTTGTTATTGCACCTCCAACGCGTTGCGTTGGCGAATTAGCATCAAAAAATTCAGGATTAGCTTCTTCTAAAGTTTGAAGTTCTTTTAATTTTATATCAAAGTCGTAATCGCTTATGGTCGCATTATCTAAAATGTAATAATTGTAATTGTGCAGACGCAGTTCTTCTCTTAGTGATTCTATTTTTTGTTTTGTGTTCATAAACTAAATTATTCTTACTAATACATGTTTTTATACTTAAGCCATAAAGAATATGAGCCAAGAAATATTCCTATTGGAAAGCAAATCATTAAGGTTCTACCACGAATGTTGTGGAATCACTAAATTAACAAAAAAAATATTTTCAGAACAGTTCTTATAACTATTCAGGCATCAATATAACAATAGTTTTAAAATCAATAAATATGTTTTGTACGTTTTTAATATAAGATTTTAAAGGCAGAAATACCAACCCCTTAAAAGCATTAAGTATTTTAATTATTAAAAAAAGACACTAACCTGACCAATATCATTGCACTAAACACCTCAATTTCCGTCCTTTGTATAAAAATAAAGGATGTTACTCTTTATACTATTAATAGTGTTTTTGTTAGTTATCTTCTATTTATTATTTGTACCAATTATCCTTTATGTAAATACAGCTAGAGAGCAGTATTTTATTCAAATTAAAGGGTTAGCTAAAGCAAGTATTGAAGAAGATAAGTTAGAGGCTATAAAAGTTCATTTAAAAGTGTTGTTCTTCAATTTCGATTTTTATCCACTTAAGAAAATTTATATTTTGGATAAACGCAAGATTGAAAAGAATACTTTAAAAACGAAAAAAAATAGTACCACTTCTTTTAAAAAAGTATTACATATTATAAAATCCTTTGAGATTAACCATTGTAGAGTAGAGATAGATTCTGGAGACTGTATTTTTAATTCGAAACTCTATCCAGTTTTTGCTCTATTAAATTTTTACCGGGACACTAATTTAAGTGTCAATTTTGAAGGAAGGAATAGCGTATTGCTTTCTTTAAGAAATAGACCAATACGCATAATTAAATCATTTATTAACAATTAAAAAAATAATATTATGGAATTACATTTAGAAGAATTATTAGGAAAAATCACAGATTTTATGAAATCTGAAGCTAACACGGAAACTGTTGTTGGCAAAGAGTTTCAACTCGGAGAATTTAAATGCGTACCTGTTATTAAAGTAGGTATGGGATTTGGCTCCGGAGGTGGAGAAGGTATTGAAAACAAAGGCAAAAAAGGCGAAGGCATGGGAGCTGGAGCCGGAATGGGAATAGAACCTATAGGCTTTTTAGCTACTAAGGGTGATGAGATTTCATTTATTGAAGCAGGGAAAGCACACGGTTTATCTGCTGCATTTGAAAAAGTGCCTGAATTAATTGAAAAATTAGCCCTAAGTAGAAACAAAGAGGCTATGGCAAATTAATTCGATTAATAAAATGTGTATTTCGAAACTGAGTAAGCTTTTAAAATTAGGTTTACTCAGTTTTATTTTATTAAAAAAATAAGTACACTCAAATGTGGCGTGCTAAATTTTTTAACAAACAATTTTTAGTCTAAAAAATTCTAAAAAAATTAATTTTTTTGGTAAAACTGATCCTTATCATTGTAAGAAAAGTATTCGGAATTTAACTTTAGTGCATAAATAATGTGCTATTATGAAAATCTCTATTAAACTCTTTATCGCAATCTTAATTCTTATGCTCTGTACTATTTTTCTTTTGTGAAACCTAGATGTTATGCCAATTTAACCGTCAGCAGTGCTAGAAGTCCGTATTTATCTTGTGGTTATGCAAATACTTTTTATTTAAGAGATATGAAAAATCGTATTTGAATGACTTTTAAAGCTACTAAATATTTCAATTTTGAAATCTATTGAATGATATATAATTCTAATTGTTCTCTTTTTTAGCTGCTCTTATTTCTTGACGCTCCAATTTTTTAAAATAGCCTCTGGTTAAAAAATTGTGCTTCAAAGCTTCCATATTTTGATTGAATTTATCCGTCCCTTCATTGATATTTATAAGTGTCGATTTTAAACTATTTACCAATGTAGTGTCATTAAGAACATAATTTAAAGCCCCTTCGTTAGACTGAATACCATTAACTACAGTGTTAGTGTTTTTAACCAAATTTTCAATTTCTACGCTTGATGCTTCAAGATTGGCTACAATAGTTTTTAGTTTTTGTCCAGAAACAGAATCGTTTAAAATCATACCCAAAACTGTATTGTCGTTAGTTTTTATTGAAGAAATAATTGAATTTAATTCATTAATGGTGTTTGTAGCACCTCTACTAGCCATTTTTAGATTGCTTACCGATTGTTTTAGATCTTGAGCCATTATAGTGTCATTTAACAATAAACCTACAGTCCCTTCACCTTCTAACATCGCTGTTGTTATTTTTAGCAAATCTGATGTCAGTATTGCTGCATTTTCAGAACTTACACTTAAAGTGCTCAAAATATCATCTGCACCAATCTTACTGTAAGATTCTATAATATCACCATTACTAATCACGTCTTCAATACCTTTTCCTGGCACAATATTAACTATCATATTACCGACTAATCCGTCAGAACTTATAGTCGCAATAGCATCTTTCTTTATATGTATGATAATCTTTTCATCAATATTCATGTCTATTTTTATGGTAGAATCGTTAATCATGGTGATGTCTTTTACGGTTCCAATATCGATGCCAGCATAGCGTACATTATTTCCTTTTTGTAAACCACTTACATTCTGAAAATAAGAACTAATCGAAAATGTCTTTTTAAACATATCTTGCCGCTGACCAATTAAATAAACACCAACTATAAATAGAATAGTACCAATAATAACAAAAAGACCTAACCTAAATTTTTGTGAACTCGTATTTTTCATGACTAATGTTTAAAAAATGCTTTAATTTTTGAATCTTCAGATAATGAAAGTTCATTATAAGTTCCCTCAGCATAATCTGTTCCATTTATAAGTAAAATCATTCTATCTGATATCACTCTGGCACAATCTACATCATGCGTAATTATAAGTGATGATGTGTTATATTTTTTCTGTATATCTTGCATTAAGATAATAATTTCCTTTGACGTAATTGGGTCTAATCCGCTTGTAGGCTCATCATATAAAATAATTTTTGGCTTTAAAATTAGTGTTCGAGCTAGCGCTACTCTTCGCTTCATTCCTCCTGATAATTCCGATGGCATTAAATCTATAGCACTTTCTAATCCTACATTGCTTAAAGCCTCAATAACTAATTCTTCAGTATCAATCTGCCCTTTAAATTTTTTGGTATGACGACGCAAAGGAAATTCTAAATTCTCTCGTACAGTCATTGAATCGTATAATGCGCTACCTTGAAACAAAAATCCAATATCTGCTCTTAAAATATCTAAAGCTTCTTGGTTTAATTTTGTAATATCATTATGCATCACTGAAATAGAGCCACTATCTGCTTCCATTAAACCAACCAAGCATTTTATCATCACCGATTTACCTGAACCAGATTTCCCCATAATTACAAGATTTTCACCTTGATATAGTGTCATATTAAATCCATTAAGCACATGATTGTCTCCAAAACTTTTATTCAAGTTTTTAATTTGAAGAACTATTTCTCTTTTTGATATGTCCCTTTGTGAATTCATAAATCGTAAAAAATATCAGTTACAAAAACAGCAATAAAGTCGATAACAAATAACAACAAGGACGTAAATACCACAGCCGAATTTGCCGCTTTACCAACACCTGCAGTTCCTTTTTCACAGTAATAACCTTTAAAACAACCAACAATACCAATAGCCAAACCAAAAAAGAAAGATTTAATGGTTGCAGGTAAAATATCTCCAAACTCTAAAGAATCAAAAACCTGATTAAAATAGAGCATAAAAGACACATTTCCCTTAACATTCTCGACTAAGAAAGAACCATATAATGCAACAGCATCACCTACAATAACTAATAAAGGCAACATCAACGTTACAGCTAAAACTCTAGTAACAACTAAAAATTTAAATGGATTTGTCCCAGAAACTTCCATGGCATCAATCTGTTCTGTAACTCGCATAGATCCTAACTCAGCACCAATACCAGAACCAATTCTACCAGCACAAACTAGAGCTGTAATAATGGGCCCTATTTCTCTAACTATAGAAATGCCAACCATAGAAGGCATCCACGATACAGCACCAAACTCCATTAATGTTGGTCTCGTTTGCAACGTTAATACTAAGCCAATAATAAACCCAGTGATAACAACTAACAAGAGTGATCGATTACCCATATTATAACACTGGCGCATTAATTCCTTCAATTCAAAAGGGCGTTTAAACACCACCTTAAAAAACTTAAATGTGAAGAATGACAATTCCCCAAATTCAATAAAAAAGGACCTTAATTGCGTATTTATAGTATTGAATCCTAACATATTAATCTTTAATATCCTTTTCAAATGTATAAGAATAGAATGATTCTTAAAATGATAATAATCATATAGTAATCCTGATAAAAATCATTTCATAACTACATCCTTAAATATACCTTTAAATACTAAAAATCAAATTATGAGAACCACTGTCCATATACAAAATCTAAAATGTTGTGGTTGCGAAAGAACAATAATCAACAGACTCAAGGTCGTAAAAAACATTACAGATATAGAAGTCAATAATGATAATAATACGGTATCATTTGATTATCATACCAATCATGATTTTGAAAACGCGAAGCATTTACTATCTAGAATAGGTTATCCTATAGTTGGTACAGAAAATAAACTGAAAACAAAAGCACAATCCTACCTAAGTTGTGCAATTGGTAGAATAAAAAAATGAGATGTTAAAAATTGGCCAATTCTTAATTATATTCATAACATTATTGATTACACTAAAGTTCTATTGTCGTAAAGAGGAGAACATAGACTTATCTTCAAATTTGATAAAAAGTAATACCTTTTTGTTTCATGATTTTGCAGATTCTATTATAGTTAGTAATAATGTCTCTGTTGAAAATTATTTTCAATTTATAGACTCTATAGTTAAAGTATATAATTCTTTAACAACTTATAAGCTTACCGAGCATCTTTTAGTTCGTGCAAATCCTTGGATTATAGATACACTTCAGAATACGGATTACTATAGGATGATGTCTCGTGATTCTTTTGTGTATGATCAAAAAAAAATGATTGTGTTACCAAGAGGATCTACAATTACCATTCCCGATTCGATTGTAGCTCAAGTCATTCTAAAATCATTTCAAAAAACTAGTATAAATATCAACATCCCAGAATTTAAGCTTCGCATCTTTGAAGACACCTTACAACTTTATGAGTTTCCAATTAGAGTTGGTAGAAATGAAAAGAAATACCTAGAGATGTCAGGAAGAATACAGGATTTAAAAACCAAAACAGGTGAAGGTAATATTGTAAACCATAATCGTAATCCAAGATATGTGAATCCAGTAAATAATCATGAATATCTCGTAACTAAACGGGATGATAATAGAGTCACAAAGTTACCACAAATTCCTTTTATTGAAACTGAAATAAATGGACTTCGTTACGGACAATTAATTCATCCCACTACAAATCCCGAAACTTTAGGAAAAGCCTATTCAAATGGTTGTATAGGAACAAATGAAGCAGATGGTTGGGTTATTTATTATTATGCCTCTATAGACACCAAAATTAGAATACGATATGACTTAAATGTGATTAATAAAGTTGGTGATAGCATAATTTTAAAAGACATTTATGGTTACAGAATGAAGAAATAATATTATTAATTTTCACTCACCTCTGTTAATTCATTTTGTGTTTCTTTTCCGGTGTTCCAACAGTCTAAATTATAAAGGGTAGTGTCGGCAATGTTTGTTAGAGCTTCTTCTGTTAAAAACGCATGATGTCCCGTAATTAAGACATTTGGAAAAGCATTTAATACCATTAAAAGATCATCGCTAGGAATATCTTGAGAATGATCATTGAAGAATATATCTTTTTCGTTTTCATATACATCAATTCCTAATGCTCCAATCTTTCCTCTTTTAAGTCCATCAATAACATCTGTAGTATTAATAACTGATCCTCTTGCAGTATTTATAATAATTACTCCATCTTTCATTTCTGAAATTAAATCTTCATTGATGAGTTGATGCGTTTCACTATTCAAAGGAACGTGTAAAGAAATGATATCTGCATGCTCACATAAATCTTGTAATGTAGTGTACTGTAGGTCGTAAAGTTCGGTTAAATTGCTATTCTCTTCAATATCATAACCTAATAGGTTACAACTAAAGCCATGCATTATTTTAGTCATTACTGCACCTATTTTCCCTGTACCAATAATACCAACAGTCTTCTCATTTAAATCAAAACCAACTAAGTTATTAAGGTTGAAATTATAACGTTTCACCCTGAAATTAGATTCGACTAAATTTCTATTTAGAGTTAGTAATAGAGCTACTGCATGCTCTGCAATTGCAAAAGGAGAATATGCAGGCACATTTGCTACTCTTATGTTTAATCTTGAAGCTGCTCTTAAGTTAACATTATCATAGCCAACCGATCTCAAGGCAATATACTTTATACCTAAATCTTTAAGCTTTTCTATGGTAATAAAACAAGCTTCATCTGCAGAAAAAATTGATACAGCGTTATATCCAACAGCCATTATCGCGGTTTTAGAAGATAAGGCATCTTTAATAAAAGTTAGTTGATGTTTCTTATTATTTGCTTTTTCTAAATAAGGAATTTCAAACTCTTTAGAGCTATAGACAAGTACTTTCATAATTAATTTCTACTAATTGAATAGGATAAAACTATTTATAAAAAGACTGTTATGAAATGATATTCCTCATATAAGGGAACATAACCATGAAAGAAAATTAATAAAACAAAAAAACTATAACTTTCGTTATGAATTTTCATTTGTGGAGAGTAAGGGATTACTTTCTGTATTCCCTCCAAGTAACCCTATATAAACATAGAAACCTAGACTTCTAAAATTAAAATTTAATACTTCTTAAAACAAAAAACCCCACAACTTTCGTTATGGGTTTTCTTTTGCGGAGAGTAAGGGATTCGAACCCCTGGAGGTGTGACCCTCAACAGTTTTCAAGACTGCCGCATTCGACCACTCTGCCAACTCTCCTTTAGCGGATGCAAATATAAAATCCTTTTCGTTCTAGCCAAAGGTTTTTATATAGTTTTTTAAAAAAACTTGAATTGATTGATTTATATACCTGAATTAGTATCATATAAACCTGAGTTGGACCTAAGATTTAATTTCCAGAACCCTAAGAAAGGGTGAGATTTGAAGTATAAAATTAGATGAAATATCTAGATATTTTAATCACTTTATACAATAAGATTACATTTTCTTAGGGTTTCTAAAAGATTTGATGAATTTTTCTCAATTACTCACTAATATATATTTTTTTATTAATGTGCTTGTGAACCTCCTTCGTCGGTTTCTTGCAATAATTTCTCTAATTAACTAGTTAGTCCTTCAAAATTATAACTACGTATTGAATAAAAGTTCATTCAAACTGGAAACAAATATTAGATCCAACTCAGGTTTTAAGAAAGGATTGTATTTTCGGCATAATAAATGTTGATATTAATATTAAGTTGAAAATAGTTTTTAAAGACTATTCAATTCTAATAAACTCATCTTAAATAAGCTAACTAAAAATGGCTAAAAACTTAAAAGGAATATGAAAAAATTATTTATTATACTCGGTTTTATTTCGGCAATTGTTGCAACAATCTTATCTGTTTCTAAATTCTCTAATTTGGCAGTCACTCCAATAATTATTGCATTTGCTAGTGGTTTAATTGTATTATTTCTTTCAAAAAAAGAGAAAATCAAAACAAAAACTATTCAGTATATATTTCTTTTAGTTATTATTTCATTGAGTCTAACCATTTATAAAGGTGTGATTAATACTTCGGAAATTGATGATACTTTACAAAATGATGGTACTGAACAATTAGAAAAACAAGACGAAGAAAACTTAGAAGACCCAGAAGAAGCTTTTGACAATAAAGGAAGTGATGAACGATTTTAAAATTTCAGCCTAATTGTAAGAAAAGTTTCAATCTATTTATCTTATTTTTGCTAAAATCAATCTGTTATACAACAGAGTATATTAAAAGTGTTTATCATTTATATGAATGATTAATGCCTAATAATCTCGATAATTATTGAAATGACCCATAAAAAACAATAGCTATAAGCACATGAAAGTACTAATTACATCTGCACTAATTCTAGTTGGTTCTTGTTCTACATTAAGACATAGTGAGAAAATTGACAACCTTAAAAATAGTATTACCTATAAAGATGAAGCCGTCGTTAAGAATTATTTAAACACCATTAAATTAGAAGAATTAAAATCTCATGTTGTAGAAGTCTCTTCAGACAAATATAATGGAAGAATGACTGGCGAAGAAGGACACAACCAGGTTTGTGATTACATAAGAAATTATTATAAAAATCACAATATTAATGCTCCAGAATCTCATCCTAATTACTATCAAAATGTACCCAAAGATGCATTACCAGATGACTTAAATGATTCTCAAAATGTTATAGCCTATATTGAAGGTTCAGAATTTCCAGATGAATATGTTTACATCTCTGCACACTCAGACCATGAAGGTATTATTGATGGAGAAATTTATAATGGCGCAGATGATAATGGTTCTGGTACTGCCGCAGTTCTAGAAATGGCAGAAGCTTTTAGCCAAGCGATTAAAGATGGTTATCGTCCTAAAAGAAGTATTGTGTTTTTGCATGTAACTGCCGAAGAAGTTGGTCTTCATGGTTCTAGATATTATACTGAAAATCCTATTTTCCCACTAGATAATGCCGTTGTAACATTAAATATAGATATGATTGGTCGTGTTGATGATAGACATAAAGACAATGAAAACTACATCTATCTTATTGGCTCAGATAAAATGAGTACTGAGCTGCATTTTATTGCTCAAAAAGCGAATGCAACTTATACCAATCTTAATCTTGATTATAAGTATAATGATGATAGAGACCCAAATCGCTATTACTACAGATCTGACCATTACAACTTTGCGTTAAAAGGTGTACCAGTAATTTTCTTTTTTAATGGAGAGCACGAAGATTACACAAAACCAACAGATACTGCTGATAAAATTAACTATCCATTATTAGAAAAACGAGCCAAACTAATATTTGCGACAGCTTGGTATTTAGCAAATTCCAATGTGAGACTGTCAGAAGAGATTATATAACATTAAAGTTTGTTTATAAAAAATTAAACCCAAACTAGAAACTTAATCAATTATTGTATTTTATTGATTCTGTTGAAGATAAATTCAACTTATACATCAAAATAAATTATTTAAACATTTTCCATAATGAAAAATTTACTGTTTTTATACTCTGCCATACTTGTACTTGTAAGCTGTGGTAGCTCAACTAAGGGCAATTCTAATTCACAAACCAGCAATATTGAAAAAGTTGATCCAGTAGAATATGCTTCGACAATTACTTCGGAGGAATTAAAAACCATGTTATACAAATATGCTTCCGATGAATTTGAAGGCAGAAATACGGGAGAAAAAGGGCAAAAATTAGCCGTTGAATATTTAAAGGCAAATTATAAATCCTTAGAAATCCCTACTCCATTGGGTGATGGTGATTACTTTCAAGAAGTACCTTTAGAAAAACAAAAAGCCTCTGAAGCTAAATTAACAGTCAACGGAAAAATCTTCAAAAATGTTGAGTATCAAGTGGTATTAGCTGCTTCTAAAAGTATAAATATGTCTGTGAATGATATTGTCTATGTTGGGTATGGAATTGATGATGATAATTATTCTGATTATAAAAACATTGACGTTAAAGGTAAAATAGTTTTAGCCAAAGCTGGTGAACCAAAAAACGCTAATGGAAATTTTATAACTTCTGGTGAAACTGAAGAAACCAAATGGACAAATGGTCGCCAATCATTATCTAGTAAAAGAGAAGCTGCAAAAGAAAATGGAGCAAAAGGACTACTATATATGGATAAAGAATTATTTTCAAAATATGCTTCATCTTCTCAAAGGCAAGCAGCATCCGGAACGACAGGACGTATAACATTAAAAAGTAACGAAGACGGAATTGTAATGTTAATGATAAATGAAGACTTAGGGAAAGCTCTATATTCATCTATAACGGAAGAAACAACTGCAAAAACAGTTACAACAAATCTGAATTTAGAAGTTGAAAACAAATCTGAATCAATCATTTCGGAAAATGTTGTGGCATACATAAAAGGTTCTGAAAAACCAGATGAAATTGTAGTGATCTCAGCACATTTAGATCATGAAGGCATTAAAAATGGCGAAATTTACAACGGAGCAGATGATGATGGCTCTGGAACAGTTGCTATTTTAGAAATTGCTGAGGCTTTTAAAAAGGCAGAAAAAGCGGGTCATGGTCCAAAACGTTCTATTTTGTTTTTGCATGTTACTGGCGAAGAAAAAGGTCTATTAGGATCTAAATATTATGCGGATTTTGATCCTATATTTCCGTTAGAAAACACCGTTGCTAATCTAAATATTGATATGATTGGAAGAACTGATCCAAAACGTAAAATAGGCACTAGAAATTATATCTATTTAATAGGTAGTGATAAATTGAGTACAGATTTACACAACATTTCTGAAGAAGCCAATACGAAGTATGTGAATATGGAACTGGATTATAAGTTTAATGATGATAATGATCCAAATCGTTTTTACTACAGATCTGACCATTATAATTTTGCGAAGAATAATATTCCAGTCATATTTTATTTTAATGGAACTCACGATGATTATCATAAACCAAGTGATACTGCAGACAAAATTGAATACGATTTATTAGAAACTAGAACACGTTTGGTATTTTATACTGCTTGGGAAGTGGCTAATAGAGCCGAAAGAATTGTTGTTGATAAGGTTACTGAATAATTAGGCTTAAATTACTAACTAGATAATATAGAAAGAGAGTCTGTTTTAGAGTTTTATTCCAAAACCAAATTGCATTACATGGTTTTTAGCTTCTATTTTTTTTAAGTCTTGATCTATAACATTTGTAGCACCATAAGATAACCTAGCGTCTATAAACAATTCATCTGTAATCAGATATTCTAATCCTACAACTCCAGAAAAAGAAGCGGTTGAAAATAGATCATTAGCAGCCCAAGTTTTTAAACCTATTTTTGGACCAACACCAAACATCAAACGATCTGATAATGAAAACCTCAAAAGAATTGGAAGATGAATATAATCTGCTCTAAGCGATTCTGCTTTACCTCCTTCTGCAGACCATTGTAACTCTAATAAAACCGATGTTTTTTCAGATAAACTATAATCAATAAATCCACCGAATGCGAAACCATTTCTATGTTTGTTTTCAAAATCAGCGTCTGGCTTAAAGTCTAAGTTAGACACATTTAGCGCTCCTCTTACACCATATATAATATCTTGGGACATACAAACAGTTGTAAAAGAAGCGAATAACACGGCAAATAAATAATTTTTCATAATTTTCAATTTGAAAAGGCGAAGATATATTTTTTTCTAAAATTCATATCAATTTATAGATTTTAATAGAGAAAAATCAGGCGAACGGAAACTTTTACTCTTAAACATTAAATAATAACACTAGAAACAGTTTCATAATACATACTTTTTATAATGCCGTCTGAGAGTCCAATTTTTGGCACATAGATATCTTTTGCACCACTCCATTTCATGGCAGATAAATAAATACGTGTTGCTGGTATAATTACATCTGCTCTATCTTGGTTCAAGTTTAACTTGGTAATTCGTTCTTCATAAGAGTAATTTTGAAGCATCTTATAATAACTAGTTAAGTAAAAATAAGTTAATGGCTTACCAACATCTTTTCCAGAGATTTTAAAAATCTTGTTAATATTACCACCAGAACCAATTAATTCTATTTTATCGTATTTTTTGGTATTTTCTTTTATCCACTGCTCTAATTCTAGCCAAGTTTCATTTTTAACAATATCATTTAACAATCTTACGGTTCCTATTTTAAAAGATTTTGATTGTTTCTTTTTACCATTATGAATGATAGAAAATTCCGTACTTCCACCACCAACATCTACATAGAGATAAGTTTTATTTGGGTTGATAAATGTATTTAAATCCGTTGCTGCAATGATGGCGGCTTCTTCCTCACCATCAATAATTTCTATATTTATACCACAAGTTTCTAATATTTTTTCAGATAATGGTGCACTATTCTTTGCTTCTCTCATTGCAGAGGTTGCACAAGCTTTATAACGTGTTACTCCATGAGACTTTATTATTAGACCAAAAGCTTTCATAGTATCAATCATTCGCTCTTGGTTATATTCAGATATTTCTCCATTAAGAAAAACATCTGCTCCTAATCTAATTGGCACACGAACTAGTGAGTTTTTTTTAAACACTACTGGCTCATCATCTACTTCTATAATGTTTGAAATTAATAATCGTACAGCATTAGATCCAATATCTATGGCTGCAAATTTCTGTATTTTCAGCATAATTTATCTTTCTAAATTATTTAAGTAATACTTATATGTTTCAAATTGTGATCTTACTTTAGGATTGTTATTTCTTCGATAAGTGTTATCTTGATTTTCATTTATAATCCGTGCTTTTACATTATCATTCCAACAAATATCATATAAATGTTGCAATTCGAGTTTTATATCTGCATCATAAATTGGGCAACTAACCTCTACTCTAGTATCAATGTTTCTGGTCATCCAATCTGCTGAGGATATATAAATTTTTGGATTATTTTGGTTTGAAAATATGTAAAGCCTTGTATGTTCCAAAAACTTATCAATTATACTAATAATTTCAATATTCTCACTCATACCTTTTACACCAGGCACTAAACAACAAAGTCCTCTAATAATCATTTGTATTTTTACACCTGCTCTACTTGCTTCATATAACTTATCAATCATTTTATAGCTACTTATGCTGTTCATTTTTAGTTTTATATAGGCCGGTTTTCCGCTTTTGGAATTTTCAATTTCCTTATCAATTAGAGCAAAAATCTTTGTTTTCGTATAATGTGGAGACGTAATAATATGTTTATATCGATTAACTTTATAATTTACTTCAAAAAAATCAAAAACTTTATTCACGTCTTTTAGAATTTTTGAATTGGCAGTCATCAATGTAAAATCTGTATATATTTTTGCAGTAGATTCGTTAAAATTCCCTGTACTTATAAAACCGTACCTTACTAGTTTATCATTTTCTTCGCGCTCTATAACACACATTTTACAGTGTACTTTTAAACCTGTAACACCAAAAAGCATCTTAACTCCTTCATCCTGCATTTGCTCTGCATAGTTAATATTTGCCGCTTCATCAAAACGCGCTCTAAGCTCAATAGAAACAGTTACTTTTTTTCCGTTTTTAGCAGCATTAATTAAAGAACTTGCCACATGCGATATCTGTGCCAGTCTATAAATAGTGATTTTAATGGTTTTTACTTGTGGATCTAAAGCTGATTCTCTTAGAAATTTTACGATATAAGAAAACGTATGATATGGTGTATAAACTAAGTAGTCTTTTTTAGCTATGGTTTTAAAAATACTATCTTCTAAACTCAATCCTTTTACAGGTAGTGGTTTAATCTTATCGTATAACAAATCTGTTCTTCCTAAACTAGGGAAACTCATATAATCTCTACGGTTATGGTAGCGACCGCCAGGAATCATACTTTCCTTTTCATCAATAGACATTCGTTTTAAAAGAAAATTTAATGTGTTTTCCTCAATACTTTTATCGTAAACAAAGCGTACAGGAGCACCACTCTGTCTGTCTTTTACACTTTCTGAAAGTTTATCAATAAAACTTTTACTTAAATCACTATCAAAATCTAATTCGCCATCTCTTGTAATTTTAATCATGTGTGCGCTAATGCTATCATAATTAAAAATGTTAAAAATGTCATCTAAGCAATATCTTAAAATATCATCAACCATTATAATATAGTTGCTTTCTCCTTTACTAGGCAATACCACAAAACGATTCATAGCTGAAGAGATCTCTATCAAAGCGACTTCATCTTTACCTTGAGAACTAGACATTTTCACAGTTAAATAAGCGGAAATATCCATAAGCTCTGGCAAAGCCACATCTTCGTTAAGCATAATAACAACTAGAGCTGGACTAATTTCTTGATAAAAATAATTTTTGATAAATTCATGATGATCCTCATCAATATGCGTTTCGTTAATTACATAAATATTCTCTTTTTTGAGTTCTTTATCAATCTCAGCCAGAATTTCTAAACTATAACTTTGCTGCTTTATGACAATTTGGGTTATCTCTTCTAAAAGATCACCAGCTTTTATACCTCCTAATTCACTTTTACCACCTTTTCCTGCTTCATATATTCGTTTAACAGTTGCATATCTAACTTTAAAAAATTCATCTAAGTTATTAGAAAAAATTCCTAAAAAACGCAAACGTTCAATTAGTGGAACATCTTTATCCGCAGCTTCTTGCAATACACGCTCATTAAACTTTAACCAACTTAACTCTCTATTTATATATGTGTTTTTATCTTTAGTCATTATTTAAGTTCCTTGGGTATAATTATAAACTCAGTAGTTCCGCTTTTTAAATCTTTCCAATCGTCTATATCAAAATTGAGTTTCACTAAACCACTTGTTGGAAGATTATCTACATAAGTATCTCCAAATATATTAGAAATTGATGTGAAAGCATGATTGTGACCAAAAATCATAACATCATTGAGTTCATTTGGCAAATTTTTGATAAAGTTGATGACATTTTCCCCTCCAAAATCATACAAATCTTCTACTATAATTATGCTTTCTTTAGAAATATTAAGTGAATTAGAGAATAATTCACAGGTACTTAATGCTCTATTAGCTGGACTTGAAAAAATTTTTTCAGGAACATTACTTCTGCTAAAAAATTGATTTGCAACAAGTTTAATATCGTTAATACCTCGTGTTTTTAACGGTCTTTCTCTGTCTGTTACATCATGTTCCCAAGATGATTTACCATGTCTTACTAGTGTAATCTGTTTCATATTTATCCGATTAAATGCAAATTTTTTCGACAAAAGGTTGCATAACTCCATTTTAACGATTAAATTGCCACCTTAACTCTAATGTTTGTTTATGATTTTAGTTATAAGTTCTTTTGTTACGTAAAATTAATGTAAATGATCCCAAATCAAAAAATATATTAATCCATTATATATTTCATTTATGTTATTTCACTTCCCTCTAAATTATTTAACAAAGAACAAATAATTATGTTGTTATCAACAAAGTAGTTTATACCGTAGAATTTATCTATTAGTAATAAGTCTATTTAGTTTTAACAATATCATTTACATTATATGTTATTATGTACAATATGAAAAACAAATACAATTGTATTTCTGTCGTAAAATTAACAAAGGCTATCGTTATAGCTTTATTTGTTATTTTACCAAATCTACTATCTGCCCAGCAAGCTCCTTCTATTCGGACTGGTGTTACTTTTCAGTGGTCAGACACACAACCAACAACAAATAGTTCAGCAACTATCGAATCTGTCACCATAAATGGCGTAATTTATAACAATTTTGTTGTACCGTCTAGTTATGAACTTACGAGATTAGGTCCTAACGGACATAATGCAAATAGAATAGAAAATAATGGTGCCACGACTGCAGGTAATAGTATTATTCCTCAATGGGATGAAAAAGCCTTATCTGCATTTCAAGATAAAAATCTAAATCACTTTTTCCAATCTAGTTCTAACGGTAGGGAAATTTGCTTAGATTTTGCTGCAGTTGAAACAACAGACGCACAAAAGCAAACTATTTTTTATAGCCCATCTATTCCTGCCAACGAAGGTGGGATTTTAGCTGTAACAGAACGCCACAACAACAATTGCTTCCATGTTGCCGTATTTGGCACACCTGCAGGTGGTGGTCCTGATGAGTTATTAGGTCAAACTTTTGTAAGGGAAAATAGTACAATTACTGGTCCGTATTCTTCACCAAATCAAGAACCCGATCCTAATACAGATTACTGGAGAACCGATCGCGTTGTCTCAGGCAACGGAAACATTGGTATGGCTCTTTTTTATTTGAGTGACATAGTTCCAATCGGATCTAAAATTTCAAGAATTGAATTTAACGCCTCTACTCTTGATCATGGAGACGGTAAGTTTCTCTTATTACAAAAATATGCAATTGACAAACATCAGATTAATTGTATTGACGAAAAATATTATGGAGATTTAGAATTAACCAATAATCTCCCTAAAAATTCAACTTATGAATTAGTATCTGGTCCTACACCAGCTGGTGCCTATTTTGAATTGAACAATGATGGCACATACAGCTACGATCCCATGCCTGGTTTTACTGGTGATGTAACTTTTGATTATAGAGTATGCTTACCTGCTCCTAACGACATGGTTTGTGATGAGGCCACAGTAACTTTGACGTTTGTTGAGTTACCAGAAAATCCTACTTATAGTCTTTCTTGTGGGTCAACCGAAGACACCTATACAATTTCAGTAAGCAGTCCGTTAGGTCCTGAATATGAATACTCTATTGATAATAGCAGCACCTATCAAGCATCACCCGAATTCAATGATTTACCTGAAGCAACCTATAATTTAGTAGTAAGAAATATATATACCAATTGTTTTAGTGATTATTTAGGTAATCCTATCGTGATAAATATAAATTTAGAAATAAATGTCCCTGACTCTATTACAATTGAGGGTTGTGGTACGTCTGACATAATGAGTTCAAATGCTGTATTTCCCTTTAGCAATACAACATCTGAAGATGTCAAAGACATATTTGTGTCTCATCCCAATTACAATACGATTAATGCTCTTGACATTAAGAGTATTACATATATTGATAATGTAACATCTACAAATAGTTGCTCAACTATAGTATCTAGAACATTTACGGTAACGGACAATTGTGATAATACCGATACAACAACTCAAATAATTACAATCCAAGACACAACACCTCCAACTTTAGATGCTAATGCAATTGATTTAACTGTTCAGTATAACACAAATAACCTAGCAACATTAAATAATTGGTTAACAAATAATGCTAGTGCATTTGCTTTAGATAATTGTGGAGATATCACTTGGTCTAACAATTTTAACGGCCTCACAGATGAGTGTGGAGATACAGGCTCAGCAACGGTAATGTTTACAGCTTCGGATGAATGCGGAAACACAACATCAACCACAGCAACATTTACAATAGAAGATACTGTTGGACCTACTATTGAAGATTTTCCTTCAGAAATAAATAATGATATTCCCTCTTGTGTTAACGTACCAGTTTTAGCATTTAATAATTATTTAGAAGAAACTGGAGACGGAAACAATTCAACCTTTCTTGAAGGTGAAGTCTTTAGATTCAGCAATGTAGCAACGGATGTTGATGCACTTTTAACTATCGTAGAAATAGTAAATGCAACTGTTCCTGTACTTGACGATAACAGTACCACAGAACCAAATGCACTTAAACCAAGAACAGCCTTTAACTTAGACAACATTGGAGATAGAGCTTATGTAGAATATCTTATCAATTTTGTTGATGCAACTACTAACAATCCCGTTAACTTGCCAGAATTTTTTACAAATTTTAATGATATAGATGGCGGATCTAATTATGGTGAAGTTAATTGGACTCAGTTCACTACCAGTTACACAGTTAATGATCCAACAGATTTAACTATTACAGAAGAAGGTTCTTGGATTGTAGCAACATCTGGTACAACAGATTATATTGGTGTAACAAATGCAAATCCTGAAGCCAATATTACTACTAAAAACACCAATTCAAATTCTTACAGATTTAGGTTAGGAGTAGAAGCTAGAACAGCTAACATATCTGGATCAGGTAGACAACACAGTATCGAATTTAGTTGTATTTCAAATTACACAAATCCTGAAACTACAACAAATGAAATTACAATAGAATGTAGTGATTTACAACCAGCAGAAATATTAACGGCTACAGACGGTTCTAATAATGCAACCGTAAGTTTTATAGAAACTAAAACTGATGGTGATTGTGCTAACACATATACATTAGAAAGAAAGTGGACTGCCACTGACGATTGTGGAAACGAAACAGTTAGAACCCTAATTATAAACGTTGAAGATACTACTAGTCCAACGTTTACTGTTGTACCTGCTGATATTACTGTAGAATGCGATGAAATAGCTCTACTTGTATTAGAAATACCAAATGTAACTGATAATTGTGATAATCTACCAACGCTAAATTTTATTGAAAATACTATACATGGTTCTTGTCCAAATGAATATACAATTAATAGAATTTGGACAGCAACAGATAACTGCGGAAATGAAGCATCTACAACACAAGTAATTTCGGTTGTTGATAATACTGCGCCTGTTTTTGATAATTGCCCAATAGATATTACTGTTACTACTGATAATATTCCTGATGTCCCAAATGTAACAGCAACAGATAATTGTGGTAACAGAGAACTTAGACAGTCACATTATATTTCAAGCGGTTTACATATTCCAGGATATACAGAAACCCATACTGTTCCTCAGTTTGATCCAAGTTTAGGGACTTTACTAAGAGTAGAATATTATATAGGACATTATGTACAATATTCAATGTACGGTGAAAATACTGCCTTAACGAATTCAACAAGTATCACCTTTAATATTAGTTACGATTATGAAATTACTGGTATTAATGGCATTGTGGCTAGCCAATCTTATAACGAAAGCATAAGTAAATCATTAAATCAATATGATGGAATCTTAGACCATTCAGGAACAAGCGGGTTTAAAGATTCAATAGAACAATATTGGAATACAGAGTCTGGTTCAATCTCTTCTAATTTAAATAATTTTATTGGAAATGGTGATATTCCTTTTACCGAAGATACTGATGGTAGCGTTAGTGCAACTGGTGGTGGTGGAAATGTTAGTTGGGGAATTGACACGAAAATTTTGTCTAACTATACAGTTGTATATGTGTATTCAAATTTAAACAATGACGTTGATGTAACATTCCAAGAAACTCAATCAGGATCTGTATGTGATAATCAATATACAATTACTCGTACATGGACTGCTACAGACGCTTGTAATAATGAATCTACTTGTGTGCAAAATATTTTAGTAAATACAAATCCTCTTTCTTTAGAGATTGGAATTACACCTGTTTTATGTTACAATGAATCTACTGGCTTAATTGAAATAGATGCTCTTGGTGGTATACCGCCTTACAGTTATTCAATAGATAACGGTAATACGTTCCACGCTACTAACATTTTTTCAAACCTCTCTGCTGGAAGTTATAATATAATTGTAAAAGATGCTAATGATTGTATTGTAACAGAAACGATAACTATTGCACAACCTAGTGAAGCTCTAAGTCTTACTATTAATAAAGTAAATGCAACGTCTATACAAGGGTGTACTGATGGAACTGCAACAGCGGTTGTGTCTGGTGGTACTGCTCCTTATGGATATGAATGGTCAGCTTCTGCAAACAACCAAACAACAGCTACTGCAACTAACTTACCCGTTGGTCTACATTCAGTCGTTATAACAGACGATAATGGTTGTAAAACCGTAGAAAGTATTGAAATTACATGTACTGATGATTGTGATACTAATGTAACTACTGGAACTACAACTAACGTTTTATGTTTTGGCGATGCAACTGGTGCTACTTCGGTTTCTGCTAGTTCTGTTATCAACCCAACAGCGACATTTACTTTTACTTGGTCTAATGGTCAAACTGATGCTGGTGTAAATTCTAGTGCTATTTCTGGTGTTGTTGCTGGTAATTATACAGTGAGTGTTACTATGGACGGATCGGTTTGTGATCCTGTGGTGCAAGCAATAACCATATCGCAACCTAGTGAAGCTTTAAATCTTACTATTAATAAAGCAAACGCAACTTCTGCACAAGGATGTACTGACGGAACGGCTACTGCTGTAGTTACTGGTGGTACTGCTCCTTATACTTATTTATGGTCTGCATCTGCTAATAACCAAACATCTGCAACGGCGAGTAACTTACCTGTTGGTAATCATTCCGTTGTTGTTACGGATGATAATAACTGTACTACAACACAGAGTATTGAAATTACATGTACTGATGATTGTGATACTAACGTAACTACTGGAACTACAACTAATGTTTTATGTTTTGGTGATGCAACTGGTGCGACTTCGGTTTCTGCTAGTTCTGTTATCAACCCAACAGCTACATTTACCTTTACATGGTCTAATGGTCAAACTGATGCTGGTGTAACTTCTAGTGTAATTTCTGGTGTTGTTGCTGGTAATTATACAGTGAGTGTTACTATGG
>Ga0209633_10000612_pt1 | contig 40551 bp, 38 predicted proteins | sample Cruoilmetagenom1_FD_187290 | JGI IMG/M metagenome (GOLD analysis project Ga0209633, IMG submission 187290) | Oil polluted marine microbial communities from Coal Oil Point, Santa Barbara, California, USA - Sample 1 (SPAdes) (version 2) | ecosystem: Environmental > Aquatic > Marine > Oil seeps ...
TTTGCTATAACTTGGGGTTTTTTTATATTTTTATTTTTAATTCATTTTAATGGTATTTAGTTATATATTATAAAACCTTTTTAATTCTTTTGATTAAAAATGGCAATTAGAATGAAATTAATATGAACGAAATAACATCTTATACAAGATGATCTTAAAAAAGAAATGAAAAAATATATGTAGATTTTGATTTCATAAATTTAGCGACATAGCAATTTAATTCCAAAACAAATTTAGAATAAAAGCCATAAAAATGTTAAAAATGTTAACAAATATCTACATATGTTAATAAGTGCTATTTGGTAACATTTGTAACATAACCCTCACTAAATCAATATACTTATAGGATTTTTGAATTTTTCCTTCATTAATTTAACATACTACATTAGAATTAAATTATACCTAAGAGAAATCATTTAGCAATCAATAATTCAAGAGCTAATAATATTATATTAAATTAGCCACTTATAAATTATAGTAGTGAAGAAAGTAATTTTTACATATTTATTTTTTATTGGTCTTTTAGGCACTCTAAACGCACAAGAAACCATTAACGCCATGTTCTATAATTTATTAGAATTTCCGGAAGCACCTCCTACCAATAGGGCTGAAATTTTAAAAATTATCGTACAAGATTATCAACCTGATCTTTTTATGGTCTGCGAATTAGAATCTGAAGAGGGAGCCAATATCATTTTAAATACATCACTGCAAACTGCTGATAATCGCTATTTAAAAGCCAACTTTGTCACTAACCAATCTAACACGCAAACAGATTTACAACAAATGGTTTTTTATAATTCTAAAAAATTAATTTTAGAAAGTCAAGACCTGATCAATACTGGTATTAGAGATATCAACCATTATGTTTTTAAATTAAATACTATTTCAGTCACGACAAGTCCTATATATTTAGATGTTTTTGTGGCACATTTAAAATCCAGTCAAGGGTCTAATAACGAGCAAATCAGACTAGATATGGTTTTGGATTTTACCAGTACTTTAGTGAGTATTCCATCTGATCATTTTGTAATGTTTGGAGGAGATTTTAATCTTTATACGGCTCAAGAAGATGCCTATCAAGAATTATTAGACCCAACTAATGCTATTGTTTTTAAAGATCCGATCAATAGACCCGGAGGTTGGCATACAAACTTGACTTTTCAAGATATACATACCCAATCCAGCAGAAGTTCTAATGTTGATTTTGATGGATTTGGTGCAGGCGGCGGTTTAGACGATAGATTCGATTTTATTTTACTTTCCGAAAATTTAGAAAATAATAGCAACTTAAAATATGTAGCTAACACCTACAAGTCTTATGGAAATAATGGGAATTGTTATAATAAAAGCATCAATGATCCTTCTTGTAATGGTACTGAGTTTAGTCAACCCATTAGAGAAGCTCTCTACAATATGAGTGACCATTTACCGGTAGTATTACAATTACAAACTGATCAAACATTAAGTATTAATGATACTTATCTTTCAAAAAACGTTCTACAGATTAAAAATGGCAACTTAATCTCAGATGTTATTGTATTAGAAATTGACAATAACATCTTAGGAAGTCAAATTGATATTCATAATACAATTGGACAAAGTGTTAAATCTATTATTTTAGATAAAAATATCAATACCATAGACGCAACTTTTTTAACATCCGGCATCTATTATATTAAGCTTCAAAACTCAACCACAACTTTAAAATTTATAAAATTATAAGTTAACATGACTAAATACGCTGTGGTTTTATGTTTCTTTTATGCACTTGTTTGTCAATCTCAACACAACTTGATATATATTGATGCCAAACTTGATTATAAGCATAACGAGTTACAAATTCAACAAAAAATTATTTATCATAACCGTTCTGGTAAAAAACTGGACACCTTATATTTTCATAATTGGCCTGAAGCCTATACCAATAGAAGAACACCTTTATCAAAAAGACTAATAGAAGATTACAACAAGAACTTATATTTTGCCAAATCAGAATTTAGAGGAGGCTCAATAATCAAAAGTATTTCTAGTAATTTTATACTAACTAAATGGTCTATTCATAAAAATACTCCTGATATTATTAGTGTTATTTTAAACAAACCTTTACCTGCCAAAGACTCTACCATTATATCATTAACTTATATTACCAAAATACCTGCAAGCAATTTTACACATTATGGTAAAAACAACAACACCTATAATTTAAGGTTTTGGTATATAACACCTGCTGTTTACCAAAAGAAATGGCAACTGATGAGTAATTTAAATATGGATGATCTTTATGAGGAGCCTTCAGCATACAATATTAAAATTACAGTGCCTCAAGGTATGCATATCAATACCGATCTAGAACTCAAAAAGATTGTTAAACCACCTTTCAGTGAATATCATCTGACCGGAAAAAACAGAGTAGATATTGAGGTAAATTTAAATGTTATTGATGATTTTAAAACCTTTAAAACTGTACCAAAAGTACTTACTAACCTTAATGGAACAAGTTTAAGTCATGAGTTAAAGACCAACATTATTAATAGGGAATTGGCCTTTATTGAAAAGCATTTGGGTAAATATCCTTTTGAAAAATTATTAGTAAATAGGATCAGCTATGATAAAAATCCGATTTACGGATTAAATCAATTGCCTAAAATATTCAATCCTTTTACCGGAGCGTTTGAATGGGATATAAAAATGTTTAAAGCATTAACAAGAAATTATTTAGAAAATACAATAATTACCAATAGAAGAAAAGATGCTTGGATTATTGATGGAATACAAAATTTTTTAATGATTAAATATGTAGAACAATACTACCCTGAAGTGAAAGCCATGGGCAATATTTCTAAAATTTGGGGTGTAAGAAGTTTTTCTATTGCACAGTTAAATTTTAATGAAAAATACCCCTTTGTATATCAATTTGCTGCCCGAAAAAATTATGATCAGGCATTAACAACTCAAGCGGACTCACTTTCCAATTTTAACAGAAAAATAGTAAACAAATATAAGGCCGGATTAGGATTGCAATATTTAGATGAATATTTAAATGATAGTATTGTTTATTCGAGTATTCAGCAATTCTATAAAAAAAGTTTATTCAATACAACATCAAGCCATCTTTTTAAAAATATTATTTCTCAAAAAACAAATAAAGATCTCAAGTGGTTTTTTGGAGATTATATTCAATCCAAAAAGAAGATTGATTATACCATAAAAAAAGTAAGACAAACTGATGATTCTATTCAAGTTACTATAAAGAATAGAAGGAATTTTACTGCACCAATTGCATTATATGGCGTTAAGAAAAAAGAAATAATATTTAGAAAATGGCTTCCAAATATAGACTCAGTTGCTACCATAAATATTGCTAAAGGAGATTTTGATAGGCTTTCATTAAATTACGAATATTTATACCCTGAATTAAACCTACGTGATAATTGGAAAAACTTAAAAGGTTTATTTAACAAACCTTTACAGTTTCGTTTTTTGAAAGATGTAGAAAACCCTTACTACAGTCAGGTATTCTACAATTTATATACCAGTTATAATTTTTATGATGGTGTATTAATTGGCCCTAGAATTTATAATGAGGCTTTATTTAAAAAGAAATGGTTATTTAAAGTTACGCCAACATATGGTACGAACAGTAAAAAAATGACCGGTTCATTTTCATTTATTTATCAACATTTACCTGAAGATGGTCCTATTTATAGATTTGTCACTGGAATTGCAGGAAGCAACTTTCATTATGCTAAAAATTTAAGGTACAAACGATTATCTCCTTTTATAGGTGTTTCATTTAAAAGAAAAAGTTTAAGAGATGTTGGTGGCAAAGCATTAACGGCCAGATATGTAATTGTAGACAGAGAAACAGCAATCAATACGCCACCATTAGAATCAGATCAGTATAACTTATTGAACATTAGATATGCATTTAGCAAGCCTGATATTATTCAAGATTTACGTTATAATTTCGATTTTCAATTGACCAATAAATTTAGCAAACTAGCCTTAGATTTTAGATATAGAAAATTAACCGATGCCCATAGACAATATGATTTTAGGCTATATTTAGGTTCCTTTTTATTCAATAAAACCGATAGTGATTTTTTTAGTTTTTCTCTAGACAGACCTTCCGATTATTTATTTGATTATGATTTTTTAGGTCGATCAGAACAATCTGGATTCTTAAGTCAACAAATTATAATAGCCGAAGGAGGATTCAAATCAATGTTTGAAAATCCATATGCCAATCAATGGATGTTTACTACAAATAATAGCATGAGTATTTGGCGTTGGATAGAAGCCTATGCAGATGCGGGTTTCTATAAGAATAAAAATCTTAATCCCGTTTTTAAATACGATAGTGGTATTAGATTAAATTTTGTACACAATTATTTTGAGGTGTATTTCCCTATCCAATCTAGCTTGGGTTTTGAACCTAATTTACCCGATTACATGTCTAAAATAAGGTTTGTCCTTACCGTTCAACCTGAGAGAATTATAGGATTGATAAGGCGAGGGTTTTTTTAATTGTCTGCTCAAGGTATATTATTTATTGTTTATTGTTTATTGAAAATAGTATTTACATTCTTTACCTTTAGAATGAATTGCACAACCATCTAATCTCCTTTTTAAAAAACAGAATTCAAAATAAAATCCAGTTTTATGCTTCGTTATCAGGATCAATCCATCCGTAACAAAACAGGTTTGACTAATCAATTTAAAAAATTAGTATTCAAAGTAAAAGATTCCGAAATACAATTCGCCAATCAGAATCAACACGCCTTGCCCCCGAGGCAGGTTCGATTCATCAATTTTGCAAGCTCAAAAACGGGCTTGTAAAATTGAAGTCTCATTGACTTTTATTTATGCATCAAAAATTGTACTTTCGCAAAACCATAGTAAAGGGTCTATATGATAGAAAAACTAACAAAATCAGAACATAAATTGTCTTATCAAGAGTTTAAAAAAGAAATTCTTGAAGATTATAAAATTGCTGTTGTTAGTAGAGAATGTAGTTTATTAGGTAGAAGAGAAGTGCTTACCGGCAAAGCCAAATTCGGTATTTTTGGGGATGGTAAAGAAGTTCCACAATTGGCATTAGCCAAGGCATTTAAAAATGGAGATTGGCGTTCTGGTTATTATAGAGATCAAACTTTTATGATGGCTATTGACCAATTGACTCCTCAACAATTTTTTGCAGGGCTGTATGCACATACTGATATTAAGGCAGAGCCCTACTCTGCCGGAAGACAAATGGGAGGCCATTTTACTACACATACTTTACAAGATGATGGTACGTGGAAGAACTTAATGAAACAAAAAAATATAAGTGCTGATATTTCTCCTACAGCAAGTCAGATGCCTCGTTTATTAGGTTTAGCTCAAGCATCAAAAATTTATAGAAATGTTAAAGAATTAAATAAATCTGATCGATTTTCAAATAATGGGAATGAAATTGCCTGGGGTACTATTGGAAATGCCAGCACTTCTGAAGGTCATTTTTTTGAAACAATAAATGCAGCCGGCGTATTGCAGGTGCCAATGGTAATTAGTGTTTGGGATGATGAATTTGGGATTTCTGTTCATGCAGAGCATCATACCACTAAAGAAAGTATTTCTGAAATTCTAAAAGGATTTCAACGTACTGAAGATAAAAAAGGGTATGAAATATTTGTTGTAAACGGTTGGGATTATTCTAAATTGATTGATGTATATAACCAAGCATCAACCATTGCCCGAACGGAACACGTTCCGGTTTTGATCCATGTAAAAGAGTTAACACAGCCTCAGGGACACTCCACTTCTGGCTCACATGAAAGGTATAAAAACAAAGAGAGGTTACAATGGGAATCTGAATATGATTGTATTGCTAAAATGAAAGCATGGATCATCGAAACATTTGAAAATGAAGAAGAAATAATAACTATTGAAAAAGATGCTAAAAGAGACGTTAGTGCAGCTAAACGAGTAGCATGGAATGAATATTTATCTAAAATTATTGATGATCAAAAAGAAATTATATCCTTATTGGATAAAGTGGCAGCAAAAAGTGATCATAAAACTTTTATTATAAAATTGAGAAATGACTTAGCAGATGTTAAAGTGCCATTAAAAAAAGATTTATTATCCGCTGCAAGAAAATCACTTGTTTATTTAAGAGAAGAGCATAGCGAAGAAAAATTGCAATTAATCCATTGGATAACTAAATATAATAAAGAACAAAACTATAATTATAATACACATCTATTTAGTGAATATAAAAATGCTGCAACTACTATTAAAGAAGTTAAACCTATTTACAAAGCTCACCATGCTGTTGTAGATGCCAGAATAGTGCTTAGAGATAATTTCGATGCTATTTTTTCTCAACATAAAGATGTCTTAATTTTTGGTGAAGATTCCGGTAAAATTGGTGATGTTAATCAAGGTTTAGAAGGACTTCAATTAAAATATGGTAAGCTTAGAGTTGCTGATACAGGTATTAGAGAAGCCACTATTATTGGTCAGGGTATAGGTATGGCCATGAGAGGGTTAAGACCGATAGCTGAAATTCAATATCTCGATTATTTATTATATGGCCTACAAATTCTAAGTGATGATCTGGCTACTTTACGCTACAGAACATTTGGCAAGCAAAAGGCTCCACTGATTGTCAGAACAAGAGGCCACCGGTTAGAAGGTATTTGGCATTCGGGTTCGCCTATGGGTGCAATAATTCATTTACTGAGAGGTATTTATATTTTAACCCCTAGAAATATGACCAAAGCCGCCGGATTTTATAATACGCTATTAAAAAGTGATGAACCTGCACTAATTGTAGAAAATCTTAATGGCTATAGATTAAAAGAGCAATTACCTTTAAACTTAGGGCAGTTTACCACACCAATTGGCGTGGTGGAAACAATTAAAGAAGGTACTGATATTACCGTTGTCTCTTATGGTGCTACACTAAAAATAGTAGAAGAAGCTGCATTGGCACTAGAACAAGTTGCTATCCATATAGAAATTATTGATGCTCAAACTTTATTTCCATTTGATATTGATCACCAAGTAATAAAAAGTGTTGAAAAAACAAATAGATTGGTTATTGTTGATGAAGATGTACCGGGCGGTGCATCCGCTTACTTATTAGATCAAATTATAAATAAACAAAATGCCTACCAGTTTTTAGACAGTAAACCTTTAACTATTACTTCTAAAAGCCATAGACCGGCTTATGGAAGTGACGGCGATTATTTTTCAAAACCTTCAACCGATGATATTTTTGAGGGTATTTATAATTTGATGCATGAAGTCGACCCACTTAAATACCAAAAACTATATTGATCTTTTTATTATTTAAAATTTTCCTGTTCAAAAGTAATTATTTACTTTTGAACACAAAATTACTAAACTCTAAACTTATCAAAATGAAATTACATAAGATTTTAATCTCATTTCTTATACTATTATTTATATCAAATAACTTTTTTGCTCAAGAAAATGAAGATAAAGGATCATTAAATAGTGGCACTATTCAAAGTCAATTTGATTATTTATATAAAAAGTCAGGTAAATATCAAGAATACAGAGTTATTAAAACCAATAACCTTTTTAAATTTAAAAATAATATTACCGACACCTTAAAGTTAGCCAGAAAAAAATATCTAGAAAGTCAAAATGTAATTAGCAGTCAAAAAGCCAATATTGATTCTTTAAATGTCAAATTACAAGGTACTAACGAGAGCTTAATAGCTGTAACAGGAGAAAAGGACAGTATTAAATTTTTGGGCATACCATTAAGCAAAGCTGGTTATAATACTATATTATGGACAATTATTGCTGCTCTGACCGGTTTGTTGTTATTTTTTATTGGCAAATTTAAACGCAGTAATACTGTTACTATTGAGGCAAAAAAATCCAAATCTGAAATAGAAGAAGAATACGAAAGTCATAGACAAAGATCTATTGAACGCGAACAAAAATTAAGAAGAGAATTACAAGATGAATTAAACAAACAAAAATACGCTAACCAGACTACTGGTAAGAAAAAGTAATAAATTAGTTTATAATTTTAACATTATAAATGTCATGCTAAAAAGTTTATTGTTAAACTTTTAATTTTAACACTTCTGTATACAATAAAATTTGTTTTAAACTGTTAATTATTTTCTATACTAAGAACTAATTTTCACCAATTTCTTTCTTTATTATGAACATGTATAATAAAGAAGCAATCAAAAATTATTTTTTTAATAGTAGGAAAAACACGAATTCAGGTGTTTTATTAAAAAAAGAGACAAATTTATGTACAGAAGAATACTAACTATCACACTCATCATCACCCTAATATTTCCTATTTATGCCGGAGAAGCTTCTTTATCAACAGAGAAGAATGTCGTAAATAAAAAATCTACTAATAAAGAGCGTTCTTTTGTTGCTTATTCAGAAGATATCTATCAAAAAATTAATGATAGCGACTTAGACTTTGATGCTTTTAATTATGCCTTAAAAGGATATGTAAAATTACAACATACTGAAGCCTTGAAAAATTCTAAGTATTTAACTATTATAGATATGAGTGCCTCTGCTAATACAGAAAGGTTTTATATTATTAATATGGAAACACAAGAGTTAGAGCATAAAAGTCTGGTAGCACATGGTCAAAAATCGGGCTCAGAATTTGCCAAACAATTTTCTAATAAAGTAAATAGCCATCAAACAAGTTTAGGTTTTTACAAGACGGCTGAAACATATACTGGTAAGCACGGACTTTCTTTAAGATTAGACGGCTTAGAATATTCTAATAATAAAGCCAGAGAAAGAGCAGTTGTTATACATGAAGCTGATTATGCCAATCCTGAATATATCAAAAAAAATGGTAGATTAGGAAGAAGCTATGGCTGTCCTTCTTTACCTGCTAAAGATTATGCCACCATTGTAGGTAAAATAAAAGAAGGTAGTTGTTTATTTATTTATTATCCTCAAGAGCAATATTTATCTAAATCTAATTTAGCAGATACCACTTTAAATTTAGTTGATATTCAAAGCTAAATCTTTCATTAATACTTTATCTAACTTATACGGATCTTCATAGAAAGTAATATCACCTGATTTATTTGCTGCCGTTGTAAAATAATACAAGTAAATTGATACTTTAGAATTAAGAGGCATCCATTTTTCTTTTTGGTTTTTTATTGCAGCATTCACACTATCCACATTATATTTATTCTGATCATCGTCTAATAAATATTCTGCTAAATGTAGTGCATCTTGCACCCTTACACAACCGTGACTATAAGCTCTTCTTTCTCTTGAAAAGAATGATTTTGAAGGTGTATCATGTAAATAGATAGCATGTTTATTAGGAAATATAAACTTTACATAACCTAAGGCATTTTTACCGCCACCTCTCTGTCTAAATAAAAAATTAAAGTTTTTACTATTTACAGTTGACCAATTTACAGAATCAGGTTCAACTGCTTCTCTTTTTTTGGTCATGACTTCATAATTATTACGCATTAAATAAGTTGAATCCTTTTGAGCTTTAAGTAATATCTCTTTGACCGATATTTTTTTAGGCACATTCCAATACGGATAAGCAATTACATAAGCCAATGAATCAACAATTTCTGGTGTTTGATTTTTAAAACTACCAACAACCACCGTGTGTTTTTTAACCAAACTGTTATTCTTAAACAATTCCAATTCATAAGAAGGAATATTTACATAAATACGTGTACCATTAAATGGTTCCTTCCAACGCCAGCGTTCCAGGCTAACCACAATTCTCTGATAATATTCGTAAGGACTTATAGACAAAGCCTTAGCAGTATTATTCCCAATTAATCCATCCGTTTTCAAACCATGTTCCATTTGAAATTTCTCAAGAGCATTAGTGTATAAAGAGTCTTTATCCTCTTCAGATAAATATTGGTGTAATATTAATGCTTCTTTTGCTAGAGCTACAGATTTTAAAGAATCTTCTCTAAAATTGATAACATTTATATTTTCTGTAGATAATGAAGCCTTTTTCAAAAAGCTTTCCATTCCTTTTTGTAAGTTATGATATTCTTGATGTTTAGGTTGTAAATCATACAATTTATCCATTATACTATCCGACTCATAGGCCTGTTTTAAGTATTTTGGTAAGTTAATTTTAAATTGTTTTCTTGGCACTAAACTATGTGTTTGAATCGAATCTAAAATACCGTAATTTAAATGTTTGCCATGTAACATATAGAAATAAGACAATAGCACATCTATCTGGCTAGCTATAATATATCTGTCATCAATTATAGAAATTGTATCTAATTGCTGATTTAATGTTCTTATTTTATTTATGGGATACAATCTAGTATCTAAACCATAATTCTTGGCATTATAAAGCTGCTGCAACAAGCGTTTCCCATTTTTGTTGAGTTGAATAGAATCATTGATCCAAATAGTAGAGTAATTAATACTTTTATAAAAATTTTGTACCCATTGTACACTATCAAGTGCTATATCATCAATAGGTGTTGTAATTTTCGAATTATGATTTGAACTAAAGTATTGGTAAAAGTCAGCTTTATAATCAATTGAAGCACTACCGATAGTACCCGTTTTATTTGTGTTATCAGCACAAGAAAAAACAGTAATGATTATACTAATAAGTAAATATATTTTTTTCATAACAAATTTAAGATGCCAAATTTAATGAATTTATTATCATTTTTTAATTTAAATATTGCACAGACATTTAATTTGGACAATTTCACGTTACAAAATTAGCTACTAAACCTAAAGAAGAAAGCACCTTAAACCGTAAAATTTACCACCCTGAATTCAGGGTATTCAATCTAGTTACAAATATTTAATAATTCGTTCCCTACTGCACAATGCAAGCATTTTTGTTTAGAGCAATATTCATTCTTTAATTGTAATAAAGCTTGACTCTCTAGTGCATTTTCTGATGTTATGCTTAAATTATTAAACTCGTTGATGATGGTGTTTTTTTCTGGTTTTATTTGTTTTATAGTATTTAAAAATTGAGCTTCATCTAGCTTATCAATTGATTTTAAATACATAAATTTGATTGGAATAATGGTATTAACTATTAGTAAATCAACAAACGCCATGCTTAGTTTTTTATGGCTTTTTTTAGATATAGAACTAAAAGAATAATGTGTTTGCCAGTAATTTGACATTGAAATATCAAACAAATCATAGTATTCTTTACTATCGGTTATCGCAATGATCTTAGAAAATAAATTTTGTTCTTGATGGTATAAAGCTGCCAACTGTGCTATCCTTATTGTTGGAAAATTGTTCGGTCTCAATCTAAAAAATTGAAAAGGCACATTCGAATTATTAAATAAGCCATATTTAGACTTTAGATACTGATATTCTTCTTGTAATTGGATATAATATTGATCTTCAACTGTATCATTAAGTAAATTAGCTTGACCAAAAAGAAGTGCTTCTAAACTAGCCAAATTGTATTGTTGCTTTCTAATGAACCCAAAATCTAAACCATCAACCAAATTAAAAAATGCATCAGCATTAACTTTTAATCCAAAGTTTTTAGCCAATAATTTAAACAATACGGCTTCCCAATCATTCTTTGAATCTACGAGTAACTTACCGATAAATTTAGATTTTTGCTCTAGCCTTTCTACATATAATCTTTCAAGCCAACTAGAAAGTTTGAATTTGTCAATGGTTGCAATATCATTTTCACAATTGATCCATTTTTGTTTTGAAGAAAATAACCGTTTGTAATTATTCAGTAGATCTTTAGAAATGTATTTTTTTAATTCTAAAGTAGGAATTGTAGTATTATCCTTTCTATACACCTCAACATCGTGTTCCCAGACTACATGTAATATTACATTATCATAATGTATATCTTTTTCATGTCCATGAACATACCAGTCGGATGATTTTAAGTGAATTTCTACATTACCTGCCCAAAGTTGATTGTTAATTTTTAACTGCCCGTTAAAAAAGTCGGGGCCTGCTATAAAATTATGTTCACCACTATATGTAATTACTAATTCTTCATTTTTAGTAGTTCGTAACTCTTGGGTGGCGTATAATTTATATTTCCATAGATAATGTAGAAAGTCTTCTTTCATCATGCCAACATTCTATAAATTATTCATTGATCAATCTATAAATTAAAATAGCCGTTCGTTTTGTTAATGCTTCTATAGTATTTAAATTGACCGTTTCTTTCGGGGTATGAGCACCATGACCCATTGTGCCTAAACCATCTAAACAATCAACATATTCTGCTACAAATGAAACATCTGCAGCTCCTCTTCTACCGGGGTCGTAAGCTACTACCCCACCTTGTTTTAAATCTACGCTAACTTGATTTAATAGTTGCAATAGTTTATGATTACCTTCGGTTGGTCCCATTGCAGGATAACTATCTGTATATGTTATTTTAGCCGTAGTATGTGGTAAATTATTGGATACAATTGTCGTCATTTTTGCTCTGGCTTTTTCTTTTTGATCTTCAGAAATAAATCTTAAACCTCCACTTACATATGCCGTTTGAGCAACAACATTACTTTTTCCAAAGGCTGTACCTTTACTTTGCTCTTTTTTAGCATCAATAGTAGTGCCTCCCAAAATTACGCCCGGATTAAAGGTCAAATATTCTTCACCTCTTACATTATTATAAAATTCGTTTAAAATTCTTGATATTTCAAAAATGGCACCAGCCCCGACTCTTTCATTAAAAATACCGGAAGAATGGGCTCTTTTACCTGTTACTTCCACCTTCCATCCGGAAGACCCTCTTCTTGCCACTGTTGCATTATTAAAACCTGTTGATGTTTCAAAACCTAAAGCTACATCGCTCTTTTTGGCAGCTTCAATCAGGTCTTTTCTACTAATACTAATGGGCTTACCACTACTCTCTTCATCTCCGGTATAGGCCGCAATAATTTGAGCATTTTTTAGCATACCATTATCAGCCAGTGCTTTTAAAGCATATAGCATAATTATATCTCCACCTTTCATATCGTTTCCACCCGGAGCATGAGCAATACTATCATTTACCATAGAAAATTCCTGAAAAGAACTATCCTCTTCAAAGACAGTATCTAAATGGCCAATCAATAAGATTTTTTTTCCTTTTACTTTTTTACCTGTTTTTTCTGCAAATAAATGCCCTGATCTATTTACTTCAGACATATCAATCCATTGGGTGTCAAAACCAATATTGTCATATTCTTCTTTAAAGATCTCACCTACTTTTTTGACACCGGCATGATTCATGGTACCGCTATTGATATTGACAACTTTCTTAAGTAAAGTAATTGCTTCATCATTATTGATTTCAATAGTCTTTAGAAGTTTCTTTTCATTTTTGGATAATTTCTGACCAAATAAAAGACCAGAAAATAAAATTAAACCAATTAAAATAATATTGTTACATATTGTTTTCATCCTTCATAATTTTTAAATTAACCTATAGCAGATATTACATCATATTTAGAAATAATTTGATATTTACCGTTATCCAATTCAACCAAAACAGCTTTATTATTTTTATCAATTAAATTGGATATTTTATCAATTGATGTATCTTTTTTAACAATAGGAAATGCAGTTCGCATAATTTCTTTGATAGGTTTATCTGCTATATTCTTATCTTCAAAATATAGTCTAAATAAATCGCTCTCATCAACTGAACCTACAAAACCATTACTGTCTTCTACCGGAATCTGAGAAATATCATGATTCCGCATTCTTTCAATGGCATGAGAAACCAATTCCTCTGTTTTAGCTGTTATTAAAGGTTTATCTATACGGTTTTTAACCAAATCTAATGCAACTGCTGCTTTTTCATCTAAAAAGCCTCTATTTCGCATCCAATCATCATTAAATATTTTACCGACATAACGACTACCATGATCGTGAAACAATACTACTACCACATCATCAGGTTTAAAATGTTGTTTTAACTGTAACACACCTTTAATGGCGGAACCGGCTGAATTACCAACAAAAATCCCTTCCTCTTCTGCCAATTTACGTGTAAAAACAGCACCATCTTTATCCGTTACTTTTATAAATCCGTCAATAACATCAAAATTTACATTTTTAGGTAAAATATCTTCTCCAATACCCTCAGTTATATACGGGTAAATTTCATTTTCATCAAATATACCGGTTTCGTGATATTTTTTAAATACCGAACCATAGGTATCAACTCCCCAGATTTTAATATTGGGATTTTTCTCCTTTAAAAATTTACCTACTCCCGAAATGGTACCTCCTGTACCAACACCAACTACAAAATGGGTGATTTTACCCTCTGTTTGTTTCCATATTTCAGGGCCAGTATACTCATAATGTGCCAAGCTATTTGAGGGATTATCATATTGATTTACATACCAGGAATTTGGTGTTTCTGTAGCCAATCGTTTAGACACAGAATAATACGATCTAGGATCTTCAGGTTCTACATCGTTAGGACAAACCACAACCTCTGCTCCTACTGCACGTAAAATATCCATTTTTTCTTTAGACTGTTTATCTCCAATTACACAAATTAGCTTATACCCTTTTACAATGGCTACCAAAGCTAAGCCCATACCGGTATTACCCGAAGTACCTTCTATTATTGTACCACCCGATTTTAACCGACCATCTGCCACAGCGTCTTCAACCATTTTAAGAGCCATTCTGTCTTTTACAGAATTACCGGGATTAAAGGTTTCTACCTTTGCCAAAACCAATGCATCAATTTCACTAGTAATTTTATTTATCCTTACTAATGGTGTATTTCCAATGGTTTCTAATATATTTTTAGCGTATTGCATATGTTTGTTTATGGTTTATGTTTAAATTTCTGGATTAGATTATAAAACCTTTTTAAGATTGTAAAATTACAATATTCTTTATAAACAATCTTATAATGGCACGTCTCCAAATGTAGTGGTGAAAAATAGTGAGAATACGGTTTAATTTGTGTTTAATAAAATGGAAATAATCAGTAATCTTCATTTTCACTAGCCCATTAACCAAACATTTTTTTAAATGTATTTTTTTCTGATTGTCGAAAAACATACAATTTAATGGTAGAGCGTAAAAAACCGATTCCATAGCCAAAAAACATTACTATAGTTGCCCAAATACTCATTACTGCAATGACAATATTTTTATTTTTAACTACTGCATCCAAAAAAATAATTAAAGCATAAAACAAGAAAAGCAATGCTAATATATTGATGGAAAATAACGACAAAACAATGGATGAGACAAGGCCTAAAACAAATATACTTGGAAACCAATAGGTGAGTTTTGAGGTATTGGGGTGTAATTTATTAAGCACAGGTCTTGCTGCACCAAAATTAAAAGTTTGTTTAAAAAAGCTATTCCAGTTTATTCTTCGCTTGTGAAATACATAGGCTTTTTCTATAAATTGAGTACTATAACCATGTTGCCAGAGTCTAAACGTCAAATCTATATCTTCACCAAAATGCATTTTACCAAATCCGCCAGTTTCTTCAAATGCCATCTTAGACAATCCCATATTAAAACTTCTAGGCTGAAAATTTTGTGAATTTTTATTACCTCTCAGTCCTCCTGTTGTAAGTTCCGAGGTCATGGCATAATTGATAGCTTTTTGTACATTAGAAAATGAGGCATGAGCGGCATCTGCACCTCCAAAGGCTTCAGTATAGTTAGTGGTTAATCCTTTTTCAACTTCAACTAAATATTCTGTTGGTAAAATACAATCGGAGTCTAAAATAATAAAATAGTTACCTGTTGCTTTCTGCATACCGAAGTTTCGGCTTAAACCAGGGCCTGAATTTTCCTTTACATAATAGTGAATATTGAGTTTATTTTTATAATTTTTTACAATTTCTTCAGAAGAATTAGTTGAGCCATCTTCAATAACTATTACTTGCAAGTCAGTATTATACCTTTGTAAAACAATACTTTTAAGTAATTCATCTAGTTCTATGGGACGATTATAGACAGGTATTATTATAGAAAAATGAAGCTCCAAGATTAGGGATTTAATTAATCAACAATTTAAACCTTAAATATAGCATAAAAATCAAGCTTAGAATAGCCTTGAGGTTTTAATACCAATTTAACCATAAAACAAGACAATATTAAATTGGTATATTTCTTTTTCATATTGACTTTGAAGAATAAAAAAAAGGTTCTCAATCCAGATAACTATCGGGAGAGAACCTTTTTTTTATAAAATATTTTTTCTACTTTTTTAATATTTTAAATGTACCACTAGCATCACCTACTATTGCTTTCACAAAATACGTTCCTGCCGGTAAGCCATAAAGATTTAATTCAGCTCGTAATTCACTTTGTTGTACTCTTTTAATTTCTTTACCCAAAACAGAATATAAACTAATTTGTTGGATAGGTTCTTTGGCTGTCATGGTTAAAACATTATCAACAGGATTAGGATAATAGCTAAATCCTTTAGCTACAATTTTATCGATTGACAAAGTTTCATCTATTATTAAATTAAAAGAACCTTCAGGTTGATCAACTGTACCACTAGGATACGCAATATTTATATAATACTTGGTTCCTAAAGTTGAGACAAAAGACACACCCTCTACCACATTAAGAGGTCCGGTATTACTAGATTCCACACAGGTTAATGAACCACATGTACCTGTATACACTGCAATACCAAGATCCCAAGAAGTAGGTTCTACAGTTATAATCATATTACCACCATCAATGGCTCCGGTTACTTCAAACCAAACACCATCATTCATGTCAATACAGTCAGTAACATTAATAAAACCAGCATTATTTGTAGCAGATGTTGCATCATAATCTGCAATATGAGGTAAACTCGTAATTATTGTTGCATTTGCACAATCGTCATTAGCAGGAACTGTAGCCATTGTACCCACACAAACATCAAAAGTTGTAGTTGCTCCACTAGCTGTGCTATTACTATATACTCTAATAAAATAAGTATTATTAATAGTTAAACCTGTTAAATTATTGGTTTCTGAATCACTACATTTAATTGGCGTTGATAATGCAGAACAGTTTGGAGTAGTACCTCCGTCATAAATAATTTGATACAAATCTGTAGGGGTATTTCCAATATTTTTCAATTCTACCCTATGAGATGTGGCAGTTGCCACAAATTTAAACCAAACATCATCATTAGCTTTAGTAGTTACATCCGGACAACTACTTCCTGAATCAGAAGCAACAGTTGAAGCCGTAGCATCTACCAATGTACCCGGAGTTTTCACACTACATAAATAATTATCATTTACGGTTAGAGAAATGGCATTAGCACATTCATCATTAGTAGGAGGAGCTATCAAATTTTCGAAATCCCCTATTTCTATTGGGTCAGCTTTAATCAGTCCTGTAAAAAGGAAGAAAAACAAAATTAGCATTCTGAATGTAGTTCTTCTTTTCATAATTTTTTTCATTAAATGGGTTAATATTAAGATTAAACGTCAATTCTAATAAAAAATTGTAATTATTTTAATGATAATGACGAATACCCAAAATATTTAGTCCTCTTTCATGAAATAATCCATAACCGACTGACTTACACCCATATTAGAAAAACCTCCATCATGAAATAAATTTTGTAAAGTAACTTTTTTAGTCAAATCTGAAAACAGCGTTATAGTATAATCTGCACATTCTTGTGCTGTGGCATTTCCTAAGGGTGACATTTTATCGGCATAAGCCAAAAAGCCTTCAAAACCTTTAACACCCTGACCAGCTGTAGTTGGTGTTGGAGATTGTGATATGGTATTTACTCTAACTTTCTTATCCATTCCAAAAAAGTATCCAAAACTTCGAGCGATAGATTCTAAATAGGCCTTATTATCTGCCATATCATTATAATCAGGAAAAACACGTTGAGCGGCCATATAGGTTAAAGCCACAATTGAACCCCATTTATTCATTGCGTCTTGTTTGTACAAAACATTCATTACCTTATGAAATGAAACTGCAGAGACATCCCAACCCTTTGTCGTAAAATCGTAATTAGATGATGTATAATGAATACCCTTTCTAACATTTACAGACATACCAATAGAATGCAATACAAAATCTAATTTACCCCCTAATATTTTAACAGATTGGCTAATTAAATTCTCCAGATCTTCTAACGATGTTGCATCTGCAGGAATAATTTCAGAGTTTGTTTTTTTTGCCAATTCATTTATAGCACCCATCCTCATTGCAATTGGGGCATTGGTTAAAACAAATTGAGCTCCTTCTTCATGGGCTCTTTCAGCAGTTTTCCAAGCGATAGAATTTTCGTCTAAGGCTCCAAAAATAATACCTCGTTTTCCTTTTAATAAATTATACATAAATATCTATTTTTTCTTTGATTAGTTGTCTTGTATTACAAAATTAGGTGAATATTTTAACAATCTTGTTTCTATTTTGAATTTATTGATTTAATAGTTGCTTAGCATGTACAATGGCTGTATCAGCAATATCTTTACCACTTAACATTTCAGCCAATTCTTGAACCCTTTCTGAGGCTGAAAGTAATTTAATATTTGTAATCGTTTTATGGTCTTTTTCTGTTTTATACACTTTAAAATGATGTTTCCCTTTGGCGGCAATTTGTGGTAAATGTGAAATTGCTATAACCTGCATTTTCTTACTCATATTTGACATTACTGAAGCAATACGATTTGAAACTTCTCCAGACACTCCTGTATCTATTTCATCAAAAATTATAGTTGGTAAATTAGAATAATTACATAAAATTGACTTTATCGCCAGCATAATTCTAGACATTTCACCTCCTGAGACTATTTTTTTTAAGCTTTCATAACTACTGCCCTTATTGGTAGATATTAAAAATTCCAATTCATTTTTACCCTGAGATAAAAATTCTTCTTTTTTAATTAAATTGATCTTAAAAGTAGTATTGGGCATTTCTAAATCTTTCAAAAGAAGCTCAAGTTGCTTGGTCAATGAAGGTATTGCCTTAGTTCTTTTATTATGCAGGGATGTAGCCAAAGTATTTAATTGATTTTCAATAATTATAATTTCTTCTTTTTTAGCTTGAACGATTCCATCAGCATTTTCAGCAGCACTTACTTTAACTTCTAGAAATTGCTGTTTTTCTAATAATTCCTCTACAGTTAATACATGATGCTTTTTTTGCAAATTGTATAGTAATTGTAATCTATCATTGTATTTTTCTATTTCAAGGGGACTGTTATCTATATTGCCAATTGTATTTTCCAGTTCTTGAGCAATATCTTCAAAGTCTATTTTTAAACTAGAAACTCTTTCTGAGAGCATTTCATAATCTTTACTGAATGTTCTCAATTTTTGCAATAAGAGGGTATATTTTCTCAAACTGTCCATCAGACCTCCCTCTTCACTATGCACTAATTTTTGAGCTTCAGCCAAATGATTTTTTATTTCTTCAGCATGATTTAATTTTTCTAAAGTATTTTCAAGAAATTCTTGTTCATCAGATTTAAAATCGGCTTCGGCCAACTCATTCAATAAAAAAGAATTGTAATCATGTTGACTTTTAGCTTCTTCCTGATGTATTAAAATCTGTTGTAATTCTCCATGTAAAGCTTTATAAATTTTTAATCCTTTATGGTAAGCATTTAAATGTTTGCCATTATTTGCCAAAGCATCAATAATTAAAAACTGAAAGGATGCGTCAGCCAACTGAAGGGTTTGATGCTGCGAGTGGATATCTATTAATTTGCTACCCAGATCAGTTAAAACGGATAATGTTGTGGGTGTGTCATTAATAAAGGCTCTTGATTTACCATTAGGCATGATTTCACGTCTGATAATGGTATGTTGTTCAAAATCTAGATCATGTATATTGAAAAAATTCTCTAAATTAAATTTATCAATTAAAAATTCACCTTCTATTATACATTTTTTCTCTTTATTTTTTAGACTGGACAAATCTGCTCTTTTACCCAAAATAAGCCCTAAGGCACCTAAAAGAATAGATTTTCCAGCTCCGGTTTCACCGGTTATAATAGAAAATTCTTGTTGAAAATTTACTTGTAAACTTTCAATAAGTGCATAATTATTTATAGAAAGAGATGCTAACATTTTTTAGTTTAGATAAATCAAATAATCAATCACCAAACTTAAATATTTTTTTTATGAAAAAGCCTGTAATACCTATCTATTTACTAGAGTTTATTAGAGAAATAGTTCTTATTAATAGCGTAAATAAAGCGTTATATTTTAATTTTCTCCCATTTTTCATTATAAATAGGATAAATTTTAAGTAATGTTTCTTTAAGGCTTACAGCATTGGTTCTAGGGCCATCTGAAAAAATATCAACAATTTCATCAGATTTAGTATCCATAAAAACCCTTAGAAGAAATGCATTAGGTCTTGTATTATAGATATTATTCAGTTTAATAATAGCATCAGAAATATTATTTTTTGCTTCTTTTTTATCCTCACTCATCTGGTCTAATCCACTTAAGTGATATTGATACAAAGCTGCCCTAAAATCTTGGTAAGCAGGTGATAAAATATTTTCATTCAATTGATATCTAGTAGTATTACCATCTATTCTATTCCATCCTGAAAAGCCTCCTTGTTGAGCTAAATTCACTACTTTTTCTGCTTCTTTATGATACACATCTCCTCCATTAAGAGCAAAAGTATCACCATCAATACCTAAAATAGTATATACATAAAAAGTTAAGATAGAAACCAAGTTAGATTCAAAACTATTTTCATTGTAAATTAAATTCTGAAATTCAGTATAGCTAAATGTTAAGTTATCATCTTTATAATTAAAAATGGGGCTTTGATATGTTGAATTAAAAACCGGTCTGGAGGCTAAAATTTGAATATTCCCTTTAAACTCATTTGAAGAAGGTTGCTCTATGATATTGATAGTAATAGCACAATTTATTCTTTCTTGCGGTTTGTATTCATTATTAGTCCATTTTGTATTATTTATATAATCAGAAATGGAATTTTGCATATTATCAAATAGTTGGGAATTGCTATTTTCAATTCGTTCGGCATCTACAATAACCAAACAATTTAATTCTTGTGCTTGTATTTGAAAAACGATACAAAAAATTAATATATATAATAATTTAAGCTTCATATTTTTTAAGTATAACGTTAAAAATATCATTTGCTACATCAGATTTAGATTTTAATTTAAATTCAGTACATTTTTCCTCAGTATCAATAATAGTGACCTTATTTGTATCTTTTTTAAAACCGGCTCCCTTATCATTTAAGGAATTTAATACAATTAAATCCAAATTTTTATTGTTTAATTTACCTATTGCATTTTCCAATTCGTTATTAGTTTCTAAGGCGAAACCCACTAAAAACTGACCTTTTTTTTCTTTGCCTAAAGATGCTAATATATCTTTAGTTTTGGTAAGTTCTATTTTTAAACCGGCATCTTTTTTCTTAATTTTTTCTGATGCCATCACCAAAGGTTTATAGTCTGATACAGCTGCAGATAAAATAGCAATATTTGTATTTTTATAAAACTGATGAACAGCTTCGTACATTTCATCTGCACTTACAACATCTACTCTTTGAATTAACGTATGATTTACATTTTCATTGGATGGACCACTAACTAAAACTACTTCAGCCCCTAAATTCGCTCCTGTTTTTGCCAATTCAAATCCCATTTTACCTGAAGAATGGTTACCAATAAATCTTACCGGATCTATAGCTTCATAGGTAGGACCAGCCGTAATTAATACTTTTTTACCATGTAACGGTAGGTTAGACAGTATATCCTTTTCTATAAAAGAGACAATACTTTCAGGTTCTGCCATTCTACCCTCCCCGATCAAGCCACTTGCCAACTCACCGCTTTCTGCCGGAATCATAATATTGCCAAAGCTCTTTAATTTTTTTAAATTTTGAATAGTGGAATTATGTTTATACATATCTAAATCCATTGCCGGAGCAAAATAGACTTTACATTTAGCAGATAAGTAAGTAGCTAATAGTAAATTATCGCAAGTACCATTGGCCATTTTAGACAAGGTGTTGGCTGTAGTAGGGGCAATTATAAGATAATCAGCCCAAAGTCCTAAATCAACATGATTGTTCCACAGTTCATTTTCATCCTCTTTAGTATAAAAAGTTGAATGAACGGGATTTTTAGAAAGTGTAGAAAGTGTTAAGGGCGTAACAAAATCTTTAGATGCAGGAGTCATAATCACTTTGACCCGAGCTCCTGTCTTGATAAACAGTCTAACTAAATATGCTGATTTATAGGCAGCAATTCCTGCGGTTACTCCTAAAAGAATATTTTTACCGCTTAGAACTGACATTATTCTTTAGTATCTGTTTCTTCTGGGTTTCTAAAATAAATTCCATCATCTAACCATTCTTTGACGGCCATTGCTGTAGGTTTTGGTAATTTTTCGTAAAAACGAGAAACTTCAATTTGTTCTTTGTTTTCGAAAACTTCTTCCAGACTATCATTGTGCGTAGCAAATTCTTCTAATTTATCAATGAGTTCCTTTTTTATGTCTTCATTAATTTGATTTGCCCTTTTTGCCATAATTGAAATAGCCTCATAAATATTATTTGTAGGGGCTTCAATTTTAGTTTTATCGTAAGTAATAGTTGTAATTGGTGCTTCAGAATTTTTATAATCCATTATTAGTAAATTTAGCGTAAATTTCTTTAGTTGTTTTTAATTCTTTATTCAAATCTTCAAATTTAGAAGAAAGGTCTTTCAATCTTTCAGATTCCGGAAAACCTTTTTTTAATCTATTATAATTGGCAATAGCCTCCTCTAACCTCTGTTCTTTTTTGGTAATAATACTTTTCATGCCCAACTCGTAAGCAGCTAAAAATTTATATACCAATGCCTCTTCTTTATATTTTGTGCCAAAATTATCTTCAATAAAAATGTCAAATGCCATTAATGAAGCGGTATATTTTTCTGTAATATAATATTGCTTAGCAATATCAAATGATTTTTTTTCTAATCTATTAACCAATTCATCATAATATTTATTGGCCAGTTCAATTTTATCAGATTGCGGAAACTTATCAATAAAATTCTGAAGAGCGGTTAAAGCCTTTCCTGTATTTGCTTGATCTCTACTTGATTTTGGGGAAGATAAATAATAGCTATGTGCCAAAAAGTATGTCGCCTCTTCTAGCTTAGAACTAGTTGGATAGTTCGCTATAAATTTATTAAAGTAGTACGATGATAAATCGTAACTTTTAGTATTATAATTAGCCTCTGCAACCATATATTGTATACGTTCCATTTGCGGCTTTGATCCATATTTAGGAATTACTTTTTCAAATAATTGGATAGATTTATTAAACTTACCTTCTTCAAAATATTGGGTTGCCAGTTTATACTGATCTTCAACTTTTCCTTTGTTCAATACCTTTTGATATTCACTACAAGCTGAAAGTAAAATGGTAATAACAATTAAAATACTAAATCTCTTCATTTGCTGCATTTTGCAAAAATACTTATTTAAATTCAAATTACATCAATTAATTATCAAAATTGATCTTTAAACCCCTTTACGCATTAGAAATTTACAATAGGATTAAAAATCATAACAGCAAAAATAATTTACTTTCTTAACTAGCTATTAAAAAAAGCCATAAAAATTTGTTAATACTTATTATTAGAACATGGTCAGTGTACCAGGAGTCTAATAATTATCTATAAAGTCATGTATTTTTTCTTGTAAGTCGGCACTGGCTCCTACTAATGGCAATCTTACATATTGCTCACAAATACCACGTTTTTTTAATAAGCTTTTTATACCTGCAGGATTCCCTTCCTCAAAAATATAATCAATAATATTCATTAATTTAAAGTGTAAATTACTCGCTATTTTTGCTTTGCCTTTTAAGGCTAAATGTATCATTTTAGAAAAATCTTTCGGGATCCCTTGTCCTATTACTGATATTACGCCATCACCTCCTGTTAAGGACATTGGCAATGCCATCATATCATCACCAGAGATCACCAGAAAATTTTCTGGTTTGTTTTGTATCAATCTAAATGCCTGATCCATACATCCGGCAGCTTCTTTTATTCCTATTATATTTGAACAATCAGAAGCCAGTCTTAATACCGTTTCCGGATTCATATTTACACCTGTTCTACTTGGCACATTATACAGAATTATAGGTTTGATACTTTGCTCCGATATGGCTTTAAAATGCTGATAAACACCTTCTTGTGTTGGCTTATTATAATAAGGAGTAACAGATAAAATGGCATCAAATGCAGATAAGTCTGTTTGCTGTATCTCGTCAATAACCAATTGCGTATTATTGCCTCCAATACCTAAGACTAGTGGTAATCTATTTTGATTTGTATTAACAATAGTGTCAATGACACTTTGTTTTTCATTAAGAGATAAAGTAGCAGACTCTCCGGTAGTTCCTAGCACCACCAAATAATCAATACCATTATCAATTTGAAAATTTACTAAGCTTTCTAAAGCTTCAAAATCAATATTTTTATCTTTTTTAAAAGGTGTTATTAAAGCAACACCAGTACCATGAAATTGTATCATTCAATTAAATTAAAAATCTGTAAATATTTTGCCAATTCATCATTAAAAATATCAATTTTATTCCCTTCTACAACAATGGTAAAATCATATAAATTTTGCATTTCCTCATTAGCAAAACCAACTTTAAATTTAGCATTAGATCTTATCGCAAGTACATCTGTAAATATGCTATTCCTATTGCAATAATTGATTAACATATCATAATCTGAATTGATAAAATCGGCTACATTTGCAGTTTTTGCTTTACCAAACATTCCCAAATCCTTTTCTGTAAAAGTATTATAATGTTGTGTTACAAAATCGTCTTTTAGGTTTTCAAAAATGAGTATCTCAAAATTTTTATGCGGCAATTTTAATTTCTGACTCAAATTTCTAGAAAGATCATATCCTCCAAACAGTCGAGAATCAGCCAAAACACCAATAGATTTTATTTTTTTTGGAATAGCTTCATCCCTTTTATTATCATTTCGGGAAAGTTTTTTTAATTGCTTTTCGTAAAATTGAGTGGCTGTTTTTTTCTTTAAACCTGTAAAATTCATTGTTTTTAACAATTATTGGGTAAAATTAGTTAATCAAAGTGTAATCAAATGGTATAATAAATAAATTAAACGAAAAATAGTTAAATGTTATTATTTTAACATCAGGTTTTATTTTAAAACTCTAAATAAAAGTAAACAAATTTGTTAGAAATTTTATGCTTATGCATATAAAAAATTAGAGAAGCAGTTTTTCAGGATTTAGATATTTTATTCAGCTTTGATCAATGCTTAATTGCTGTTGAACGACTGAATGAGCTCTTCTCTTGAATAATAGAAGAAAATTAGCTGTTAACCTGAGTATGATAAACGCTTTAATTAATTCTCACCTCTTACTTCATTTAACTTCATGGTCATAGAAATTGATTGATGTTCTACCCATCTATTATAATCTTCAATAACTTTTAGTCTCAAATCATTTTCCATATACCCTTCTTCTACCATTTGCTTAGAACCTGCAACCTTAGACCATATGCCTACTTTCGATTTATAATCTGTCCTATCCTTATGGTAAAACTCGTCTGCATTAATTTTTACAACAGATTTAAATCCGACTTTCTTAAATAATGCAGGTAGATCTTCAGCTATTTTATTATTCATACCCTAATCTCTTCGCCATTTCAAAAAAGCTTTGTAAAACAATTTCATACTTTCCGGTGGTTCCGGATTCCATATTATGGCATCATGATTATAATCTAGAATAGAAATATGTCCATCAGACTTTAACATAGATTTCATCTTTAACAAAGCATCCTCAGGTTTGGTTAACCATTGTAATACTCTAGCGGCAATTATTAAATCAAACTTAATTTTGGGGTCATACTCGAATAAATCGGTATGTAAAAGTTCTAAATTTCTTACTTGAGCATAAGATTTTTTACCACTATCTATAAACTTTTTTGTATTATCTATACCAATTATTTTTCCTGTAGCTCCAATAATTACTGCAATATCTTTAGAAATAGCACCTGTACCACAGCCAACATCTAAAACCCTGATTCCAGGTTTTAAAATGGGGCTTAAAGTTCTATAATCTATTGCTAAACTTCTATTATCAAAAATTTTAGTGGCTTCTTGACCGTCTCTTGTTATATGCTTATTCTTCTTCAATTGATCTCAATAGTTTATCCATACCATATTTATTGCAATCAATATTTAAAAGACTTCTCCGGATTCTTTTAATTTTTCAGCGTTTTCTGCAAGCTTTAATTCTTCAACAATTTTGTGAATATCACCATTGATAATATTACTTAAATCGTATAGGGTTAATCCTATTCTATGTTCAGTTACACGACCTTGAGGATAATTATAAGTTCTGATTTTAGCTGATCTGTCACCACTAGAGACCAATGAATTTCTCTTTGCAGAATCTTCAGCTAATTTCTTTTCCAGTTCTTGCTCGTACAAACGAGATCGCAACACTTTCATAGCCTTATCTTTATTTTTATGCTGAGATTTTTGATCTTGGCATTGAGCAACCAAACCTGTAGGTATATGTGTTAAGCGTACAGCAGAATAAGTAGTGTTTACAGATTGTCCTCCCGGGCCAGATGAACAAAAGTAGTCTACACGTATATCACTAGTTTTTAATTCAACATCAAACTCCTCAGCTTCAGGTAATACCATTACCGTTGCAGCTGAAGTATGTACACGGCCTTGCGTTTCTGTTTGAGGTACACGTTGCACCCGGTGTACACCAGATTCAAATTTCATATCGCCATAAACATCAGCACCAGATACGCTAAAAATAATTTCTTTAAAACCTCCTGAAGTTCCCTCACTCACATCTTCAATTTCTGTTTTCCAGCCTTTATCAGAACAATACTTGGTATACATACGATATAAATCTCCGGCAAAAATACTAGCTTCATCACCTCCTGTACCTGCTCTTATTTCTACGATCACATTCTTTGCATCTTCAGGATCTTTAGGAATCAATAAAAACTTAATTTCTTCTTCTAGCTTCCCTAATTTTTCAGTAGCCTCTTCAAGCTGTAGCTGTGCCATTTCAACCATATCCTTATCAGAACCATCATCAATAATTTCTTTAGCCTCATCAATACGGCTCAACACTATTTTATAAGCTTCACCTTTATCAAATATGTTCTTTAAGTCTTTATATTCCTTATTTAATCTAATATAGCGTTTTTGATCTGATATGATATCCGGTTGAATGATCAAATCTGACACCTCATCAAATCTTTGCTTTATTATCTGTAATCTACCTAACATCTGCTGTTTTTTTTTAAGAATGGCAAATTTAATCATTTTCTAGGATAATTAATTACTTCTATAGAATATTCTATTTAGAACACTTCTAAATTATAAAATTAATGTTTCAAAAGTTACATTTATAAATTATTAATTAATTAATTTCGCCTTATAAATTAAAAAAACAAAAAACATGAACTTTTTAAAGAAAAATCAAAAACACCAAAAAAACAATATAAACATGGTACGCAATACCTTGATGTTGTTTATGGCAATTTTAGCCATTACATTTACAAGCTGCGGAGATAAAAAGAAAGAAGATGCAAAAACAGAGGTTGAAACTGTAAAAGAAGAAGTGAAAAAAGAAATTGAAAAACCTGCTGAAGTTGCTTCTGATCAAGATCCTCAAATAGCTTTAGGGGAAAAATTATTTACAGAGAAAACTTGTACTACTTGCCACGCCATTGATACTAAAATTATTGGCCCTTCTGTAAAAGATATGATTAAAGTTTACGATGAAAAAGGTGGTAACCTTGTTAAATTTTTAAAAGGAAATTCAGATGCTATAGTAGATACTGACCCTGGTCAGGTAGCTATTATGAAAGCTAATTTAGATGGATTTGTAAAAGATATGACTGCAGAAGAGCTACAAGCCGTTGCTGCTTACATGCGTAAAGCCGGTAAATAAGAAAAAAATATAATTTTTTGGCAAAAGCATCCGCCTCAGGCGGATGCTTTTTTTGTTGTATCACCTCAATTAAATTACCTTTGCCTTATGGCTAGAAAAAATAAAAACAAAATTTTTGAAAATATAGAAGTTATTGATGCAGGTGCCAGGGGAAAATCTGTAGCCAAAGCTCCTGATGGTAGGATCATTTTCTTACCCAATGCCATCCCTGGAGATATAGTTGATATTCAAACATTCAAACAACGTAAAACATATTACGAAGGTAAGGCTATTAGTTTTAAAAGCTACTCCGATAAACGTGCTACACCAGTTTGTGAACATTTTGAGACCTGTGGTGGTTGCAAATGGCAGCATATGAAATATGAACATCAATTGTATTATAAAGAAAAAGAAGTCATAAATAACCTTACCAGAATTGGTCATTTAGAATTACCTAAGGCCACGCCTATTTTAGCTGCTAAAGAGCAATATTTTTATAGAAATAAAATGGAGTTTTCCTTTTCAAACAGTAGGTGGTTGAGTTATGAAGAAATAAACACAAAAGAACAAATAGACAATAAAAATGCCTTAGGCTTTCATATAGCCGGTATGTGGGATAAAATTTTAGACATTAACAAATGTCATTTACAAGAAGATCCTTCTAACGCTATTAGAAATGAGATCAAGTCATTTGCTATTGCACATGATTTAAGTTTTTTCAATCCTCGAGAACAAAGTGGTTTATTAAGAACTATGATGTTGCGTATAGCCTCAACAGGTGAAATTATGCTTGTGATACAGTTTTTTAAAGAAGACAATACCAAAAGATTGTTATTGTTGAATTATATAGCTGAAAAATTCCCTGAAATTACCTCATTGCAATATATTATCAATCAGAAAGCCAATGATACCATTTACGATCAAGAGGTAGTACTTTTTAAAGGCAGAGATCATATTTTTGAGACTATGGAAGGTTTGCAATTTAAGATCAACGCCAAATCTTTTTATCAAACCAATTCTGTACAGGCCTATGAGCTTTATAAAACAACTCGAAATTTAGCAGGATTAACCGGTAAAGAAATTGTATACGACCTATATACCGGAACCGGAACTATTGCTCAATTTATTGCAAAAAATGCAAAAAAGGTTGTAGGTATTGAAAGTGTACCTGAAGCAATTGCTGATGCTAAGGAGAATGCAAAAAATAATGAGATTAAAAATGTAGATTTTTTTGTTGGTGATATGGCCAAGGTGTTTACTGACCAATTTATTTTTGAAAACGGTAAGCCAGATGTTATTATTACAGATCCACCACGAGACGGTATGCATAAAAATGTAGTCGCACAATTGCTAAAAATTGAAGCTGACAGCATTGTATATGTCAGTTGTAATTCTGCTACACAAGCAAGAGATCTAGCTATATTGAACGAAAAATATAAAATTATCAGTACACAAGCAGTAGATATGTTCCCACAAACACACCATGTAGAAAATGTTGTACTTTTGAAAAAACGATAGAAATAGAATGTGTAAGACAGAAGATGGGAGATGAGAGATGAGAGATGGGAGATGGGAGATGGGAGATGGGAGAATAAAATTAATTGAAAATAAAAACTAACTTTATATTATAAATTAAACCTAAAGTAATATGAAAAAAACTATATTATTTCTAATTATAATCATTTTTCCAAGAATAATAATTTCTCAAAATGTTGATACGTTAGAAATTACTCCTACTGGAATTAATGGTTTTTTAGTCAAAAATTTTAACAATAAATCGTCTAAGGAATTGTACCTGTCAGTAAAAAAATGGGCAGAATATAATATTTATAATGCTGATTATTCTAACCATAGTGATGTTGAAGATGAGTATCTTTCATTTAAGATTGGTAAAATTTGTAGATTGAGCTATGAAGGCTCTAAAAAATGGGTATGGGATTTATCACTAGAAACTGAGATTAGATTTAAAAATAACAAAATAAGAATTGATATAGGGATTGCTAAGATGGATGGTGTTGGAGTTGTCGATGACTTATCTTTAGTTGGAGGTCCAATAAGAATGAGTATATATAATAAAAAAGGTGAATTAAAAAACAAAGGAGTTTACCTTAAGAAAACGCTTGACAACTGTTTAAATAATTTTGCAGAAAAAATATTTGATTCTATTGAGGGGGAAGTTGACTATAAAAAAGATGATTGGTAATATAAAATACCACATTTATTATAGAATGTTAAATTAAATAAAGAATACAATAATGTATAAACAAATTAGTATATATATAATACTCTTGACACTAATAATCAGCTGTGAACGAGATGAAATATGTATTGATCCTATTACTCCGCATCTTATCATCCGATTTTACGATACTGAAGACTTGGAAACATTTAAACCTGTGAATAATTTGCTCGTTAAAATTTTGGATAAAGAAATGGAGATTGTTACTACCGACACATTACTAGTTCCATTAAACGTATATGATACACAAACTACGATTATGCTGACAAAAAACAGTAAAGACAACACGCAATCAATACAAGACACACTTATCATCAACTATCAGGTTGAAAATGTTTTTGTTGGTCGTTCTTGTGGTTTTAAAAGTGTTTTTACCAATATAAATTATCAAAACACTAATAATTGGATAGTAAGTAAAGAAGTTATTAGCTTACAAATTGAAAATGAAGACAATGCACATCTTAAAATATTTCATTAGTATCATTTTTCTACTGTGCTCTACAATTTCTTTTTCACAAGGAATCGGTTCACAGCAAAATGATACTATTTATAAAAATAAATATGGATTACGTGTGGGTATAGACCTATACAATCCTGTTTATACATTTATTGATGATAGTAGAAAGGGATTGGAATTGGTTGGAGATTATAGAATTTCCAGCAAATTGTTTATAGCGGCTGAATTGGGTTACGTAGAAAATACTACTGATGAAGATTTCGTAAATTTTACTACCAATGGCTCTTATATAAAAGCCGGAGTAGATTATAATGCCTATGAAAATTGGTTGGATATGGAGAATATGATCTATGTTGGTTTTAGGTATGGATTTAGTTCATTTAGTCAAACGCTAAATAGTTTCACTATAAATAACGATCCTTTTTATGATAACATTAGTGAAGTAGAAACAGGTGAAAAATTGGATGGCTTAAATGCACATTGGGGTGAAATTGTATTAGGGGTTAAAGCTGAATTATTTAACAATTTATATTTGGGATTCAGTTTTAGTGGAAAAAAAATACTTAGCTCTAAACAGCCTGATAATTTTAAAAATTTATTTGCTCCTGGTTTTAACAGAGTGTTTCTAAACAATTCCGGCTTTGGTATAAATTATACCATTTCTTATTTAATACCATTATATAAAAAGTCTAAACAATAATTTTTTTTTAATTTTACTTTATGAAATCGTATTAATTTTTCTATTTTTTAAAAATAAAAAGGAAAACGAATATTATTATAAATTTATAAAACATGCAAAATATACCGAGTGTAAATCTATCAGATTTTTTATCTGATAAGCCTGAAAAAAGACAAAAATTTGTCAACGAAATTGGCAAAGCTTATGAAGAAATTGGTTTTATTGCCTTAAAAGGACATTTTTTAAATGATGCTTTGGTTGAAAACTTATACTCAGAAATTAAAAATTTCTTTGACTTGCCTATCAAAACAAAACAATCTTATGAAATTGAAGGGCTTGGCGGACAAAGAGGGTATGTATCCTTTGGAAAGGAAAGTGCCAAAGGCAAAAAAGAAGGCGATTTAAAAGAGTTTTGGCATTTTGGCCAATATGTTGAAAATAATCCTGAATTAGCATCTGAATACCCTGATAATGTTATAGTTAACGAGCTGCCTAAATTTAATTCAGTAGGAAAAGAGGCTTTTAAAATGTTAGAAAAAACCGGAATTTATGTATTACGAGCTTTGGCTCTGTTTTTAGATTTAGATGAACATTATTTTGATAATTATGCCATTAATGGAAATAGTATTTTAAGACCTATACATTATCCTCCAATTACCAAAGAACCAAAGAATTCTGTGAGAGCAGCTGCACATGGTGATATAAATTTGATTACTTTATTAATGGGTGCCCAAGGTAAAGGCTTACAAGTTCAAAATCACAAAGGCGAATGGTTAGATGCCATTGCTGAGCCTGATGAATTGGTAATTAACGTAGGCGATATGCTATCGCGTCATTCAAATAATAGGTTAAAATCAACCATTCACAGGGTAGTTAATCCACCTAAAGAGAAATGGGGTACCTCACGTTATTCCATTCCGTTTTTTATGCATCCTATTAGTGAAATGCCTCTGAATTGTTTAGAAAATTGCATAGATAAAGATCATCCTAAAAAATATGATGATATTACTGCCGGTAAATTTTTAAATGAACGTTTAATAGAATTGGGTCTGTTAAAGAAATAGAGAGCATATTTATCATCTATCAAAATTATTAAAAGTGGATTTACAAGATCAATTAAAAAACTTATTTCCAGATCATGAAGAAAGTCCGTCTTCTAATCAAACTAAAGGGAATAAAGAAAGTGATATTTGGCTTCAAGACGAACCCATTATTTGCAAATATGAAAAACGTAAAGGAAAACCTATTACTATTCTTGAGGGCTACACCGGAGCCAAAGAAGATTTTAAAAGACTAACAAAAGAGTTAAAAACAAAATTAAGTGTTGGAGGTAGTTTTAAAAATGATATAATTATTATTCAAGGTGATTATAGAGATAAAATTATGACTTTATTAAAGGATAAGGGGTTTTCAGTAAAACGTGTAGGCGGTTGAAAAAATGGGTTGTTATAGGATGTAGGAAAAAAATAGTATTAATTAAAAAAAGGTTTTTATGAAAAGAGTAGTTAATTTCTTGATCTATTTTCTAATTCTTATTGTTATTGCATTTTTTATAACAGGCTTAATTTATAATAATGAAATTAAAAATGGAAGCTTAACTTTTACTAGCAATTGGCAAGGCGAATTTATTGATATTGATGGTGAAAAGATTAGATATCTCCAACAAGGAAAAGGTCCAGATATATTATTAATACACGGTATGCCTGGTTCTATTGAAGATTGGCAGCCCATCATTGATAGCCTCTCTACAAACCATAAAATTACGGCTTTTGACAGACCTGCTAATGGATTCAGTACTGCAAATAATTATGATTACACCCTAAAAGCCAATGCAATATTGGCAAATAAACTTATAGATAAACTACAATTAGATTCAGTAATAGTAGTAGGTCATTCTTATGGCGGATCTATTGCGGCAACAATGGCAACTATCAAAAATAACAAAATAAAATCTTTTGTAATTGTTGCTTCTGCATTATATCAATTCTACCCGGAAACACTTTTTAAAATTACATCTGCACCAGTTGTTGGTAAAGGTATAACTACACTGATCACTAAGACCGTAGCCGCTAAAAAAATTGAAGAGGGTTTGTTGCATGCTTTTGCAGGAAATAGGGCAATTTTAACTGACAATTTTTTAGTAACACGTACACAATTATGGTCGCAACCCAAAGTGTTTTATAGTGTTTCTAACGAGCAGGTAAATTATGCTCAAAATCTTAGCGAAGCTTCACCCAATTATAAAAATATAAATAAAAAAATTAGTATCCTTATTGGCGATAAGGATAGAGTCTTTACCATAGAAGACTGTAAAAGGCTAAAGAATGAAGTGATTAACGCTGAACTTTTAATGTTAGAAAACACAGCTCATTATATTCAATTTGAACGCACTGATGAGTTATTAAAAATTATTAAAAAACATGTTACATATAATGAATAAAATAGCTCCTTCTGAACTTATTATAAATCCCGATGGTAGTATCTATCATTTAAATTTAAGACCTGAACATATTGCCGATACTATAATTTTTGTAGGAGATCAAAACAGAGTTCCTAAAATATCAAAGCATTTTGAAAGCATAGAATGCGATATCCAAAAAAGAGAATTTAGAACCATAACCGGTACCTATAAAAATAAGCGAATATCTGTTATTTCAACAGGAATTGGTCCTGATAATATTGACATAGTAATGAATGAATTAGATGCATTGGTCAATATCAATTTAGAAACCAGAACCATTAAAAAAGAACATCAGCAACTTCAAATAATTAGAATAGGTACATCCGGGTCTTTACAAAAGGACATTCCGGTTGACAGTTTTGTATTGGCTTCTTATGGTCTGGGACTAGACGGCACCATTCATGCCTATGCATGTGAGCATATTCTAGAATCAGAAATAGAAGGTGCTTTTATTAAACATACCCAATGGAATGAAAGAAAAGCAAGACCATATATAGTAAAAGGCAGTGAAAGACTAGAAAAAAAACTATTTAGTCACCAAACTTTTAAAGGTTTTACAGCAACGGCCAATGGTTTTTATGGTCCACAAGGTCGGGTATTGCGTTTGGCCATACAAGATCCTAATCTTAACACAAAAATTGATAATTTTAATTTTAAAGGACTAAAAGTTACCAACCTTGAAATGGAAACTGCTGCCATCTATGGTTTGGCAAAATTATTAGGTCATAAAGCCCTATCAATGAATGCCATTATTGCCAACAGAGCAAATGGCACTTTTAGTACTGACCCTTATAAAACGGTAGACGCGTTAATTCAATATACTTTAGATAAACTGGTAGATTAGTGGTATGAATATTGAAGAATACAGATCGTATTGTTTAACTAAAAAAGGAGTAACTGAATCTTTTCCTTTTCCTAAACTGCCCAATGTTTTAGTTTATAAAGTATTAGGCAAAATATTTACAGCAACTGATGTAAACTCGTTTAATAGTATTAGTGTAAAAGCACATCCTGATGAGATAGAAGCATTAAGGGTACAATTTTCTTGCCTAGATACGCAAGCCTATATGCATAAAAAACATTGGAACAAAGTGATGTTAGACCATTCTGTTGAAGATAGCTTAATTTATAAATGGATAGATGTCTCTTACTTATTAGTGGTTCAAAACCTTACAAAAAAACAATTGTTAGAATTAAAAATGTTATAATGCAAAAAGTAATTATTGGCGGTGTGCCTGAACATTTTAACTTGCCTTGGCACTTGGCTATAGAAGAAGGTAAATTTAACCAAGCTGGAATTGATGTACAATGGAAAGAATTTCCAGGTGGCACAGGTGCTATGTCTGCTGCTTTACGCGATGGCAGTATAGATGTTGCTATTATTTTAACCGAAGGTATCATAAAGGACATTACCGAAGGCAACCCCAGTAAAATTGTAAAGATACATGTAGAATCTCCGCTGCTATGGGGTATTCACGTCGCTGCAAAATCGAAATTTAATACAATTTCTGAATTAGAAAATGCCAATATTGCTATTAGTAGATATGGTTCAGGATCGCAATTAATGGCAAAAGTAAATGCTCAAATACATGGTTTTGATATAGAAAACTTACAATACAAACTCGTTAAAAACCTAGAAGGAGGAATTAAAGCATTAACCAAGGGTACGGCTGATTATTTTATGTGGGAACATTTTACTACAAAACCATTGGTAGACCAAGGCATTTTTAGAAGAATTGATAGTATAACTACGCCATGGCCATGTTTTGTGATTGCAGTTCGTAATACTGTATTAGAAGAACAAGCAGTTACTATTCAATCCATTATTACTGTATTAAACAAACAACTTGAGTTATTTAAAAATCCTTTAGAAAACCCAGATCTAATTCAAATGTTTTCTAAACGATATCATTTAAGAACTGAAGATGTAATTACATGGCTAACCATAACAAAATGGAATCAAGAAAAATCTATTTCAAAGAAATTAATCATTAGCATTCAAAATAAACTAGTTGACTTTAACGTTATAAGAAACACAATACCTTTAAATACGTTAATTAAAGAGCTGTTTTAAATTTAGATTTTAATCAATAAACCAACCAAAGTTGTTTCTATTATGAAATGACAAATAATGCAATCAACCAACCAAATTAAACCGTTCTAATATATCATTAGAGCGGTTTTTTATTTCTAATTTGTTTTATGCTCTTATTATCGTTTACAAGAATCTTATTTTACCAATACTCCAATTTATAGTGAAGCATCTTATCCAATTCTTTAGTATTTGCATTGGTTTTTTTCTTAATTTGGTATGATAATAGTTTTTACATTCGAAAGAGCAGAACCGCTTATCATTTCTTCCTTTTAATTATTTTTCACATATTTTACATTCCATACTTTTACGAAGGTATTGTTTTTATGGGGAAAATGATTTATCCGTTTTTAACGGTTAATAAACGTTTACATTCACTTAGCAGTTTTTTATCTGCCTAAAGTAATTTCAAAAGAAGAAGTGTTATCAATAAGTGTTTTAAAATTGTTTTACAAGCAGCCAAAAAAGCTAAAATCACAAGACGAGTAACGCCACATATGCTTAGACATAGCTTTGCAACACATTTATTAGAAAACGGAACTGATTTAAGGCATATTCAATTATTAATGGGACATAACTCAACAAAAACTACTGAAATATACACGCATGTTGCTACAAATACTTTTACAAATCTAAAAGATTTATTACCTTAGCACATAATGGGTATATAGTTACCAGTAACTATATACCTACGTTGGGCGTCATTTGGAATATAACATCCTAACAGAGATAAAATTTTGTTTATAAAAATGCTATAGACAGAAGATTTATTATTGTTCTAATCATGCAAAAAAGAATTTTAATCATTAATAATGAGACTCATTTTATAGATGATTTGACTACTGCTTTGAGTCAACATAAAATAGAGATAAGAGATTTCCAGACGGTGCAACCCGCAGATGTCGAGGGGTATGATTCTGTTATTTTATCCGGCGGTGGCACTGTGGGTGAGGTGTCGGATAGCGAGCAACTATACAAAAGTGAAATCAAAATAGTCCGTGAATCAAGGGTGCCTATTTTTGGTATTTGTGAAGGATTCCAAGTTATTGGGAAAGCTTTTGATTCCGATTTCCAAATCTTACCAATTTACAGACAAGGGGTTAATAATGTTCGGATATTAGTTGATGATCCAATTTTTCGGGATATAAAAAAGTTAGAACTACGTGTGTTTGAATATCATCATATAGCAATTAAACATCTTAGTGATGAGTTAATTTCACTAGCCGTTTCGGATGATGGAATTGAAGTGATGAGACATAAAAATAAATTAATTTATGGTTCTCAGTTTCACCCTGAAGAACTGCAAGATGGAAATAACGGACATACAATTTTGAATAATTTTCTTTCAATGGTTTGATGAATATATTATTACTATCAATGGACATAGTCAATTGCCACGGAATAATTCTGCTGGAGCTTTTCGCTATGAAACCATTTCTAAACTATTGGACGTCATTAAGAATAAAAGATGAATAAACTCACGCGACAAAGGAAGAAGGAGCTTGGATTAGGAGAATTAATAGCGATTGCCTTAGGAGGAATGGTTGGAGGAGGAATTTTCTCAATTTTAGGTATAGCCACAGAAAACATAGGGAACGCAACACCGATTGCTATACTTATTGGAGGCGTTTTGGCTTTGTTTGCAGCTTATTCCTATGTAAAATTAGCACTCCTTTATAGAGATGAAGGTGCAACATATTCATTTTTCAAAAAATCTTTTCCACAAAGTAAGCTCGCTTCATCTGTAATCGGGTGGTTAATTGTTTTTGGATATATCAGTACTTTAGCTTTGTATGCATTTACGTTCGCCTCTTATTTCTGTAGTCAAATTGAAACCCTAAATAACCCAATATGGCATAAAATCATTGCAGGACTTATAATCTCAATTTTTGCGATAATCAATTTAGTTAGCGTAAAGGGAATGGGCAAATTAGAAGATATATTAGTCTATTCTAAAATTGTAATTTTGTTGTTTATATCAGGGTTACTAACTGGCAAAGGTGATATTCAAAATCTACTTCCACTATTTGAAAGTCAAACTACACTTACTCAAATCTTAATTGTATCAGCAATAACTTTTGTAGCCTATGAAGGGTTTCAATTGGTTATTCATGCCTACAATGAAATGGACAATCCACAAAAAAATATTCCAAGAGCAATTTATTCATCAATTGCGATCGCAACTTTGCTTTATATAATTCTTTCAATTGCTGCACTATCTGCCATTCCTAAAGAAATGATCATTGCAGATAAAGAGTATGCCCTAGCTGCTGGAGCTAAAACCTACTTAGGGCAATTCGGACAGTTTATTGTGATTTTTGGAGCATTATTAGCTACTTCAAGTGCAATAAGCGGAACCCTTTTTGGTGCATCCCGCCTAATGGCTGTAATAGCCAATGACGGATATTTTCCAAAATCTTTAGGAAGAAAGATTAAAACTCATATTCCAAACAAAGCCATTATAACTATGAGTGTTTTAGCTTTTGTATTACTAGCTACAGGAGGTTTGCAAGTTATATTAGAATTTGGAAGTATCACATTTATTATCGTTTCATTGTTAATGGCTTATACGAATTACAAAAAACGGATTGAAACAAATTCTTCTTTAGTAATAACAATTGCTGCACTAGTTGGGTTGTTAATTGCTGGATTACTAATAATATATTTTGAATTCACTGAAAACAAAGAGCAGTTTCTGTACATAATAATCATATACATTCTACTTGGTATAGGGGCGTTTTTCTATTCAAAGAAGAGTAAAACGAACGCCCAACAAAGTGTATAGTTCATTGCTTTGTCAAGTGCTTATTTGGAAAATTCCTTCGGAATTTTCTCTGGTTCGTGTTTGTTTACTAAATTAGTTGCTTAACCATGCAACTAACCATACACAAACCGTTAGCTGTCATTTGAAAATGATAAAAATTAATAAATCAAATTACGAATTTTATAAAGAAATCTTCAAAGTTATTTGGGAATTTGAAGCAAAGGATAGGAAAATTGATCCAAATGCGGATTTTTCTCCTCTAAATGTGTTAGAGAGTTGGGAAAAGGAAAGTGATGCTTTGGCAAGAAAAGGGTTGAGAGAAGGTTTGAGAGATTCATTGACTGGACTTAAGCATTTACCAATTGGTCTAAGAGCGGAATTGAATAGGAATTTGACTTCCAAAAATTTCCCTTCAATTAATGTTCTGACTTCTCAAGTTAGAAATCTACCTAAAAAAGTTCTGAAAAAGGGAAAAATTAAGAATCTGGACGAATATTACGTAATAAAGGAGGTTCTGGACGATATGGAATATGAAATAACCGAATTGGAACGGAATGAATTGAGTAAAATATTTGCCGAATTTGAGAAGAATTATAAAGATAAAAACGACAGCTAATAACTAAGCGTTCGTGTGGTGCGAAGCACCCAACATGAACGCCGTGTTGCTCTATTATGGTTTTCTCGTAAAGTTTATGTATTTGGGATAGTATTTTTTTAGCTGTATTTTTTTTATTTTGCTTACTAACTCATCAAATTTTCTTTTTCTTTTTTAGTCTTTTTCTATTTGATTTACTTTTCTGTGTTTTGACTGTTATGTTTGATTCATTTTTTTACTTTTTAGACACTATGAATTTAGGTCGCAAAAGCAACTATTTGACATGCTGTTTATTATGTTTTTTAATCTTTTCTAACCAATACTTTGGCGGTCCTCTTGCATCAAACTGAAAAACAATTTGTAAACTGTGGTTTTTACATTTTGGGCATTGATCATTCTTTGTTTGTATGAATTCTACGGGTAGCGTAAAATCAAGTTTATCTTGTAATTCACTTAATTTCTTTCTTTTCCAATAACTGCTCAATATTCCATAATGCCTGATTCTAACAAATCGTTTTGGTAAAATATGTAATGAAAAACGCCTTATAAACTCTTTTTGTGTTAATGACATTGTTTTCTTCTTAGCCCCTTGCCTGTAATCTTTGTACCTAAAAGTTACTTTATCTTTTGATAAATTCTTTATCCGATGATTACTGATGGCTATTTTATGGGTATATCTACCAAGGTATTCGATAACTTGTTTTGGACCACCAAAGGGACGTTTTGCATAAACAACCCATTTATGTTTGTATAGTTTTGGATAAAATTCGTAAGGTATTTGTGGCAATCCTTTTCTTAGTAAGGCAACAAATTTTCCTCTGAAAACTTTACTGATAGCCTTAACCGGAAAAAGTATTTTAGAGGCTTTTGCCGATTTTAAGAGTTTGACCCTTTTCCATTTGCCTTGCTTGTTAACTCCTCCTGCTAGAACGATACAATGTAGATGTGGATGTAAAGACAAGTTTTGTCCCCAAGTATGGAGTATAGCAATCATGCCCATCTTTGCACCTATCCATTTGTTATCTTTACTAAATGCTTCTATAGTTTGCCAACAGGCTTTAAACAAAATGGAATAAATTTCTCTTGAATATTGCAAAGCATACACATTGAGTGTATCGGGTATAGTAAACACAACATGGTAATAAGCAACAGGTAAAAGTTCTGATTGCCTTTGCTGTATCCACTGTTCTTTTTTGTGTCCTTGGCACTTTGGGCAATGACGATTTCTACAACTATTATAACTTATCTGGAGATATCCACAGGAAATACAAGAATCAATATGCCCACCTAATTTCGCTGTTCGACAGCTCTTTATAGCACTTAAGGTGCGT
>Ga0209633_10000613_pt1 | contig 40517 bp, 48 predicted proteins | sample Cruoilmetagenom1_FD_187290 | JGI IMG/M metagenome (GOLD analysis project Ga0209633, IMG submission 187290) | Oil polluted marine microbial communities from Coal Oil Point, Santa Barbara, California, USA - Sample 1 (SPAdes) (version 2) | ecosystem: Environmental > Aquatic > Marine > Oil seeps ...
CTGGGATCTGAATATGGCGAACAATGCAGAAAAGGGCATCGCCTATTGGTGTAATGTCCGAAGTGGTCAGAAAGCCTTGATCGAACATGCCGAGCTTAACCTGAAAGCTTATGCTGGCATGGCTTGACCTCCCCCGCCGCGCTGCACGCTCTCAGTTGCCATCAGAGCGTTTTTAAGTCTTTAACGACAGTTGACATCCTCACCGCCCTTAACGACGGGGTTTTACGGTGCATCGGATAATAGAGGACTGAACAAATGCCTACAACTCGAGAATTAGCTCGTATATACAGAGAAGCCCATAACATAATGAGAAATGTTGATGGCCTTCAACCACAAGAGGCATTTGATGAGTTATTAAAGTACCTTTTTTTTAAGCAGAATCATGAGGTTATAACGAAGGATATTAAACCAATTGCTTTCGAAAAGGTGAGAAATCTTTTTTCAGGCTATTTAGGAAAAACAAACTCATGGTCATCTGAAATATGGCGAGAACACGAGATATTTTTAAGTGATGAGTGTTTATCAGATATTCATAGCTTGCTATTTCCTATCGAGTTTTCAAAAATAAACTATGACGTAAGAAGTCATGCGCTAAAAGAGTTTCTTACGCCTGATATAAGAAAGGGATTAGGTATATTTCTAACCCCTGATGATGTCGTCTCTGCAATTGTTGACTTTATACCAAACCACATAAAGCTAAAGGTCGAAGACCCAGCTTGTGGGTCAGGGACATTTCTAATTGAATATCTAAAGAAGCTTAATACCAAAAAGAAAACAACAATTTTCGGAATTGATAAAAGCCCTAGAATGCTATTATTAGCAGACCTAAATTTAGGTCACTTTCCAAAAGTAGTCTTTGAAAAAACATTAACTGACTCACTAAGAAATATAGAAACAAATGATGAGTTTGACGTTGTTTTTACAAACCCGCCATTTGGTGTTTCACTAGATGCCAGAGATTATGATTTTAGTAATTATATAAGTTGTAAGGATGCAACAGGCTACCCGCTTAAAAAACAGACTAGCGAAATTGTTTTTATTGAGCGTTGCTTACAAAAACTAAAGCCAGGCGGTACGCTGGCTATAGTAATACCGAAAAGCATTGCGACAAACAACACTCTACAGGTGGCAAGGTCTGCATTAAGTGAATATGGATATATTTATGGTGTTATGAGTTTGCCCCCAGAGACATTTGCATCAACAGGCACTCAAACCACAACTATTGTTCTATTTGCTAGAAAATACAAGAATGAAAAAGAAAAATATGAACCAATAGATTTGGCTCTTGCTACTATTGATAATGTCGGCTTTGACTCTACTGGTAGAAAACGAGACGGAAATATACTTCCTTATTTCGCTGATGTCATGAATGATGCTATTAATACCGGAAAGCCTTGTAAATTTGTTGAGCTAATATCCTATGCAACAAAAGCTGAATCTTTTGAGAAACTTTCAGATGTGTTTATTGTTAAATCAAAAAATAAAAATGATCTGCTCTTAGGTGATATATGTCAGTTTATTGGAACAGGTCGAACCCCGGCTAGAAAGGATTATTCAGAAGAAGGGAATTTTTTAATTAAAGTAGGAAATCTTACTGGGTCGGGTATTAAATGGGAGGCAAGAGATAGAAACTTTATTAGTAATGAGGAGACTGAAAAAAGGCAAAGAGCAAAAAAACCATTAATTCTAATGGAGGGAGATATTCTATTGACATCTTCTGCACATAGCCCTGTATATATTGCTAAAAAGAGTGATATTTTTACCGGAATCCCAAGCTTTCTCAAAACAACACATGTTTCATTTGTTGGTGAGGTAATGCTGTTGAGAGTAGATTCAACTAAAATTGACCCTTATTTGCTATTAGCATTTTTACGCTCCACTGAAACTATAAATACCATTCAGAAAATGGTGCGAGGGCAAACTGCACACCTTCACCCCAAAGATATATCTCAATTAGTTATTCCAAAATATATATTTAAGGCTGGCAGTAATTATGAAAAAGCTGCTGAGGTTATAAGAGAGCAACACTTGCTTAGTGAAAAAATGAATAGTCTAATTGCAATGCAAGCCAACTTACTTGGAAATAACGAAAGCCTTGCCGTGGTCTAGCGCCTTTTATGGTTTGGTACGCATTCCGGCAGAACCGCCGCTCTGCACGCTCTCAGTTGCCATCAGAGCGTTTTTAAGTCTTTAACCATTAGATTATATTAACAACAACTGTAAAAACGCTCTCAGGCTCTCTCACGAGCTATACCCCCATCTTTCTCATATCCCGCTAAATTGTAACTCCCACCCTGCCGAACCTTTTTTTGTTGTTTTTTTATTTTTGGTTAAAAATCCTTACTTTCCAAGCTTTAAAAAACTTTAAAAGCTTTCAGGCATCGTACTTGCTTGATATTAAAGGCTTTTTCAGGAGATAAAAGTACAAATTTATGGTTATAAAAGTACAAATTTATGGTTATAAAAGTACAAATTTATGGTTATAAAAGTACAAATTTATGGTTATCTCCAACAAAGTCATTGATTTGTACGTATAATCAGACTAATATACATAAAATTTTTGTTAGTCCTTATACTTACATGGTGATGAATGAATAATAATCTTGTAGTAAGGAAGCATAACGATATGATTGAAGCGTGTTACAGGTTGAGCGTTCCAGAAATGCGTTTAATCCTCTCATGTGTCGCTCAAATCGATTTCGAGCAACACATTAAGCCCATTAAACCTAATCAACCGTTTTATATTTCCGCCGTGGAATACGCTGAAATATTTGGCGTGAGAATGAATAATGTGTATGCGGAAATTGAAAAAGCGGTGGGCGATCTATGGGACGCGGAATTGACCATTGAAAGAGAGAATGAACCACTACTACACACCCGCTGGATACAATCCAAAGCAGAGTATGGGAACGGCGGCGCTGAAATATTGTTCGCAGATGCAGTGCTGCCATATCTGACTGAGTTACACGAGAAAGGAAATTTCACTATTTACAGGCTCGATAGCGTTGGTGCATTGAAATCGATTTATGCGCTTCGGCTCTATGAGCTATTGGCTCAATATAAAAAAATCGCAAGGCGTGAAATTCAGCTACGAAAACTCAAAGAAATATTTTGCTTGGGTGATAAATATCCAGATATGTGTAATTTCAAAAGACGGGTTCTTGACGCCGCCATTACTGAAATAAATACTAAAACAGATCTGACGGTATCCTATGAAAATGTTAAACAAGGCCGCGCAGTGGTTAGTCTTGATTTCACTATCAAATCTAAAAATTTCACTATCAAATCTAAAAAAAATAGTTTGACGAAAAAAACTGGGAAAAAATACCTTTCAGAAATCGAGGTCAAGCAAATGGCTCGAACAGGCGAAACGTGGAAGGCCTTGTACGACAGACTTGAGAAAGATGGCTATACGTTCGACAGGCGTCAATAGCTCTTGATTTCAGTTGGTTTCAAGAAAATCACTAAACAATGCTCTATCACGTTCGTCGGTGATTTCACTCACCAGACGCACAAAATCTTCTCTATTCCATTCGTTCGCTTCAACTTTAGCGCGGACGAGTGCGCCAACGAGTTCATTCTTGCGTTTTTCTTTGAATTTTTGTTCTTTGTTCATTTGTAGTCTCGTTCTTTGTTCATTTGTAGTCTCCGCCCCGCTGCCGGTTTTGGTTTGGGTGAAGCAAGTATAACGCTAAAATAACTGGTAAAAACACTCTCAAGCTCTCTCAGGAGCTATGAATCTGGATCTAGGCTAGATTCGTTTCAAAAACAAAATTCAAAAACAAAAAGCAGACAAAAACTTACCCACCCCTGCCGATTGCTTGCGATACTCCTAAAGGTCGCCCGCAATCAACAGGCATGGATAAGTTTTGTCCTTAATCAAACCGCTTAACAAGAAATAAGAAGGGGATTGGCTACAGGCCGCATTCCTATAGGGTTGATTTTTCGATTTTATTGGTTTCAAACCCCTATATCATTGGTACAGCGCCCCATAAAAAAGCTCGACAAGCCTCATAATATTTGATATTATGAGGTTTCAGGTTTGTTTTGTAAGTGTTAAAGCATCAAAATATTGAAAAAAAAAGGGCTTGAACCCATGATTGATTTAAAAAAAAGATACGCTACAAATCCATTCCTGAACGAAATGATCATCACGCCTTCAAAAAAACAAGTGAAAATCTCGCCGATTGGCCTGAATAACAATGTTTTGGTTAATCAAGCCACTGGAGAGGTACAGGGGACCCATATCATGACCTATAAACAGGTTGATTCCAGTGAGTTTGTGAAATTATTTGCGGCGAATGTAGGCCTGACGTTCGATCTTAAAGCGGCGGGGGTAAAAGCTTTTAACGTTTTGTTGTGGGCGGTTCAGTATACCGCGATCAATCGAGACGAGGTTGTTTTAGATAGTCTCGTATTAGAAGAATTCACAAAAACGCATAATTTAAAACTGTCTTTGACAGTTTTTCAACGAGGATTAAACGAATTGGAAAGAGCGCAAATCATCGCAAAAACAAAAAGAAAAGGCTTTTACTTTATCAACCCTAATTTTGTATTTAACGGGGATCGAATAGCGTTTACTACGCTAATTCAACGCCAGCAAGAAGTTATTGAATCCACGGACTAAATAGAAAAAACAAACTAACTAAGGGGTAATTTATGAGCGCATCAGATGACCTATTGAATGAAACCAAAGGGCATAAATTCGCAACGGTTTTAGCCGATCCTCCGTGGCAATTTCAAAACCGCACCGGGAAAATTGCGCCTGAGCATAAGCGATTATCTCGTTATGAAACGATGGCGTTGCAAGAAATTAAAGATCTTCCGGTTGGCGCTATTTCAGAAAATACAGCTCACTTATACCTTTGGGTCCCGAATGCTTTTTTAGCAGAAGGTTTAGAGGTTATGTTTCATTGGGGATTTGCGTATAAAACCAATTTAATTTGGTGCAAAATAAGAGAAGATGGCGGCCCCGATAGACGCGGTGTTGGATTCTATTTTAGAAATGTAACAGAAGTAATTTTGTTCGGTGTTCGAGGTAAAGGGGCAAGAACTTTGCCGCCAGGAAGAAGCCAAGAAAATATCATATCTTCACGCAAACGTGAACATAGTCGAAAACCAGATGAACAATATAAATTAATTGAAGATTGCAGTTGGGGGCCAAGAATAGAGTTATTCGCCAGAGGTCAAAGGGAAGGCTGGTTTTCGTGGGGAAATCAGGCCAAGAGCAGCGGCAGATAAAAATGATTATTTAGCTCGCAGTTCTATATATGGCACAGCCTTATCTCTAAATCACTAAAACAATGTTCTATCACGTTCGTCGGTGATTTCACTCACCAGACGCACAAAATCTTCTCTATTCCATTCGTTTGCGGCAACTTTAGCGCGGACGAGTGCGCCAACGAGTTCATCAGAATGTATTCGCACTGGAGACCCCGGCATGAATGCCGGGGAGGAAAGTGCGCCTCCTATTGTTATTTGTGTATGAAGAGCGTATCATATTTCCTATATGAAACGCACGGTATCCCTCAAACTTATTTCGACTGCTGAACAGTCGGCTGCGCTGGCTGCTCTTGCGGACGCCTTCGCCAGTGCCTGCAACGCCATAGTTCCGTTCGCCGTCGAGCATCGCTGCTGGAACCGTGTGGCGCTGCACCATCTGACTTACTATCCGGTGCGCGAACTCCTGCCTACGCTTGGCAGCCAGATGGTGTGCCAAGCCGTGCACCGCGTGGCCGATGCCTACAAGACGCTCAAGGCCAACAAGGGCATTGCCAAGGACAAGCCTGTTCCGGCCATCTGTTTTCGACCAACGGCGGTCAACTTCGACAAGCGCACCTACTCGATCAAAGGCAATATGCTCTCGCTGTTCACCCTCGACGGGCGCATCAAGGTTCCGTTCGTCTGCGGCAAGCATCAGAGCAACTTGCTTGCCAGTGGTGCGCCCAAAGAAGCCAAGCTGGTTGTCCTCAAGGGCATCTGGTATTTCAATCTCGTCCTCGATCTTCCCGATACGCCGCCAGTTTCCGGCGGGGTGCTCGGCCTTGATGTTGGCGAGAATAACCTCGCCGCTACCAGCACAGGCAAGGTGCTCGGGGGCGGGAAACTCCGGCATGACCGGGACATCTACCTTGCCAACCGCCGCCGTCTCCAGTCCAACGGTAGCCGGGCTGCTAAACGCAAGCTCCGCGCTATCTCCGGCAAAGAACAGCGGCACGTCAAACATGTCAACCACGAAACCAGCAAGGCCATTATTGCCGAAGCAATCCGCTCCGGCGGCGGTGAAATCCGCATGGAAGACCTGACCCACATCCGCGCCAACATCAAGGCCGGAAAGCGCGTCAGGACGCGGCTGCATCGATGGGCCTTTCGGCAGTTGCAGGACTTCGTTTCCTACAAGGCCGAAGCTGCTGGGCTTCGTATTGTGTTTGTTGATCCTGCGTACACGAGCAAGACCTGCTCGGCTTGCGGGACCATCGGAAAACGGGAGCGGCATCGCTTCTCCTGTGAGTGTGGAACTCGGCTGCACTCGGACGTTAATGCGTCCAGGAATATTGCCGGGTTCGCCTTGCCTATCGGCTTGGCGAGGGCTGCCTGTAAACCAGCCTTTAAATTCGCGCATCAGGTTCGTCCTGCTGTAGTGGAAAGCCCAGTCCTTTAGGACGGGGTTGTTTACTCCTGCGTTTTTCTTTGAATTTTTGTTCTTTGTTTACTTTCCTTTTAAGGTTTGATCTGATTAATCCCCCCCCGCCCCCAGGGGGCTGCTCGCCGCAAGCAGGGGCCATGATTTCAAAAAAGAAAACATGCCCCCAGACACAGCGTATTGCGCCCAAATCGAGTAAAGCCCCAGCCACGCCCCCCACAGGGTCGTGGTGCTTCGCAGGCTGTGACACGATTTGAGGCGGCAAAGAAAAATCTCGCATCCTGCATTTCTTGTTGAATACTTGGCCCACGTATAAAATCAACTATGCGGATACAGGTGGTTGGTTGGGTACGCGGGCCTGCCTTTGGCGCCCGAGAATGGCACCATTAGGTTATTATATATCGTAATATTACCGGGAACAAATTGGATGCACGAACGAGCGAATTTAAGCAAATTAAGCAAATCAAGAGAAATCTTTGCCGTCCAGGTCAAAAAGCACCGGCTGAAGAATGGCTGGCGGCTGGAAGACTTACATAAGGCCTCCGGCCTTAGCTACAACTACCTTTCAACGGTTGAAAATGGCCGCGGTAATATCAGCATGGACAACGCTGATGCCATAGCGAAGGCTCTGGGCGTCCCGCTTGCCGTCCTTCTCATAGATCATGGGAATCTGGAGTAAAAAAGCAAAAAAACTTGTGATATAAGTTAAACTATGCTTCTATGTGTATTGGATATTAGCACCCATGCTTTATTATTATATGTAATATGTTACAGAAAACCGGGTATTGACTTCCTGATACTGTTGTGATAAAATCATTTAAAGTCATTATAGGGGGTTATAGTATTTTTTACCGCATTCGGGGGGGTGAGGTGAGCGAACAAACTAACTTGGGGAGCGTTAAAGATCGAGCTAAAAAAAAGCTCGAACGGGATATGGGGCCTGAATTTCTGGCATACCTGCACGATCCAAAAACAGTTGAAATCATGCTCAACGCCGACGGTAAACTTTGGCTCGAGCGTCAAGGCGAGCGGATGCATTGCGTCGGGTCGCTGCGGCGTGCCCAGGCTCAGGCTATCGTTGAAACTGTGGCGGGATATCACGGCAAGGAAATTACGAAAAACAGACCCTTGCTTGAAGGTGAATTTCCTATCGATGGTTCACGCTTCGCGGGTCAACTTAGTCCGATTGTTACCAATCCTGTTTTTGCAATCCGCAAAAAAGCAACGGGAATATTCACTCTCGAACAGTATGTTTCTGGCGGGATCATGACAGCCGCACATCGCCTTTCGATTATCAAGGCCGTGGCAGAACACCGGAATATATTGGTGATTGGTGGTACTGGCTCAGGTAAAACCACACTTGTAAACGCCATCATTAACCAAATGGTTATTCACGATCCCGCAGAGCGGGTTTTCATCATCGAGGACACTGGAGAAATCCAGTGTGCCTCTGAAAACCACGTCCAGTACCACACCAGCATTGACGTATCCATGACAATGCTTCTCAAAACCACGTTGCGGATGCGCCCAGACCGGATTCTTGTTGGCGAGGTTCGAGGGGAAGAAGCCCTTGATCTGCTCGACGCCTGGAACACCGGCCACCCTGGCGGCGCGGCAACCCTCCATGCCAACAGTGCGCAAGAGGGTTTGACTCGCTTGAAATCGTTGGTATCAAGAAACAAATCCGCTCCAGCAGAGATTGAACCGCTCATTGGCGAGGCGGTACATATCGTGATTCATATCGCCAGATCCCCGGAAGGTCGGCGCATCAAGGAAATTCTTGAGGTTTCCGGCTGCGCTGATTTTTCTAATGGACGTTCTTACATCACAAATTCGCTTTGAGGGACTACATATGCATCCGTTTCGTTTTGATTTTCGTTTTGATTCTTCTGCCTTTTTCTATTTTTGCCTGTTCGCGCTGGCGTTCGTTCTGCTATTCCTGTTCCCGGATCAGGCTGCTTTTGCTGCCACGGAGGCGGCAGCAGATGGGCTTCCTTATGAAGCCTGGTTAATAACATTAACCAATTCTCTTACAGGCCCTGTGGCATTCGCAATATCGCTGCTCGGTATTATGGTGGCGGGGGGGGTGCTGATTTTTGGCGGTGAACTCAACGCCTTTTTTCGCACGATGGTTTTTCTCGTCCTGGTTATTGGCCTGGTGCTCGGAGCTGCAAGCATGATGAAAAATTTATTCAAGGCCGAGGGCGCCGTGATCGCTGAATTGATCATAGATGAGGATGGCTCTTCGCAGATCACAAATTTAATTTGAGGGACTACTATGCATCTGTTTCGTTTTGACTCTTCTGCCTTTTTCTATTTTTGCCTGTTCGCGCTGGCGTTCGTTCTTCTATTCCTGTTCCCTGATCAGGCTGCTCTTGCTACCGACGTTGAAGGGGCCGGTGGGCTGCCTTACGAGGCATGGCTAGAAAAATTAACCGGTTCTCTTACCGGCCCTGTAGCATTCGCAATATCGCTGCTCGGCATTATGGTGGCGGGTGGGGTGCTGATTTTCGGCGGTGAACTCAACGCCTTTTTTCGCACGATGGTTTTTCTCGTCCTGGTTATTGGCCTGGTGATCGGGGCTGGAAGTATGATGGAAAATTTATTCAACAAGAAATCCGCCGTGATCGCTGAATTGACCATAGAGGATGATGTGAATGGCGCTTCGCAGATCACAAATTTACTTTGAGGGACTGCATATGCATCCGATGAGAAAAATCTTTCGTTTCAAGATCGATTCTACTGTCTTTTTCTTTTTTTGCCTGGGTGCACTGTTTTTCCTAATGGACGTTCTTACATCACACCAGCATCCGTTTCGTTTTGATTCTCCTGCCGTTCTCTTTTTTTGCTTGGCTGCGCTGAGTTTCCTAATGAACATTCTTACATCACAAAAAATGGCGCGGCCTTTTCGTTTTGATTCTTCTGCCTTTTTCTTTGCTTTTCTGCTTGCCCTGACGTTCGTTCTGCTATTGGTTTTGTGATCGTGGCTTCAAGCATGATGGAAAATTTAATTAAAACAACTGCCATCGCTGAATTGACCATAGAGGATGATGTAAATGGCGCTTCGCAGAATACCAATTCATAGGGCCGGGAATCGGCGCAACTTGTTCATGGGCGGGGATCGTGAACTGGTGATGTTTGCCGGTTTGATGGCGGGGGCGCTGATCTTCTCTGCTCATGAGATCCGGGCCGCTGTGTTCGGTATCGCTCTATGGTTCGGTGCTCTGTTTGTGCTGCGTCTTATGGCAAAATCCGACGTGGATTTGCGGAACGTATATCTGCGGCATCGGCTCTACAAAGTTTATTACCCGGCGCGATCAACGCCATTCTGTCAAGGACAACAATACAAATGACTATTTCTCCTATTGCCGTGATTACATTTGTCATTGCGGCGGTCGGGCTTGCTTTGTTGGTTTTCCTGGCTGTCCGAATCTGGATTGTGTCGTCTGAAATCAAGATGAAACGGCATCGTTCCACCGCAACCGGCATGGTCGATTTACTCAACTATGCCGCCATGGTTGATGACGGTGTGATCGTGTGTAAAAACGGCTCCTTTATGGCCGCCTGGTTATATCGGGGGGATGATAACGCTAGCAGTACCGACGAACAGCGTGAGATGGTTTCTCTACGAATTAACCAGGCGCTTTCCAGGTTAGGTAACGGATGGATGATTCACATCGATGCCGTGCGCCGCCCTGCTCCAAACTATTCAGCTAAAGAGCTTTCAAAATTCCCGGATCGACTATCGATGGCTATCGATGAAGAGCGCCGCCGCAAATTCGAGAAGCTGGGCACAATGTATGAAAGTTATTTCGTTCTGACATTGACCTGGTTTCCGCCTATCCTGGCGCAACGAAAATTCGTAGAACTCATGTTCGATGATGATACGGTCGCGGTTGATAAAAAAGGCCGGACAATGGGGCTGATATCTACATTCAAGCGTGAGATTGCGAACATTGAATCGCGGCTGTCATCGACAATAAATTTGACCCGCTTGCAGGGTCAAGCGGTAGTTACCGAAGATGGTAGGACGATCACTCATGATGATTTTCTTGCATGGCTGCAATTCTGCATCACGGGGATTCATCAGCCGGTTCAACTCCCAAGCAATCCTATGTACCTGGATTGCCTGATTGGTGGAAAGGAATTTTTTGGCGGGGTGGTGCCAAAAATCGGGCGTAATTTTATACAGGTGGTTGCGGTCGATGGATTTCCTCTGGAGTCTGCGCCTGGGATGCTCACCGCTCTAGGTGAATTGTCCTGCGAATATCGCTGGTCTTCGCGTTTCATTTTCATGGACCAGCACGAAGCTCTGGCGCATATGGACAAGTTCCGCAAAAAATGGCGGCAGAAAGTTCGAGGATTTTTCAGCCAGGTTTTTAATACAAATTCTGGAGCGATTGACCAGGATGCTCTTTCAATGGTGCATGATGCAGAAGCCGCGCTGGCTGAAATCAATAGCGGTCTGGTTGCTGTAGGGTATTACACCAGCGTTGTTATCCTGATGGATGAGAATCGTGACATTTTGACCAAATCGGCTATGCAGATAGAGAAAACCATTAATCGCCTTGGTTTCGTCGCAAGGCTCGAAACTATCAACACTATGGACGCATTCATGGGCAGCTTGCCGGGGCATGGCGTTGAAAACGTGCGAAGACCGCTCATTAACACGCTGAATCTGGCTGATCTTCTGCCAACTTCAAGCATCTGGACCGGCAGCCTGGACGCTCCATGCCCGATGTATCCGCCATTTTCACCCGCTCTCATGCATTGTGTAACGCATGGAGCTACGCCGTTTCGTTTAAATCTGCATGTACGGGACCTTGGGCATACGTTTATGTTTGGCCCTACCGGGGCTGGCAAGTCAACGCATCTGGCCATCATCGCCGCGCAGTTAAGGCGCTATGAGGGGATGTCGATTTTTGCTTTTGATAAAGGGATGTCGATGTATCCCCTTGTTGCCGGAATCCAGGCCGCATCCGGGGGGGCTAGTGGTTTGCATTTCACGGTTGCAGCCGATGATGAAGAGCTTGCGTTTTGCCCGTTGCAGTTCCTTGAAACAAAGGGCGATCGGGCGTGGGCTATGGAATGGATCGATACCATTCTGGCTCTGAATGGCGTGAATTCAACACCTGCGCAGCGTAACGCGATTGGTAATGCGATCATTAGTATGCACGCGAGTGGTGCGCGGACTTTTTCTGAATTTTCGGTCACGATTCAAGATGAGGTGATCCGTGAAGCCATTGCTCAATATACGGTTGATGGAACAATGGGTCACTTGCTTGATGCCGATGAAGACGGGCTGGAACTCTCCGACTTTACCACGTTTGAAATCGAGGATCTGATGAATCTTGGTGAGAAGTACGCGCTTCCAGTGCTTCTGTATTTGTTCCGCCGCATTGAGCGAAGCCTTACAGGCCAGCCAGCCGTTATCATTCTTGATGAAGCCTGGCTGATGCTTGGACATCCTGTATTCAGAGCCAAAATCAAGGAGTGGTTGAAAGTCATGCGTAAAGCCAATTGCCTTGTACTCATGGCAACGCAAAGTCTGTCTGACGCCACCAATTCTGGAATACTTGATGTGATTGTAGAATCGACGGCAACCAAGATTTTTTTGCCGAATGTTTATGCGCGTGATGAGGATACAGCGGCATTGTATCGGCGTATGGGTTTGAATAAGCGGCAGATTGAAATCATCGCTGGGGCTATCCCTAAACGCCAGTATTACTATGTTTCAGAGAATGGGCGGCGGCTCTATGATTTGGCGCTTGGGCCGCTGGCTCTGGCATTCGTCGGCGCATCGGATAAAGATTCTGTGGCGGCCATCAAAAAGTTGAAGACAAAATTTGGTGATGGCTGGGTGGATGAATGGCTTGCTGGGCGTGGTTTGAATCTCAATAATTATCTGGAGCGCTGATGAATTTTAATGACTTAAAGGGCTTGTTTAAAAAGCAAAAGCCAGTTACCGAGGAGCGACGGGGACGGCGCGGCGATGATGAGCATGATCAGCGGCGCTCGAACGAAAAAATAATTGGCGGGCGGCGCAAGGGCGAGGAAGCCAATCCATATATATCTGCCCGTCGGACCTGGAATGAGCATGTTGGTTCTGTTGTTGCGCAGCGGCATACCTGGCAGGTGATAGGCATTTTTGCGCTGTTGATTTCTCTTGCCGCTGTAGGCGGAATGATCCATATTGGCAGCCAGTCTAAATTCATACCGTATGTGGTCGAGGTTGAGAAAACCGGGCGGGTTTTTGCTGGTGGGCCTGTTACGGCTGGCCATCGCGCTGATCAGCGCATAGTGAAGGCCGCTATTGCTGAATTTATCACTGATATACGACTTGTTTCGTTTGACGTTTCCTTGCAGCGCCGCGCCGTGTTCAAGGTCTACGCGAAATTATCCGGCTCTGACCCGGCCATGGGAAAAGCTAATGAATGGCTGAACGGCAGTAAAGATTCTAACCCGTTTATTCGCGCAAAAACAGAAATAGTGAGTACGGAAATTGAGTCTATTTTGCAGCAAACTGAAAATACATGGGAAATCGAATGGATTGAAACTTCACGGGATCGTGGGGGGGTGCTTAGATCACCGCCGACGAGGTGGCGTGCTTTTGTAACTGTTTATGTCGCGGAACCAAGCCCATCAACTACTGAAGAACAACTTCTCATGAATCCTATGAATATTTTTGTTCGTGATTTCAATTGGACGCGCATTAATTGATACGAGGAACTAAATTGAACAAGAAATTTATTTTGATAATGGCAGCCGCGGGCATACTTTCAGGAATTGCTCAGGCAGAGCCGGATGCGGAATTTTTAGATATATATTTTCCCGGCGAAAATCCTGATTTGACGGTTCAAGAGCGCAAGGCTATTGATATTTCCAGGGAATGGATTGCGGGTGATCAGACTGGCATACGCCCCGCTGCCGGGTCTAATGGCACCGCGCGGTTTTTATACGGTGCGTCGCAGCCCAGTATTGTTTGCGCGGTGTTGCAGGTGTGTGATGTAGCATTACAGCCGGGCGAGAGCGTTAATTCTGTTCATTTGGGCGATATTGCCAGGTGGATCGTTGAACCGGCTATCACCGGAAGCGGGGCGGACGAGATCACACACCTGATCATTAAGCCTATGGATGTTGGACTTGAGACGAGTTTAATAGTTACAACGGATCGCCGGGCATATCATATGCGTTTGCGTTCCCATCGCACGGAATACATGCCTAGCGTTGCGTTCACATATCCTGGGGATTCGCGTGCAAAATGGGAATTGATACGGCGGCGAGAAGCGCAGGATCGAGAGAGAAAAACAATTCCGGCTACGGGTGAGTATCTTGGCAATCTTTCATTTGATTACAACGTATCAGGTTCTGCGCCATGGAAACCTGTTCGTATATACAACGACGGCAAGAAAACCATTATCGAGATGCCCAAGAAAATGGCTCAAACCGAAGCGCCGACCCTCCTTGTAGTGCGCCGCCGCCGAAGTGTGTTGCGTAAATCGGAAACTGTACTTGTCAATTATCGCATCCAGGGGTCGCGCTATGTGATTGATACTGTTTTTGATCGCGCCATCCTGTTTGCTGGTGTCGGCAAGCGGCAACAGCGTATAACCATAACCCGGAGAGATAGCAATGCATAAAATATTCGCCGTGATGCTGGCAGTCTTGATCGTTAGCGGATGCGCGACCATATCACCTTATGGAAATCGCTTGCCGGAAATGCCTGGCGAGATTCAGGCTCAGCTTGCCACGTTCGCAGTCAATCAGCTTGTTAATCTGTACCCTCCTGGACGTTCGCGGTTTGAGATCCAGCAACCGACGCCGGATCAATTTGGTCAGTTGTTGGTTAAAGGGCTGCGGGACAATGGTTATGCGGTTCAGGAATTTGAAGTTGGCCAAGGTGGGGAGCCAGAAGCAGACCAGGATGGAAAGCCAGCGCCAGTCGCTGGAGCATCGCAAAGTTACCCGCTAGGCTATGTGGTTGATCGCGCTGGCTATTCAAATTTATATAGCCTGAATTTGCTGATCGGTGAGAAATCCTTGGCTGTTTCGTACCAGTTCAACAATGATGGATTGTTGCCGGGCGGGTACTGGACGAGGGCCAACTGATGAGTGATGGGGGTGGCGGCGGATACCGCGTTATTAATTACTTGCCTCTTTATTTGGTTGGTGCTGTTGCGTTTGTTGCGTTCGGATTTTCTTTTATCATGATGCTTGTTTCAATGGATGGCGGCGGAGCTGAAGGCGGAGGCGATATGGGATCGCTCCGACCATTGCTGATCGGCGATGGAGAAGTGGTTAGGGGATCGGCCCGACCATCGCCGACGGAAGCGGATTTCTTAGAAGCTGATGCGGCTATGCTGCGTAGGATTCTGCCTCTCTTGGAATCAGAAGCAGACCGCCTGAGAATGGAGGCAGAGGAATGAGTGATGGGGGTGATTCAGGCGGCGGCGGCGGACGCCGCGTTAATAACGTGCCTATTTATTTGGTCGGCGCTGTTGCGTTAGGATTTTTTCTTATTCTGATGATTTTTTCAATGGGTCTCTGGCGGGTGGAGTGGGTCGGCGCTGTTGCGTTAGGATTTTTTCTTATTCTGATGATATTTGGTCGCTGGTGGGTGGAGCGGATGGATCGCGGCGGAGATGGAGAAGTAGATGAAGAGGCGATGCTGCGTATGAGACTGGGGCGCCTGGAAGCGGAAGCGGAGATGCTGCGTATGGCTCTGCTTCGCCTGGAAGCAGAGCGCCTGAGAATGGAGACAGAGGAATGAGTGATGGGGGTGGACGCCGCGTTGTTAACGATGAACTCAGAGTGCCTCTTTATATTTATTTGGTCGGAGCTGTTGCGTTAGGATTTTTTCTTATTCTGATGATTTTTTCAATGGCGCGCTGGTCGGTGGAGCGGATGGATAGCAGGGAAGATGGAGAAGTGGTTACGGAATCGGCGTTGTTAGCGCCGCCGGAAGCGGATCTGGAAGCAGCGGCGCTGTTGGACCAACAAAGCAAGGCTGTTCCAGATGATCTGCGTATGAGGCTGTTGCGCCTGGAAGCGGAAGCGGAGATGCTGCGTATGGCTCTGCTTCGCCTGGAAGCAGAGCGCCTGAGAATGGAGGCAGAGGAATGAGTGATTCAGGCGGCCGCCGCGTTAATAACGTGCCTCTTTATATTTATTTGGTGGGCGCCGTTGCGTTAGTATTTTTTTTTCTTATTCTGATGATTTTTTCAATGGGCCGCTGGTGGGTGGAGTGGGTCTACGCGGTTGCGTTAGTATTTTTTCTTATTCTGATGATATTTGGTCGCTGGTCGGTGGAGCGGATGGATCGCGGCGGAGATGGAGAAGTAGATGAAGAGGCGATGCTGCGTATGAGGCTGTTGCGCCTGGAAGCGGAAGCGGAGATGCTGCGTATGGCTCTGCTTCGCCTGGAAGCGGAAGCGCCTGAGAATGGAGGAATAGAAATGAGTGATGGCGGTGGACGCCGCGTTGTTAACGATGAACTTAGAGTGACTATGTATTTTGTCGGCGCGGTTGCAGTTGTTGCGTTAGTATTTTTTCTTGTTCTGATGATATTTCCAATGGGTAACTGGTCGGTGGAGCGGATGGATAGCAGGGAAGATGGAGAAGTGGTTACGGAATCGGCGTTGTTAGCGCCGCCGGAAGCGGATCTGGAAGCAGCGGCGCTGTTGGGCCAACAAAGCAAGGCTGTTCCAGATGATCTGCGTATGAGGCTTCTTCGCCTGGAAGTGGAAGAGGCGATGCTGCGTATGAGGCTGTTGCGCTTGGAAGCTGAGCGACTGAGAATGGAGGCAGAGGAATGAGTGATTCAGGCGGCCGCCGCGTTAATAACGTGCCTATTTATTTGGTGGGCGCCGTTGCGTTCGGATTTGCTCTGATTATGATGCTGGTTTCGATGGATAGCGGCGACGATGGAGAAGTGGTTACGGAATCGGTTGGCGATTCTAAAAGCTCGGCAGATAAGATTGTCGGGGCATATAAGACTGGTTCCATTTCTCCAGGGTCGGCGTTAATCCCGCCGGACCAGCCGAAATTTAAACCCATCGAGCCTGAGCCAACTGGAGTCGATGAAGAGGCGATGCTGCGTATGAGGCTGTTGATCCTGGAAGCAGAGCGCCTGGAACGCCTGAGAATGGAAGCTGAGGGGATCAGGGGAATCAAGCTTGAGCAGTTTAAAAACGCTGTGGCGGCCAATACTATTATCAATAGAGGCGGGGGGGGTAGATCCGGCGCGTCTATGACTGCTAGGCACGCCATGTCAGATGATCCTGTTGATGTTTACAAGGCCAAAATACGCGCTTTGGGGGGAGATGGTCTTGGCGTTTTGGGTGGCGGCGGTTCTTCCAGTGGCGAGAATCAAACCAGCATTACAGGGGCGGCGGCTGATTCATGGCGGCTAGATTCGCATCTGGATGCTCCGTTATCACCCTATGTTCTGCGAGCTGGTTTCATTATCCCGGCAGTGCTCATATCAGGGATTAATTCTGAATTGCCGGGTCAGATCATGGCTCAGGTCAGCCTGGACGTATACGATACGGCAGTTGGTCGGCATTTGCTAATTCCTCAAGGTTCGCGGCTGGTTGGTTCGTACTCCAGCTCGACAATATACGGTCAATCACGCGCTTTGGTCATGTGGAAACGAATCGTTTTCCCGGACGGCAAGGCATTGGATATCGGAAGCATGCCTGGCGTAGATCACGCTGGTTATTCTGGCCTCAAGGACAAAGTCAACAATCATTTGATCCGCTTGTACGCCAATGCAATCTTATTGTCTGCGGTGACTGCCGGTATTAGCTTGAGCCAGGATGATAACGATGACGGGTTTTTCAGTAGGGGTAGTGACAATCAGCGCGCCGGCGATGCAATGAGCGAGGCCATGGGCCGTGAACTCGGTGAAGTAACCGCTGATCTGATTGAAAAGAATATGAATATTTCTCCTACGATCGAAATCCGGCCTGGATATCGGTTAAACGTCATGGTGACTAAAGATATGAATTTTTCTACGCCTTATCTTCCGTTTGATTATTCGCGCAAGGGATCAAAATTGTAAACAACATAAGGAACATTCTGATGAAATCTAAACTTAAAGTTTCATTTATCGTCGCATATGGAATGGTAACTAGCTCGATGCCGGTTCATGCCGAAGGCATACCTGTTATTGACCCGGCCAACTTGCCGCAAGCCGTTTTGACAGCCTATGAAGAGGTTGCGCAAACACTCAAACAAATTGAGCAGTTTGAAAACCAGGTTAAGAACACATTGGCGCCTGCTTTTTATGTTTTGGATCAATACAATGAAACAATGAAACTTGGACAGGAAGCTATGATGTGGGTGTCTAGTTTAGAAGACGGACTAAGCACGGATGGTTATTTGGATAAATTTAAGAACATTGACTATTATCGAGATTCTCCGTGTTTCAAAGTGCCTGGTTGCACGCAAGAAGAATGGAATGAGATTGATCGTCGTGATCTTGCGAGTAAAAGCCAGATGTTATCCAATAACGCCCTTTTCAAAAATATTGTAGACCAAGCTAATAGCTTGTTATCAGATGGGGCGCAGCTAGAAGGTCTAAAGGCTCATGCTAAGGCGTCGGTGGATAGTGAACTTGGCCGCATGGCGGCCCTTGTCAATGCAAATGAGATAGCCGCTTTCCAGGCCGATCAAAGCCTTAAATTACGCTCGGCCATTACATCTTTAAATCAGGTTATTGCAACCAAAGCTCAATACGAAGCGGATTTAAATGCCAAGCTGGAGTTGACAAGCGACCTGTCGAATAAACCGAGTGCCACATATATGACAGGTGCTACCTCAGACGATGAGCCTCTTAGCATGCATGATCTTATTCTTGATTGGGATGTTTAGATTTTTGTTAATAATGAAGGAGATATACCATGAACAATATGAAAATTGCTTTGCTTGTTGGGATACTGATGATCCTTAATGCTTGCGGCTCTGGCAAGCCGGTGATACCAGAGATCAATGATGATAATTGTCAAGATTTGGCTCTTCATGAAAAGCTGGAAGCCGCGCTGGACCGCAAAAAAATTACCCTTGAAGAATTTCAGGATTTTTTTGGGGGCTGTTCAATGAAACCGAGGGACAAGCATATAACTGGCACTACCGCAGACGATTGAACCTCTTAGCATGCATGATCTTATTCTTGATTGGGATGTTTAGATTTTTGTTAATAATTAAGTAGATATACGATGAACAATATGAAAAGCACTAGAGCAGGACGAACCTGATATGAAAATCATGTCAAATGCCGGCGTATTAAGCGTAGCAATATTGCTAAGTATATCTATATTACTTTTTCCACCCATTGTATCTGCTGCGAAAAAAAGCGAAACCGAGTATACCAGTCAGGGAGTTCTTGACAAGACTATAGAAAAGTATGCGAAAGAAACCGCAAAATGGGAAGAATCAATTAAAGAGGCAGCCGCCTGGCTGTTTTGGACGTTGGTTATAATTTCCATGGTCTGGACGTTCGGGATGCTAGCCTTGCGCCAGGCTGATCTTGCCGAGTTTTTCGGTGAGTTTATTCGTTTTATTATTTTCACGGGTTTTTACTGGTGGTTACTTGAAAATGGGCCGGATATGGCCGGGGCTATTATTCAAGGGTTGACTAAGGTTAGTGATATGGCCGTTGGCAACGACGGCAGTCTGGCATCTATTGCTACTGATAAAATTACACCGTCTAGTATCGTTGATATTGGATTTTTGATATATGGTCAGGCGATATCAAATATGAACCGATGGAAAATATGGCAAAGCTTGATGGGCACTCTACTAAGCGGCGGAATTATGGTGATTCTGGCTATTGTAGCCATTAATCTTCTGCTTCTTTCTGTATCTGCTTGGATTCTTGCCTATGCCGGAATTTTCTTGCTGGGTTTCGGTGGATCGCGCTGGACTTCGGATATGGCGATTAACTATTTTAAGACTGTCCTTAGCATTGGGGTACAGCTTATGGTTATGTCGCTGATCGTCGGCATAGGCCTTGAGGTTCTTCTGCAATATTACGACGATATGACGCATGACACTATTATATTTGAAGAGATGGCCGTAATGCTGGTGTTCTGTCTGACTTTATTTATGGTAGCCAGCAAAGTACCGTCGATGGTGTCAGGGATTGTTACGGGCGCTGGGATCGGTAACGTCGGGATTAGTGGCAGCGCCAGTAGCGTGGTGGCGGCTGGAGCTATGGCGCTGGGCGGCGTTGGATTGGCCGCCTCTGGCGCCTCTGCTTTGGGTTTGGGCGGTGGTTCCCAAAAGGAAGACCCTGTAGCCGCGGCGATCAAAGCTGGGTTTGATAAGCTCTCCGGATCTGAAGGCGGCGATGATGGCGGTTCCAGCGGTGGCGATGATGGCGGTTCCAGTGGCGGTGACGATGGCGGTTCCAGTGGTGGTGGTGGCGGCTCCAGCGGCGGCGATGATGATGGCGATGATGGCGGTGATTCAGGCGGCGGCGGGGGCGGCGGCTCCAGTGGTGGCGGTGGCGGTTCTAGCGGCGGCGATGATGATGGCGATGATGGCGGTGATTCAGGCGGCGGCGGGGGCGGCGGCTCCAGCGGCGGCGGTGGCGGCGCTCTTGGTGGTTTCTGGGATGGAGACATTGGCTGGGCTTCTGATCCACCAGAAGGATACGGCGAGGAGTATTGACCATGAATAAAATTCAGAAAAAGTTATTTGCAACTACCGCTTTTGTGGTGGCTCTTGTGGTTTCGGGTGGCGCTTGGGCCGAAAAAATAGAATACCTGAAAGGAGTGGAAAGCATGTCATGTCAAGCGGCGTTATGCTTATACGGTGCAACAAAGTTAGTTGCAACCCCTAATGAATGTGTGGAGCCGCTGCTGGTGTATGAGGAAAAGGGGACGGAGCCTAGGAAGAAAGAGTTTCTTTCGAGGTGCCCGAAGAAAATGGCACCGGAAGTAGCGGTTACTATGATGAATGAAATGATAGATTCGAATAAAAATTCCTCACATACAGAGCAGGACCGGGTTACTTGCTCGGCCCCATACCTGAATTTTATTTTGCATGAGGAAGGCGGTTATATCAGCGATAGTATGCCGTCCGATTGCCAAGGTGGTTATTGGGTTGACAACTCATTGGTTCCTCCGCCCCGCTATGTTGGTGTGCCTGAAGATGGCGGTTATTGGGCTGAAGTTGAAGATTTTGCTTCTGAAACGATTGACTACGAGCGCGCCCATGTTAAGTACGACGTATTGATTAAAATTAATTAGGAACGACATCATGCTTCTCAAAAACGGTCGTTTTTGAGAAGCGCACAGACTGACCACCCAGAATCGTTTTCGAGTGGGTTTTTTGTTCTCAAAAACCTATCTCAAAACAATTGATTAAAAAAACCCGGTTTCATGAGTTTTGAGAAGGTTTTTTGTATGTTGATTGGCTATGCCCGTGTATCAACCGCAGACCAGAATCTGGATCTTCAGATCGAAGCTCTGACGGACGCCGGATGTGAAAAAATCTTCACCGACAAGGCTAGCGGCACCAAGGTAAACCGTGACGGGCTGGGCGAAGCCCTGGCTTATGTACGCGAAGGCGACAGCCTGGTTGTCTGGAAAATGGATCGGTTAGGACGCTCAATGAAAGGATTGATAGATTTGGCGGCGGAACTGGAAGATAGGAACGTGGATCTAAAATCTTTGACCGACGGCATCGACACCAGGACGGCGGCGGGGCGGTTCTTTTTTCATGTTATGGCGGCCTTGGCCGTGATGGAACGGGATCTGATTCTGGAGCGTACCAATGCCGGACTGGACGCCGCCCGTCGTGCTGGCAGGGTAGGTGGTAGAAAAAGGGTATTGACTACAGCGAAGCTTGCAGCAGCGCACAAACTGCTAGATGCCGGTACGCCGCCTAAGGATGTTGCTTTTTCGCTAGGCGTTTCGGTGGCCACTCTATATCGGCACATCCCGGCAGGTGGCAAAGCATAATGGCTGACCGAACGTGGACGACAAATGTTTTTTTAATTCGTAAACAACCCCGTCCTAAAGGACTGGGCTTTCCACTACAGCAGGACGAACCTGGTTTGAGGGATACCGTGCGTTTCATATAGGAAATATGAAACGCTCTTCATACACAAATAACAATAGGAGGCGCACTTTCCTCCCCGGCATTCATGCCGGGGTCTCCAGTGCGAATACATTCTTATGAAAACATGGGTTGGACTATTGGTTAGTTTTGTTGTTTTTATGGTGTTGATCTTCACTACGGAGGCTTTAACTGATAACCCTTTCATAACAGGATTGCTAATGATTCTAGTATATATCCCTATCAACTGGGCTGCAAAGCGTATTACTGGTGTCGATATTTTTGAAAAGTTCTTTAAGAAGTGACATCCTCACCGTCGTTCGTTTGTTCGTTTGATTTAGTGCCCCCGCAGGGCGTGCCCTGCGGGGGCGCTTTTTTATTTGTGGCGGGATGGAGGATAGGATTGTTAGTGGTTTTAATTATAAGGAGAGACAGCATGGACAAGCCAAATATTGTTCATCAGAATGGTCGTTTGAAACAACGGTTGGAGTTATCCAACTGGGCGGAAAAACGTTGTTTGAAACAACGGATGGTTGAGTTTTTAGCCGTGCGTGATGATATAGAGGCTGCGCTAAACGCTGGTTTTTCTGTTAAAACGATTTGGAAACAACTGCACGAATTAGGGAAAATTACGTACGATTATCGTAATTTTGTTAACCATGTAAACCATCTAAAATCAGATATAGCCGCGCGGGGCGGCAGATCTCGATCAGGCGATGGATAAGAATTCAAGTTTACACAGGAGATACAGCATGGACAAGAATTCAAGATATGTGTTTTTTTTCTTGGTTGCCGTTTTCGGGGCACCCGTTTTGGCTCAAGAGGCCATACCCACTTGCCCGGAAAATCCAGATCACATTTGCAAAACGGTTATGCCTGGTGAAACAGTTAGCCTTTCAAACGGATTGGTTGTTACCTACGATGGGGCGGACATTAGTGGATTCATTGGTAACGCGAACAATAGATTTATCAGGGTTAGAAACGGGGATTTTATTATGGTAGCGCGGGTGGCTGTAACCAACAATTCCAGACATGATATTCAGGTAACACGCAGTATGTTTACCGTCGCAATGCCGTACGACAAGATTAGTGCCAGTAACTCTGGCAGAGGGAATCTTTCAGGACATAGCAGGGATGCTGATGAATTACCGGCGAATCCATTTCCTGATCAGGTACCTGATCAGGACGGCTATTTTAATTCAGCCGTGATATTGCATCCTGGGGACACTGCAACAGGCAGGCTGGCTTTCATGCTTCCTGAAAATTACAACGATGGTTTGCGTCTGCTGTTCGCCTTCCCAGACCCAAAGGCCAATTCTATTCGCTATTATGTTGCTTGGGATCTATTTGGGTGGTGGTGATCGGTGTTTTATGCTATATTTGAATCAGCCGTGCCCGTCTCTTGGATGGTGATGATGGCAAGTTCCCCGCCCACGCGGGGATGAACCGTAGGACTCTAGCAGTAAATAGCTACTGTTTTTAAGTTCCCCGCCCACGCGGGGATGATAAAAAACCCCGCTTCGGCGGGGTTTTTTTTGGCTAATCTTTCTTCCTGATCTTTTGACAATTCAGGCCGCCGTCAAGGCGGCCTGCGAAATTTTTTATTGCCGCCGCATGGCTTGCCATGCGGCGGCGTTTTTTATTTGTGGCGGGGCGGCGTGTTGCCCAACGAAACCCGGATTTCTTGCTCCTCACGGGCAGAATCCCGAATTTCCGCCTGGTCTAGAGCCCGGTTTAATTCAATCAATTTTTTTTCATTCAATTCACGCGCCGCTTTTTCCCTGTCCAATAAGTGAAATAGTCTAGACTTAAGTTCTGAATTTCAGTTTTCAAAACACATTTTATTGGAGGCTCATAATCTATGGGAGTCTCATAATATTCAGGCCAAATGTCGCCCATGATTTTTCTAGCCTCAGCATTAGTTATTAATGAATGTAATGTACGGTAAGTCTCGTAAATAAGGTTCAGCGCGTCGCGCATGTTGTTTGGCATGTCCTTCGTCTTCGCCCCTTCCGTTGAATAAATCGATAAAAGTTTAATGGCGCTTCGTACATTATCCGGCTCCAAGGCATACCGATTATCTTTTTCAACTTCAGCCCAAAATGTTACCAGATCCTCATCTGTTGTATCGTGTTTGATTTCAAATTCGCCCATGATTTTTCTAGCCTCAGCATTAGATATTAATGAATGTAATCCACGGAAAGTCCTGTAATAAATGTCAAGAGATGATTCCATGTCTGCCATGAAGTTGTTCTTCGTTTTCTCACCCACCACTGTGGCGTAAAACCATAAAAGTTTAATGGCTACTCGCGCAGTTTTAGGATGCAAGCTTAACCCATCGATATTGCAATCTTTTTCAACTTCAGCCAAAAACGTAGCCAGATCTGCATCTGTTGTATCGTGTTTTATTTCAAATCCGTGATCATAAACATACTCATAGATATACCTGTAACTATCAGGTATATTCATCGGTTTAAATTTCCCAAACTTAAACGCTGCAATACATGCATCATCATATTCTGGTTTGCGAACCCCAGATGAATTATAGAGATCTTGCTCTCTAACGTCGCCGAAATGTTCGGCAATAGTCGCGCGGGCATCGGCAACCGTGGGATATTTACTTTGACTGAACCGCCACGGTTTAAAGTCTTCTGGCGCTGGCTCGGCACTTATAATAATAGTGTCCAGATCCGTTGTGACATCTGTTTGGTTTTGGCCTGCGCCAAAATACATTTTTTTGATCAAGTAAAACATGATTTTCGTTTCCTTTTCGTTTCATTGAACCCTGCCAGCGACGAAGAGCTGACAGGGAATGTTCAAGGGTTTAACTGGTTTTATTCTCGGCTGCGGCTAGAGCCTGGAGCGCGGCGGCCGCCCGGAACGCGTCGGCTTGTACCCGTATAAGTTTAATAAATAATTTATTTCTACGTTTAGAATTGCGGCGGTCTAGCTCGTCAATATGATCTAATAATAACCTGCGTTGTGATAATGCATCCTCAAGCATTCCATCAAGTTCTAGCCGCCCGCCGTCTGAAAGTGCGCTTATGAATGTTGCATCTTGCGCCTGTTTCGCGGCGGCGGCCGCCATCATCGCGGCGGAGGTCGCGCGGTTGATTTCAATTAATAGTTTAGTAGTACGTTCAGAATTGCGGCGCTCTAGCTCGTCTATTCGGTCTAACGCCAGATTGCGTTGACACAATGCAGCCTCAAGCTCTGAATCAAGTTCTGCGAGCTGGATCCGCTCAACGTCCGTATTAATATCGGTTTCAAGCTCTGCGATTTTGCTGGTTTTCATTTTCATGGTTTCCATTGTTCGTTTCCTTTTCGTATCATTACCGGGTTCTGCCGGTCCAGTACTACCCCGCCGAAGCGGGGCAATGTTCAATAAATTAATTTTGGTACTGGTGCAGAAATTCAGCTGCACGCTGGGCATGAGCGGCGGCGGTGAATATCGCTCGATTATCTTTTTTTAAAACCTTTAACCATGACTCAATATAAGCTGCGTTTTCCTCTCGTATATCCGGCGACAACCCTAGATCAGCCCCTATATAGGCGCTGCCTAACTCGGCTATAAGCTCCTCCATTGCATAGCCCTCATCCCCCCATTTTTTACGACCTAAATCACGATCAAGGCGGGTAATGTGGCGCGTCCAGTGTATTGACTCATGCGCTAGGGTTGCATAAAAACTATCAGCGCTCTTGAATGCGACAAATGGCGGCATTTGGATATAATCATGTGAAACAGAATAATAAGCACGGTTGCCGTTTTCGTTGATTTCCGCGCCGGTATTTAAAAAAAATTGCTCAATTTCTTTGATGCGCATCTCCGCGCTGATTACTGGTTCGTTCTCTAGTTCGTAATATTTATCGGGCAACCCGTCAATCTGATCAACATTGAAAAGGGCGTATCCTTTCATAAATGGAATATCTTTATCAATCTGTTCTCCGGTAATATTATCCGTCTCGGTTTTTGTGAAAGTTTTTGCAAATACCGAGAAGCTGGCTTTTTCTCCTCTGCGTACTGCTCCGTTAAGCATTTTTGCTTGTTTAAAGGTCATCCAGACCGGTGAGGATAGCTGGGCTTGTTCCGCGCACATCCACAGGTTAAGAATATTTATACCGTTGTATGGTGTGAAATCATGTTTTAATGGCCTGGTGATTTTTCCGGCGGCGTTTTCTGCATTCCACGGCTTAAACCAAGGCCGGGAACCAACTTCAAGATATGAAATTATTTGATCTGTTATGCTCTGATAAATGTCTTTGCCACCATTTTTCATGTCGTCGTTTCCTTTGTCGTTTCCTTACCGGATCTGCCGGGCCAGTACTACCCCGCCGGGGCGGGGCTGACATAGCTGTTCAAACTTGGCTTTGTCCCTGGGCTAGTCCACGCCAGTGATCAGCGGCGGATTGCGCCCGGTTCAGTTCAATCAATAGTTTAGTTGTACGTTCAGTATTGCGGCGTTCAAGCTCGTCTATTCGGTCTAATGCCATATTGCGTTGACACAATGCAGCCTCAAGCTCTGAATCAAGTTCTGCGAGCTGGATCCGCACATCGTCCGTAAGTGCGGTTTCAAGCTCTGCGTCCAGCTCTGCAAGCTCTAGCCGTACATCGTCTGAAAGTGCGTTTATATTTTCCATTGTTCGTTTCCTTTTCGTTTCCTTCCGGGTTATTCCGGGCCAGTACTTAACCTTAACTCTTGATCTAATTATAGGCTATTTATTGATATCTGTAAAATACTTTATACGAATAATAAACTAATATAAACGAATATAAACGAATATGGATAATATGAATAAAGATTTGCAAATATTTATTCATAGTTTATAATATTAATTGAGTTGTTTCCTCGTCGCGGGCTGGTGTCAATGGGAACGTGGAATACCGCAGGCAGCGGAGCTGCCAAGGATATGCCGCGAAAGCCCATTTACACCCAGCTAGCGACAATACGCTCTGTGTAGTGGTTATGTTTTTGTTTTGAAAACATGACCGCTGCCTTGCGAAGGGCAGCCCCCCCGGGGGGCGGGGGGGGATTGAAAATTCCGCAACTGACCCGGCAGAAACCGGGTCTCCTTACAGGAGAAGGAAATGAGTGATATCACCAGAACGATTCATATACTTGTACCAGGAACCATCAAGGGTCGCTGGGTTCGAGCCAGCCGGATGCGTGGAATGAGCCTGACTGACTGGATTGTTGAAATTGTTGAACAGCACCTTGAAGATGATGACAATGATTTTGAAACTACTGAAAGCAAATCCATTCCGGCGGCGGAGCTGAAGGCGGATGAATCCATGGCGGATGACATTCCGTGGGTGGAGATGGAGAAGTTCACATTAACTGTTGATGACAAGCCGGACATTTGTTTTTCTGGTGAGATGATCGCAAGAGTTACGAGCAAAACAGATGAAAGTTCATTACGTTGGACAGAATTGGTGCTTTATAAAACTACAGGCGGTCAATTCGTTTGCTACCTAATAGGTCGCACTCTTTACAAAGGCGAGCACGACCGTTTTAACGCTAAGGTCTGTGGATCTATCGATGGTGTAAGAAAGTTTTTTAGATATGGTTGGCTGGCCAAGCAGCTCTATTTTAGAGCTAGTATTCATTTGGGTGAGGTTTTTATTGAGTGATGATTAACCTTTCCGGCTTTTGTAGTTGGGCTTGCCTTTCAGGTCGGAATAGGTTTGTTTACAGGTGGGGTAGTTACTGCATCCCCACCAATGCCCCTTTTCTTTGCCAGGTCGGCGCACCAGACCTGAGCCGCATGCCATGCATTTGTGCAGGCTTGACACTGATGCGGTTTCTTTGCCGCCAGCTATGGTTACTGATCCAGTATTGGCCGTCGATACCTGTTCCCGGATCTGCGCTTTTTGCTGGGCAATGAAGCCTGACAAATCAGATGTGCCCTGCTCAATCCCTTTTAACATTCGCTCGTTAAGAGCCGTCATAACTGGGCTTTTCACTATATCAGGCAGTGCATCAATTACGCCGCCGCCTAATTTGGTGCTGATGATTTTTTTTCCTTTGGTTTCAAGGAACTCACGCTTTTTCAATTCAGCAATGACAGAAGATCTTGTCGCTGGAGTCCCTATGCCATCACCATCTCGTAGCATTTTCTTGTGCTCGGCGGTGGTTGCAAATTTGTGGATGTTTTCCATAGCGCGAATCAAGGTGCCTTCAGTGAACTGTACCGGCGGTTTTGTCTTGGCGTCTTTGCGGGTAGCGGTTGTACAAATCACACTATCATTATATTTCATGAGCGGCGGCAGGCTCTGGTTGTCATCCTTGTCATCCTGTTCTTCTTCGGTCTGATTATATACGTCTCGCCACCCGTTTTTAATGATCACTTTGCCGCTGGCATAGAACGTCTCGTCTGAAATATTGATGTTGACGGTGGTTTGTTTGTATTCGTGGAGTGGGAAGAACTGCGCGACATAAGATCTGACGATCAATTCATATATGTTGCGTTCCGGCTCATTTAAATTATTTTTGGAGCCTTTCTGCATGGTGGGTATGATTCCGTGGTGCGCGGTGATTTTGGTATCGTTCCAGGTTTTTGATTTGATGTCTGGATCTGCGGCATCCACCAGGTTTGCTAACTCCGGGTTGACATGTTTGACGGCATCTAAAACTTTTTTTGCGTCGGCGTGTTGTGACTCTGGCAAATATGCACAATCGGTTCTTGGGTAGCTCGTAAGCTTGTGCGTTTCATAGAGCGATTGACAGGCATTTAAGACATCTTCAGCACTGTACCCATATTTGTTTGACGCCTGGAACGTAATATCTGACAACGCGAACGCCAGCGGGTGGTTTTGTTTTTTCGCTTCCTGCTTGTACTCGGCAATTTTGCCGGGCTGCCCGTTGACGCTGGCAACCATGGCATCAGCTATTGTTGTATCAATCAAGCGCCCTTCGCTGTCCAGGCCTGGTTGATCTTGTCCCGCCTTCCAGGCGGTCATAAATGTCCCGCCTTCGTGTTGAATCTCTGCGTTGATCGTATGATACGCTATTGGCTTGAACGCCTTTATTTCCCGATCACGATTCACTATTAATGCCAGCGTCGGTGTTTGCACCCTCCCTACAGTCATTAGTACCCTGGAACCGCCGCGCTGCGCTCGTAATGTGTATGCCCGTGACAAATTCATTCCTATTAGCCAATCCGCGCGTGCGCGGCCTCTTGCAGCGTCAGCCCATCCGCAATAATTTTCATTGTCTTTCAACGCGGCCAAGCCCCGCTTGACCGTAGTTGTGTCCTGCGCTGATACCCAAAACCTGAGTATTTTTTGATCGGCATTGAAGTGCTCAAGTACTTCATCTATCAGCAATTGACCTTCGCGGTCTGGATCACCGGCGTTAATTATCTCGCTTGCGGTAAGAATCAGTTTTCCGATCACGGCCAATTGTTTTTTTGCGGTGGCCTTTGGTCGCAAAATCCACGTTTCTGGAATGATTGGCAGCTCGTTAGTGCGCCAAACTTTTTTCCCGGTTTTGGTTCGTGGTACGTCATCCGGCGTGTACTCGTCTGGCTGGGCCTGTTCCAACATATGACCGAAACACCAGGTTATTTTGTCGCCGCCGCATTCTATATATCCATCGTGGCTTCTTGCTCCACCAAGCGCGGCGGCGATGGCTTTAGCTGTTGATGGTTTTTCAGCAATAAATAGTCTCATTTTTTTCCCCTACCAAGTTAAAATTGGACGAACCGTGGTTATGATTTGTGAACGATTGATCGGACCAAAGTACCGGCTATCGAACGACAAATGGTTTACATCAGACATCACTAAAACTTCATCCTCACCGAGGATATAGTTGTCAACCCGGAAGTGCGGTAATGGTTGATCTCCAGAATCAGCCTCAAGAGGTTTACTTAATGGTAATAGTTTTTTATTGACATATACGCCGTCATCACTGACAGTCAAAACATCGTCTTTAGTTGCTAAAATGCGTGTGAGCATTTGACTGTACCCGCTGTCGCATAGGTCCTTACCTCGTCTGAGTATCCACCGCGTTGTTGCTTTGATGATCCACCGCGTTTTGGCTTCATCGGACCCGGCCGGCGGGGGGGGGCAAAATATGACATAAGAGCCCTTGGATATTGGATCGCTGGTTTTTATGTAAATGCCTGGTGTCAGATTTGTTGATGTGTTGACTATAATACCGGCGACTCTGGCACCTGTACCCAGTAGCATGACGACCAGCCAGATGATGATTGTGGCAATGGATGTGCGCCGAATACCAGCGAATATGGCACTTGTACCCAGCAGAATGACAATCCCGATGGTCATTATGCCAGTGATTAAATTTTGCAAGATCATTTTTTTCCCCTACCAAGTTAAAACCGGACGAACCGTGGTTGTGATTTGTGAACGATTGATCGGGCCAAAATAACGGCTATCGAACGACAAATGGTTTACGTCAGACATTACTAAAACTTCATTTTCACCGAGTGTATAGTTATTAACCCGGAAGTGCGGCAATGGTCGATCTCCAGAATCAGCCGCAAGAGGTTTACTTAACGGCAAGAGTTTTTTATTGACATATACGCCGTCATCACTGACAGTCAAAACATCGTCTTTAGTTGCTAAAATGCGTTTGAGCATTTGACTGTACCCGCCGTCGCATGATCCGGCGTTGATGTAATGCCGAGCCTTGGCTTCATCGAACGCTGCCTTTTGTGGTGGGCAAAATGTGACATAAGAGCCTTTGGATATTGGATCGTTGATTTCCAGGTAAATGCCTGGTGCCAGACTTGTTGTGGTGTTTACTATAATACCGGCGACTCTGGCACCAGCACCAAGTAGCATAACGACCAGCCAGATGATGATGGTTGCAATAGTAGTGTGTTTCAAGATCATTTTTTTAGCAGCTCCGTTACCCGGCGGGAATCACTGACTTCAGGTGCCGTAATTTCGTCGGTCTCCGGTGATTTGGTTGTATCACTGCTTTCAGGGGCCTTAATCGCGGCACGAACCTTGAATACTGGATCTTTGAAATACAAGAGTTGCTTACCGTAGATTGCTGGATAACCCGCTATATAAATAACCATATCACCGGCTTGATCGATATCGCCTGTAGATGTTTTGCGGGGGGCTGGCATTCTTAAACATTCATCCGGCGTAAGTAAGGGTCGCTGTATTTCCTGAAACGTGCGGGATACCTTCCCTAGCAACGATGACGTGCGGCTTCCGCTAGTGGTGATTCGTTCAGTGACAATTGTTGTCTGACCAGTCAATCGGGATAAATGTTCGGCTGTTTCAATACGGTTCGGTGGATAGGCGTTCTGGACGTGGCAATTGCTTGTAATTGACTCATCGGGGCCGTAGCCAGATTCGCGGCTCTTGATTTGATTGATGTCCTGGCAAATGAGATAGCATTTAATTCCGTAGCTTGCGACGAAAGCTAGGGACTCTTGCAGGATTTCAATTTTTCCCAGGCTTGGAAATTCATCCAGCATTAGCAATAATCGGTGCTTGTAATGGGCGACAGGTCGGCCATTTTCAAAGTCCATCTTATCGGCTAATAGTCTAACGATCATGTTAATCATGATTCGTACTAATGGCCGTAAGCGCGTTTTGTCATTTGGTTGCGTAATGATGTACAGGCTGACTGGATCATCATGGTGCATCAGATCTTTGATACTGAATTCTGATTTACTTACGGATTGGGCTACAATTGGATCGCGGTAAAGTGACAGAAACGATTTCACGGTTGAGAGCACCGAATCGGCTTCCTCTCCTGCCCGATCCATCATATCGCGCCCCGATGATCTGATTGCATTATGGTCTTGTTTCGCCATCTCGTCCCATAAAAAGCCTATTTTTTGATCGGGATTGGACAACATTTCATCTATTGATGTTATCGTCGCATAGCCGCCGCTTTTCTTGGCTTTGTAGAGCGCATGAAGTATCAACCCGACCATCAAGGAAAATGATGTTTTTTGCCAGTGGGAATCAAGCCCTTTTCCGTCAGGGTCAACGATGATCTGCGCCAGATTTTGCACGTCACCTACTTCAAACTCGGTATCAAGTCTGATTTCATCCAGGGGATTCCAGCAAATACCACCGTTAGACGATGCTGGCTCGAAGCGCAAAACCCTGTTTTTTGCCTTTTTTTTCCTCCAACCGGCGGTTAATGCCCACAATTCGCCTTTGAGGTCGGTAATAACTGCGCTCTCATACCATGAGAGCAGGGTTGGAATAACCAGGCCAACCCCTTTTCCTGATCGCGTGGGTGCGTAGCATAATACATGCTCAGGCCCATTGTGCCGTAAGTAATTTAAATGGCCATTTTTCCCCTCCCAGCCGCCAACATAGACGCCAACGCCCACCGCTTTTTTTTTGCCCTTCATGATTTCCATGACGGTTTGCGGATTGGGAAGAAGCCCGGCAGATTGAATGTCTTTTTTATTGGCCCACCGCGCCGATCCGTGCAAAAATTTGTTTCCCTTTGATGTGTTCGTCGCAACAACTTTGGTGATAGCTACGCCTAGCAGGCCAAATGTCGTAACAAATGCTCCGGTGGCGGTGGCCTCCATGAATTGATCTGGATAGTTGCTGTACCATTTCGCCGCCCATTGCAGGATCGCCCATGGTGGGTATACGTATCCTAAGTGGACCCCCAGAATTGGTTGATAATTGAACGTGTGCGCCAAATATTGCGACGCGGCCTGTAGACCTCCAATCAGTGATAAAACAACTATTGCATTAATTAGAAGTCCAGATCTTTGTTTCTCGGAATTGGCCTTAGGGCCAATCATATTGTTCATCGGCGCAGGCCTCTGGACATTTTGATTGAGCCGTTCGGTGCTATTGAAACGGAATTTCCAATGGCAATTTTTTGTAATCTGTGGGCGGTAGTCGGGTCCGTTGGCAGTACCATCACGCTTGATCCACGCTTCACCAAGGCTAACGGCTGGCCATTGACGTTCCGCGTTCCGGCAAACGACAATTTGCCCTCACCGGGCGTATAATGCGCGTGTTTGGGTATATCCATACCTGTTTGCCGTTTGCTCTCGCGTTCGGAAATATATTTGTTTACTGCCGTTAGTTCCTCTGGCGTGTATTTGTTGACTGTCGCAAGCTCCTCTGGCGTTTTTCGTTCCGCGTTTAGCGGCGGCGCTTTTTCAGTGTTAGTGATTATTGGTTTCTGTTCCGTACTTGGCTGTTCGTGATTTCTTGGCTTCATTGTCGCAAGCTCCTCTGGCGTTGTTTTCCGTTCGGCCTCTAGCCGTTCGGGCTCTACTCTTTCTCCTGACCGATAAACATCCCGTCGCAATGCGTGATCTGGTTTGGTTCCTGGCTGCTCCATGTCACCAGGAACATTACGCGACAATAACTTTTCAATTCTGCTGGCGATGCGAACCATACCGAGTTGGGACAGTTCTCGCAAACGGTTTTGGCTTTGGGGTGGCGGGTTTTTTCCAACGCGGCTAACGTCTTGCTGTCGGTGCTGTCCGGTGATGGCGGTGGCTCTTGAGGCTCTTGATTCAGAGCGGCCATTGCCGATTCCAGTTCGGCTTCTATTGTGTCTGTCATTGGTTGTGTTCTCCTTCAAAAGATCCTGCCGCTTACTTTCAAGCAGAGGATCGGTAAACGTGATTGGTAATCGTGAATCGATAGCTGCGCTAATGACCTGAGCCTTGAACTCATTTGTACCGCTAATGGTTATGCGCTCGCCATTCCGCGTCGCTTCCAGCTTTAGAACCTGTTGAATATCGGCGCGGTTGACGTCGCCAGTTATTTGTAGCTTATCTCCCGTATCTCGTACTGAAGTTTTGCCGATATTGAAAATGATTGCCCCGGTTTTTGTTATTTTTGTGATGTCGTTCACTACGGGCGCATGCCCTGGAGTTGCCGTGTCGTGCGCCCCTTGACCCTGAATGGTGTTTCCCTTGCGACTCTGCTGCGCCTCTCTGGCTCGCATGGCAGTTAGCGCCTCGGCGTTTCCTTTCAATGCCTCGTTTTTGAGCCAGTCGGCCCATGCAAGACGTTTGTTAGCGGCGTAGCATTTCTGAATATCCTGCCTGGATTCAGTATTGATTGCCTGGATTTTTGCGGCCATTGCTCTGCTGGCTTGGGCATACAATATTTTTTTGGTTAGCCTACCACCTGCCAGAAATTTGATGGATGAACGGCGCGTCCGTCCAGATCGTTTAGCGGCTTCGGTTTGCTTGGCTTTTCGCTGCCTGATCTTATCAATTACGGCTCGCTGCGCGACCGCTTTTATCCCCTGTTCGGCTTTGTATTTGGCGTATAATTCTGTAGTGTTAACCCTGCTGTCTAAGGGTTTTTTCTGGTACTCTCGTTTCGCTTCGGTTTGTGTTTGTGCTTCGGTTTGTTTTTGTTTTTCGGTTTCTCTGTCGCGCAGAGCAGTTAGCGCCCTCTCAGCGGTGGTGTTTCCTGTTGTAGCCTCTTTTTGTAGCCAGGCGGCCCATGTAACGCGCTTGTGGCCGTCGTAACATTTCTGTCGCGCTTGCTGGTATTCAGTATTGATTGCCTGGATTTTTGCGGTCATTGCGGTTTGCGTGACTTCGTATAATTTTTCTTTGGCTTCGGATGATTTTTTCATTAATTTGATTGATGCGCGGGTTACGCGGCCAAATCCCTGTACCGTCTCGATTTGTTTGGTTTTTTGCTGCCTGAGCTTGTCCATAATTGGTTTCTGCGCGGCAGATTTTGCCGTCTGTTCCGCTTTGTATTTGGCGTATAACTCTGTGGTGTTGACCCTACTGTCTAAGGGTTTTTTCTGGTACTCTCGTTTCGCCTCGGTTTGTGTTTGTGATCGCCGCTCGGACGCGGATTCTAATGGCCCGAATCTCTCTTCTAATCGTGACTTGGAAAGATCCCTTGATATTGTGCTGGCTTTTACATGGGTTCCGTTTGCGGCGGCGATCACAAACCCGTTGCCTCTCTCGCGCAGCTCTAATCCGTTTTTTTGTAATGACTGGTGCAGCTCCGGCCAACTCTGCGCGGCTTTGATTTCTTCCAGGCATTCGCGTTTGATCCATCCGACCAGGCTTTCCATGCCTGAATGCCGTTCCATGTCGATTGCACGGCCTTCAGCAATGCTCAATTTTGGTTGATGGTTGGTTTGCTGCAAGTTCATCTCAGACTCAATTTTTACGCAAAAATCGCCCAATGTTTTATACGATTGATACGGATCATGCATGGTATTTCGGGTTGGATGAATCTTGTTTATGGCAATGTGTACATGCAGGTTGTCAGTGTCGTTGTGTACGGCGCTGATACGTTGATGCTCGGCGTAGCCAAGCGCCGCGCAAGTTCGCTCTTCAATGCTTTTCAAATCAGCGGGGGTCGGATTCTCGCCTGGCGGAAACGATATCAGCAGGTGATATGTTTTATCACCTGAAGCGCGGGTATTCATATGTTGCGTGGCCAAAATTTCATCTGTAGCAACCTGTACGGTTTCAGCTTGACAGTTCGTGAGTGTAATTAGTTCGGCTTGTGTTTGTGTTTGTTTTTGCGTGTCCGTGATGTACCTTGTAAGGCGGCCAAAATTGCTTGCCCCAGACGGCGGATTCACATGCTTGGCGATCATCAATCAGATCTTGGGCGCATCACGCTTTTCATAATTTTGGCCGTTTCTTCCTGGTTCGTTTCGATTCGATTTAGCAGGGCTAAAATCGTTTCACGGCTGAAATTCGCGGTACGCGCATCGTCGGTTAGCCAGAGTTTCAGTAGCCCACCCAGTCGCCCCAGATCGCCGTTGATTTTTGCCAGATCACGAACGCACTGGTAATCGAGAATCCCCCGCACTTCGTAGCCTTGGCCGATAGTGCGCAGGTATCGCGCAACGCTCAAACCTGCTGCCGCCGCCGTTTTTTCAATCAGTGCGCGTTCTTCTGGTAGGCAATAGACTTTGATTGGCGGGCTGCTCTTGCGTGTGACACGTTTTTCCTCCAGTTTTTCTTCCATTAACCGCGACCCTCATTTCCCTTTTGTTTTTAGTCGGCGGTAGCCGACAGCCTCGCTAGAGCAAGATCCGTTGAGCGCCGGAGGCGCGAATAAGGGAAGTGAAGAGGCCATCCCCGCTTGCGGGGGGGCCTACTTCACCCATCTTGCCCTCTTTATGACGTTAATTTATTATGAATCATGTATAATTAATAAGCAACAAAAAGTGAATCACACAGAATCACATGGAATCACACAGAATCACATGGAATCACACAGAATCACATGGAATCACACAGAATCACATGGAATCACACAGAATCACATGGAATCACACAGAATCACATGGAATCACACAGAATCACATGGAGTTACACAGAATCACATGGAGTTACTAAGATTACAATTAATATTTAATTAATCGTGATAGAGAGTTTGTAATTAAAAATAAATATGCTATTATTAAAAATAAATATGCTATTATTAAAAATAAATATGCTATTATTAAAAATAAAGTATTATGATTAACTAAAAGGTGAAAATGAATGCCTAAAAGTATTTCAGAACGTATCTACCAGCGGGAGAAGGACCGACCGAAGAGTCGAGCGAAGAGCCGAAATAAAAACCGGATCGCATTCCTGGCGGTTCAGGAAGAGGTTTTAGAAGCGCTGGACGTTGGGTGGTCAGTGAAGGCGATTTGGAACACCCTACACGAGGAAGGGAAAATCGAAATGACATACGAAACATTTACCGTATACGTTCGTCGGTATATCCGTGATGGTGATGTTGATGGTGCTAGTGGCTGTGGCACAGAATAAATCCAAAAATACCAAAATTAATAAAGGGGTTATTCAATTTTTGACCGTGCGCGATCAAGTTAATGACGCGATGAATGATGGGTTTTCAATGAAAACGATCTGGAAACACCTACACGAAATTAAAAAAATTTCATGTAGTTATTCGATGTTTGTCAGGTATGTGCATCGGTACATCCAAGCACCACTGCCAGATAATGTTGAACTAGATGATGTTGAACTTCGTGATTTTGAATTGTGGAACTTCGAAATACTTCGCAATCTTGGATAAAACCATTTGGAGCTAGTGGTTGTGGCACAGAAACAATACAGAAAATGGTTGACTAAAACGGATTCGATGCACAAAAATACAGAGCCAATCCAACTCCAATTTTTGACCTTCCGCGATCAAATTAATGACGCGATGAATGATGGGTATTCTATGAAAACGATTTGGAAACAACTACACGAAAGTGAAAAAATTTCTTGTAGTTATATGACGTTTGTCAGGTATGTGCATCGGTACATCAAAGCACCACCAGATCAAGATCATGTGGAACAGGCAACGGCAGCCAGAGAGAAAGAACCGGAAAAACCAAAGCCGAATTTATCCCAGGCTAGCCAGCCGAAACGAACGGTAACGAAAGCACCGGAAAACAAAGCGCCGGAAAAGAAAAGTTCTTCCGAGATTCCCGGTTTTACATTCAACCCAATACCCAGGCCCGACGAGGATTTATTTTAATGCTCGTATCATGGTTCCGCATGTTCAAGGACTGCGGAATTAATAATCTCAAATAAAAAGGATTACAGTTTAATGTCTAAAATTCACATGATTCTTCAAGGCAAAGGCGGCGTTGGCAAGTCGATGATCGCGGCAATGATTGCGCAGTATAAAGTACACAATGGTCAGGCGCCACTTTGCATTGACACAGATCCAGTTAATTCGACTTTCGAAGGCTATAAGTCTTTGAACGTGCGGCGGCTGAACATTATGGACGGCGATGAAATCAATCCCAGAAATTTTGATGCCATGATTGAATTGATCTCCAACAATGATGGGGATGATGTAATCATTGACAACGGTGCCAGCTCGTTTGTCCCGCTATCGCATTACCTTATGAGTAACAAAGTGCCAGCAATGCTTCAGGATATGGGGCATGAATTGGTGGTACATACGGTTGTTACCGGTGGACAAGCTCTGCGGGATACGATAAACGGTTTCGATCAGCTTATCGATCAATTTCCGCAGGGATGTCTTTTTGTGGTCTGGCTCAATCCGTATTGGGGACCAATCGAGCTTGATGGTAAGGAATTTGAGCAAATGAAAATTTATACCTTAAATAATGACAGGGTATCTGCGATCATTCGGATACCAAACCTAAAGAAAGAAACCTACGGGTACGATTTCTCTGAAATGCTCCAGGATCGCAAAATATTTGATGAAGTGATCGATGATTCCAGCAAATCAATCATGACCCGGCAGCGGCTAAAGATTGTGCGGCAACAGCTTTTCGATCAACTTAAAGGAAAGGCAGCGGTGAACTAATGGATGAGAATCTTGAGATTGAAAAATCTGATGAAGTGATCGAGGAAATTGCAGTAAATCATGATACTAATGATCCTGAAACTGTTGAAATGATCAAGGAAATTTCAGTAAAGCACGGTGTTGCTATTGGCCGCGATGATCCAATCATGATACTGCCAACGATGAATAATCGGTTGATTAATACGTTTACAGAGAATAACAGGCAGTTAATGAATGAGGCGAATATTAACCAAAAGAAAATTTTGGAGGAGTTCAAGAGCCATTTTGCTGGATTGTTGTTGGTTTGGAAAACGGAAGCAGATGGAAAAGCATCGCAAACGCTTAATACCGCATTAGACGCTATTAATCAATCCAAATCAGATCAACAAATTTTTTTGGAAAAGTTCAATAGCGAGATGGCCTCCGGAGCCAAGCTTTGGGAAAAGGCCGCAGAGGAAAAAGCATGCCAAACTCTTAATACCGCATTAGACGCTAGCAAGAAATTGATTGATGATTGCGTTAAAAAAAGTGTGGATGCAATCAATAATGAACTGATAGATGAAAAACTCACCGCCCCCCTGCGTAGAGCCAAGGGGGTGGCGATGCTGAATCTTGTTGCGGCGGTCATGGTGGTGGCGTCGGCTGGATGCGTGATCCTGGTGGTTAAAGAAATTTTTTGACCGTTAACCGCCGCCACTTTGGCTACTGGAAATCATGTTCAGTATTTTGTTCATGTTCCTGTTTCTGTTGTTTGGGTGGAAGCCCAAACAACGCCCGGTCATGATTCAGGTGAAGGTAACTGTCAAGTTCAGCCAGCAAGCGTTCCCCTTTGTCTTCTTCTCTTTCCGTTTGGCTCAGTACCAATGCGCCAACCAATAGTTGGCGCCTGGTATCATCTAATCGTTTTTGTTTCTGATCCAATGTTTTGACTCGTTTGATCTCGGCGTTAATTTCAACTCGCTTTTCTTCAAGTTTGGCTAGCCTATCTTTTTTCATATCAAATCTCGATTTTGGTTGTTTTGTTCTTGAATATGAATTATACCTATTGCGTTAAAAAATTTTCAACAGGAATTATATATTATGGCAATTTCAAACGATGATAAACCAAATACTGCCGTTCACTATACTATTATTAGCCCACTAATTACTGATAGTCGGGTCATTGTTTCCCTGCATGAGTGGAAAGCGCGGCTTATTCTTTCGGCTGAGCGTAAAGCCGTTCAGTCCGAGCAAAAAGCGGAAGCTATGGAAATTCTGGTCGTGGCCCAGCGCAATGTTTTACATAATATGCTTAAAAAATCCGCGCTCTTGAATGAACAGGCAGCCAAGGCCAGCGATGATCTGGCTAAATTATATTGGCGCTTCGGTGGCACCGAGTAGAATATTAAATATTGCGATTGTGTGGAGCGCTAATGTCAAACTGGATGATGCCTAATTTTTCAGCGCCCCCGGATGATGTACAACCACAAATTATCAATGTGGCAGAAAAAAATATCGTCGAGCGAATCTGGCTGCACTTGCGTTATTTTTCCGTTGCCTGTATATGCTTGGCCGGTATTCCGTTGGTACTTTTTACCGTCAATTGGGTGGCCTTGTATGTGGCGTTCGTTGTGGTCGTTGGTATTATTGGAGAATTATATAGCAAGCCGGATTATGCTGATTATAAATTCCCGATCGAGTGGATATTCTACCCGTTGCAATATTTTTTCATGTTCACGGGTGCTTTGAGTGTTTTAGTGTTTGCGTGGCGATTGGGTATTTACCATGAGTATAATTTCTTGTGGTTAAGTACCTTGGTCGGGGAAGAGCGTATACAGTATATTGTAGATCATCGGACGCCGTGGGCAGCATGTTTTTTTATCGCAGCTATGGGCGCTGCGTCGAATGCTCTCATTATTGGTCATGAACTGACACACCGCACGGAAAGCAATATTTGCGTGTTTATAGGACGCTTCGGTGAAATATTTTGTCAATATACCAGCTTTGGTATCAAGCATCCCTATGGGCATCACAATCTGGTTGCTACACCTCTTGATTCCTCCACGGCGATGCGCGGCGATAATTTTTATGGTTTCGCTGCTCGTTCTATTCTCGGTCAGTATGTGCATGCCTGGGAACTGGAGCATGACCGCCTGAGTCGTAAGAGTAAAGGAACATGGGGCATCCAGAATCGTATTTTAATGGGTTGGGTGGCTGAAGCAATTTTTGCTGGGGTGTTTATCGTTCTCGGTGGTTGGGCTGGTTTGTTGGCGATTTTGTTGATTCGCATAGTTTCTTATGTAGGGCTTGAACTGGCAAATTATTGTGAACATTATGGTTTGGTGCGCATTCCGACAGAACCGCAGCAATTGCGCCATACCTGGGATGCCTATCGTCGTGTGACTACATGGGCATTGTGCGCGATCAATCGCCATGCCAATCACCATAATGATGCCTCGGTAGAATTCTGGAACCTGAAAACCTATAACAAGCAGGGTCGCAAGGAAGTACCGATTATGTTTGGAGATTCTTATCTGTTCGCCGGGTTACTTGCCATATGCCCGCCATTATGGCATCGGGTTTATAATCCACGGTTGATCG
>Ga0209633_10000614_pt1 | contig 40415 bp, 30 predicted proteins | sample Cruoilmetagenom1_FD_187290 | JGI IMG/M metagenome (GOLD analysis project Ga0209633, IMG submission 187290) | Oil polluted marine microbial communities from Coal Oil Point, Santa Barbara, California, USA - Sample 1 (SPAdes) (version 2) | ecosystem: Environmental > Aquatic > Marine > Oil seeps ...
TGCATGAATTACGGTCTCTCGCGTGGTTACCCTGTCTATCTCTCAACCAAGAACACAATTCTCAAAGCCTATGATGGTCGTTTCAAGGATCTCTTCCAGGAAGTCTTTGACGCTGAATTCAAGGAAAAATTTGACGCAGCCGGCATCACTTATGAGCACCGTTTGATCGACGATATGGTTGCGGCAGCAATGAAATGGTCGGGCGGTTATGTCTGGGCTTGCAAAAACTATGATGGTGATGTGCAATCCGACACTGTGGCACAGGGCTTTGGCTCACTGGGGCTTATGTCCAGCCAGCTAATGACACCGGACGGCAAGGTTGTGGAAGCCGAAGCCGCACACGGTACCGTGACACGCCATTACCGCATGCATCAGAAGGGCGAGGAAACATCGACCAACTCAACTGCCTCAATTTTTGCCTGGTCGCGCGGCCTCAAACACCGGGCCAAGCTTGACGACAATGACGCTTTGATGAAGTTTGCCGAAACGCTCGAAAGTGTTGTTATTGGAACGATTGAGGGCGGCGACATGACCAAGGATCTCGCTCTCCTCGTTGGACCTGAGCAGAAATGGCAGTCGACCACCGGCTTCCTCGACAAGATTGACGAGAATCTGCAGAAGGCTATGGGGGCGAGCTAGCCCTCCCGACCTCACGGTGAGGGATGCCGGTGACTTGTCACGGCATCGTCTCGAACCATGGGCATAAATTCTTGATCTCCATCCATCAAGACGCCCGCTCGTCAGTCGTGACGTCGGCTCCTCTGGATGAGGGTGAGGCTATGATTAAATCAACGGCGCAGATACCAAAGCACCTATGCTCTGGCCTGTGCCGTTTCTTTTATGCGCTGCTCGATACGGGGATGTTTTCTGCACAGCCTCTGGAAATCAATCCGATCGAGCAGGAGCAAACGGCAATTTGAGCGTGTCCGCACAGCATGAATATGATTGCGATCCTCCAGAAGCGCCATTTCGCCAAAGAAATCGCCATCAGTCAGATTGATGGTTCCATGCTCGGTTTCTACCTCGACCTCACCGGACGCTATAAAGAACATGGTTTCCGCGGTCATACCTTCGCGAACAATTGTCGTGCCTGGCTGGTAAACCCGGGCGTATAGCAGTGTCATAATTTCTGAAATGGCGCGCGCATTGAGATCCTTGAAAAGAGGAACCCTTGCCACGAGTGACCAGGTGATGGTGAATTCCCGGCGGTTTGATTCCTGGGCAAATCCGGTCGCAATTATGCCGATAGGCAGCGCAAAGACGCCGATACCGAAGATCATGAATATGCCACCGAAGAGACGACCAAGTTCCGTGACGGGAACAACATCGCCATAACCAACCGTGGTCAATGTGCTGACAGCCCACCACATGGCCTGAAACATGGTGCCCAATTTATCCGGCTGGGCTTCGCTTTCGATGAAATACATGCCCGCAGCACCCAGGGTAATCAGGGATAGCATTATAAACAGAGCGCCCATGAGTGCGCGCGCCTCGGTTCTTATGACAGTGGAGAGGCTGTTAAGAGCTGGTGAATAGCGCAACAATTTGAAAAAGCGCAGCAGGCGGAAAATACGTAGCACCCGCAAATCAATCGGTATGAGGAAATTCAGATAAAACGGGAGAATTGCCAAAAGATCTATGACCTGCATTGGCTGCGCGGCGTATTCGGCTCGCGCCCGGGTGCCTGATTTTCCGTCCAGGAACGGCAACTCAACACAAGACCACAGTCGCGCCACATATTCGATTGTAAAAATAGCAACAGAGATGAAATTGATTGCGTCGAGCCATAGGCCATATTCGGCGTTTATGGATGGAACTGTTTCAGCCGCGAAGGCTATGACATTCACGATGATCAGCAGAATGAGTGCCCAATTGACAATATCTGCAAATCGATCCTGACCAAGGCCGAGTTCCAATATATCGTGGACTCTGCGTCTTCGCGTGATCTCGGGTCTCAAATCTGGCATTATTCAGCCTACATGTTCAATGACCTGGAAACCATCAGCTTGATAATTGATCCATAATCGCAGCAATGGCGTTTTCAGCGTTTTCGCCGTCCGGGCCACCGGCCTGAGCCATATCCGGCCGACCGCCGCCACCTTTGCCGCCCATCGCCTCAGCCCCCCTGCGGACCAGATCAACTGCATTATAGCTACCCACAAGATCTTCTGTAACGCCAACAACGATTCCGGCTTTTCCGTCCTCAGAGACACCGATAATTGTGACAATGCCTGAGCCGATTTCACGTTTACCGTCATCGACCAGGCCGCGCAGGTCTTTGGGCGAAATACCGTGCAAGGTGCGGGCGAGAATTTTGGTATCACCAACATCGCGAATAGCGCCGTCCGCACCATTTTTATTGCCCCCGCCCAGAGCAATTGTGCGCTTGGCCTCATCAAGTTGCTTTTGCAGCGACTTGCGCTCATTGATCAAAGACTGCAATCGATCTCCAAACCCGTCCGGGCTCGTTTTCAGGGCGCTCGCGCTCGCCTTGAGCAGCTCGTCCTGTTTGATCAGATAATCGCGGGCACCATTGGCGGTGAGCGCCTCGATGCGGCGCACGCCGGAAGCAACGGCGGCTTCGCCGGTAATCCGCATAAGGCCAATATCGCCCGTGCGTCCCACATGGGTACCGCCGCAAAGCTCGACCGACCAACCGGCACGGGCGTCGCTGGGGACAGTTGTATCACCCATTGAAACGACCCGTACTTCATCGCCGTATTTCTCGCCAAAGAGCGCCATGGCACCGGCTTCCATAGCGTCATCTGTTGCCATCAGGCGTGTCTCGACAGGGGCGTTTTGCAAAATGATTTCGTTGACGATCCGCTCAACCCGCGCGATCTCATCATGCTCCATCGGCATATGATGGGAAAAGTCGAAACGCAATTTTTCCGGTCCGACAAGGGATCCTTTTTGCGCGACATGATCGCCCAGCACCTGGCGGAGCGCTTCGTGCAGGATATGAGTGGCTGAATGATTGGCGCGGGTTGCGGTACGGGCATCATGATCGACTTCCATATTGACCACTTGCCCCAATTTAAACGGCCCTTTTTCAACAACACCCTGATGGACGACGAGGTCGCCAAGCTTTTTACGGGTGTCGGTCACACGAAACTGGGCCTTGCCTATTTCGATCATGCCTATATCGCCAACCTGGCCACCTGACTCTCCATAAAACGGTGTCTGATTGGTGATGAGTTCGCCATCATCACCCTTTTTAAATTGCTTGACCGCTTTGCCACCTTTGATCAGTGCGGTGATTTCACCCTCAGCTCGCTCGGATTCGTAGCCCAGGAATTCCGTTGCACCAAACTGCTCACGAAGGTCAAACCAGATCTCATCGGTTGCCGTCTCGCCCGATCCAGACCAGGCTTTACGGGCATCACGCTTCTGGCGTTCCATTGCCTCATCGAATTTAGCAAGATCGACGGTGATCTTGCGCGCTTTAAGTGCGTCCTGGGTCAGGTCGAGCGGGAAGCCGTATGTATCGTAGAGCTTAAAGGCGACGTCGCCTTTAAGCTCATCGCCCGCTTTCATGCCGGATGTAGCTTCGTCAAGAAGGTCAAGGCCGCGGGCCAGAGTTTTGCGAAAGCGGGTTTCTTCCAATTTCAATGTCTCGGTAATCAACGCCTCGGCGCGTATAAGTTCGGGATATGCCTGCCCCATTTCACGCGCCAAAGTTGGCACGAGGCGATACATTAGCGGATCTTTGGCACCCAGAATATGTGCCTGACGCATGGCGCGACGCATGATACGCCGGAGCACGTATCCGCGCCCCTCATTAGACGGCAGGACGCCGTCAGCAATCAGGAAGCTTGAAGCTCGGAGGTGATCTGCGATGATGCGGTGGGTCGCCTTGAACTCGCCTTTTGCCTTGACACCGGTTGCCTCCACAGATGCTTTTATCAATTTGCGGAAAAGATCGATTTCGTAATTGTCATGAGTGCCCTGAAGCACGGCCGCGATGCGCTCAAGCCCCATGCCGGTGTCGATGCTGGGGCTTGGCAGGTCGAGCCGTCCGCCGCCAATTTGCGCATCATATTGCATGAATACGAGGTTCCAGATTTCGACAAAACGGTCGCCATCTTCATCGGCGCTACCGGGAGGACCACCTTCGATTTTATCGCCGTGATCGAAAAAAATCTCAGAGCACGGGCCGCATGGACCAGTTTCACCCATGGACCAGAAATTATCCGATGTCGCTATTGGGATAATGCGCTCGTCGGGCAGGCCTGCGATTTTCTTCCAGAGTTTACCTGCCTCTTCATCGTCAGCAAAAATTGTGACGGTCAAGCGCGATGGGTCGAGATCAAACTCTTTCGTCACCAGATCCCATGCAAGCTCGATAGCGCGTTCCTTGAAATAGTCACCAAAGGAAAAATTTCCGAGCATTTCGAAAAAAGTATGATGGCGGGCAGTGAAACCGACATTGTCGAGGTCGTTATGTTTGCCGCCAGCGCGGACGCATTTTTGCGAAGATGTCGCCTGGGTGTAGTCGCGTTTCTCAACCCCGGTGAAAACGTTTTTAAACGGTACCATGCCCGCATTAGTAAACATCAGGGTCGGATCGTTATGAGGCACAAGCGGACTGGACGGCACAATTACATGGCCGTTTTTCTGGAAAAATTCCAGAAAGGTGCTGCGGATGTCATTCACGCTTGTCATTTGGACTAATGCCTCTGAACTTGTGTCTCGTTCAAGCCGGGTAATTGTTGCGACATTACGCGACAAATTTCTCAGCCTTGTTTCTCGGTCTTGCGATTCTCAATGCGTCATGGATTACTATAGCAAATAGTCGGCCCGCTGGCGCTCGTCAATTTTTGCTTATCACCGATCAATAATCAGAGATTTGCTCGGTATTTAAAGGCGCTTCTAACGGCATATGGACCGCATTAAAAGCTTTTATTTTTCCCTCTGCACCTGCTTATTTGCACCAATAGCGGAATTGTGCGCCCCTGAACCTCCATCCAATAAAAAACCCCGACGACCAGCCGGGGTTTTTATGCATTCTGTGGTGAGACTGATTAGGAACAATTTAACCGTTGGCGGAATCTTTAACCGCATCCTTTACAGCCACTTTGTCATCATCAGGCCCAGCCATGATTGCATCGGCAATAAGGCCAGCGTTCTGCCTGATTCTGTTCTCTATTTCATCGGCTATATCGGGGTTTTCGAGAAGAAATGTTTTGGCATTTTCGCGGCCCTGACCAACACGCTGTCCATTATATGAAAACCAGGAACCGGCTTTCTCGACAATGTCGCCTTTAACACCGAGATCAAGGATTTCACCCATTTTCGAGATCCCCTTGCCGTACATGATATCAAACTCAACCTGACGGAAAGGCGGAGCGACCTTGTTTTTTACGACTTTGACGCGGGTATGGTTGCCAACAATTTCATCGCCCTGCTTGATCTGACCGATGCGGCGGATATCGAGACGAACGGATGAATAGAATTTTAGCGCATTACCGCCGGTGGTGGTTTCGGGGGAGCCGAACATGACACCAATTTTGTGGCGGATCTGGTTGATGAATATGACCATGGTGTTTGATTTGGCGATGGACGCGGTCAGTTTGCGCATTGCCTGGCTCATCAGGCGGGCCTGAAGACCGGGTAGGCTGTCGCCCATTTCACCCTCAAGTTCGGCACGCGGTGTAAGTGCTGCAACACTATCAATAACCAGAATATCAACCGCACCAGAGCGCACCAGCGTATCGGTGATTTCAAGTGCCTGCTCGCCAGTGTCAGGTTGGGAAATAAGAAGATCATCGATATTGACGCCGAGCTTCTTGGCGTAAACCGGATCAAGCGCGTGCTCCGCATCAACAAAGGCTGCAACACCGCCGGCTTTTTGTGCTTCCGCGACAGCATGCAGGGTCAGCGTGGTTTTACCCGATGATTCCGGCCCGTAAATCTCAATGATCCGGCCTTGTGGCAGGCCACCTATGCCGAGCGCAATATCAAGCCCGAGCGAGCCCGAGGAAATGGCTTCGATATCCATTCCCTGCATGCCCTCACCAAGGCGCATGATCGAGCCCTTGCCGAAATTGCGTTCAATCTGCGACAGGGCGGCGTCCAGCGCCTTCTGTTTGTCCATAATGCTTCCCTCGATTACCCGGAGATCCGGCGTTTTCATTTGCGAATTCCTTATTCCATTAATCTATCTTAATAGCAATTTAACCAAATGTACATGGTTTGTTCTCATTTTCAACATAGTTTGGTAATCAATTGAAATCATGGAGTAAAATAACTTATGTTTGCGGTTTGTTCATGGAGAAAGTAGCGAATCACCTGCCGCAACCAAGGTTTTTGCTGATTCTGTATTTTCAACGCCAATCGCCATGCTAAAAGGGTGAAATAGCGAAATATCGGAAATCACCCTGCCATGTTCATAAATTTCTTTTCGGAACTCAAATCCGCCAAGCTGCCCGTGACGCTCAAGGAGTATCTGACGCTGATGGAGGCGTTGGACAAGGACGTCGCTGATCGGCGGGTAGAGAATTTCTATTATCTTGCACGCGCCACCCTGGTGAAAGACGAACGTCATCTCGACAAGTTTGACAGGGTGTTTGGTCATGTCTTTGGCGGGCTTGATCTTGGCATCGAATATGAGCAGATCGAGATCCCGGAGGAATGGCTGCAAAGTGCGGGAGAGCTTTACCTCTCTGACGAGGACAAGGCGCTGATTGAGGAGCTGGGCGGCTGGGAAAAGGTCATGGAGGAGCTCAAGAAGCGCCTGGAGGAACAGGACGGTCGGCATAGTGGCGGCAATAAATGGATCGGCACGGGCGGCACGTCGCCCTTTGGGGCAGATGGTTATAACCCCGCAGGCGTGCGCATCGGCCAGAAGACCGGGCGGCATGGTCGCGCGGTCAAGGTCTGGGACAAGCGCGAGTTCAAGGACCTCGATGACAGTGTCGAGCTTGGCACGCGCAATATCAAGGTCGCACTCCGGCGGTTGCGTAAATTCACCCGGCAGGGTGTGCCCGATGAGCTTGATCTTGATCACACCATTCGCACAACGGCGCATCAGGGCTATCTCGACCTTCAGTTCCGGCCCGAGCGGCGCAACACGATCAAGGTTTTGATGTTCTTTGATGTCGGCGGTTCGATGGACTGGCACATCAAGGGGGTGGAGGAGCTATTCTCGGCCTCGCGCACGGAATTCAAGCATCTCGAATATTATTATTTTCACAACTGTCTTTATGATTATGTCTGGAAAAATAATGGCCGCCGGTGGTCCGACAAGACGCCGACCTGGGACGTTTTGCACACTTATGGCTCCGATTATAAAGTGATCTTTGTGGGGGACGCGTCGATGAGCCCTTATGAGATCACGGTGCCGGGCGGCTCGGTCGAGTATATGAATGACGAGCCGGGTGCCATTTGGATGCAGCGCCTGCTCGACATCTATGAGCGCGCCATCTGGCTCAATCCCGTGCCGCAGGAACACTGGAGCTGGACGCCGTCGATCGGTCTCATCCATGAGCTGATGGAGGAGCGGATGTTTCCGCTCACCATTGACGGGCTCGACCGCGCCATGCAGGAGCTGATGCGGTGAACACACTTGGTGCATTATTTTTATTTGGAAACAAATTTTCTGGTTTGCTATGAGGCGGTAGATTATCCGTTACATCGCCCCTCTCTTCCGTCATCCCGATGAAAATCGGGATCCAGATTGGTTTGAAGAATTTGGGCGCTATGAAGACGTGATAGACCTTGCCTTGAGGATGGTTGTCTGGGCCCCGGGGACTAGTCCCCTTCGCCGGAATGACGGATGAGGGTGAAGCACCCGCTCGCCCTAACCATTACCGTCACCGACACGGGAATCCGGCGGGGAATTTTGAAACCAACCGCGCCCCACACTCAACCGATTTCCTCGCGCAGGCGAGGATCCAAGCAACCATCCTCAAGGTAAGTCCTGTAATATTTTTGAAGCGCTCGAATTCTGCGGACTTGCTTGGATCCCGGTCTTCGCCGGGAAATCGGAGTGCTGAGACATGACTAAACCCATTAATGGGTCATGACCAAGCAACTAAGTTGTCCGCCAATAAGTGGCTAGTTAGTGACTGGTCCCCCACCACTTGAGCAAAGTCATTTCAATCGCTCACCCAACCGGCTATGAAACCGAACGACATGATGAACGATAAGGCAAACCCCAAATGGCAACGTCCGCAGAACAGAGCCGTAACCATCAAGGCCCCGCACTTTTTGAGCGCGGCTACAGACCGTTTTTTCTTGGTGGCGCCCTACTGGCAGGCCTGACCCTGCCGCTTTGGCTGGTGCAATATTCCCTTGGGCTCGAAACACCGTCACTTCTGAGCGGCCGCGACTATCATATTCACGAAATGATTTTCGGCTATCTCGGTGCGGTCATCGCGGGCTTCCTTTTAACGGCCGTGCCAAACTGGACCGGCCGCCTCCCCGTCGCCGGATCGCGCCTTGCCATACTCGCGAGCCTGTGGCTGGCCGGCAGATTGGCAATATTCACCGGCGCACCGGTCCCCATCCTCGCCGCCATTATAGACAGTCTCTTTCTCGTAAGCCTCGCCGCTATCATCTGGCGCGAAGTGATAGCTGGAAAAAACCACCGCAACATTCCCGTTTGCCTGCTCACAAGCCTTCTGGCACTTGCCAATATCGCCTATCACATTCTCCATTGGCTTAATTCAGATCTGGCTTACGCAGAACGCGCAGCCCTTTCCGTCATGGTCCTCTTTTTAAGCCTGATAGGCGGCAGGGTGATCCCGAGCTTTACCCGCAACTGGATGGCGCAACAGCAAATATTACCCATGCCAGTTGCGTTTTCAACATATGACAAGGGCCTGCTCATAGCGACAATCCCCGCTCTTGTTTCCTGGATCATTGCACCCGACACCATAATCACAGGCCTATTCTTTACAGCTCTCGCACCTGCTCATCTTTACCGCCTCATGAGATGGCGCGGTTGGGCAACCCTTAATGAACCCATGGTTCTCATATTGCACATCGGTTATCTGTGGATTGCAATATGGTTTGCACTCATGGCTCTCGCAATTCTCGCCCCCGGCATCATCAACAGTGCAGACGCGGCACACGCTTTGACTGCCGGAGCAATCGGAACAATGACAGTTGCAATCATGACAAGAGCAACGCTTGGACATAGCGGTCGCGCCATAAAATCCAATGTCTGGATCAACACCATCTATATTGCTGTGGTCATTGGTGCCGCCCTGCGCGTGGCCGCACCTCTACTTCCCGGTGACCTGATTGCAGCACTCTCCCTTTCGGGGATTTTATGGAGTGCCGGCTTCTGGGTTTTCATTGTTTATTTTGGACCCATTTTTACCCAAACTCGCAAACGATAAATCACACCCGCACAATTAATTGTCGTGCAACTAGGTTCCGAGCTCTTAAGCCGCCTTGTCCTGCGCTTGCCAGAGGTCCTTGAAATCGCCAAGGCCAAGTGTTGCCACCTGATTGAGATTCTCATCAAGCAGCTCAAAAACCGTCTCCCCAATATTGCGTATGGAGAAAAAGGCAATCACATCAACCCCACCACCACCTTCAGTGTGGGGCTTTCCCGACACTTCCGTTGAAACATAGCTGCCCACGGGGCGCACTTCATCAAGGGTGCCATCGGGTTCGTAAATCCTGAGCTCACCTTGCAGGATTAGCGTCTTATAGGGTGCCAGATGCTTATGCGTTACGACTTTCTGATTGGCGCCAAGTTTGAACAGAATATCGACAATCCGCGCATCTTCATCAACGTGATAAATATGATATTTCAAATGCTCAATGTCTTCTAGCTCGTGCCATGTGACATTGCTGTCATCAAACTGAAAATTCATTCCGTGTTCCTTCAATGATTTAAACTCGAGTCTTTCCGTTTCAAGTTGAGACGCTAAATCTTCCGCCCTGTTTACCCATACGGATCATTCCATCGGGTGGACAGGGCGGGGGAGATCGCGGTCGGGTCAGAAAAAATATGGATTGTATTTCCAGTTGTCCGCATCGGGCGTCACAACATCAAGATTGTAATCGCTTGCCTTGAGAAGCTTCGCAGTACCGTCCCCGAGCGCCGCCGCCCGGTCGATGAGACGTCTGCCCTCAGCAACATTTTTTTGAACACCGCGCCCGCGCAACAAATCAAGTCCATAATTGAGCGTGCCGATAGAATCACCTGTAAGCATCGCCCGCCTGTCCCATTTCGCGGCGGCTTCCGCACTTTCCGGACCACCAAGCCCATTGTCGCATAGCCACGCCATCCATGTCATCGACGGCACATCGCCGCGCTCTGCGAGAATTTCAAACAACCGTCGCGCTGTATCATTATCCCCATGTTTGGCGGCAATATAAGCATGCATAGATGCCATCGGACCTATGCGACCGCTTTCAATTTTTTCGGCAAAATAGGCGAGCGACAGCTCTTCCGGATTATGCTCGCCAGCATCCGCCGCAAATGTCGGTTGCGCAAAAACCGTCAACGACATGGTAAGAGCCGCACTCAAAATTAATGTAAATTTCCTGATCATTTTTCTCTCCTTCTTCATAAGAATTAGATTGCGAACAATCTGTATTTTTATATTGAGGGAGATTACCGGCGCTTGTGTCAGGCTTTCGTCACGCTAAAGCATTTTGTCGATATTTTTTTAACCATCGATTGCGCGGACATCTTAGGCGACATCAAATCGGTAGCCGCCACCGCGAACCGTGGAAATGATTTTCGGCTCAAGCGGATCGACCTCAATCTTTTTACGCAATACGGCTATGGCCTGATCAAGTGCGCGGCTATTGGGCAGATGATCGACCCCCCAGCAAAAATCAAGAAGCGCGTCCCGGCTCGTCACCCGCCCTCGGTTGATATAAAGAAGCTGTAACATGCGCACCTCGCGCTTTGTCATGGATATCACCACCCCATCGCGCATCGCCTCCATTTGGTCGGGATAGAGCATGAGGTCATGAAACTTCAATCCCGTAGCCCGCATTGCCTCCTCATGATCAGCGCCACGCACTCGGTCTGAACGACGCAGGATAGTACGGATACGCGCAATAAGCTCATCGGGGTCAAACGGCTTCACCATATAATCATCCGCACCGATTTCGAGCCCGCGAATGCGGTCAGTGGGTAGACGCCTTGCACTTAAAATCAGGATGGGCATATCCGCACTCTCGCTCCGGATAGCGGCGCAAAACTGATAGCCGTCCATTCCCTCCATCATGATATCTACGATGCAGAAATCTGGTTTATTGTTCAGATATGCCTCAAAGGCAATCTGCCCGGACGGTGCCGATACGCAATGCGCACCATGACGACTTAAAAGCTGTACAAGCCCCTCGCGCAAAACATCATCATCCTCTGCAATCAATATATCGAGACCCTCAAGCGTCTTGGTCATTGGTGAGTACCTCCTTCACCAACCGGGCGGTCGATGCGAAAGGAGGCTGAATATCTGCGCCCTCCACATTGCTGATGCGCGATCAGCGCCCCACCATAAGCCTGAACAATGTCGCGGCATATCCCAAGCCCAAACCCATCATTCCCCCCCACATCCAAAACCTTGAAATCATCCCCATTGTGCTCCGACCGGTGCGTTGTTTTTTTCCGGTCGACAACCTCAACCAATAAAAAGCCATCATCAATGTGACTTGAAACGGAGATATAAGAGCCCGGCGCATGTCTACGCGCATTATCGAGGAGATTAATCAAAACCTGCTCAAAATCCCATCGGTCAATATTGACCAAAGACGCCGCATCAAGATCGAGTAAAACCTTCGCAGCATCTGCCTCAATCAACGGGCTGAAACGAGCGCATATGGTAGAAATCACGTCATCCGGCTTGATCTGGCTATTTGAGCTTGCTTCTTGCCCCAGGTTTTGGACCGAATAAAGCGTCCGCTCAATCAAACTATCGAGCCGCTCAATCTCAGATATTATCGTCTTACAATTTGCCTCCAATTGTGCCTTATCACCCTGGGCATTACCCTCATTCCCCCTTATCATTTCGAGATAGATACGGATATTTGTGAGCGGTGTTCTAAGCTCATGTGAAACAAGCGCGGCCCGCTCAACCTGTCTGCGTGCAGCACCCAGCTCAACCGTGCGCTGCCTGTATAAAAAAACCGCAAGCGCGATCAGCACAAATGATCCGGGAAATAAAATTGTCGCCAATCCAATGACGGGAAGTTTGAAATATGCCGCAGTACCTGAACTCCATGACCCGGATATTTTCAACCCATTAAACGGCCATTTGAGGTCTTCGACGTGAAGTTCTTCGCCCCGGATTGGGGACGCCAAAGACGACCATATCACGCCCTCGTCAGCTCCAATGAGTTCATAATGTGCAGCTTTGCCACCGCTATTCCAACCACCCTGATTTTGCGCTTTTATCACGGCCTTTTGAAAGGCCTGACTGTCCAGCACAGCACAATAAACAGTCTGGTCTTCATCCCTCTCAAATAGCGGACTGGCAAATGCGCAAAGTGCGGGTCCATCAAGGGCTTTTACCAGGCCGGTCTGGACCGAACCACCATCATCCGCGCGGGTTTCAGTTGGTTTTTCAATCCCCTGTCCAGTGACCAATTCAGTCACAATATCATTGAGCTGTGGCGCATAGCGGGCCCATATGCGTTTTTCCGTAATGGTTTGCTCCAGCGCTTTCTCTGCTGGATAAAGCCGTTTGCCTTGAGAGCTAAAAACAGCGCCAAATCTGACCAGATCATCCGGATCAACGGCGCAATGCGGTTCAAGATATAGACACCGGAGCGGCCAGATACCTTTGACATATGCCTCGCGCACAATGCCAACCGCGCCTTTACCAACATCCCGCCCATGTCCACGCAGCTGACGGGTGAGCTGCTCAATATCACGCAAAACTGCCGCGCGTTTTTGCATATGCAGGTTCTCGACCTCGGCATTAAACACCCGCACGCTCGCGAATGTCAGCGCCGCGAGAGGCATTCCAACCAGAAGCAACAGAATGATTTGAAATCGTCGCATCGGACGCCTATCAGAAACAAGAAGCCAGGCAAACAGACAAAATCAGATGATAATGCCTGAGCCGTTATTTATCGAGCGCACAACACACTCTTTTACATTATAAAGGGATGCCTGTTTGAATTGTCAGAAATTTGTAAGCCTTAATGAACGTACTACATTTCATAAAAACGATTTCAAAGATAAGGGAACAGAACCAGTGCTGAGAAATATTATGGCGACTGCCGGTGGTTTCATATTGGGTGTAATGATCGTCTCAAGAGTGCAATTGCTCGGCCACACAATATTTCCACCACCCAAAGGCATTGATCCATCAGATCCAGCTTCTATCGAAGCAGCCATGCAGTTGATGCCGATAGCCGCATTGTTATTCGTAGTCGCGGCCTGGACACTTGGGTGTCTACTCGGCTCAATGACGGCAACCCTTATAGCCGGACCATATTATGTCGTACCTGGCCTGAGCGTCGGATTAGCCATCCTGATTGTAACCGCGATCAATCTTTATAACATCCCCCACCCGCTATGGATGACATTGGCAGGCTTGCTTGCCCCGCTTCCCGTAGCATGGGCTGGAATTAAACTGGTTTGGAAACTCAAAGGCGTCTAACAGACTATTTATCAAATTCCAATGACACCGGTATCACCGAAGGCTCCAGACAAACTTTTTCCGTACACGCCTGAACTTCAATCTTTACTAAAGATTTCTTTAAAGCGTCCAGACCGCCACTTGCCAAATCAACATTGATCAAAACCTCGCCCTCATAAACCAAAATCCCTTCATCAACGAATTTGGTCTTGAATTCACGGGAGCGCGGATAGGTAATTTTGGCTACCAGATGTTCAGGTAAAATGACGCGCGTCGGCACCAGAAAATCCTTCGACGCCGGGTTAGCGTTAATATGAAAACCCTTCGCAATCTTGAGCGTAATGTCAAGCTCACCCCCATTGCCTCCCGAGCCAATTTGCGACCCGACACCATGCACGATGACATGCGGTGCGCTACTCGTTGGCGAAACGCCTGCGCCTGCTCCACCAGTGGCAGTCCCCCCAACCCCGGCCATAGACATCGCTCCACTCTTCTCAGAACGAATAATACTAGCAAGAAAACTCACCCAAGCATCGGGGACAGCCGCAATCTTCGGCGCCATCCAGTGGAGCAAACGCCCGGCGGTTTTGGCATATTGCGGGTCATCAAGGCCAAGGCGATGAAAGAGCTCAAACGCCAGTGAGGTGCCCGACGGCGTATCCCCGTCCTGCAAATCAATCGCCGGAACGATCAGACCACCGCCCCCCACTCGCGTAACGACAACACCTTCAGCCGTCATCAATCGCTCCTCAATTACCCGTGCAAGTTCCCTCGCCCGCGCCCGCCAAACGCGTTCTCCCTTGACCGCACCTAAGGCGTTATCAAGTGCGAGGAAGCCAAGCCCAAGTGAGGCATAATCCTCCAAAAATCCTTTCCCCCATGCTTTGCCCTTGAATAAATACCGACTAAGCTGGTGCCCGGGCTTGCCGGTTTTCTCATTATAAGCCTGTCGCCACATGAATTCCCCGGCGCGCGACGCCATGTCAATCCATTCTCGCTCATGAAACACTCCACCCGCCCGTGCGAGTGCTGCGACAGCAAGGCCATTTAATACCACCACAACCTTGTCGTCGCGCGCCGGTTGGCGTCGCGCGCGACGAATTGCGAGCAATTTCCGCCGCATGGGACCAAGCTCTTTGATCAGCTTTAATAGCTGACCGCGTTTTGAGACCTCAGATATCAGATCTTTGCGAACCCGCAATACGCCCGGTCCTAAAGGGGCTTCGGGCAGTGCTGTTAACTCATAAAGAGAGAAGAACCGAAGTGCTCGCGCATCACCAAGAATTTTGGTTATTTCTGCTCGGGTCCAAAGATAACTTTCCCCCTCACGGCCATCAATATCCGCATCCTCTGCAGTAAAAAAACCACCCCCCTGTGAGGTCATATGGGTTTGCAGATAAGCCACAATATCATGCACCATAAAACCCGCGAAGGGAGCGCGAGTTTGCGCATAATAGGCCGTATAGACATCAAGCAACTGAGCATTGTCAAAAAGCATTTTCTCAAAATGAGGAACAGACCAGCTCGGCTCGGTCGCATAGCGGTGCACACCCCCGCCAATGTGATCATGGATACCGCCATACGCAATCGCCCGGAGTGTCGCGTCCACGGCTGAAAGCACTGACTTGTCTTTGCTTAAACGGAAATCCTCAATCAAAAAATTAAGCAATGGCGACTGTGGAAATTTACTTGCGTCGCCGCCATTAAACCCACCCTCAAAACTGTCAAATCTGGATAATATCCGAGTGCGTGCCGTTGCCCGCCAGCTTTTCGGGTCAATATTAAATCCCCGAGCTGCCCCCTTGCCCGGTTTGCTGACCCGCAATAATGCAGTATGGACATTGTCTGCAATGGCCAAAATTTCGCCGGGGTTTTTCACCCATACTCCGTGAAGATATTTAAGCAGGGACGGGAAACCCATCTGCCCCTTATGGTCCTTGGGCGGAAAATAACTACCGGCAAAAAACGGTTTGAGATCCGGTGTCAAAAAGAGATTATTCGGCCATCCGCCGCCACCAGACAATATCTGCCGCGCCAACATATATATCTCATCCACATCGGGCCGCTCCTCCCGGTCAACCTTGACATTAACGAACCACCTGTTCATCAATCTCGCGATATCCGGATCGGCATAAATTGTCCGTTCCGCCACATGACACCAATAGCAGGTACTGTAACCAACTGAGAGGAATATCGGTTTGTTCTCGGCCTTCGCCTTTTTGAAGGCCTCCTCCCCCCAAGGGTACCAGTCAACCGGATTGCGAGCATGTTGAAGAAGATATGGGCTACCCGAATTTACCAACCTATTTGGTTTCATATTTGAATGTGTCTCACTCAAAACCCTTGAGCTTGGCAAACTACAGACAATCAGACAGACAATGAAGCCGTTCAGGATCAAACGTGCGTTCATCATGCGTCCCAACTCGCACGTCCCCTGACAGCCCTTTCCCATTTCTTCACATGCACACATTCTTCCGGAACTGCCGTCTCGATAAACTCGCTAATCCGCAAACCCATCATGCCCGTAATGTCCGCAATGGAAAAATTGTTGCCCGCAATAAATGGACGGCCATCCTTGAGCTCCTCATCGAGCCAATTCCACTTCTTCACCAGCATCCGCCGTTGATTTTCCACGAACTCTGGCATTTGCTCAATCTTGTCGGCAAAATAACCAAAGCTATGCTTTGCAATATTTGCAAGCGTTCCAATTATCTCAAATTCAATACGCCTGTTCCACATCTCAACCAACCCCTGATCATATGGATCGACACCAAAAAGTGCTGGCCCCTCAAACTGACAATCAAGGTAACGGCAAATGGCAATGCTTTCCGTCAAAAACCGGCCGTCATCAAGCTCCAGAACCGGCAACCCTCCCAACGAATTTATTTTGAGAAACTCCGGCGTCCGCGTTCCCCCATCCTGGATATTCACGTCCTCAAGCGACACAGACGCCCCTTTTTCCATGAGATACGCTCGTACACGCCAAGGATTGGGTGCCGCGCTATTATAAAGCTTCATAATAGACCTCCAGAAGGTTAAATTGATCTTCAGCAGGTGAAGGAGGCATTCAAGCCAGTGCGTTGGCCATAAGTTGCCCATAAAATTACCATCAAATGACAGATTAACCACATCAGCCAAACATTTGTGGGTGAAATGTCAAAATGAAGATGAATTGTTCAATTAAATCTATATCTTGCTATGATCCAGCCCATGGACTCCGGGAGAGCTGAAGACTTAGCTGGAGCATTCGCCCAGGATCGGATCTGAGAGTATTGCCTGACCACCCGAACTGCGCACCATTATGTAAGGTGCCAGAATTTTTGTATGCAGTGATTGTGTTCTACTGCTTTGATTTAGAGTGAAGTTGCGTTGAGGGAGACGCGAGTAAAATGACAAATTCCAATCAAGCCAGCGAACCAACGCCTATGAGTGATTCCAGCCAGGTCATCATAAACGAGACTCAACCATCCTCCTTGGAAGCGGAAGCACCTATAGAGGCAAACACGGAAGTCGCGGCTGAGGCATCCTCTGATGAACCTCAAGGCATGAAAGAGACCCCCGAAGAAAAGGCTAAACCACTAGATGATATTCAAGTGAGCGATGGCGAAAAATTCATCCCCCTCACCCGCTTTGCAATTATGAACCGCTTGACGGAAGCCTCGCGTTGGCGCGATGGCGAGGCTGATGACGCCAAACGCTTCTTCCGCTATCTCGCTGCCTGGCGACACCAGACCTATAATGAGCAACTATTGACGCTGAAAGAGGCATACATGCCCTTCAGTCCCGACCGCGATACCATTCGCACAATGGAATATTCAAAAGAGCAGCTGAGACGTTTCCAAAAGAGTTTTATTGATAACGTCACGCAACTTCTGGAGCAGGCAAACTACACTCATATTTCAAGCCAACGGCTCAACAAGATCTTTGAGCAACAATCGATTTACAATCTCGATCTGGAGGTCGATCTTTCTGAATTTGAAGAAATGACAATCTATTGTCGCGGTGAGATGATTGAGACCAAACAAAGACGCACCTGGAGAAAGCTCTATCTTGGTTTTGAAGAATACACGGTCCCCATATTCCAACGCCTGTTTCTGCTGCTCAAATTAAAGACAGAAGAACAACGCCTTGGCGAGATCATGGAAAGCGAGCGCCGGAAAAATGATGGCAGCCCGATCGAACGTAAAAAAGCAGAGAAAATCATGGCCAAGAAACGCGCCATGCTGCCCCCGGGTATTTGTTGCGACCACATCTATCTCAAACTTTTCAAAAACATTCCGACCACGGATCTGGAGATGATGTTCCCCAACACCAAGGTTCGTTTTCGCCCGCTCGATAAAATAAAGCTTGGCATCACCGCAGGCGGCGGCACAATTGCCAGCATCGCCGGCACGGCGGGAAAACTGCTTCTCATCACAACCAATCCGATTAAGGCCATCGGTGCGCTTGTCGGAATAATTGCGGTCATTGGTCGCCAGATCATGAAGTTTTTCCATCAGCGCAATGAATATATGATGGTTTTGGCACAAAACCTCTACTTCCATAACCTCGCGGACAATCGCGGCTCGCTGACACTGCTTGCCGACCGGGCGGAAGAAGAAGATATCAAGGAAGAAATGCTCCTCTATTCCGTACTCTCCAAGGAAGATGTCCACCGCAGTCAGCTACCGCTCCTGCAGGTCGCCATCGAGAACTATCTCAGCGAAGAGTTTAACGTCAATGTCGACTACGACATTATGGATGCCCTACAACGCCTGCTCCATGACGGGGTAGTCACGGAAGCAAACGGCATATTAACCACTATGCGCCCCAAAGAAGGCTGCGATCACATTGACGCCAAATGGGACGCGCATCTCGATACCGCCGATTTCTTCAACTCTGGGCAGACGGAAAACGCGTGAGTAAAAACTCGCCTGAATACAACAGCATATCCGAAAGCTTATCCGAAGACGTTGTGCCCGGCACGGCACCGGAGCTGGACGGCTGGACGTGGAGCTTGGAATGCGAGCGCGATTACGCATTTTTATTGAGCGACGTTTTGAGCGAACTGGACGCACCTCTCGCCACTGCCGTCTCCATCGATGAGCTTTCGCCTAGCACTTTCCGTGTCACTGCCTATTATCTCGCAAAGCCAGATGCGGGTGCAATCACAACTGCGATTGAATTAATCGGGGTGGAAAAATCCATTCTCTCAGGCGCGCAAATTTCACCCATTGCTAAAACCAACTGGGTTGCCCGCTCGCAAGAAAATCTCAACCCCGTCGAGGCTGGCCGGTTCTGCATATTTGGCGAGCATGACCGGGACCGAATAAAGCATCGGTCCCGAACGGCGATTGAGATAAATGCTGCCGAGGCATTCGGAACCGCCCATCACGGCACCACAAGAGGCTGCCTTATAACCATCGATGCCTATATGCGACAAGGGCAGCCACAACGACGCATTCTCGACCTTGGAACAGGAACCGGCGTGCTTGCAATTGCCTGCGCAATGCTTAGCCCCCACGCCCAAATAATCGCAACCGATATTGATCCCATAGCAACCCGAACCACGCGCACAAACTGCCGTCTAAACGCCGTTGGTAACCGCATCGACATACTCGACTGTCCTGGTTTTGAACACCCAAAGCTGCGCAATGCGCGGAGTTTTGATTTAATAATCGCCAACATTCTCGCTGACCCATTAAAGTCCATGAGCGGACAATTTTTCGATCACGCAAAACCGGGTGGCACACTTATATTGTCAGGCATTCTCAACACCCAGGCAGTCTCCGTCGCCAACACCTTCCGCGCCCATGGTTTTATTCACAAAGCGCGGCTGATTGATGGTGAATGGTCGACACTCACCATGCAGCGATGTATCTAACAGGTAATCAGTTGAGACGCAGTTGAGAAAGCTCCCCGACCAGCAATTCATTGAGATCACGAATATGTACCAAAGCTTCACCGATATATCAGATCCAACGCTGGGTCTTCCCCGCGCCCGGGCCCTGCGCAAAGAAATGAAAAAACGCGGGTTAGATTATTTTCTGGTGCCGCGCACAGACGAATATCAGGGTGAATATGTCGCCGCCTACGCCGAGCGTCTTGCCTGGCTGACGGGGTTCACCGGCTCGGCGGGCTTTGCCATTATCTCCCAACGCCGCGCCGTGCTATTTGTCGACGGACGTTACACGATACAGGCGGCAGATCAGGTTGACGGCAAAACTTACGATATTCTGAATGTTCCAAAAACCACGCCTCTTGCATGGCTCAAGGAAACCGTCAAAAAAGGCCAGACCGTTGGATTTGATGAAAATCTCATAACCATTCACATGGCCGGTCAGATCACCAAAATAACAACGGAGCTCAAAGCCAAATCAGCCCCCCAAACAACCAACCCTATTGATGCTGTTTGGCTGGATCAGCCCAAAAGACCAAATGCTCAAGCTCACCCCCACCCAATAAAATACGCTGGTCAAAAGGCCGCTCAAAAAATCGATAGCATTAAGTCACAGTTAAAACAGGCAGACGAGGACGCCACAATCCTCTCTGACCCGCTTTCCATTGCATGGGCTTTTAATATTCGCGGGTCGGACATTCCCCATACGCCGGTTGTCCTTGCGACCGCTATAATCCATCTAAAAGGCAAACCGGATCTCTTCATCAATTTTGAGAAACTAACCCCGGGCCTCGAAAAGCACCTTAAATCCGTTGCCCATATCCACCATGAGAAGGATATGACGGACGCACTTTTAGAGCTTTCAAAAAAACGGGCAAATGTGCGCCTCGACCCGCAAAACTGTCCATATTCAATATGCCGAAAACTTGAAAAAAAAGGCGCTAATATATCCCATGGTACTGATCCATGCATCCATCCCCGCGCCATAAAGAACAAGGCCGAAATCACTGGCACCAGGAACGCCCACCACCGGGACGGCATCGCAATCACAAAATTCCTTGCGTGGCTTGACGCAAGCGCCCTGAAATCAAAAGTGACAGAAATAGACGCCGCAAAAAAACTCGAAGAATTACGCGCCCAAAGCCGCGCACTAAAAGAACTGAGCTTCGACACCATATCCGGTGCAGGCCCAAATGGTGCCATCGTCCACTACCGTGTGACCGAAGCCACCAACAGGCGGCTGAAATCAGGCGAACTATTCCTTGTCGATTCAGGCGCCCAATATCTCGACGGCACGACCGACATCACCCGCACCATTGCAATCGGCAAACCAACAAGGGAAATGCGCGACCGCTTCACCCGCGTTCTCAAGGGCCATATCGCATTGGCCAGAGCCAAATTCCCCATTGGTACACGAGGGGTCGATATTGACATTTTGGCGCGGCAATTCTTATGGGCGCAAGGCCTTGATTATGACCACGGCACCGGGCACGGCGTCGGCAGCTATCTCGCCGTCCACGAAGGCCCGCAAAACATATCAAAACGCGGCATGACCCCACTTGAGCCCGGCATGATTATTTCCAATGAGCCCGGATATTACAAGGAAGGTGCGTACGGCATCCGCATTGAAAATCTTGTGCTCACCAAAGAGGCCGAACTCGTCAAAGGTGGGGAGCGAAAAATGCTGTCGTTTGAAACACTGACCCTGGCACCTGTCGACCGGAGATTAATCGACAAAAACCTTTTGACCAGAGACGAATTAAACTGGTTGAACAACTATCACAGCCGCGTTCAAAAGGCACTTGCGCCCGAATTGCAGGGCGATGACCTCAAATGGCTGAAAGCCGCAACCGCCTCTTTGTCTTAGAGCTTTTAAGGTTTTGATTTTATCAAAGCCCGGCAACCATTTTCAGCCATTCCGCCTCCGAGAGCACAGTAAGTCCAAGACTCTCCGCCTTTTTCAGCTTTGAACCAGCTCCCGGCCCCGCAACAACATAATCGGTTTTTTTGGATACCGAACCCGAGACCTTTGCCCCAAATCGCTCGGCCTGCGCCTTGGCTTCCGAACGCGACATCTCTTCCAATGATCCCGTAAAGACAACTGTCTTGCCAGTGAGCTCGGTCGCAACCTCATTGGATTGATAGGGCTGAACCTCAATCTCACCAAGGAGAGCGCTCACCGCCTCCAGGTTATGCGCTTCATCAAAAAATGCAATGAGAGACGCCACCATCGCCTCCCCGACACCGTCAATATTTATGAGCTCCCCATAAGCCTCGGATGTATCGTCCCGCGCCCCAAGCACGGTATTTTGAAAGCGGTCAAAAGTCTCAAAACTTTTTGCAAAGAGCCGCGCTGTCGTCTCGCCAATATGACGAATGCCGAGCGCAAATATAAATCGGTCAAGCTCAATGGAGCGGCGGCTGTTAATCGCATTGAACAAATTCGTAACCGACGTCTCGCCCCAGCCATCTCGCTCCCCAAGCCCCAAGCCCTCATCCGTTTCCCGTTGCTCAAGAGTAAAAATATCGCCTGGGCGCGTTATCTCGCCAGCCTTATAGAAAGCCGCAACCTGTTTCTCCCCCATCCCGTCAATATCAAACGCATTGCGCGAGACAAAATGCTTGAGCCGCTCCACCGCCTGCGCCGGGCAGATCAGCCCGCCAGTGCAACGCCGAACCGCATCCTGTTTGCCCGTACCCGGATGGATCTCACGCACCGCATGGCTACCGCACACCGGGCAAAGTGTTGGAAATTCAAATGCCTTGGAGGTTTTAGGCCGCTTATCCAGCACGACCTCGACCACCTGCGGAATAACGTCCCCCGCCCGCTGCACAATAACCGTATCGCCAATGCGTACGTCCTTGCGCGCAATTTCATCCTCATTATGCAAAGTCGCATTGCTCACCACAACCCCGCCAACCGTCACCGGTTCCAGTTTCGCCACCGGTGTGAGCGCACCCGTCCGGCCAACCTGAATATCAATATCAATGAGCTGCGTGGTTGCCTTTTCGGCCGGGAATTTATGCGCAATCGCCCAACGCGGGCTACGCGACACAAACCCGAGCCGCTCCTGATAATCAAGCCGGTTCACTTTATAAACCACGCCGTCAATATCATATCCAAGCTTTGAGCGCTTCTCCTCAATCTCCCGGTAGCGCTCAAGCAGAGCAGAGGCGTCCACGCTCACCCGGGTCATTGGGTTAACCGGCAACCCCCAATCCCGAAATCCCTCAATAACCCCCATTTGTGTGTCCGAAGGCAGGCTGGCAAAATCACCCCACGCATAAGCAAAAAACCTGAGCTTGCGTGATGCCGTCACCCTTGGATCTTTTTGCCTCAATGACCCAGCCGCTGCATTGCGCGGGTTTGCAAATGGCTTTTCGCCATCCGCCTCCAGCCCCTCATTCAGGCTCCGAAAGTCAGCATGCGCCATATAGATTTCACCACGCACCTCAAAACGGTCCGGAAAATCTGACGCATCAACTTTCCCGGGAATATCTCCAATGGTTTTGACATTAGCGGTAACATTCTCACCAACCGAGCCATCGCCCCGGGTCGCCGCACTGACCAACGCACCGTGTTCATAGCTCAACGAAATCGACAGCCCGTCGATTTTTGGCTCGGACGTAAATTCAAGTGGGTCGCCGGACTTAAGCCCAAGAAATTTCCGCACCCGGTCTTCAAAATCATGAATATCTTGAGGCTCAAACCCGTTCCCGAGTGAGAGCATGGGCACTTTATGAGTGATCTTGGAAAATCCACCGCTTGGCAAAATTCCAACGCGCAATGTCGGACTGTCCTTACGCTGTAATTCAGGAAACAGCACCTCTATAGCCTCATTACGTTGCCTGAGCGCATCATATTCAGCGTCTGAAATTTCCGGATTATCTTGTGCGTAATAATGCGCATCATGCACCGCGATTTCTATCGCCAGACGTGCAAGTTCCAACCGCGCCTGGGCCTTTGTGAGATCACCGACAGATGTATTTTGAGTGTCAATCTTCGCCACACCTCAAGCCTTTCCAACCAAATTCCACACCAATACCGCCAGCAAACCGCGCAATCGCACGACCAAACCGATCAGTCACTGATATCAATTAGAAATAAATTTGAAAGGGTAAGCTTGGACTAACCCACAGCTATGGGGGTCAAAACGGATTAAGACTGCTGACACTGTTAACCGTGCCCTTCCAGGCTTTGGTCAACCAGGAGCCGGAACTGGCCCGCGGCGCCAATCCATCTGAAGCCAGAAGCTCATAGGCATCCTTGTACCATTTTGAATTTGGGAAGTTGTGTCCAAGAACAGCCGCCGCCGTCTGTGCCTCATGCCGAATACCGAGGGCCATATAGGTTTCGGTCAAGCGCATCAAAGCTTCTTCAACTTGCGACGTTGTCTGATAATCTGTGACCACCTTCTTGAAGCGGTTAACCGCAGCGAGATAGTTGGAACGCCTGAGATAATAGCGACCAACATTCATCTCGGAAGCCGCCAGCACATCCCGTGAAATACGGATCCGGTTGCGAGCCGTTTTGGCATATTCACTGTCTGGATAGCGGCGTACAAGTATTTCAAGCTCCTTAAGTGCAGCTTTGGTAATCCGTTGATCGCGCGCCGGGTCTTTAATCTGCTCAAAATAAGAACTGGCGATCACATGATGCGCAAGTGATGCCTCCTTCGTGCCGGGATGTAGTGTCGTATATCGACGCCCCGCCTTGATGGCCTCATTATAGGCACCATTTTTAAAATGCGAAAAAGCGGCCATAACAATGGCACGCCGGGCAAATGGTGAGTAGGGATGTTCGCGATCAACCTCTTCAAATTTCTTGGCGGCAGTGCTGAATTTACCGTCGCTCATAGCCGCATCAGCCTGCGCATATAGTTGCCCGGGAGGGTCGGCGACAGTTGTTGACGCCGTTGCGTCATCTGAGGAAAAATATGAGCACCCACCGAGAGATACAACGCTCGGCAAAAGCATCAACAGTGTCAAAATCCTGAGCGTCATCCGGCCACCTGTTCCATGCTTCAACAATGAGCGCCAATAGCCAACGATCAGCTGATTGCATTTCATAAAATTCTTTGAATTCAGTCCCATAATCAAGCTGACCATCTCTCTATTGGTATTTGATATCCGTTAATCCGATATCTGTCTGCTTTTCATTGGCCCCAATTTAGATCACATAATGACAGGCAAAATCACACATTGCAACCAGCACCCGTCATCTGCATTCCCCAGCCAGATGAGCAATAAAATATACCTTCAATTATGGTGATTCTATGCAGATAAAGCCACAATTGGCTGTAATTTAGCGGGCCAAATCCACAATCATTTTTGATGATGCATCCGCGGCACACTCGAAATAGCAAGATCAGGATATTTTGCAGAGTTACCCTACAAAAAAAGTCTTCGCAGGAAAAGAAAGATTGCGAGCGCTCGCAACTAGCCAGCGGAAATGAAATTTCAATTTATCGTTGAAATAATCCAAACCACCCCAAACTACCCGAAGACAGTCCAAACCACCCAGGGGCCGGAACCAGCAGCCTGGCTTAGCTGCGATCTGCGGCAAAATTCGCTGCAGCAGCACCCATTGGCATTTCGGCTTCAGCGTGAATTGTATCGCGAACGCGTGGTGCGCTGACAATTGACCAGGCATCTTTATCAGCCAATAATGCTTTGACAACCAGTGAATTCAGGCGGTGACCACCGCGCACTGATTTAAAAGCCGCAAGAAGCGGTGCACCGGCCAGTGCCAGATCTCCAACCGCATCAAGTGTTTTATGACGAACAAACTCATTGTCAAATCTCAAGCCTTCAGGGTTGATGATCCGATCTTCGCCAATAGCAACAGAGTTTTCAAGCGAAGCACCCAGCGCCAATCCAGCGGCCCAGAGTTGCTCAACATCCTTCATGAAACCAAATGTCCGCGCCCGGGAAATTTCCGACCGGAACACACCAGGCGTCATTTCAACACTTAAGCGCTGACGGCCAATGAACTTCGTATCAAAATCGATTTCAACATCAAGATGAAAACCGGAATGCGGTGACAATTCGCCCCAGCAATCGCCTTCATCAACACGAATTGGCTTAAGAACCTTAATATATTTACGTGGGCTACCCAGCTCACGAATACCGACTTCGTCAATTGCTTCGACAAATTCTGCTGAACTACCGTCCATAATCGGCACTTCACCACTATCAATCTCAACATAGACATTATCGACACATAGTCCGCGCAACGCTGCAAGAAGATGCTCAACAGTTGAAACTGAAGCACCATTTTCGTCGCTTAGTACAGTACAGAGCGTCACATTTGACACCATATGTACGTCAGCTGGAATTTCTGCCTTAACTTCATTGCCTTTGGTGATGAGAAAACGAATGCCGGTATCAGCGTCTGCGGGGTGAAGAATGATTGAAACGGGAGATCCGCTATGTACGCCGGTTCCGGTAAGAATAATTTCGCGGCTGATTGTCGTTTGCTTAGCGCCGATAAATCCAATTCCCATGACAGGCTGTCCCTCTATCCCCGGTACATCTTCGCGCCAAACTTTATGGCGTAAGCGTGTTACCGCGCTTAAATCCCAATTTTGACATTTACGGCTGAACCGAAGAATGTCCCCCAATCAGACCGACGACTTATATGCATACTCAATGATCTGATCTCGTGAGTTTCAAATGAACTCTGATAAAATTAAGCTTCTGATGAGCTCTTTCATTTAGACCGTTAGACCTGAGCAACGCGGCGTGCGTCTTTCTCATGAACACAACATAACCGCACCAACCCAATCACACAAATCACGCTTGTTTACATTCTGTTACGTAAGCCATCACATCAAATATTAACCAGTTTTCATGACCAAAATCATATTCGGGCACAAACATACCAACATCATCAAAACGCGTTTCAAACAATTCAAACATACAGCAGGAAAAATCAACTTCCCTTAGCCCTGTCCTGAAATATCATAGGAAAATCAATATCTTCCCCACCTTCAAGAGGACTTCCACTACCATCCCGGGGGCGGGCTTTCGCCGTTACTTTCTGATCCGCGCCTACCAACGGCTGAACACTGTGAGAGGTATTTTGATCACGCACTATCTCTCCCGCCTCAGCTACCAGACCGTTCTCATCACGAGAAACCGGCGTCTCTGCCGTGCCGCCTGTTGCCGCCGATTTCAATCTCTCAAAAAAACCGCGTTTCTTGGGAAGTGATTCTTTATTAAGAGGCCCTCCCCCCATGTTCTCGTCTGTCGGAAGTTCGCGCTGACCAACAACTGGAAAATCATCAGGCGCGGGCATCCGGCGCGTCGGCTTACGGTGGGCAGACGGCGCTTTTGGCTGAAAATCAACCTCCTCTGATGCTAACGGTACACTTTTCGTAACTGGCGGTGATCCCTTGCCCATAAGCTCGGGTGGCCCCGCCTCAATCGTCACATTACCGGGTGCTTTCCATACTTCATTGACCGGAGCTGAATTGCCCGATTTTACGGCCTGTGCTGGATTAAGCTGCATTGGCTGATTATTATCGGCACTACGCAACGCCTCAGAAAGCTTTTTCTTCAACGCGTCACCTTTTCCATCAGATTTGCCTGCATTTGCCTTTTTACCAGGGGCACCAGCAGTTTGAGCCGTACCAGCTGTTGCAGCAGTTTGTTGCAATGATCCTGACGGAGACGGAGGTTTCTGCATATTAGGTGCCGGAATAGATGCCGGAGCGGCAGCAGAAGAAGAAGGCACATCTGATGGTGCTTGCAAACGAGTAGACTGCGCATTTTGCACAGGCGTCGCGGCCTCGGATTGAGTGACCAGACCAGACGCCAGTATTGAGACCCGCAGCTTGTCGTCCAGCAAATCATCAAATGTCGCACCAACGATAATGTGAGCCTCCGGATCCACCTCGGATCTTATGCGGCTCGCAGCTTCATCCACCTCATAAAGCGTCAGATCCTTGCCACCCGCAATGCTGATAACCAGACCGCGCGCCCCCCGCACCGTCACACCATCAAGAAGAGGGTTTGCAATCGCAATTTCGGCGGCTTTAATCGCCCGGTCTTCGCCAGACGCCTCACCCATGCCCATCATGGCAGCCCCCATATTGCTCATGACCACTTTGACATCGGCGAAATCGAGATTAATTAGCCCTTCACGAACAATAAGGTCCGTGATGCATGCAATGCCGGAATGCAGTACCTGATCGGCCAATACAAACGCTTCTGCAAAGGTCGTGTTTTTACTGGCAATACGAAAGAGGTTTTGATTAGGAATAACGATCAGTGTGTCTACATGCTGCTTGAGATCGGTAATACCGTCTTCCGCCACCCGCATCCGGCGCCCACCTTCAAAGAGGAAGGGCTTTGTCACCACGCCTACCGTTAGCGCACCTTCTTCGCGCGCCACCAGTACCCGTTCCACCGCCCATTCCAGCGGCTATAAACACCATATGCGCACCGGAAATATGCGTTCTAATCTCATTGATCGCTTCTTCCGCCGCCGCCTGTCCGATTTCAGGCCGTGAACCAGCTCCAAGCCCTTCTGTAAGATTAACCCCCAGTTGGATCCGCCGTTCAGCGCTTGAAAGCGCAAGCGCCTGCGCATCAGTGTTCGCGACAACAAACTCAACCCCGTCGAGCCCACTGGCTATCATATTATTGATGGCATTGCCCCCAGCGCCGCCAACCCCAACCACTGCTATCCGTGGTTTCAACTCCGTAATCTCCGGGAGTTCCAATTTGATGCTCATATTAGCCTCACAACTGATCTTTCGATCATTTTAATTTCAATTCTCAATCAGGCCTGCGCCATGATTCTCTATCCGAATTCATATTCCCTATCAGGGACCCAAATCCCGGGCCAACGCCCGTTATTCGGCGACAACGCACCTAAAAACTTTCACGCAACCATTTTCCAACCGTCGTAAAATAGCCATTCGGCTCATTCTCCCCGGTGCCAAAACGAAGCCCCGAAACCAATCCACCCCCGCTCGTCGCAACCACCTTGAGCTGACCAACAACGCTCGAAAATGCCGGTCCGCACATAGCATCAGGCAAATTCTCCGGCGTAAAAGGCGCTCCAATACGCACAGACCGGCCAAGAAAATGAGCGCTAAACTCCGCCATACCCTGAAGTTGGCACCCACCACCTGTAAGCACAATCCTGTCGCCAGCATATTCAGCCAACTGACACGCGCGCAGGCGCTCATCAATCAAACGTAGAATTTCCTCGACCCGGGGCCTGATAATACGCCCCAGGGACGCTTTACTGATTGTTTGCCCCCCAGACCCACGGTCATTGATACTTCGATAAGCCACCATCTCGAACTCATCCGATGATGCATTTATCACTGTGCCATAAAGTGTCTTGATTCGCTCGGCTTCGTGAAGGGATGTGGAAAGTGCCCGCGCGATATCATAGGTAATATGATCTCCGCCAAGCGTAATCGAATCAATATGGATGAAATGACCCTCCGCAAAAACCGCAAAACTGCTGGTTCCCCCGCCAAGATCAACCGAGATTACCCCGAGCTTCTTTTCTTCGCCCGATAAAATAGCCTCCGCACTCGCATATGCAGAAGGAATAACCCCCTCAACATTGAAATAGCTGCGCTCTGCAGTGAGCAGGAGATTTGTGAGAGGCGCAGCGTCGGCTGACACCATATGCAGCTCCTGAGACAGCTTTTCCCCTGACATTCCGATGGGGTCACTAATCCCCCCTTCGCCATCGAGCCTAAACCCAACAAGATTAGTGTGCACAAGTACCCGTCCATCGCGCTCGGCGAAACTTCTCCCCGCATTGGTCAGACGCAGGATATCCTGCGCCACAACCGATTTTCCTTCAAGCGGTGTCGAGGCACGAAAATTATTCGACCGTAACCGCCCGCAAGAGACCGAGAGTATAATGTCCGCCACCTCGGCGTTGGCGATATTCTCGACCTCGCCAACCACCGATTTAATTGTCGCTTCCGTCGCGTCAATATCGGCGACCACGCCCGCCTTGATACCCTGTGACCGCTGATGTACCGCACCAAGAATATCGATACCGCCATAAGCATTATCATCCGCAGTTACCCCGGGATCTTTACCCATATCAAACATGATACAGCTTGTTTTTGTCGTCCCGATATCGAGCACGGTTGCAATCCGTTCACTATGCCGTGTCCGGCTGGAGGATTTAATCTGCGACATGCCTACCCTCCCCGCCTGTTTGTCATTGCGGGTGGCGCGCTTGATAAAGACGCATCGGGTGTTGGCAAAGCAAGATCTGCCGCCGACAATGTACCCGTTTCTATATGGCCCACCTCAATGCGCTTTGCCTCAATGCTCTTCGCTTTATCGCGCTTTGCATTAATTCGAGGAATATGGATAGGCCTAGATGCAACACGCGCGGCACCCAAACGTGGCGCCCTGATAATGGAAACCCGATCAGCCAACCTTAAGTCAATGGACTTGATGTTAGACGTCCAAACCCGACGATTGCCCATCAATTCCTTAAGCACCAAAAGTGCGCGGCCTACATCGTCTCCAGGCAGTTCAACAACGACACCATCCAGAAACGTCAATGACCACCGTCGGTTCCCAACATATTTAAAAGAGGAAATCTCAGACCCGATGCCATCAAACCCGCTCAAGCGCTCCATCAGGTCAGAAAAATTCTTGTTGGCACCAGTCCCCGAAATCCTCGGTAGCTCTCCAACACGCGGTTTCATAATCGGCGCAAGCTTCAATCCCGATTTATCAACCAACCAATATTTCTCACCAAGCTGCCAAACCGCATAAGGCTGACGCTCCTCAATGCGCACAACCAACTCGTCTGGAAATTTGCGCTTTATATCAGCGCTTTTTACCCAGGCCAGTTTGGTCAAACCATCGGTCGCACCCTTAACATCCAGCCCGATCATCGATCGGCCCGTATGGGCGCTCAACACGCCAAACAAGTCGATGTCGCTCGCATAACGATGCCCACTAAGAGAAATCTGATGGACGCCGAGCCCGGCTTTTGCCGCCACTCCATCAATCTGGTCCCAAAGAGACACTGAAATAGACGAGGACGTTGATGATGAGTTTTGAGAAACGATCAGGCTTCCTGCCAAAACAAGAGCAACAAGGCTTAAAGCGACCAGGCGCAAATTTGCCCACCGCTGGCGTTTGCCCACATTCGAGCGACTGCGCTGACCACGCGGAGCGAGCACTCCCGGAGCATAGCCAAGCACACGCCAATCATCGCTTTGCAGCGTCTTTTGACGGGAACCAGGTTTTCGACTTTCAACCTTTATCGGTTGCAAGAAGCGTCCTCCACGATCCAGCGAACCAGATCTCCAAATGATTTTCCATTATACGCCGCCAGTTCCGGCACCAGTGACGTCGCCGTCATGCCAGGCTGCGTATTAACCTCAAGACATATAAGCTCGCCAGAACCGTCCGGATTTTCATCAAATCTGAAATCCGTGCGGCTTACACCGCGACAACCGAGCGCCTTATGAGCCTCTAAGGTTAATTTCCGTATAGAATGGTAAATATTTGGTGAAATTTTCGCCGGAAGGACGTGTTTAGACCCTCCAGGGGTGTATTTTGCCTCATAATCATAGAATTCGAGGCCCTCGGCAGGCAAAATCTCAATAATATCAAGAACCTCATCGCCCAAAACGCCACAAGTTAATTCACGTCCTGGAATAAATCGTTCGGCCATCATTTCCGCATCTTTAATCGCATCATTGCCGAGTAACGCGTCGCGCGGAACATCCATACCTTTTGCAACAATGTATATCCCTACCGATGATCCCTCTTCGACAGGCTTCAATACATATGGTGGCTCCATAGCGTGCTCGCGCGCAGCATCATCACGACTGAGCACCACGCTTTCGGCAACCGGCACGCCGGCGCTGGCAAGAACATCCTTGGCGCGCACTTTGTGCATGGCAAGTGCCGATGCAAGCACACCTGAATGGGTGTAGGGGATTGAGAGCATCTCTAAAAGGCCCTGGACGCAACCGTCCTCGCCCCAGCGCCCATGTAGTGCATTAAAGCAGGCATCCGGCTTGATAGCCTTGAGTTGATCGGCAAGATCAGGCGTAACGTCAACGTCCGTGACCCGGTAGCCTTCCCCCCTTAACGCTTCGGCACACGCAGCACCCGATGCAAGCGACACCTCCCGCTCCGACGACCATCCTCCCATAAGAACCGCGATATGCTCAAATTTCCCGGTCATCATCACGTCTCCATTTTAGGCAATGCAAGATCTTTCCCAATCGGGCGACCATCAAGGGCTCGACCAATGCGCTTGATTTCCCATTCAAGCATTATGCCCGAATTCTCAAATACCCGCGCCCGTACAGTTTCACCAAGGCGCTCTATGTCTTCGCCCAAAGCCGCATCCGTATTAATGAGAAAATTACAATGCTTCTCAGAAACCATCGCATCACCCATTTTAAACCCGCGCATCCCCGCCTCATCAATCAGCTTCCAGGCGCTGTGCCCTGGTGGATTTTTGAAGGTTGATCCACCCGTACGCGCTTTCGTCGGCTGATGGGTTTCGCGGTATTCCGCAACCCCCTCCATCTCAGCCTTGATTTCCGCAATGTCTCCGGCGTGCCCCTGAAAAACAGCTTGGGTAAAAATCAATTCCGATGAAGCATCAGAATGCCGGTAAGAGTAGCCCATATCCTCCAGCGTCAATTCATGGATATTGCCCGACCGATCCACCGCCCGCACAGAGACGAGCACATCGCACGTCTCTGTTCCATGCGCACCGCCATTCATGCGAAGTGCGCCACCTATACCGCCCGGAATACCGCGATAAAATGCCAATCCCGCAATTCCTGCGTCAGAAGCCGCTCGGGCAACTTTCACGTCTGGCACCCCGGCACCAACCCTGATTTTATGATCGTCCTCGACCGTAACCTCACCAAATCCACGCGCAAGCCGGATAACAACTCCGTCAACGCCTCCATCACGCACAAGCAGGTTAGAGCCAAGCCCGACAACCATTACCGGCATGTTTTGGGGAATTGATTTCAGAAAATAGCAAAGGTCGGCTTCGTCCGCAGGACGAAAGAGATAATCAGCAGGACCGCCTGCGCGAAACCAGGTAATCTCGGCCATGGCTGCATTAGGAGTGAGACGGCCACGAAGTCCCGGCAGGCAGGCCTCAAGGTCTGGTTGGTCCTGCCCCGCCATCGTCACACAGCACGCTGCGCTTTGCGAGGCATCTCCTCAAGCCAACGTGGCAATCCATGCGACCACTGGCTGATTGATCCGGCACCCAGTCCGATCACCAGATCACCAGGCTGCGCCAACTCATCAATCAGTGGTGCAAGATCGGCCTCACTATCAATCGTCATGACACTGCCGTGGCCCGATTTCTGAATTCCTTCAGAAAGGGCGATATGATCAGCACCTTCAATTGGTGCCTCACCCGCGGCAAATACAGGCGCCACGATTACCATATCCGCACGCCCGAAACAGCGGCAAAATTCGGCAAAGAGTTCCTTAAGGCGTGAATAACGATGCGGTTGCACAATCGCAATAAGCCGACCCGGTGCGGCGTCTTTCGCCGCATTCAGCACGGCACTGATTTCAACCGGATGATGAGCATAATCATCATAGAACGAAACGCCGTTCCATTGGCCTGTAGGCGTGAACCGGCGGGAGATACCACCAAAGCTCATCAAACCCTCGATGATCTTTTCATCCTCAATACCAGCCTCTGCCGCAACCGCCATCGCAGCCAGCGCATTGATGACGTTATATTCCCCAGGCATGGGCAGACGCATGCGCTCAAAACGGCGCGCTCCACCAGGTACATTGTCGTTCATTTCCACGTCAAAAATCATATTTTTTTCATGAGAAATAAGGTTAATCAACCGAACATCCGCATCATCCGAACGCCCATATGTTATCAACCTCTGGTTTTTTTGGGAAAGTTCCTCTTCAACAAACTGGCGCACAACCGGATGATCAATGCATGTCACCAGCGCTCCATAAAAAGGAATTTGACGGAAAAAACGGCGGAATGCATCATGCATGGCGCTGAGCGAGCCATAATAATCAAGATGCTCCGCATCAATATTCGTGACGACACCAATTTCCGAGGGCAAATGCGTAAACGTGCCATCACTCTCGTCAGCCTCAACAATCATCCAGTCGCTTTTACCCAGACGCGCGTTTGAACCCCAGTCCTCGATAATGCCGCCATTCACAACCGTCGGATCAACACCCGCATGCTCAAAGAGGTGGCCGATCATGGATGTCGTCGTGGTCTTGCCGTGCGTGCCCGTAACAGAAACCGTTCGGTTACCGCGCATCAGTTCAGAGAGCATATTTGCCCGTGACACAATCGAAATGCCCTTTTCCCGGGCAGCCATGAGTTCGGGATTGTCGGCCTTGATCGCCGTTGACACAACAACATTGCGAGCACCGATCAGATTAATCGCATCATGTCCGATAAATACCCGGATGCCCATATTGCGAAGGCGAGCCACATTGGCACTTTCATTCATATCGCTGCCCTGCACAACAAAACCGCGCGCTGAAAGCACCTCGGCAATGGCACTCATGCCAATACCGCCAATACCAATGATATGAAATGGTCCGCTAGACGACGGAATATCCATGTTTTTTCTCCAATTTCCGACTGTCTTAACTGATTTGTGCCAATTCTTCCACCAAATCAGCAAGTAGTTTGGGCGCTTCAGGAACGCCAACATCTTTGGCGCAGTCCGCCGCGATTTTCAATTCATCCGGCTCATCCATAAATGATGCAATTTGAGCCGCCAGAATGTTTGAATTCAAATCCTTCTGCTCTATGCACCACCCCCCGCCTGATTCGGCAAGTCGTCTGGCATTATGCAGCTGATCATTATCAAGCGCATGTGGCAAAGGTACCATGATCGCCGGACGCCCGAGGACGGCCAATTCCGCAACCGTTGATGCGCCTGCCCGTCCTATAACCAGATGGGCTCCCGTCATCAGTTCCGGTAGATTGCTAAAGAAGGGTGCTGTCTTCGCGTTTATGCCCGCAACGTCATAGGCCGCATTGGTCCGCGCGATGTCTTCCTCCCGGCATTGTTGAATAACGGTCATACGCGCCCGCTGCTCCGCGTCAAGAAGGCTCAAGGCATCAGGCACCAGGTCCGAGAAATAGCGCGCACCCTGACTGCCACCAAAAACAACGAGCGAAAAAACGCCGCCCTTTTGAGGTGCAAAATAAGGTTTTTCCGCACATTCAAGCACTTGCCCGCGCACAGGGTTACCAACAAGTCGCGCCTTGCTAAGACCAACACCCGTCAGCCCTTTCGTCACCTCAAAAGAGGTTGCAACCACATCAACATATTTTGTTAGAAATCTGTTCGCCCGCCCCATAACAGCATTTTGCTCATGTACACCGGATGGCACGCCTCTAAGTTTGGCTGCGATCAACGGCGGGAACGATGGATACCCACCAAACCCGATAACCGCCCCAGGTTTGACCCGCCCAATAATTCGGTAAGCCTGCGCAACGCCCTTTGTCAGCTGCATGGCAGTTTTTGCAGCTGCAACCGGCGTTTTGCGGGCGAGCGTAGCTGATGGAACTTTATAAATTTCACGCGCGGGAAAATCAGCCCCATACCGGTCACCCCGCATATCAGTCATGAGATCAACATCAATCTCGCGCAGCTTAAGCTCTTCGGCAAGCGCAAATGCCGGGAAGAGATGTCCCCCCGTTCCGCCCGCTGCCAAAATGACAGATCCTCGTGCCACGTCCCCCATCCTTTAACAAAAACTGCGCGGTCACCCGCTTCAAATTTCCACAACGCCAGCGGACGCCACAAATTTGGTATTTTTCAGGCGGTCACCCTTAACTGATGGACGCGCCATGGCCAAAAGAAGGCCCATAGTGATCGCCAACCCCAGAAATGACGATCCACCATAAGAGATAAACGGTAATGGCATTCCTTTAGCAGGAATAAGCCCAACATTAACAGCCATATTAATAATCGCCTGAAAGGCAAAGAGGAGAGCCAGTCCAAGCACGACCAAACGGCAAAACTGGTCAGGCATGCGCCTGACATGAGCCAAACCTCGCAAAGAGATGAAACCAAAAATGATGACCAGCAAAATACACGCCGCAATGCCGTATTCCTCTGCAATCACCGAAAAAATAAAATCAGTATGACTATCCGGCAGCACCGATTTTATTGTGCCTTCTCCCGGCCCCCGTCCAAAGAAGCCCCCCTCTTTAAAGGACTGCAATGCCCGTTCAATCTGGTAACTGTCACCACGCCCCGGATCAATAAATGATGAAACCCGCGCGCGTACATGGGGCAGAAAAACATAGGCCGCAATCCCGCCAACGCCCGCAACACCTAAAAACCCAAGCCCCCACAGGAGCGAATAACCAGCGACAATAAACATCACCAGCCAGATGGAAGAGATGAGCACACTTTGCCCGACATCAGGTTGCAGCACTAGGAGACAAAGCGTAACAGTCAACAAAACAACCGCCATTGGAAATGCCGGCATATCGTCACGTTTCCGCCCTTCGCTCAACAACCAGGCTGATATGACCACAAATCCCGGTTTCATAAATTCCGATGGCTGCAATGATTGTCCCGCCACCCTGATCCATCTGTGTGCGCCGTTGATTTCTGGTCCCCAAAAAAGCGCCACAGCCATGAGCACCAAAGACCCGGTCAATAACAGCAACCCAAATCTTCGGATCTGTTTGGGCTGGAGAAACGACAGAAGCAACATCAAGGCCACGCCAAGGATTGTAAAAACCGCGTGTCGCTCAACAAAATAAAAAAGATCAAATCCTTTTTTTTCTGCAACCGCAGGGCTCGCCGCCAACGAGAAGACAAGCCCAACTCCCATGAGAACAAGCAATGCGACAATCAAAGACCGGTCAACCGAGTACCACCACCGGGCGAGCAGGCTCTCATCAGACCGGGAAATGCGCATTACCCCCGCCCCCCGCTCATCGAAACGCCCGGGAGGTTGCGAACTGCGTCACAAAACGCATCCCCCCGCAATTCAAAATTAGCAAACTGGTCAAATGAGGCAGCCGCCGGTGAGAGGAGCAGAACCGATTTCTCAATCCCCTCACCAGTCATATCAGTCATAGCGCGCTTGACTGCGCGGGCAATATCACCGCAATCCTCAAACGCCATTTGCCCCTCAAGCTGAGCGCCAAATGATGCAGCACTTTCGCCAATAAGATAGGCTTTACGAACATTGGGATAAAACCCCTCAAGCCCCGCCAAACCGCCGTCTTTGGCACGCCCGCCAACAATCCAGTAAATATCATCAAACGCCGCCAGCGCTTGCGCCGCAGCCTCTGCATTAGTGGCTTTTGAATCATTGATCACGAGATGATCATCAATCCGCCCGACAATTTCCAGTCTGTGTGCAAGTCCCGGAAAGCTCAGCAATCCTTTGAGCAACTCTTCATGTGGCGCCCCCATATGTCGGGCCAGAGAATATGCAAAAGCCGCGTTCTGCTTGTTGTGCAAACCGCGAAGCGCGTCGTTTTCCGAGAACGTGATTTCATCGCCTTTCACGCCCTCATGCATTTCCCAGAAAGCATCCCGTGAAAAGCCAATGCCGTTCTTAAGGTCGGTAAGTGTGGAGATTTCAATTTTTTTAAAGGTACCCAAAAGCTCCTTTGCAATATCCCCGCTAAGCGCGTCATCAACAGAAACGAGCGCCAAATCGCCAATACCAAGGTTAGAAAAAATGCGCCCCTTTACCTCAGCATAATTTTCTATCGTTCCGTGCCGGTCAATATGATCAGGCGTGATGTTGAGCAGCGCCGCAGCATTGGGTGCCACGCCTGGAGTAAGATCAAGCTGATATGACGACATCTCCAGGACATAAATCTTGCCCGGTGCAAAATCAGGCAGGCCAAGCACCGCCTCGCCAATATTACCGCCAACCTCAACATCAAATCCAGCCGACTTTAAAAGATGCGTCGTCAATGCCGTAACCGTTGATTTGCCGTTCGTGCCCGTTATAGCGATGACCCCGGCATCCGGAGCGCGCTTTGCGCGTTCAAGAAAAAAGAGTTCCGTATCACCAATGACGCGAACTCCCGCTGACCGAGCGAGCTTTACCGTCCAATGCGGCTCAGGATGGGTAAGGGGCACACCGGGTGCCAAAATTAGTGCTGCAAACTCGGACCAGTCGGCTTCTCTCAAATCACTGAGCGCAATTCCCTCAGACCCTGCAGCATCACGCGCCCCGGCCCCATCATCCCAGCCAATAACCTCAGCACCACCAGCCGCCAGCGCATGCGCGCTGACCCGGCCCGAAAGACCAAGCCCGAAAACGGCGACCTTGCGCCCGGCATATGTTGTCAAAGGAATCATTTGGCAAGTTTAGCAAAAATATCCCGGTAACAGGCGCAATTTAAGCGACTACCGCAATTTAAGCGATGCCAATCCAATAAGTGCGAGAACCACGGCAATAATCCAGAAACGGATCACCACAGTCGATTCCTCCCAGCCCTTTTGCTCAAAATGATGATGTAACGGTGCCATTCGGAACACTCGCTTGCCTGTGAGCTTAAAGGAAGCCACCTGCACGATCACCGAAACCGTCTCAAGCACGAAAAGACCACCGACAATCGCCAGAACCAGCTCATGCTTGGTAGCCACCGCGATTGCACCCAGCGCTCCGCCAAGCGATAGAGACCCCGTATCACCCATGAAAATCATCGCAGGAGGTGCATTAAACCAAAGAAAGCCAAGACCCGAGCCAACAATCGCACCACACACAACCGCCAATTCACCAGTTCCCGCGACAAAATGAATTTGCAGATATTTGGCAAAAACAATATTACCCGAAAGATAAGCGATAAGACCAAACGTCGAGGCCGCAATCATCACTGGCACAATCGCCAACCCATCAAGACCATCAGTCAGGTTTACCGCGTTACCGGCCCCCGCAATGACAACAACCCCAACAAGTACAAACCACGGGCCGAGATCAAACAGAACATCTTTAAGGAAAGGAATGGTCAGCGATGTCGAAAATGGTTCGGTGCCCAGCTTCACGACAAAATATGTCGCAAGCCCCGCAACGATGAGTTCGATCATAAATTTAACTTTTCCGGAAAACCCGTCGGTACTCTGGCGCGTGACCTTGATGTAATCGTCATAAAACCCGATAGCGCCAAATATCAACGTCACCCCAAGGACAATCCAGACATAGGGATTGCTCCAGTCAGCCCACAAAAGCGTTCCCACCGTAATGCCCGAGAGGATCATCAATCCACCCATGGTCGGCGTGCCCTGTTTTTTGATGATATGACTTGCCGGACCGTCATCCCGGATCGGCTGGCCCTTGCCTTGCCTGACCCGCAGCGAATTAATCAGCAATGGGCCAAAAAGGAAGACGAAGAGCAATCCCGTTACAATCGCCCCTCCCGTTCGAAATGTAATGTAGCGAAAAACATTTAGACCACCAAACTGATCACTAAAATTTACAAGCTCAAACAGCATCCCTCAAAACCCTACTTATTTTATTATAGGTTATCGTCCCGGTATTCGACATCGCTTATGGGTTTGGCCTATCAGTTAGGCCGGATTGAGATGAATCTCTCAATTGTTACCCGAAATCTCTTTCAAATGATCCTCAAGCGCCGCAACGACAGGTCCCATGCGGCTTCCCAAAGACCCCTTAACCATCACTATGTCACCAGCCCGGACCTCGTCAATGAGGGCGGTGCATATTTCATCCCCATTGAGCGCATATGCGCCGCGTTTGCCCGGTGGCAGCGCTTCAAACAAGCTTTTCATAAATGGACCGGCAGCAAAGACAATGTCTATTTCCGCCTCATCAATATGCCGGGCAAGCCCCTGATGCAGGCTTGTTGATGCCTCCCCAAGCTCCAGCATGTCCCCCAACACCGCAATCCGTCTTGGATATTCAGCCTTGGGCGTCCCCGCCATGGCTTCAAGTGCAGCACTCATGGACGCAGGATTGGCGTTATAACTCTCGTCAATAACAAGAATACTCCCGCACCCACTCTCGCCACCAATCTTGAAGATCTGCCGCGCCCCGCGCCCCTTTTGCGGCCCAATGTCCCCAAGAGCAGAAGCGGCCGCCAAAACGTCACCACCAACCAATGCAACACCAAGCAACACCCCGAGCGAATTTTGCACGATATGCCGCCCCGCCGTCCCCAGACGGTAAGTGAACGTCTCGCCCTTATAGCTGGCTGTAACGTCAGACCCGGTCGCATCAAGATCCATACCCACGACCCGCATATCGCAACTCTCATGCGCGCCAAAGGTCGCGATATTGCTCACCCCCACCTCAACTGCTCGTTTCGCAAGCTGTTCAAAATACGGATTGTCCCGGTTAAGAACCGCAATACCACCCGGCTCAATGCCTTCAAAGATTTCAGCCTTGGCCTGGGCAATTTCCTCAACCGACTTGAAAAACCCGAGATGCACCGGCTCAACAGTCGTGATGATTGCAATATGCGGGCGAACCATTTTCACCAGAGGTCTGATTTCTCCGGGATGGTTCATGCCAATTTCAAATATTCCAAACTCGGTATCAGAGGGCATTCGCGACAACGTCAACGGCACGCCCCAGTGATTATTGAACGACTTCTCCGCGCCGTGAACAATACCCTGGCTTGAGAGACAATACTTCAATGCCTCCTTGGTCCCGGTTTTGCCAACACTGCCCGTGACCGCGATAATTTTGCCGTGAGACCGCGCCCGCGCTGCACGCCCAATGGCGCCCATTCCCTCCAGGCTATCCTCGACAACGATGAGCGAACCCGACAATTTTGCGCGATCATCAAGCCCCGCCCAGTCGGATGACACCAGACATGCCCCCGCCCCCGCATCAAAGGCCGCCGCCACATAGTCATGACCGTCAAGCCGGTCGCCTCGAATTGCCACATAAAGCTCACCGGATTTGAGGCTCCGCGTATCAATGGAAATCCCGGTCACACCGCTTTTCGCAACACCATCAGACGAGCCATCAGG
>Ga0209633_10000615_pt1 | contig 40393 bp, 34 predicted proteins | sample Cruoilmetagenom1_FD_187290 | JGI IMG/M metagenome (GOLD analysis project Ga0209633, IMG submission 187290) | Oil polluted marine microbial communities from Coal Oil Point, Santa Barbara, California, USA - Sample 1 (SPAdes) (version 2) | ecosystem: Environmental > Aquatic > Marine > Oil seeps ...
GCGCATCCATCTCCAGCTTAACTTTTTCAGTCTTTATCTGTAATTTTTTCATGGAGACCATGGACTTTACAGTAAGAGGGAAAAAGAGAACCCTAATTATTACAGTTATAACAATGATAGATATACCGTAATTGTGAAAATATCTGTTTAGCCATTCCAGAAATTGGAGCATAGGTTTTGCAAGAAAACCAAACCAGCCAAAATTAACGGCTTTATCAAGACCGTATCCGATAGGCTTAAGGAAGCTGGACTCCAACGGACCCAGATAAACTTCCCAAGTTCTTAAGGAGCTCTTTCCGGATGGGATCGTGCTGACCGGATAAGCGAACCGAGCCTTTACTAGTCCTTCCTCTTTTGTAGGCTCTAATTCAACAATCGTTTCCGCTCCGGTTTCAGGAAGAAAAGTAGACATAAAATACTTCTCAGAAAATCCGAACCAATTTACAACACCTTTATAAGTAGTAGTTTCATCGGGATCACTATCAACTCTCTCTACGCTGTCAGAAACCATAGCAATAAAAGTTTGACTCTCTCCCCCTCCTCTCATACCCTCGCCTTTGACTTGGCCAAGCCACCCAATAACTACCCTTTCCCGTATGGAATCTCCGCTTGAATTGGAGATTTCAAATCTCTGTTTCACAAGATAGCTTGAGGAATCTATCTCATATATGTTTTTTATTGTTATACCTTCGGGCGAGACCCACTGAAAGGTAATCTCTTTGGTCCCTTCGCTTACACTTACATTACTCCCCCCGCCATACTGATAAGGAATAAACTCAGGAATTTCAAGTCCTTCTACCTGTAATAAAGTGTTAAATCCGGGTTGAGAATCATTGAAAAGATTAACCAGTTCACTACCATCACCGTTTACACTAGCTTTATAGGCTTTTAGCTCCCAGGAAAGAATTCTTGCTCCTGCTGTATCTATTACTCCTTTATATAAAGGAGTATCTACAGTTATTAAGGCGCCTTTGGGAGCAGCATTAATTTCACCGATAGAGGCGGGCTCAGCATCAAAACTATCGAATTGACTTGTTGAACCGCTCTCAGAATCAGAAGTAGAAGTAGAAAAAGTCTCTTCAGATGCTTCCTGAGCTACATCAGCTTGTTTTTGTATTTCCTTTGGCGGGTCATTAAAGAAATAAGCCTGGCCTAGTATAATGACAAAGGCTATTACTAAAAATATAATCCAATTTAATTTATTATCCATCCATTAACCTTTACTTGACCGGATCATATCCTCCGTCACATAATGGGTGACATCTTCCAATCCTCTTCAGAGTGAGCCAGAGACCTTTAATAAACCCATACTTACTAAAGGCGTCTAATGCATACTCAGAACAACTAGGATGAAATCTGCAAGAAGGGGGCAGGAGAGGAGAGATAAAATATTTATAAGCTTTGATAAATAAGGTAACTACATACACCAAAGAACTTGTCTTCATACCAAATTTAACCTTATTGTTTCCTCAATCTCTCTCTTCACATTTGAGTAGTTAAGAGTATCGCTTCCCTTTTTAGCCAAAAAAACTACATCCAGAGAATCAAAGAGAGACTTATTATTCCTGAAAACTTCCCTAACCACCCTCTTTATCCTGTTTCGCTTAACAGCAGATCGCACATTCTTCTTGCTTACTACTAATCCTGCTCTGGAATGACCTAGAGAGTTTTGAACATAAAGAATATCGAAATGCTTTGACCTGATTCTCTTGCCCTTTCCAAAGATCTCATCATACTGAGATGTTTTCCGGATTTTCAATTCTTTTGGAAAAGTATAATTCAAAAGAAGGCTCATTTCTTCCAGCGCTGAACTGTTAGACTATGTCTACCCTTTGCAATCCGCCTTTTAAGAGTTCGTCTTCCGCCGGTTGTACTATTCCTTTCGCGAAAGCCGTGAGTTCTTAATCTCTTCTTAACGTGAGGTTGATATGTTCTCTTCATTTTATTTTACGACCTAATTTTATTTTACGATCTATAATTAAACAAACCCATACTATTTTGAGAACCTAAAATTAACACGAAACCATTTGATGGTCAAGAAATACATAACCGAAAGAACTATTGCGATTATAGTTTGAATACATCTACATTTTCTAAATTTACAAAAAACTATAGATAAATCCCTGGCAGACTTCGTTGTTAGAAACACCCTCTTGGGAATATTAACGGTAGAATTCTTTCAAACATGGGGCGCTAGTCGGCATTTCGCACATGCGAAGAGACCCCTTGACAAGAATTGCTTCATGCATATAGTATTAACTCAAATAAAGAAGTGATAGGAATATTATGTTCTTCAGGTAATACTTAATTATCCTCGAATAGAGGATATCAATTTTAATTCAAGCTGTATTATCGAAACATAATTAAAGATCGCAATAGAAGATATAAATCAAAATAACTTTTTAAAACTATATCTTAATCTGGTTAAAGGGTCTGGGAGTAGATTGGATGTTTAGAGCTGTTTATAACTATATTATGTTTTCATTTTTAGGAATTGTTAAAGTCGCTTTGTTTGTGCTGTTCTTTAGTCTTGCAATATTTCTTGGTATAAAATCCAAGGACCTATCCTCATTAAACACAAGCAGTTTATCGAACTTCTTTACCGGCTCGAACAAAATAAGTCTGCTAAATGCTCATTTGTCCGAGAGTAAGTGGTCAACTGATCTAAGCAAACTGGCAATAGAGGAAATCACCCCCGAGGAAGCCGAAATATTTTTATTCATATTGAGATTATCCAATTCGATAACACCTACTGATGCACACAAGCTTGCGAAACTGATTATTGATGAATGCGGCAACTATGATCTGGACCCATTTCTGATACTAGCAGTCATACAAACTGAAAGTAACTTCACTCCAAAAGCTGTTTCATCAAAAGGCGCAATAGGGTTAATGCAGGTAATGCCTAAAACCGGAGAGTATGTAGCAAAGAACCTGGGAATCTCATATAATGGAAGCAAATCACTATATGATCCTTTCGTTAACGTTAAACTGGGTATTCACTACCTGTCATTTTTAGAAGATCAATTCGACAGCACGGAGAATGCCTTAGCGGCATACAACTATGGTCCTTCAAGGTTTGCGAAAAGCAAAACCCTAGCCAAGAATCCTCCTAAGTATGTAAAAAAGGTCCTTAACTTTAAGACTTTTTTGGAAGAAGAAAGCATCTTGCTGGCAAAGAGAAGCTAGGGCAGAATACAATTAAAAATCTCTTCCAAGTTTAATTTGAGATATTAGTTTATAAAATGAACTTCGGAATCACCCTTCCAAATTTCGGCAGATACGCCGATAAAGATGAGATACTTAAAATAGCCGCTTCAGCTGAAGAGCTTGGATTTGAATCCCTATGGGTAAGTGATCATGTAGTCATCCCGGACTCACATGAAGGATTTGGAGATGTATTCTACGACCCGTTCATTACCCTAACCTACGTAGCCGCAAATACGCGAAATATTAGCCTTGGAACAAGTGTAATAATACTCCCCTATAGAAACCCTATGGTGCTTGCGAAGATGACCTCCACCCTGGATGTCCTGTCAGAAGGAAGGGTAATACTCGGAGTGGGTGCAGGGTGGCTGCAAAAGGAATTTGAGGCGCTCGGCGTACCGTTTAGAGAAAGAGGCGAGATGGCAAACGAATATATTAAGGTACTAAAAGTCCTTTGGACCGAAGATAATCCAAGTTTTAGAGGTAAATATATTCAGTTCTCGGGCATTAAGTTCTCACCCAAGTCTTTTAAGACTCTGCGCCCGCCGATATGGATCGGGGGCGGGAGCGACAAGGCCATTGAGCGGGCTGTTAGTCTCGGGGACGGGTGGCACCCTGTTGGATTAACACCTGAAGAATTAAAGGAGAAGCTGGTATATGCGGACAAACTCCTTAAGGAACATAATAAAGACAATTTTCAAATATCGCTCAGGAGAAATCTGGAAATTACGGATAAAGATATTAGCCTGGGTGACACACTCAGAGGACCAATTGAAAAAATCATAAGCGGGATCAAAGAATACAAAGCATTGGGAGTGAATCATCTGATACTGCATTTTTTGAGCGGTACTTCCGAAGGGGTTTTAAATGCTATGAGAATTTTTTCAAAGGAAATAAGACCTCTTATCTAAATTATTACTCCATTTCACAACATTAGAAAACCCTGACTCCATTGACACGGACTTATCATTCGTGGGATAATTTTGAGAGTGGGGTAACAGCCAACTAACGAGAGCAAGCTTAGGGAGTAGCAGTTTATGGATAATGGAAACAGCAAATTTACGGCCGCTGCCGTTCAAATGTCTCCTGTTTTTTTAAACAAGGACGAGACCATTGAAAAGGTGGCAAGCTTGATTAAAGAAGCGGCCTCAAACGGAGCCAGCTTAATAGTCTTTCCTGAGGCAACTGTACCTTGTTACCCGTACTGGCCTAAAGACCTCGGATCTTTAGAGGGCAGAAAGCAAGTCTTGGATGCGTTTACCGAACTCTATAAAAACTCAATCGAAATTCCAGGTAAAGACACTGAAAAATTAGCTAAAGCAGCAAAGAAATCAGGCGCCTATGTGATAATTGGAGTAAACGAGAGAGACGGCGGAACACTTTATAACACTATTTTATATTTAGGTAAAAACGGGGAAATCCTGGGCAAACATAGAAAACTAATGTCCATTGACAGCGAAAAATGCATATGGGGCATGGGCGGCGCTGAAGATCTTAAAGTTTTAGATACCGAATTAGGTAGAATCGGCGGATTTTTCTGCTATGAGCATCACCTGACGCTTGCCAGATACGCTATGTTCACAAAGGGGGAGCAAATTCACGCGGGACTCTGGGCCGGGCACGGATTTGTTAAGCCCACAATGGATTTCGCAAGCCGACAGTATGCTTTTGAGGGACAGCTTTTCGTAATCGTATCATCGGGTTATACAACCGAGGATATGATTCCAGACAACTTTCCCCTTAAAAAACACACCGTGTGGGATTTCCCGGGTGGAAGCGGGATTATAAACCCCAGAGGTGATTACATTGCAGGGCCCGTATACGGGAAAGAAGATATTCTCTATGCGGACATTGATATGGACATGATAATACGCTCAAAGGCTGTAATTGATGCTGTCGGGCATTTTTCCAGACCCGATATTCTACAGCTTCATATTAAAGAAAATGATCCCTCGTCCTCAAACGGCTCTTTAGATCAAAATTCTGCTGGGACTCTCCAAGATTTGAATACGTCCATTGAAAAAATTACCAAGAGACAGGAGGAGCTCGAAGCAAAAATAGAGACTCTAATTAGCAAGCTCTCAGACAATACTGAGAAATCTTCCTAATCAAACACCTATTCCGCCGAATCAATAAGCCCCTGTTTTAGATTCCATAGTTCTTGTGATAAAGAAACATGATAAATATGCGGGTTCACAATGCGCTTAACTCCCAAGTCCAGGCAATCCATGTCCTTTTCCCTTGTTGATCGCATAGACTCTATCGAAGGAAATTTATATACCAATTTCCCTTGATCTAGAATCTTCTCTAAAAGCGGCTCTGCTTTACTAATTTCTTCCCGCTTCAAAATCCTATACTTCGTATGGTCTAAAGCATGATGCAATGTAATCTCGTCCATATCTGCCGGATTCATCTCACCAAGTGTCAGAAGATCAGCTGTGGCCTTACCCCTTTTATCATAAATGCGCCATTCCCTTTTGCTCCCGGGGTTATGAGTTTTTTCACGGGACTCGGATAACTTTAGAGAAGGTAGCCAGTCTTGCCCCTCACTGAGGGCAACCAGCTTGTAAACCCCGTCCAAAGCCGGAGCTCCTATTGATGTTATCAAACTTGTTCCAACTCCATATATCAGGCGTTTAATAAGATGGTCCGGATCCACGCCAAATCGTGGGGCCTCCTCTTCTATTTGGGTTATTATTTGCCAGACCACAAGTTCGTCAATCTGGTTAGAAAGCACTATTTTTGTGTTTGGGAATCCGGCCTTATCCAACATTGCCGCCGCCTGAATACTAAGATATGCGAGATCACCCGAGTCAAGTCTTATGCCTACAGGTTCATGCCCTTTGCGTCTTAATTCTTCAAATACTACAATCGCATTGGGAATTCCGCTTTGAAGCGTATTAATCGTATCCACTAGTAGGAGGCAATCGTCCGGATAAAGCTCCGCGTAGGCTCTAAAGGCGCCTAATTCTCCTTCCCCCATTGCTATAAATACCTGCACCATACTGTGCCCGTGCGTTCCCTTAGGCGGATAGCCCAGAGAGTGAGAAATTCCGACATTTGACGAAAAATCCGCCCCCCCTATAAGTGCTGCGCGTACCCCCGCATTTACACCCGTATCTTGACCCCGACGGAGACCAAACTCCAAAAGCGGCTGCCCGCGCGCAGTATCCTTAATCCGTGCTGCTTTTGTAGCTATAAGAGTCTGATAATTGAGTTTGTTAAGAAGTGCGGACTCCAGAATCTGAGCCATTGCGAGGGGTCCTTCTATAACGGTTAGCGGAACATTGGGATGAACAACCCTGCCCTCTGGGATTGAGAACATTGTAATACCCTCAAAATTTCCATATTCCTCCAACCAATTAAGGAAATCATCTCTGAAAACCCGCTGCCCCGTCTGGCCCGTTTGCCCTTTAAGGTAGTTAATTTCCTCCATGCAGAATCTGGAATTCATCATCCATTCCACAGCCCACTGAAGGCCCGCATTGATACAGTAGCCGGCCTGATGAGAGCCGTAGTCCGGGTAATTTCGGAAGAAATGGTCGAATTGTGACTCTTTTTCGTGAATGCCCATAACGAAATAGAGCTGGGCCATAGTTAACTGATATTGGTCGGTAAATAATATCCCTTCTGATATTTTAGAATCTTTGCGGTTCATTAGTATTTAGTTTAGCACTTATAAGCCGAGTTACATACATTTTAAAGATGAATAATTAGAGCGAATAATCAATGTTACTCTGACAATATATTATAGAAGGAGAAATAGTTTTGTTAGGAAAAAATCACCGATAATAATAAGAAGAAGAGACGCGACAACAGTCGCGGTCGTTGCTCTTCCTACACCCTGAGTGCCGCCGTCCGCTTTCATTCCTATATAGCAGCCGGTAATGGCCACAATGATCCCAAAGAAGAAGGTTTTAGCTATACCGCTTACAAAATCAGCAAGATCCACCCACTCCAATATACTGGACATAAACAACCTGGGCTGAACATCCAGATCGATATTTGACATGATCATGGCGCCGAATATGCCTGAAAAATCAGCAATAATGGCAAGAAATGGAAAAGATATAATAGCGGCAATGAGCCTTGGTGCAACTAGTTTTCTTAGAGGATCAGCCCCCATTGTCCTTATAGCGTCAATTTGCTCGGTTACTTTCATTGAGCCTATTTCCGCTGTAATTCCCGAACCTACTCTACCCCCAACAAGTAGTGAAGTAACAACAGGTCCCAGTTCTCTGACGAAGGAGAGAGAAACAACAGGTCCTACAACCCCTTTTGCCCCGAACCAGGCGAAACCCCAGGCGAGCTGAACAACCATGACCATGCCGATGGCCATTGCTGAAACGATTACGATTGGAATGGATTTATATCCTATCTCATGTATTTGTTCAAGGACCAAATCAAGGTTAAAAGGACGGGTAAAACTTGCATAAATCGATCTGTAGAGGAAGAGGCCCACTTCTCCCAAACTCTCGATTAAACTCATGATGTATGATCCGATTCTCTCTATGTAGTTTCCAACCATATTTACAAAGCCTTAAACTGGGATACAAATTCATTAAAATCTATAATGCCTATTTCAAAGTGCTCAGGTGAGGATGCATAAGTAAAATCATATATACATATACCCTTCTTAAGCACTACAGTTGCGATTTTAATTGGGACGTTATTTAAACTACCTATATAGATTGTTTTAAGCGCTTTATGCCCGTCAACAATTATCTCTTCCCGCTCTAGAGCTTCTTTGCCCTTAATACCAATTAGAAGTGATTCAGATAGGGCCTTTAAGCTGTAATTTTTCTTTTTCTCATTACACGTTGAATTGACGGTCATCGTGGCATCAAACTGGGTATTAGTATATGCCAAATCCCCGCCTTCAACCTTATTTATTTTCCATGAAGGTGGAAGAGTGCCTATTCTGTACGAGGTATCGTCAGTTTGGAATACCTGCCCTTTTAAATCACCCGAATCATCAGAACCTGCCGAAGCATAATATCCGATGAATCTCGTAACAGAACAAGAATTCAAACAAACAATGAATAGGAATAAAGAAAAAGATATAAAGAGCTTGTTCATATAACCTTAAATTTGGAGTTAGATTTACCGACCTTTGATTTGAGATAAAAAAAAATATAAAACCCAAAAAGTACAAGTAGACTTTCAATAATACTTGAATCTCTTAAAAAAACCAAGCATCTTAAACCCTAAACAACGTTACTTTTTTTAAGGGTGATACAAGTTTGATTAAAGTAGAAATTTACACAAGCACCTATTGTGCTTATTGCTATGCGGCAAAAGCTCTCTTTGAAAAAAAGGGAGTGGAGTATACCGAAGTTAATCTAAGTCATGATCACGAGCTTAGAATTAAACTTGTAGAGAAGCATAATTGGAGAACAGTGCCAATGATTGTAATTAATGAAACTTTGATCGGTGGATATGAGCAGCTTGTGGAATTAGAAAGAAGAGGCAAGCTGGATCAATTGCTTTCAATTGAGACCCAAGGTTAAACCCCCTCATGTTGACTCCCAGACAACTCTAAATTAACATTACACCCCCATGACAGTAAGAACCAGATTTGCACCGAGCCCGACAGGCTCCCTACATATAGGCGGCGCTAGAACCGCAATATTCAATTGGCTTTTTGCAAGAAATGCCGGCGGTGAATTCATATTACGTATAGAAGACACAGACCGAACAAGATCTACAGAAGAGTCCATTGAGGAAATAACCGATGCTATGGAATGGTTAGGTCTTGACTGGGACGAGGGGCCCTTTAGACAGTCTGATAGACTTGACATATATCAAGAACATGCAAATAAGCTTTTAGAATCCGGGAAGGCCTACAAGTGTTATGTTACTCCCGAGGAGCTTGAAGAGAAAAGAAAAGAGGCTCAAAGCAAAGGAGAAGTACTCCGCTACAAAAGAGAATGGGCCAAGTTAAATGAGGGGCCGGATAAGCCCTATGCCATTCGTTTACAAACACCGGATGAAGGAGCGATTGAGGTACAGGATTTATTAAGAGGCATAGTAACATTTGATGCAGGCGAGGTGGACGATTTCGTAATTCTGAAAAGAGACGGCTTCCCGACATATAATTTTGCGGTAGTAGTAGACGATGTCACAATGAACATAACGCACGTAATAAGAGGGGACGACCACTTAATAAATACGCCGAGGCAAGTCCTGATTTATAACGCTCTGTCTTATGAAATACCTAAGATAGCTCATGTCTCGATGATCCTGGGCGCTGACAACAAAAGACTCAGCAAACGCCACGGAGCAACCTCTGTGGTCGCATATAAAGACCGGGGATATCTGCCTGAAGCGATTATTAATTTTCTTTCCCGCCTCGGCTGGTCTTACGGGGATCAGGAAATATTTTCTAAAACAGAACTTATAGAAAAATTCACTCTCAATAATGTAGGAAAGTCTGCAGCAGTTTTCAATGAAGAAAAATTAGACTGGTTAAACGCCTGGTATATAAGAAACGAGCCGGCTCAAGAAATTGCAAAGCTCGTCATCCCGTTACTTAAAGAAAAAGGACTTGAAGTCGAGTTGGACAACAAACTCATCAAAATTGTACAAGAGTTAAGTCAGCGAGCTAAAACGTTACTTGATATATCGAATACTATAGATTATTTCTATGCCGATGAGATCGAATATGAAGAGAAGGCTAAGAGCAAATTCCTAAAGCCCGAAATCAAGCCTGTTCTTCAAGACCTGGCAGATAGACTTTCAAATCTTGCCGACTTTAACATGGATGAAATGCACAAGGTATTTGATCAGGTGATGGAAGAAAGAGAGCTTAAGCTCGGCAAAATTGCTCAGCCTGTAAGGGTCTCGCTTACAGGGGGAACAGTAAGCCCCGGGATATTTGAGGTTATGGATATTTTAGGAAAAGATGAAGTGCTAAAACGTCTAAGCAAGGCTATATCGACAATCCCGAATGATTGATGCTCCAAACAGCTTACCGACTCAAGACTGATAACATATTAGAACTAACTACGAGTAGTCAAAAAATCCTCTACCAGTTTTTCGGCCTAACCATCCTGCCCGTACCATCTGGCGAAGAAGCGGGGCTGCCCGGAACTTGGAATCCCGAAACTCTCTGTAGAAGGTATCCATAACATCTAAAGTAACATCGAGTCCGATCAGATCGATTAGAGCGAGAGGACCTATGGGCTGATTTGTGCCCAGCTTCATCGCTTTATCTATGTCTTCTGCTGTCCCAACTCCGTCCTGATAAGCAAAAACCGCTTCATTTAGCATCGGAACCAGGATCCTGTTAACAATAAAACCGGGGCTGTCCTTGGTTTTTACAGGTTCTTTGCCGAGAGCGAGCGCAAAATCATATGCAAACTGCACTGTTTCATCAGATGTTGTAAGCGTCTTTATTATTTCTACGAGTTTCATCAAAGGGGCGGGATTAAAAAAATGCATGCCTACTATTTTATCGGCTTTGCTGGTACTTACCGCAATCTCTACTATTGGAAGAGAAGAGGTATTCGTTGCAAGAACAACATCTTCTCCGGTTATGTTATCAAGCTTGTTGTAAATTTCCTTTTTTACATCCATATCCTCAAAAACTGCTTCTATTACGAGGTCCGCATCCCCTAAATCTTCAAATTTCGTAGTTTTTACGATCCGGCTTAGTATTGAGTAACGGTCTTCTTCGCTAATCGCTTCCTTTTTAACAAGTCTGCCAAGACTCTTCTCAATGCCTTTTATCCCCCTATCTAAAGCCGCATCAGAAACATCCACAAGTACTACGTCTCTGTTGTTAGACGCGACAACCTGCGCAATCCCCGAGCCCATTGTTCCTGAACCGATTACGCCTATTTTCTTAATATCTTCAACCTTTTTCGACATGTCTGACTCCTTACGATGTACACAAACTCTAGGTTGTTTTAGTATACCAAACCGTGCGTTTAAGCGATATACGAAAGATAAATATTTGAAACCCCGCGTTTCCCAAATTACAATACCCAAATGAAGGTAATAGGGCTCACCGGAAACATCGCTTCGGGAAAAAGCGTTGTTGCATCAATGCTCGAGGATCTAGGGGCTAAGGTTATTGATGCTGACTACATAGCAAGAAAAGTTGTAGAACCAAATCAAGCGGCTTGGAAAGAAATAGTCCAGAGCTTTGGAAAGAATATTCTTAACCCTGACAACTCAATTAACAGAAAGGAGCTTGGGGAGATAATATTTAATGACGATGAGAAAAGAAAAATGTTAAACGAGATAACCCACCCAAAGATCATACAGAGGGTGAGAGAGGCTGTTGAAACATATAAGAATGAAAATGTAAAAGTAGTCATAATCGAGGCTGCTCTTATTGTGGAGAAGGGTGGGCTCAAGGACTTAATAGAGGAGCTAATAGTAGTAACTTCGGACGAGGCTTCTCAAATAGAGAGATTAACAAAAAGAAACAACCTATCCAAAGAAGAAGCTCTATCCCGTATAAACTCACAAATGCCAACATTAGAAAAAGCGCAGTATGCAGACTATATAATCGACAATTCGGGAACAGCAGATAAAACTCAGGATCAGGTGAGAAGCATCTGGAACGAAATCGTAACTTAAGAAATCACGATCTTTTTACAAAAAACACCCTTAGCACTAAAAAATATGACTACTATATTCGCCTAAGCATTTAAAATTGAGTTGACACTCAAACTTGCCAACCATAGGTTTTCATAGTAGATTTTTGGATTCTTAACAACCTTCAAAGGAGCAAATAATGAAGGAAAAAATTGCAGTACTAGAACAAAAAGAAAAAGAAGCCGAGTCAGGAGGCGGGGAAGCCCGTATAAAGAAACAGCATGACAACGGCAAACTCACAGCTAGAGAACGAATAGAACTCCTCGTTGATAAAAATACCTTTGTAGAACTGGATAAGTTCGTTGTACATAGATGCAATGACTTCGGGATGGAAGATAAAAAATTCCTTGGTGACGGCGTTGTAACCGGGTACGGGAAAGTTGAAGGTCGTCAGGTATTTGTTTTCGCCCAAGACTTCACAGTTTTCGGCGGCTCACTGGGTATGGAGCACGGAAGAAAGATATGCAAGATAATGGATCTTGCAATGCAGGTAGGGGCTCCTGTAATTGGACTTAGTGACTCCGGAGGCGCTAGAATTCAGGAAGGCGTGGAAAGCCTGGCCGGATATGCTGAGATTTTTTCCAGAAATGTACTCGCCTCGGGGGTTGTACCTCAAATCTCATCAATTATGGGCCCTTGTGCTGGAGGCGCTGTTTATTCTCCTGCAATCACCGACTTCACAATTATGGTTAAAGATTCAAGCTATATGTTTATAACGGGTCCGGATGTTATAAAAGCTGTAACGCACGAAGAGGTCAACGCTGAGGATTTAGGCGGCGCTATTGTTCACAACTCAAGAAGTGGAGTAGCCCACTTTGCGGCTGAAGACGATAAAGAATCAATACTATTAATAAAAGAGCTATTAAGTTTCCTTCCTTCAAACAATATGGAAGACCCGCCAAGGGTTAAAACAGAAGACCCTTCTGACCGCCGTGATAGGGGGCTTAGGTCCATCGTTCCTGAAAATCCCAATAAGCCCTACGACATGAAAGACGTTGTGATCTCTGTGGTAGATGAAGGCTACTTTTTTGAAGTTCAAGAACATTATGCGAAAAATATAATTATCGGATTTGTCAGATTGGCCGGGCGCGTTGTGGGCATTGTTGGAAACCAGCCTAATGTTCTAGCTGGCTGCCTTGATATCGACGCCTCTATTAAAGCCGGCAGGTTTGTAAGATTTTGTGACTGCTTTAATATCCCTATTTTAACGTTTGAAGATGTCCCGGGGTTTCTGCCCGGAACCTCACAGGAGTGGGGCGGAATTATAAAACACGGCGCCAAGCTCCTATATGCTTACAGTGAAGCAACTGTTCCCAGAGTTACTGTTATTACAAGGAAGGCTTATGGTGGGGCCTACGATGTTATGTCCTCAAGACACATAAGGGGAGATATGACATTAGCTTATCCAACAGCCGAGATTGCTGTTATGGGCTCAGACGGTGCTGTAAACATTATTTCACGAGGTCAAATCGCACAGGCCGATGATCCTGAAACAGAAAGGGCTAAGCTGATAGAAGAGTACAAGGAAAATTTTGCTAATCCTTACAAAGCTGCCGAACTGGGTTTTGTAGATGAAGTCATAAGGCCTGAAGATACCAGGCCCCGAGTAATTGCGGCATTTGAAATGCTTGACGGAAAAAGACAAACTCTTCCTCCTAAAAAGCATGGCAACATTCCACTTTAAAAAAAAGGAAACACTGAATGTTTAACAAGATACTAATAGCAAATAGAGGGGAGATCGCGGTAAGGATAATCAGAGCCTGTAAGGAATTGGGTGCTACTACTGTTGCGGTTTATTCTGATGCTGATCGCAGCTCCCTACATGTGACACTGGCCGATGAAGCATATCACATAGGAGGCTCCGCCCCCGCTGAGAGCTATCTGGTTATTGATAAAATAATTGAAGTCGCAAACAAATCAGGCGCACAGGCCATACACCCGGGATTTGGTTTCCTCTCCGAGAACGAAGAGTTTGCACAAAGGTGTGAAAAAGAGGGGATAGTATTTATCGGACCCTCTGCCGAAGCCATACGACTGATGGGCGACAAGATAACGGCCAGAAAAATTGCACAGGATATAAAAGTACCGCTCGTTCCAGGGTCAGATGGAGCAGTGACTGATGTTGAAGCTTCAGTTATTGCCAGCAAGATTGGCTACCCTGTAATGATAAAAGCCTCTGCAGGCGGAGGCGGTAAGGGTATGAGACTGGTTAGAGATAAAGAAGAATTTGAAAGCTCGCTCCGTATGGCCAGGAGTGAAGCACGTTCTTCTTTTGGCGATGATTCAGTTTTTGTTGAAAGATTTGTTGAACAACCAAGGCATGTAGAAATACAAATACTAGCGGATTCCCATGGTAACACACTACATTTATTTGAACGTGAATGTTCCATACAAAGAAGACACCAAAAAGTTGTAGAAGAGGCACCTTCGTCCGCAATAAGTGCAAAAACTAGAAAGAAAATGGGCGAAGTAGCCGTCAAGATTGCTAAAGCTGTCAATTACAGTGGTGCGGGAACTGTTGAGTTTATAATGGATCAGAATGAGAACTTCTTTTTTCTTGAGATGAACACTCGTGTCCAGGTAGAGCACCCGGTGACAGAAATGATCAGCAGTATAGACATAGTAAAATGGATGGTGCGCATAGCCGCGGGAGAAAAACTACCTTTCAAGCAAAAAGATATCGAAATGCAAGGTTGGGCTCTTGAATGCCGGGTATACGCAGAGGATCCCGAGACCAACTTTATGCCTTCCCCCGGGCTACTTAAATATGTTAAAGCTCCCAGCGGTCCCGGAATTAGGGATGACTCCTCGATTTACAGCGGGTGTGAGATAACTTCTTTTTATGATCCCATGTTATCAAAACTTGTAGTATGGGCAGAGAACAGAGAGGCTGCAATTGATAAAATGGCATCCGCTCTCAGGGAATACATAGTTCTAGGAGTAAAAACAAACATTGGATTCCTAATACGGTTGATGGATAGTGAAGAATTCAGACAAGGCAAGATAGATACAGGTTTTATAGAACGCCACCCCGAACTACTCACTCCGGGAACAGTAGACCTTGAACCCGCATTAATTGCAGCAGCACTGGCTGTAGATGATTTAGACCAAACGGAGGATTCCAGCAAACAGGATCAATCGAACTGGAAGCTCCTGGGAAGAAAAGCTGCCCTATCCGGGGGTTCACTAATATGACATATACATTCAAAATCAAAGATAAGGTCTATAAAATTGATATCGAGAAAGAAAAAGACCAAACCGTTATTCAGATTGATGAAAAAGATATTCCAGTCGAGTTTCACAAAATTGATGACCATATGTACTCCATCATTCTTGAAGGCAAGTCAATTACTATTGGAGTATTAAGAAACGGTAAAAAATTACAGATATTCATGGATGGGAATTTATTTGAGATTGAGGCAATTTCGGAAAGGGATCAGCGGAAATCTCCCCAGACATTGTCGGGAGTCCAGGAAATAAAATCACCGATGCCCAGCCGCGTTGTTAAAATACTCAAAGAGGTGGGAGACGAGGTCTTAGTCGATGAGGGGGTAATAGTTGTTGAAGCCATGAAAATGGAAAGCGAGCTTAAATCCCCAATTGAAGGAAAGGTAACCGATCTGTTGGTAAATGAAGGTGACGCTGTTGAAGCGGGAACTTCACTATTAATTGTATCTTCTGAGTAGTCTAACTAATTACTTTCACAAAAATTCTATCACTTAATAATAACGTTTTAACTTATAGACTGCTTTTCTATAATTGAAACTTTATCAACTAATACTCCAAACTCCTCAATAGTAAGAGTTTCAGCCCGTCTTGTTTTATCTATTCCAGCAAGCTCGAGTGATGCTCTTGCGGAATCTCTAGACAAAATAGACTGAAGAGAGTTTCCTATCATCTTTCTTCTTGAGGAAAAGGCAGCTCTTACAACTTTCTCATATAGTTTTTCATCTGAAACATTTACTCTCGGGAACTCAAGAGGTTCCAACTTTAAGACAATAGAATCCACCTTGGGTTTCGGCCAGAATGATGCGGGATGAACACGGAACCCGCTTGTGATATCCATAAAAGTTTGAAGAAGAACAGAGATGGATCCGTATGTTTTCCCGCCCGGACCGGCCGTTATTCTCTCGCCAACCTCAAGCTGGAGCATTAAAACCAGAGAGGAGAAATACTGACGAGCCTCGAGCAGTTTAAACAATATAGGAGAGGAGACACTGTATGGCAGGTTTGAGATTGCTTTTAACTTTTTGCCGGAATAAAAACTGCTGAAATCAGCTTTTAAAGCATCCTGATGTACTAATTCTACCCTCGGATAATCCCGGAAAGACTCTCTTAAGTGCTCCACAAGCTTCTTGTCCTTTTCTATAGCCACTACTCTTTTGACCTTATCGGCCAATGCCGAAGTAAGCGCCCCTAATCCGGGCCCTATTTCAAGAACCTCATCCTCTGATGAAAGATCCGCTAATTCAACAATGCGGTCAATCACTCTTAAATCTTTAATAAAATTCTGCCCGAGGCTCTTGCTCGGATAGGAATTTCCGCTCAAGAAAAACTCTTTAGGATTAGTCGCGCTTTTTATACTATTTGGCATTTATATTTCCGGGGAATTTGATAATGCTTCTATGCAATTTACAGGAAGGCAGTTAAGAACCTTACCATATTTCCTTGTTGGTTTAAGTTCCAAGTTCTTCTAAAGATATATCTTCATAGTGGAGTACTCTGTTCTTACCTTGATTTTTAGACTCATAAAGAGCCCGGTCAGCTCTTTCTATTAAGGTTTCATTGTCAGCCGCATTTCCCGGGTAAGTAGCAATACCCACGCTTAATGTAACATTTAGCTCAACGCCCTTAAATTTAAAGGGCATATTTTTAATATTATTTTTTATTTTTTCTGCGATAGCTAGCGAACCTTTTTTATTCGTGTTAGGAAGAATTACAGCAAACTCATCCCCCCCGTATCTGGCTGATATATCTACTTCTCTAAGTGACTCTGTAAGTACGGTTCCTATAAACGATAAAACACTGTCGCCTGCCCTGTGTCCATAAGTATCATTAATATATTTCAAATTATCCAGATCAATCAAGATAAGTGAACAACGCTCATCATACCTATCCGAATGAGCAATTGTATAAGAAAGCATTTCCTGAAAATGTCTATGATTATATAATCCTGTAAGCCCGTCTTTTACAGCAAGCTCTTTGGTTTTTTCATAATTGTGAGAGGTTGTAATGAATTTAGCGGATTCACCGCATATAATTTTAGCAAGGCTAATTTCGCCTTCATTAAAAGCCAGCTTATCGTATCTACCAATCACTACAGATCCTAGAACATTGGGTTCCCCATCCTGTGTCTCAGAAATCATTTCAATAAGGGGATAAATTAAGACCGATTTTATGTTTTTTACACCTAAGGCAAAATCAACCTCTTTTCCAAATATCCTTTTGTATTTAGTCCTGGCAGATAAATCCTCGGCACTAAAGTAGTTCTTGCCATCGTACACTAATCCTATGAGAGTATCCGGATGAGGAATCTCTTTACCTTCCAGATGATCCTTCTCCGCTCCGCTAATCCTCTTTAAAATACTCATTCCCTCTTCCTCATCATAAAGTGTAATTCCAATAAGATCAGCCTCTAAGACTCTTCCCATCGTATCCGCGATATGATCCAGCACATCATCTACACTACCTGTAGAAGTAAGCTTTTGAGTAAAATCATAAAAGGAATTAAGCTCCTGAGAGCTCAGTTTAACCTTTTCAGAAAGCTGGAACCTATCTATAATCTCGCCTATCCTATCACATATTAGAGATATAATAAGCTTTTCCTTCTCTCCGAAAACATCTTGATCCATACTATCGACTATTAATATTCCCACTATATCCCGTTTGCTTTCAGGAATATGATTTTCCGCCTTCATGAGTAAAGGAGTGGCAAGAAGAGATCTAACTGGAATATCCTTAGTATAATATATAAGGTTCTGTCTAACATTTTTGATACTTGTTATTAAAACCTGGGTTTTAGTCTTTAGTACCCATCCGAGATATCCGCCCCGAAAACTGACTCTTTGTCCCTTGTCTATATAATCATTGCTTTTAGATATTGAAGCCGCTATAGCAAAAAGTCCGTCATCCATTTTCATATAAAACAAAACGCTGTGGCTAGAAACAAGTTTGCCAAGAATCTCAAGCGCCTTATTTATATCATCCTTCAACTCTTTCACGTTACTAGATTCGCTTTGCTCCTCCGCATTGTCGGAGACCAAATTGTGAAGTGAAAATTTCTTTCCACTGCCCTTTTGTAAGATATTCGATCCTAGTGTGAGCTTATTGCCCTTGAGCAAGAACCCCAAAATTGAAGTTGAAAGAAAAAGTATTACGATCTGGTAAGGGAGTGAAGGGCTTTGAAGCTGAGTTATTTGAAGAACTGAAATTATAACAAAAGTAAGCCCGCCTGCCGACCAGCCAAAGAAAAGAACTATTAGGGGTAATAAAACATAGGACAGGGGAAATAACTCATTCCCAAAAATCTGTAGCACTATTTCAAATACAAGGGTAGATAAGAGGGCAAATTCTATTTCATCTATTTTTGATAAGCTTCGTGAGGCGGAGGCAATGTAATTTACGGACTTGTATGCAACTGCGGAAATTAAAAGAATTACTGCCAAAATAGAATAAAAATTGATGCTCTTAAAGCTATTCTTATATATAAGGGCTAATATCAAGATTGAAAGTACAACTATAAATACTTTGCCCAAGACATAGTTTGAGAGCTTAATTTTACTCTTGAAATCTATAGACTTTTTCACCTTTTTTGATCATCCCTAATTCTTGTCTTATGATTTTTTCCTTATACGCATCGTCTATATCAATCAATTCTATTTTCTTCATTAGTTCGTTATTTGAATTCTCTAGTTTTAGGGATTCCACTTTTACCTTCTCATTCTCTTTGTGTAGAGCATATACATGCGTTATTTCTCTTGCGAACAAATATACTAAAAGAGAAACAGCTCCAACTACCAAAATGATCCTTATTATTGTCCTTTTCATATTATAAAATATCCAGATCACCTGTAATGAAGGGATTTGATCTTCTCTCTATACCTATGGTTGTAAAAGGCCCGTGGCCGGGATAAACATTATAGGAATCTGGAAGTGTCATAAGTTTTGACTTTATTGAGCCAACAAGCTCTCTCATTGAAGTCCCACCTGTCAAATCTACTCTACCTACGCTTCCTGCAAAAAGTGTGTCCCCCGAGATAACATGATCATCGATTAGAAGGCAGACACTTCCCCAAGAATGTCCAGGGGTATGCAGGACCTTAGCTTTTAGACTGCCGATTTCGATCTCGTCTCCTTCCTCGATATAAACATCTATCTCGGGAACCCTGACATTGCCGAACTGCGGAAATCTAGCTGCCGCTTCAGGCAATACTTGCAATACAGGTTCATCCTCCGGATGAAGATAAAATTTCACTCCAAGCTCTTCTTTCGCTTGCTGAACTCCCGCCACATGATCTATATGAGTATGCGTATTAACTATCTTGGTAATTTTTAATCCTGAATTCTTAATCTCAGCTAAAATCTCATCCATCTGCTCACCCGGATCGATTAATATTCCCTCATTTGTCTCTTCGTCCCCAATAATATAACAATTCGTTAGAAAAATACCGCCGGGTATACATTTTAGAATCATAGTATTAATAAACTCCCTTGTAATTAGTTAATCGTGAATTCTTCAAACTGTGCAATGTAGGTTTGCCAATCTAACTGAACATCTTTTACATGGGAAAGATCGGGTCCTTCACGGCACCAATCCACTAGTTTATGAAGCTGATCCTCATCCCCTTCTGCAACCACCTCTACAGTTCCATCCCCTCTGTTCATAACAAATCCGGTTAATCTTAGCTCATTCGCCTTGTCTTTAGTGGAGGCTCTAAAAAATACTCCCTGAACCTTTCCACGAATAATAAGCTGTACTCTCTTTTTCTCCATCCAATAAGCTCAGATTACCAAAACGCTTAATTTCTGTCAACAATAGTCCGGCTTGATTACTGAATTTTGGTAGATTTCCGCAACTTAGAATGCAATCATTAAGAATATCTTTAATAATAATACACTACATCCAGACTTAGATACAAGCAGGGCGAAGTGCCATAATCAGTCTCAAGCTGTGTAATTTCATCTAAAAAATCAATCTAAACGCTTAAATGTTTGACAGTCAAAATAGAAGATGTATTTTGTTTAGGTATGAGCGAATATAAAGCCTGGTTTAGTTGTATCAATGAAGAGTGCGGTGAAACATATCCTTTAGACGAGGTAATCTACAGATGCAAGAAATGTAACAACCTCTTGGAAGTCACTCATGATCTCAATAAACTGAAGGAAACTTCCGCTCAAGAGTGGAAAGATATATTTGATCACCGTTACCGTAGACAGTCCTGGCCTTACGGAAGTTCTGTATGGGGCAAGAAAGAATGGGTCTGCCCCTATGTTGAGGATGAAAATATTGTTTCAATGTACGAAGGAGCCACGAATCTTTTCTGGGCCGAGAGGTTTGGAAAACAAATTGGCATGGAAGACCTTTGGTTAAAGATGTGCGGGAACAGCCACACGGGCTCTTTTAAAGATTTGGGTATGACGGTTCTTGTGTCTGTTGTACAACAGATGATCGCTGATGGCAAGGAGGTGCCGGCAGTTGCTTGCGCATCAACCGGTGACACATCTGCTGCTCTTGCGGCTTACTGCGCATCTGCTGGAATACCCGCAATTGTCTTTCTTCCAAAAGATAAAGTTTCCATAGCCCAACTTGTGCAGCCAATCTCAAATGGTGCTCTGGTCTTATCATTAGATACCGACTTTGATGGATGCATGGAAATGGTGCAAAAGGTATGCAGCGAAAACAATATCTATCTCGCAAATTCTATAAATTCGCTTAGGATTGAAGGGCAAAAAACAATCAGTGTAGAGCTTTGTCAACAATTTGATTGGGAAGTACCTGACTGGATTATTATCCCAGGAGGCAATTTAGGAAATATATCGGCTCTCGGAAAAGGGTTCTTGATGATGAGGGACCTTGGCTTAATCAACAAGCTGCCGAGATTGGTATGCGCCCAGGCCGAGCACGCGAATCCACTTTATTTGAGCTATCTCAAAAATTTTGAGGAGTTTCATCCTGTAAAAGCCAAGAAAACACTCGCTAACGCAATTCAAATTGGAAACCCGGTTAGTGTTAATAAAGCTATTAGAACTATAAGAGAGTTTGATGGCATAGTGGAGCAGGCAAGTGAGGAAGAGCTGGCTAATGCCTCAGCGCAGGTAGACAAAACAGGAACATTTAACTGTCCACACACCGGTGTTGCGCTTGCCGTTTTCTTAAAATTACAGGCTAAGAAGGTTTTTAAACCCAAGGACAGGATTGTTGTGATTTCAACAGCTCACGGTCTTAAATTCGTTGAATTTAAAATCGGCTACCACAAAAAAGAACTCGAGGGTGTATTCTCAAAATACGCCAACGCCCCTATTGAGCTTCCTGCCGATTATGACGCTGTAAGAGATGCCATTTTCTCAAAGATCGGCAGCTAACAATATATGCCTCGCTCCATTAAAATATTCATAAACTATGAGAAATAATCTAGATGGTCTCTACGTTATAACCGACAAAAAACTAATTGAACGCAACAAGTTCATAGAAACTGTAGAAAAGTCTATAAAGGGCGGGGCGCGAATTGTCCAATTAAGAGAAAAAGACACTGCCCGTGACGAAATATTAAACTTGGGTCATGGGCTACTTAAACTAACAAAGAAATATAAAATCCCGCTCATTATCAATGATTCCGTAGAACTAGCAAAAGAAATAGGAGCGGATGGTGTTCATCTGGGTGGAGGCGATACGTCTATAAAAAGGGCGAGAGCAATACTCGGCGCACAGGCTATAATTGGAGTTTCTTGTTATAATCAGATCGAAAGGGGGTTAAACGCTATGCAGAATGGCGCCGATTATGTAGCCTTCGGAACCCCTTATTACACACCTACAAAACCACAGAGAGAACCTACTGCGATCGAGACTCTTAGAGAAGCCGTCAAATTAATAAACAACATTCCTATATTTGCCATTGGCGGTATTACGAAAGAAAACGCCTCTTTAATATTAGAGACCGGCGTTGACGGCATAGCGGTGATTACCAGTGTATTCGGCTCCCCTGATCCACAAACAGCGGCAAGGGAACTGTCTATTCTGTCCGGCTAAATATTAGACTGAACTATAGAATGCCTGAGAAATCCTTTCCCTTTCTTTTGGTACCCACCCTTTCTGCAAGCGCGTGAGAAACAAGAGGCAGTGCAATTGTTGCATCACAGTAACACTGCACCAAGCTGCCCTCGGGATCTTCTTTGCCCCAGGATACTGCTTCTTCAAATGTGCAACCCGAAAGCCCTCCCCACTGAGGTGAGTCGGTCGTTATCTGAACAGCGTATTTGTGAGGATAATAAGTTTCAGCGACACCTGTGCCTTTTCTGTTTAAGCCTGCTTGTCTGTTAGGAATATGTCTATCTTCATAAAGCAAATCGCCTGTAACGGCAAAGAGTTGAATAAAATCTTTAGGGACTCCGCCCCCTATATAAATAACCGCCGTATCTTTAACCGTCTCTCCTAAAGTCATAAATTCCACATAGTCCTTAATCGCATCTATTGTTAGACTAAACCCCTTACTCTTGGCAATAAGAGCGGCGTCACCATATGGGCTGTCCGCAATAGCGGGGCAAAATATCGGAACACCGTGCTGGGCTGCTTTTGCCACTATGCTCTGAATATTCTTCTCTCCGAGCCACTGCCCGCAGAGATAGAGCAATTCTCTGGAAGAGTAGTTATACGACTCATCTAGCGTCAGGATAAACTCAGCCAAAAGCTCCGTCATTACGAGATAGTCCGTCTCTTTCCCGTAAACGTCATAATAGCGGTTAAGCCCCTCTCTGAATAATGTTTCGTTATCCGCTAGCTGAGAGCCCTGCCAGTAGTCAAAGCCCATAGCGTCTATTATGTCTTCAGAAATATTTGCGCCAGTAGGTACAAGTATGTCGACATAGCGGTTCTCAATTAGCCAATTTATTATTTTCCATTGTCCTGTTGTTGAAAGTGAGCCTGTGTAACCTAGAAGAATTGTAACGTCGTCATCATTTATCATCTGCTCTAACACGTCAACTACGCGCGCCAGGCTTTTGCCCTGAAAACCGGTTTCCGCCATTTCAGAGAGTAGTTGGGAGACGGTTTTTGGCGCCTCTACTTCAATTGCTTTTACTTTCTTTTTGAGAAAATCATCCATCGTGGTTTCGTTATTAATTTTATCTGCCATTGGATATGGAACCTCCGTTTGTCACTATTTGAAAATTGAAGCGATTCAAGATACCACAGTAGCTATAAATATCAAAACTACCCGTGTGGACAAAAAGACTTGATTTTAGATAACGATATTGACTAACTTCTTTGGAACAACGATTACTTTCTTTGGCTCTTTACCCGCAATATAGCTTTGAATCTTCTCATCAGAAAAAGCGGCTTCTTTCATCTGGTCCTGATCAGAGTCAGGATCCATTGTAAACTGGCTCCTAACTTTGCCATTTATCTGAACCACTATGTTAATCGCGGCGCTCTCCACCAGCTCCTTGTTCCAGGTAATCCACCCGGTATCTACAAGCGTATCCATATATCCAAGCTCGTGCCATAGCTCTTCTGAGATGTGAGGGGCCATAGGATAAAGGAGTCTTGTCATTGCTTCAACAGCTTCTCTCAGCACGGGCAAATCATCTTTCCCCTCCGGCTTAAATTTTGACGTATCGTTTAGTAATTCCATAACCGCTGCAATTGCCGTATTAAACTGAAACCTGTCTAGATCGTCCGTTACTTTTTTTATTGTTTTATGCGTCTTTGTAAGAAGCTCTTTAGCCGACTTTGAAATTTTCTCAGGCTCAACATCTACTCCCTTAACACTGTCAATATCGTCAAAGACTTCAAATACAAGCCGCCACACCCGGTTCAAGAATCTAAAAGACCCTTCGACCCCCTCATCGCTCCAATCCAAATCCCTTTGGACCGGGGCGGCAAATAGGATGAATAGCCTCACGGTATCAGCGCCGAACTTTGCTATCATATCGTCAGGGTCTACAATGTTTCCGATAGACTTGGACATTTTAGCGCCGTCCTTAATCACCATTCCCTGAGTTAGAAGGTTAGTAAACGGCTCGTCCAGATCACACATGCCAAGATCCCTCAGTGCCTTTGTAAAAAACCTCGCGTATAAAAGATGTAAAATAGCGTGCTCTATGCCGCCTATGTATTGGTCGACCGAGAGCCAGTAGGAGACTTCGTCTTTATCAAAAACACCTTCATTATAATTAGGCGAGGCGTACCTCAAGAAATACCAGGAGGATTCTACAAACGTATCCATAGTATCTGTTTCACGCTTTGCCTGAGCGCCGCATTTTGGGCAATCCGTATTCACAAAGCTATCTATCTTTGAGAGCGGAGATCCCCCTTTGCCGGTAAATTCAATATCAAGCGGAAGCTCCACCGGAAGATCTTCATCAGGAACCGCAACCGCACCGCACTTATCGCAATATATTATGGGAATTGGCGTTCCCCAATATCTTTGCCTGGATATTCCCCAGTCCCGGAGACGGTAATTAATCTGCCTCTCGCCAATACCTTTCTCTTCTATATATTCAATTATCTTTTCTTTTGCCGTTTGTGAGGGAGTATCCGTGAAATCCTTGGAATTGACCATCACTCCAGGCTCCTCAAATGCCCCGTCCATAGTGTGCGGATCCAAATCCACTCCTTCTGGTTGAATTACAACCTTGATAGGCAGATGGTACTCCTTTGCAAACTCAAAGTCCCTCTGGTCGTGAGCTGGAACACACATAATAATCCCTGTCCCGTATTCAGCGAGCACAAAGTTCGCAACGTAGATCGGTATACTCGCGTGCGTGAAAGGATTGATTGCGTAGGAGCCGGTAAATACACCTTCTTTTTTTGTTCCTTCGGCTACTCTTTCAAGATTGCTCTGTTTTGTGACCCGATTTATAAATTCAAGAACTTCTTTTTCTTCGGGTTTGCCTTTTATTAATTCCACTGCAAGCGGATGCTCGGGTGCGATGCTCATATACGTTACACCGTATACGGTGTCGGGCCTCGTAGTAAAAACTTTAAGATTGCTCTCTTCTTGCAGCGCTTCCTGGAGAGGGAACTCTATTTCCGCCCCTGTGCTTTTCCCTATCCAGTTCTTCTGCATAGCGAGCACCCTTTCAGGCCACCCGTCTTTTAGCTTATCAGCCCACTGGAGAAGTTCTTCCGTATACTCCGTTGTTTTAAAAAACCAGCCCTCCATCTCTTTTAATTCAACTTCTGAGCCACAGCGCCAGCAAAGTCCGTCCTCAACCTGCTCATTAGCCAGCACGGTTTCGCAAGATGGACACCAGTTAACCGTAGTCGATTTTTGATAAGCTAACCCCTTCTTATACATGTGGGTAAAGACCATCTGCTCCCATTTATAATATGAGGGATCACAAGTGGCGATCTCTCTGGTCCAGTCATAGCTGAACCCGAGCTGTTTAAGCTGAGCTTTCATTTGTGAGATATTTTCATAGGTCCATTTTGCCGGATGAACGCCGCGTTCAATAGCCGCGTTTTCAGCGGGCAGTCCAAAGGCGTCCCACCCTATAGGATGCAGGACGTTAAATCCTCTGGTTCGTTTGTAACGTGCTGTGACATCTCCGATCGTATAATTCCTCACGTGACCCATGTGTATGCGCCCTGAAGGATAGGGAAACATCTCTAAGACATAATATTTCTTCTTATCATCTTCTACTTCTACCTGGTATAACTTCTTCTCGTCCCAATAGTTACGCCAATGATCCTCTATCTCTTTTGCGTTATAGGCCTCTTTCATTTTCCGCTTTTTCTCTCCAAAAAGTTTTATTTAGAATAGAATGATTTACCAGAAACACAAGAATAGTACAAAGTCTGTCTAATATTCTTAAATGTACTTTTACAATCTAGCTATGTTGTATAATATTAGGGAATCACTGATATGAGTGCAAATACCGACTTAAAAGAAATTGTGGAAGAACTAAAGACATACTTGGAGTTTCAAAAATCTATGGGTGTAAAAACTGTCTTCGCCCAAAAGACCCAAACCATTAATGATACGCCTGTGATATCTGAGAAGACCGAACCAAGGACTGAAACCATGACCAAGAAAAACAATACTGCTGAAGAAGAAATAATCACAATTGACGGACCCGCGACCCTGTTTGATGGCTCCAAAACTATGACGCTTGAGGAAATTAGAGAGGAGATTGGGGACTGCACCAGGTGCAAGCTGCACGAAGGCAGGACAAACCTTGTATTCGGAGATGGCAACCCAAAAGCGAAACTTGTATTTGTAGGGGAAGGTCCCGGGCGTGATGAGGATATGCAGGGAAAACCTTTTGTGGGACGATCCGGCAAGCTCCTAACTAAAATCATAGAAGCCATGGGGCTTAAGAGAAAAGACGTCTATATTTGTAATGTTGTGAAGTGCCGCCCCCCTGACAACAGAACCCCTGAGCCCGATGAAATGTCCACTTGCGAGCAGTTTCTATTTAAACAGATAAGGTTTATTAAACCTGAAGTTATAGTTTGTTTAGGCGCTACAGCTGCAAAGTCTATCCTTAAAACAAAGGCAAGCCTGGGCAGTTTGAGAGGTAAATTTCACATGTATAGCGGAACAAAACTTATGGTAACCTACCATCCTGCGGCGCTGCTTAGGAATCCTAATTTTAAGAAGCCCGCCTGGGAAGATATGCAGGTTGTAATGAAAGAGTTGGGACTTCCGCTTCCTAAAACTAAATAACCAGGGCGATTAGCTCAGTGGATTAGAGCGCTGGCCTCCGAAGCCAGAGGTCGGGGGTTCGAATCCCCCATCGCCCGCAACTGTTTTTATTAATGATCTGAAAACTCAATATTCTCACAATGGGGGTTTTAATACGAGACTTACTTCTTTCTGAATTATAGTACTTTTTCTATTTCTGACAAAAACAATTGACAGTGCATTTTGCAATAAATACAATAGTGATTATGAAATCAAGCACGACAACAGTAATAATAATAGGTGTTGTTATTTTAATCGGACTTATAGCTTTCATGTGTGCGGGCCTTTAGAAAGCGGGCTTAAGCAATTGAAGATAAGTAACGGTTCTATCCTGAGACCAGACAAGACCTGGAATCTCTTATTTCGCTTCACTAAAACTTCCAATATAAAAAAGACAGCACAAGTTGGTATTAAACCCGTGCTGCCCCGTATCTTAAATTTTTATTAAACAGTTTCCAAACAATATTAATCTTTAGCTCTCTTCTCCAATATAGCCCTTTTCCCGGCGTCAAGCTCCATCTTGCGTAGTCTCATGCTCTCAGGAGTAATCTCAACAAGCTCATCCTCGGCAATAAACTCAATTGCCTGATCCAGGGACAAAGGTCTTGGGGGTCTTAAAACAACTGTTGCTTCAGAAGTGGAGCTTCTCATATTCGTGAGCTTCTTCTCTTTTGTAATATTTACCGTAAGGTCCCCGTTTCGGTTTCTCTCTCCGATTATCATTCCCGCATATACCGGTGTGGTTACCTCAACAAAAAGCTCGCCCCTGTCAACCATAGCGAGGCTTGCGTATGTCGTTATTTTCCCTGCACGGTCTGAGACCAGAGCACCTGTTAATCTTTGCGGAATAGGCCCGTACCAGGGCTCATAACCATCAAATAGGGTATTCATTACTCCCGATCCCTTGGTATCAATCAGGAACTGGCTTCTAAAACCAATTAGCCCTCTTGAGGTAATTACAAATTCCATGTCCACACGCCCGTTACCGTTGTTGTGAAGATTCACCATTCGCCCCTTTCTTTTGGCAACATTCTCAGTAATAACTCCTACAAATTCCTCAGGTACATCAATAAAAATGCGTTCAACCGGCTCTGTAACTCTGCCGTTTTCTTCTTTTGTTATAACTGTAGGCTTGGAGACCATAAACTCATAACCCTCACGTCTCATAGTTTCAATCAGCACCGCCATCTGAAGCTCTCCGCGCCCCGCAACCTCAAACGCATCGGCCCGATCGGTGTCCTTAATCTGAATAGAAACATTTCTCAGCTTTTCCCTGTCCAGCCTCTCCCTTATCTGGCGGGAGGTTAAAAATTTGCCTTCTCTTCCGGCAAACGGGCCGCTGTTGACATAGAAGATCATCGAAATTGTAGGCTCATCAACCTTTATACGCTCAAGCGGCACGGGATTATCGACATTTGAGACCGTATCCCCTATCTGGACGTTTTCCTCACCTGCAATAGCAATAATATCCCCAGCTTCCACTTTCTCGACCTGTGTTTTCTCAAGCCCAGTGTACGTATATAAAACAGAAATTTTTATTGTGGACACGGAGTCGCCTTCACCACATAGGGCGTAACTGCGGTTGGACTCAAGCTCCCCACTCATCATTCGTCCTATGGCCAGCCTTCCGACATAGTTATCATAATCTAGATTGGTAACGAGAAACTGTGTAACAGAGCCATCCCCAACTTCAGGTCCTGGAATTGAGGAGACTATCTGGTCGAAAAGAGGGATTAAATTGGTTGAGGAATCATCGATTTTATTGTGAGCCGCGCCTATTTTCGCGTTTGTATATACGATAGGAAACTCAATCTGCTCCTCGTTTGCGTCAAGCTCGATGAATAGATCATACACTTCGTCTATTACCTCATCCGGACGGGCATCAGGTCTATCGATCTTGTTAATCACCAGTATGATCGGCAGCTTCTTCTCAAGGGCTTTCTGCACAACAAAACGAGTTTGAGGTAAAGGCCCTTCGCTTGCGTCAACTAAAAGCAAAGCTCCGTCAACCATATTCAAGCTTCGCTCAACCTCTCCTCCAAAATCCGCGTGCCCCGGTGTGTCGACAATATTAATCTTGATGTCTTTATAGAGAACTGCAGTGTTCTTAGCCGTTATGGTTATCCCGCGCTCTTTCTCAAGATCCATCGAGTCCATGACCCTTTCTTCAACATGCTGGTGTTCATGGTACACTCCGCTCTGCTGAAGCATCGCATCAACAAGGGTGGTCTTACCGTGATCAACATGAGCTATAATCGCTATGTTTCTGATATTATCCTTTCTCATATAAATATATTCCTCTCCTTAATAAAGGAAATCCTTAAGCTTCGTGGATCTAGTAGGGGATTAACTATAGATTAAGTACAAACGTGTTTACTATTCCAGACGCTAAAATCATATAAAACTACCCTAATAATCCAGACTCTTAAGCGAAAATCAAACTATATTATTAATAAGCGCGGATTAGTATGTTGTGTGAGGGATTATTAAGTCGGAATTAAGTGTTAAAGGGACTGCTATTTTTAATTGATTCAATCTTTTCTCTAATTTCCTGCACCCTCTTTTTAGATTCTTGTAGCTTCTGTGCTTCAATTTTGTAGAAATTTTTAAGAGGTACGAGCGAATCGGTGACCTGAAGGCTTATCCCATCAAAATCGCGTTCAAGCTGTGAGCTAACACTGGAAGTAAGCTCCTCGATAAGCGCATCTACTTTCTGATTAAACTCCTTCATAGCATCCCTTCTCTTTTTAGGAAGAATAGCAAACGCAGTGGCCATTACCGCAATGGTCGCCAATATGCCGGTAATATCTACTATGAAAGAAGAAAACGCTGAAACCACCGCAGCGCCAATTGCAAGTGAGCCTACCTGAACACCTAACACCGAGGCTACAGCACCTCTTGCAGAATCAACAAGGTTGCCCCCAAGCACAGTTGGGTCGATACTTTTTCTTTTCGCCTCAAGCTCGGACCTCACGGTATCTATGAGCCTTGTCCTATCGTAAGTAAAACCCGAACTCATACTTGGCGCCTCAGGCTTTATCGAGCTATTATAAAAATCAATCGTGCTGTCAACAAGCGTCCTGGCCGATTTCTCAGTCCAGGTAACCATTGAATCAAGATCCTTCTCAAGCTCAGCCACTGTCTGGCGGGAGACCTGATACTCAAACTCCTTGGCTATTTTTTGTTTGCTGATCAGTTTAAATATATTTTGGAACCTAATAAGATCATCTATAAATTGGATCCCTCTTGTTTTAAATTCAAGCAATCTGCTTCTGATTCTTTCAGTGAACTGCGTGGAATTCCCAATAATTTCATCCTTCATTCCGTCCAGCTTTCCTTGAAATTCTGTAAGCTTCTCGGTGTCTTGGGATATTTTATCCAGGTTAGTATCAAGTGCTCTCTCCGTCTCAGAGCAAAGACTCAAGGCAAGCTCAGAAGAGCTTTTTATTTTTAATATGACCCTCTGCTCTTCACCTAGAGTTTTGAATATATATTCCTCAAGCTCCTCAAAACCGCTCTTTGTATAAAGTCCCGAATCTGAACTCGCTTTAGCCTGTCTTGCCTGCATGGCTGATACCGGAATAACGTGGGGTTTAAACTGAAACTCCCGCTCGAGCTCACTTGCCGTATGTGTTATCAGCTGGTCCAACTCCTGGTCATCCTTGGCTATATCAATCTTATTTAGAACGAAGACTATATTTCTAAGCCACTGTTCTTTGATAAATTCTATGAGCTTAGCTTCGCTTCTAGTTACCGCACGTTCCGCTCCTATCGTAAAAAACACAATATCCGCTTTAGGTATAAACTCCTCTGTAAGTTTTTGGTGCTGCTCTATGGTTACATTAGTACCTGGGGTATCGACCAGAAGGATTCCTTTAAGCCTGTCCTCAGGAATAGAAACAAAACGGCAGCCGTTCTCTAAAGACTCTACTTTTTGATCACCGTAGCGCATTACCGTTATCTCGTCTGTGGTAGGGGTAATTCCTTCCGGCAGAACGTCCTGTCCCAAAAGAGTGTTTATAATAGAGGACTTTCCGGTACTGAACTCGCCTATAAACACGATTGAAAACAAATTCTCTAAATTCTCTATAGCCGCTTTTAGCTTATTTTTAAGATCTTCGTCGGAGAGGATTTCTATTTCAGCTAAAAGAGCGGTAAGCAGCAGCCTTTCTTCGAGAATTATATTTGAGTATTTTTCGTTTAGTATTTGCATAAGATACTCGTATCCTATCAATTATAACCAAGATAATATATAAAGAGTATCCGGATAAATAAAAACATAGCCCATATTTTCAGGAATCCAATGGAGGAAGAATACATCCTTGTAAATGAATTAAGGTACAGTAAACTCAGTAATGCCGGATGAAAAACGGAATGGAAACCAATATAGAAACCTTAGTCCCCAAGATATCGATATTTAACATTGGATTTATTACTTTTCTGATACTATTTTGCTCATTTGGTATAAATAACGGCAATTGGGCTCACGGCTCGGAATCAAAACAGATGAAACATTCAAATAGACTAAAAAATGAACAAAGCCCCTATCTGCTTCAGCATGCCGACAACCCGGTAGATTGGTACCCCTGGGGTGAGGAGGCTTTTGAAAAAGCCAGGAGAGAAAATAAGCCGATATTGCTATCCATCGGATATTCCACTTGCCATTGGTGTCATGTGATGGAGCACGAATCGTTTGAAGACGAAGATGTGGCAAAACTTATGAACGAAACCTTCGTATCAATCAAGGTCGACCGGGAGGAAAGGCCTGACATCGATAACATCTATATGACTGTGTGTCAGATGCTCTCTAAGGGGGGATGCGGCTGGCCGTTAAATGTTTTTATGACGCCTGACAAAAAACCCTTTTTCGCCGCTACGTATATCCCCAGAGAAAGTCGATATGGAAGGGCGGGAATGATGGAGCTTGTGCCAAAAATAAAAATGGCCTGGGAAAAAGATAACGAGAACATTCTAAATTCTGCAGACAATATTACCGCTGCTCTTAAGAAAGCAACTGATGTATCAAAGGGGACAGAAGGTAAAGAGCTTTCTACAAAAACTCTCGATACCGCTTACAGCCAGCTACTTAGAAACTTTGATGAGGAAAACGGCGGTTTCGGCAGATCTCCGAAGTTTCCCACACCTCATAACCACCTGTTCTTACTCCGCTACTGGAAGCGCACCGGAGACGGGCAGGCGCTAGATATGGTTCAGAAGACACTTGATGAAATGCGTCTTGGCGGCATATATGACCATGTTGGATTCGGTTTTCACCGTTATTCCACAGACCCCAAATGGCTAGTGCCCCATTTTGAGAAGATGCTTTATGACCAGGCAATGCTGGCTATGGCATACACGGAGGCTTACCAGGCTACCGAGAAGAAAGAATATGAAAATACTGCGCGTGAGATATTTACTTATGTGCTTAGAGATATGACCTCCCCTCAAGGAGGGTTCTATTCGGCAGAAGATGCGGATAGCGAAGGGGAAGAGGGGAAATTTTATGTCTGGACGGAAGAGGAATTAAAACAAACCTTAGGCAATAAAGAAGCAGAATTGGTAATTACGACGTTTAATACAAGCAAATCAGGCAATTTCGCTGAAGAAGCCGGTGGACATAAAACGGGTACGAATATACTGCATCTTAAAAAACCCCTGTCTCAAATTGCTTCTTCCTATGATATAACAGAAGAAGAGTTTAATCAGAGAATTGAGAAGGCCCGGGTGATATTGTTCAGTGAGCGTGAAAAAAGGATACACCCATATAAAGACGATAAGATTCTTACTGACTGGAACGGACTCATGATAGCGGCGCTTGCAAAAGCGGGAAGAGTTTTCAATGAAGCGGTCTATACGGATGCTGCAAAGCGCGGTGCTGATTTCATATTAAAAGATATGCGCGATGACCACGGGAAACTCCTTCACAGATATAGGAAAGGAAAGGCGGGAATTACGGCTAATGTAGATGATTATGCTTTTTTGATCTGGGGACTCCTTGAGTTATATGAGAGCACCTTTGACATTGAATATCTTAAATCCGCTATTTCGCTCCAAAGTCAAATGGACAAGGGTTTTTGGGACGACAAATACGGGGGCTATTACTTCACTTCAAATGACGCTGAGGAATTGATATCCCGGCAAAAAGAGATATATGACGGAGCCATCCCCTCTGGGAACTCTGTCGCCGGGCTTAATCTGCTTAAACTAGCCAGGATTACAGGCAATGTAGGTTATGAAGAAAAGGCCGCCAAACTTGGTAAGGCTTTTTCTGAAACTATTGAACGCGGCCCGATGGCATACACGCTATTTATGACGGGGCTTGATTTTGGAATAGGACCTTCATTTGAGGTAGTTATAGTTGGAGACCCGGGGGCGGAAGACACAAAGGCTATGATTGAAGCCGTTAGAAAAACCTATCGTCCCAATAAAGTAGTGCTGCTTCGTGGAACAGAGAAGAACTCTGAGATTACGGGAATCGCAGAGTTCACAAAAGGACAGTCGAGCCTGAATGGAAAAGCTACAGCATACGTATGCCTAAATCATGTATGCAATCTCCCAACAACTGATGTGAATAAGATGGTTGAACTACTCACGCCTGAAAAATCATAAGATATTTATATGAAAATCTTTCAGAAAAAGAACATTTCAAATAAAATTCCGCTATAATATATGTGTATTGATTTTCGATTTATTGCTTTTATAATATCGGATAGAAGGTGTCATAAGTAGTTTTAAACTAATTAACGGAGGGCAGGGAGCATGCCTAGAAAAGCTCGAAGAAAAATAAAGGATCTCGTAGAAATGCTTGAGGATCCGGACAATTCCGGATACATCGGCGGTGACTACGAAGATATGATGGAGCTTTTGGATGAAGAGCTTGATTCAGAAGAGTTGGAAGATCAAGAAGAAATAGAATGACGGCCCGCTAGCTTTTGATTCTCATCTCGTTTTAGATACACCATTAAAACTGAAATTGCCGCAGGAGTAACCCCGGAAATTCTGGTTGCTTGTCCTAAGGAGTTAGGGCGAACGTTTGTGAGTTTCTGGACCATTTCTCTCGACAATCCCGGGATATTGTCATAAGAAAAGCTCTCCGGTATAACGAAATCCTCAAGCTTCTTAAACTTATCAATCTGTTCCATCTGCCTTTTTATATATCCCTCGTATTTAACGTCCATCTCAATCTGGGAGACAACATCCTCGGTAATAAAATCCTGAGTGGGATTTAATTCAAAAAACCCAAGGTCTCGGTACGAGATTTCAGGGCGCCTTAAAAGTTCTTTTAGATTATGAGGTTTTTTAATAGGAGAAGCGCCAAGGCGGATAAGAATCTCATTTACTTTGGCGTTAGGAACAACTTTAATGTTTTCCAACCTTGAGAGTTCTTCCGCCACTGCTTTTTTTCTTTTCGCGAATTTAGAGTAATCGTCTTCCTTCAATAATCCGATCTTATAACCTAATTCTCCAAGCCTCATATCGGCGTTATCTTCTCGTAAAATAAGGCGGTACTCAGCTCGAGAAGTAAACATTCTATAGGGTTCATCTACCCCTTTGGTCACAAGGTCGTCAACCATAATACCAATATATGCTTCAGAACGTTTTAGAATAAAGGGATCTTCCCCTTTTACTCGAAGTGCGGCATTTATGCCCGCAATTAGCCCCTGACTCCCGGCTTCTTCGTAACCCGTAGTACCGTTTATCTGACCTGCAAAATATAGGTTTTCTACCAATTTAGTCTCAAGAGTCGGTTTTAACTGTGTAGGATCTACATAGTCGTACTCAACAGCGTATCCGGGCCTCATAATCTCAACCTCGTCCAACCCGTCTATAGTTCTTACCAACTCATATTGGACCTCGAGTGGGAGGCTTGTTGAAATTCCATTAGGATATATTTCATAGGTATTTAAACCCTCGGGTTCTAGAAAAACCTGATGACGGTCTTTATCGGGGAATTTTACAATTTTATCCTCAATTGAGGGGCAGTATCTGGGACCAACTCCTTTAATCTCTCCTGAGTAAAGAGGGGATTTATGCAGGTTCTTGCTTATTACCTCCTGAGTTTTCTTGTTCGTATATGTAATGTAGCAAGGTATCTGCTCTCTATCGATTACATCATTTGAGAATGAAAATGGTTTGGGATTTTTATCCCCCGGCTGTGGTTCAAGCAGCTCCCATTTGATCGTCCGCCCATCAAAGCGGGGTGGTGTGCCCGTCTTCAGTCTTCCAACTTTAAATCCAATGCTCCCGAATGATTCTGAAATACCGGTTGCTGCCGCTTCCCCGGCACGCCCTGAGGAAATTTTAGTGGCTCCAATATGGATAAGCCCGTTAGGAAAGGTTCCCGGAGTAACGACGACAGTATCTGCAAAGAAATGCTCTCCAAGATTAGTCTTGACTCCGGCGATACGCCCTCCTTCAACCAGAAACCCCTCTACCATTCTTTGTTTGATATCCATATTTTTCTCGGACTCAAGAGCCTTTTTCATATAGGCTCTATATGACTGACGATCAGCTTGAATCCTGGTAGCCTGAACTGCAGCGCCCTTTCTGGTGTTAAGTCTTCTGAATTGAATTGCGGCATGATCAGCGGCCTTTCCCATCTCTCCGCCAAGCGCATCTATTTCTTTTACAAGGTGCCCCTTACCAACGCCGCCTATTGAGGGATTGCACGACATTAAACCAATTGTGTCAATATTAGCCGTTAGCACTAGTGTACGGCACCCCATCCTCGAAGCCGCAAGAGCAGCTTCACATCCGGCATGGCCGGCCCCGATCACTATAACGTCATAACTTTTAGGATAATTTATACTCATTTTTACGATTCCTAATTACAAAAAGTATAGGAATTGTAAATACTTAATTGGGTAGCGTCAATTATTAATACTTGATCTTGGATAAAATAACAGATAGATGGTACAATGCTTTCCCAATATCAAGAGGGCAACATTCAATGGCAACGACAAGAGAAATATTTGAAAAAGTAGAGAAAAAAATAAACGAAAGATCCGCTGAGTTATCCGAGCTAAGGGCATTGTATAAATTTGAATTAAACGGACCTGACGGCGGCACCTGGATAGTAGACCTCAGGGAAGAAACCCTGGGCGTAAGGCAAACAGAGGAAGATGCTCAATGTACTTTCAAATCCAGTGATGTGCACTTTGTAGAGATGTTTACTGGAAAACTCCGCCCGGAAAGCGCACTACTGACCGGCAAGATAAAAATATCAGGTGATATTGGACTTGCCATGAAACTCGGTCAACTATTGAGGAAATAAGGGGCAAGGAAACTACCAGAGTTCGAAGAAATATTGGTAGCTGAAGGCAAATATTGCATATCCCATGAACCAAACACCGGAAAGAATTTATGTCGAAGAAAGCGTCTCTAACCACCCGTTTACAAAGAAAATTTTATCAAAAATAGAAAATGTCCCTCTTGTATATATTAAAGACTACAAGAAAATAGGAGAGGAAAAATCATTCACCAAAAGAGCGGCTGAGGATAAAAATTCGCTTGCCCTTGCCAGCAAAAAGGGAGAGCTGGTTAAGGGTATTGGCAGGATGGATCATGGACAATTCTATTTATTTCACGAGATAGATTGTAAATACGACTGCGAGTATTGTTACCTTCAATATTACTTCCAGACAAAAGTGCCCGTAATATTTGTAAACCGCGACGAGGTATTGGAGAAGATTGAAGAAATATTAATGAGTTTTGACAACCCCTACTTTCATGTCGGGGAAGTTTGTGACGCTCTGGCATTTGATTATCTTACTGAATTCTCTCTTGATATGGTCAATCTTTTCACAAAGTACACAAATGGAACCATAGAATTTAGAACTAAGAGTACTAATGTCGAGAATCTAATATCTATTAAAAATCCTCCGCAAAATATCATCCCATCGTGGACTTTCAGCCCTCAAATAATTGCTGAGACAATTGAGCATAAGACTCCTTCATTTAATGAAAGACTATCGGCTGCAAAAAGGTGCCAGGAAGCAGGCTATACAGTGGGCGTGAGGCTCGATCCGATTATAAGGGTGCCCAGATGGGAAGACCTGTACGGAGAGATGGTAGAGGAGCTGCTTACCACTCTTGATCCCCGGAGAATAGACTATATTTCTTTAGGAACGCCAAAGCACAACAAGGTGCTTTTCGAAACAATAAAAAAGAGGTTTCCGGAAAGTCCCACCATACTTGGAGAAATTTTCCCCTCAAATGACGGAAAGTATAAATATTTGAAATTTCAGAGGGTCCATATCTATAAGACGATGATTTCCTGGATTAGGGAATTAGCCCGGGATATTAGAATTGATCTTTCTATTGAATCAGAGGAAGTAAAAGAATTGGTATTCCAATCGTGTTAAAACCTGTTGCTAATATCCATAAGTATCTAAGCGATCCGCAATCTCCATAGAAAAAGCTTTTAACTCCGGTTCGTTTAGATATGCGTAAGCACGGCTTTTATTCGCCTGTTCTGCCACCTTTTCAATATCATTGTCTGAAGCTTTGAGTTCACAAAATTCAGATAATAATTTTAATATCTCACCCGGCCGCTCTAGAAAATCCTCATATTTGATCTCAACAGCACGATCCCCAAGACGATCCACATGCGAGCGGGCTTCTTTAAAATACTCTTCCCATAAAGTAAATCCTTCCTCTAAAGAGCCGCCCCTTATATCTACAAAAACCCTGTTCCTTAGAATGAACTTATGCATCAAGTAGTACCAGTAAATGGGTCGGAACATATTATGCCTCTCGTTTAATCTGGAGAGTCCCCTTTTTCTTCGAGTCATTAAACTATTCACAATATCTAGAGGATGACGGTATATATGTATTACTTTGGCATCGGGAAACATATCTAACCAAATCGGGAGCGTAAAAGTATTTCGAGGGTCTTTCCAGCCCCAGGGAATATCAAGCTTCTGTGGTGTACGGTGGCTCAAATATTTCCCAAAACCCAGATACGAAATCGCGTGGGGCGTTTTCATTGAGAACTTAATAAATTCCCCAAACAGACCCCTGGCTTCTTTATCACGAAGCAGATATTTAATCGTACCTGGATCCTCTAACCCACCGCTGCATTGAGTTAACAACCAATCGTTTATTTCACGGAAAAATACGGCTTCATGGTTTCCAGTCAACTTTTTCCCAACAAAAAGTCCCAGACGATCCAGCATTCTGGTAAGCATACTGGTTCCTGAACGGCTCATTCCAATAATTATAATAGGTGGACGGGTTTTCATTTTCTAAAGTGAAATTACACTATATGCAGAGCAATGACAATGCACCCTACGATAGAACTCTAGTAATGAAATACAAGTTAGAATAAAAAAGTAGATATGGATTTTGGCTCTTTCCAGCTAAAATTAGGAATTAGAATTAATTCCCTATCTCGCAAGAAAGCTTCTTAGAACATCACCTGTATCAGCTTCAGCTAGTTTTTCAAGCGCCCTTTTTTCAATTTGCCTGATACGTTCCCTGGTCAGATCAAACCTTCGTCCAATTTCATCTAAGGTGTAGGTACCATCCTGGTCTATTCCGAACCTAAGCCTTATAATTTCTTCTTCCCTAGGGGTAAGGATATTTAAAGCATCTCTTATTTCCTGGGTAAGCGCTGTAGTTGCCATCACGGAATCTGGCGCGGGTGACTTTTCATCAGATATAAAGTCTAAAAGGGTTGTTTTCTCTCCATCCATAATTGGAGTATCTAAACGAGCTGCGTCATTAGTTGATTCAAGGATTCTTTTTACGCCCTCTACTGAGATTCCGGCTATTTCAGCAACTTCTTCGGGTAAGGGCTTTCTCCCCATTTCCTTATGGAGCATAGAGCTAATTCTATATACCTTACTTGCTTGCTCCAACACATAAACCGGGACTCTTATGGTTCTAGTTTGGTCCAGTAGCGCTCTTGAAATTGCCTGGTGTATCCACCATGAGGCATAGGTAGAGAATTTATAACCTTTTGTATGATCAAATCTTTCCACTGCTCTCATTAAACCAACATTACCTTCCTGAATTAAATCGGTTAAAGGCAATCCTCTGCCCATATATCTTTTTGATATGCTGACAACGAGCCTTAGGTTAGCTTTCACAAACCTCTCTTTCATATCACACGCACGTTCTGAATACGCTCTCACAAAAGCGGTAAGGCTCTCTATTCTTTTTGTTAAATCCTTTTCACTGGTACGGCTTTTGCTGCCGGTTTTGGCTTGTCTTTTAAGTAGGCTTTCTCTTTTCTTTCTTACCTTTTCAGCATTAATAGTTAATTCCAACGCTTTGGCTTCACACTTTTTAATTTGAGCTGAAACCTCAACTTCTTCTTTAGCCGTTAAAAGAGATTCAACCGCCATATCTTTAAAATATACATAGAGAAGTCTGAACTGCTCATCAGGAGTCCATTTAGTCTCTTCTTGCTCCTCAACAACAGGACTGTCTTCAACCTCAAAGCTAAATTCAGGTTCATCATCAGTCATTCCATCATTTCTAATTGCAATAGATGGAAAAGCCTGATCTTCTTCCTGATTAAATTCTTCAAGTCCCCCAACCTCTGCTGGAGCCTGCTCAACTTCTCTAAACTTTGCTGATTTCATAATCGCACCTTTAACCAAATAAATTATAATGTTGATATATTTAACTCTGTCCTAGTAACTAAACGCCCAGTAATTAAACGGGGTATGAGCTACTGCAACTGTACAACTATACGGCTTTTGCAACTTTATGTCAAGAACTTTCTTCGCATTTGCAAAAAAAAATTGGGGGGGCTAATTGTTCAATGATTATGGGGAGTTACAATACGTCTCTACGCAGAAGCTAACAAAAAGGGCTTGTCTTGCCCCTGGAATATTATTCCTTGGTATTTTCCTGTTCCAAAGACTCGTTATAGACCCTGCCTCTTTGTAAACTTTCAACAAATACGTCCCCGCCTTCTTTGCTTTGATACAGTGTTGAAAAATTCCACGCCTCTTGGGCTGTTTCAAACTTGCCAACCTTAATGAGATTCCAGTCTTCTTCTCTTGAATTTGTGGATTGGACAATATAGGCATCGTACCCTTTATCCCGGAGTTCGCTGACCACCTCATTCGCATCATCAAGATTTTCAAAAGCTGCAACCTGTAGCCTATATATATTTATCTCAGGCAAACCGCCTCCTTCAGACCCTGGTTCCGCTATATTAGATAATTCGTTTATAAGGGCAACTTTGGTTTCGCTTGACTCAGGGGCGGTAACATCTTGAAGCTGCTGACCATCTAAGGGGGGGTTGTTTTCCTCAAGTTGAGATTGATTAGAAGGTGAATCAGCTGTAGGGTGGTCGATTATATCGCTCTTTGTGACAGTATCGGAATCAGATGAAATATTGGAGATTTCATTCTCCAAATCTCTTTTTCTAGTGTTAGCCGCTTTTTCCACGACCTCAGGCCCTTTATTAGCAGCATTTTGACTCATCTGAGAGTGGTCCGGAGAATTCCCGATTAATTGATCTCCGCTGAATCCGGTATCATCAATCTTCGTTCCCACATAGACTCCAACGGCAAATACTAAAATCAAAGTCAACAAATAACCGATACCGCCACCGCGTTTTTTCTTATTGGAACCTGCAATAATGAGTTTTGGTTTTAATTCTTTCATCTTAGCACTCCCATATTACCCCCCCCCTACGATGATGAACTATCACGAAC